>Ga0302322_100003210_pt1 | contig 13983 bp, 14 predicted proteins | sample Fen_T0_2_FD_203757 | JGI IMG/M metagenome (GOLD analysis project Ga0302322, IMG submission 203757) | Peat permafrost microbial communities from Stordalen Mire near Abisko, Sweden - Fen_T0_2 | ecosystem: Environmental > Terrestrial > Soil > Wetlands > Permafrost | place: Sweden: Abisko... | reverse complement strand
CCAGGTGCTCATCGATGGCGAAGAGCTCGATCCAGCCCGTACCGAACGCCTGCGCGCAGCCACCGCGTGGCTCGAGCCCAGCGTCCAGCTCTGGAACGACTGCCTGCTGGAGAACATCACCTACGGTGGTGACGGTTTCCCCTTGGACCTCCAGTCCGCGCTGGAAGAAAGCGAGCTCTTACCCGTGCTCGCGCGGCTCCCGGAGGGGCTTTCGACTCCCTTGGGCGAAGCGGGCGGACGGCTGTCGGGCGGGGAAGGCCAGCGAGTGCGGTTCGCTCGGGCCTGGCTCAAGCAAGACGCCCGCTTGGCGCTGCTGGACGAGCCATTTCGTGGCCTCGAGCGCACGTTGCGGCGTCAATTGTTGAAGCGTGCGCGCGCACGCTTCACGCAGGCGAGCCTCTTGTGCGTGACGCACGACGTCAGTGAAACCCTGGAGTTCGATCGCGTGCTGGTGCTGGCGCGGGGGCAGATCGTGGAAGACGGCCGGCCGCGCGATTTGCAACGCGCAGATGATTCGCTCTACGCGGAGCTCTTGCGCGCTGAACGCGACGTGTTGCGCGACGTGCTGTCTGGCTCTGGATTTCGCAAGCTGCGCTTGGAGCACGGCACGCTGCTTGAGCCGGGTCGCGGCGGCGCCGTCATTCATCTGTCAGGGAGGGCCGAAGAACGGCCAGAGACCGCTGCAAAGCGCGGAGAGATGGCCGAATGATGCCCAGCGAAGGCCAAAATCTCGAACCGCTCGCTTGGCCCGTGCGCGAACTGGGCGCCGCTGTCGAAGCACTCGCGCGCGCCGCGCGTCTCGATCCGGCGTCTGCTAGGCCTTGCCCCGCGGTCCTCGACCCGCTGTCGGAGTCGAGCCCGGAAGCCATCGCGGAGTCACTCGAGCGCATGAGCTCGGCACTGGGGCTGTCGGCCACCGCAGTGACTGAAGAGTATCCGCGTGTCGGCGCATTGGTCAGCCACGCCGCTCCAGCGCTTTACCTGATTTACCCCGAAGGTCGTCCCTATCTCCTGGCCGTAAGAGCGGTGCGCGGCGCTCGCGTTGTCGTGGTTGCCAGGGACGGCAGCGCGCACACGCTGAGCCGCGCGCCGCTGCGTGCGGCCTTGGTCGAATCGCTCGAAGCCGAGTGCGCCCTAGACATCGACGCCCTGCTCGACGTCGCAAAGCTTCCGGCCGCACGCCGCGCGCGAGCTCGCCGCGTGCTCCTCGATCAGCGCTTGTCGCACGTTCGCGTGGGAGGAGTCTGGTTGCTCGGTCGTTCGCGCAATGCGCGCGTTGCGCCGCGCGCCCAGGTGCGAGTGGGGCTCGCCTTGTTGCTGCTCGCGACGCTCGCGTTGCTAGAATATGCCCTGCTCGGCTTTTCCTGGAACTCCGTAGCGAACGGCGCGCTCTATGGTCATGTCGACTACGGTTGGCTCTGGGCGTGGCAGTTGGCCTTGCTCAGCGCGGTTCCCCTGCGCGGGGTGCTCGCCTGGCTCAGCGCGCGATGGTCCATCGTTGCGAGCGCGAGGTTACGAGAGCGCTTACTGGCCGGCATGCTCCTGCTCGACCCGATCGAAGTTCGCAAGCAAGGCGTGGGCGAATGGATGAGCCGCGTGCTCGAAGTCAGCAACGTCGAAACGTTGGGACTCAGCGGCGGATTACAGGCCTTGTTGGCAAGCGTAGACCTCATTGCGGCGGCCTGGCTGCTCGTTCACGGCGCCGCGCCCGGTTGGTCGCTCGCGCTGTTGTCGCTTTGCGTCGCACTGACGTTCGGGATTGCGCTGGCCTACCTGGGTCGGCGTCGGCGCTGGGTTCGAGCACGCCTACGGCTCACCTTCGACCTGGTAGAAAACCTGACCGGGCACCGCACCCGCGTCGCCCAGCAACGCCCGAGCGAGTGGCACCAGAAAGAAGACGCGCTGCTCGAGGACTACATCGTGGCTTCGCGCGCGCTCGACACCGCGGGCGCTCACGGCGGCGTTTTGCCGCGCGTTTGGCTGGTCGCCGCGCTCGCTTGCCTGACCTGGGCGTTGGGGTTCGAAGCTCCCGCGCAGCTTCCCGTCGCCTTCGCGCTCGCCGGCATCTTGCTGGCGACGCGCGCGCTCGCCGGCTTTGGTTCTGGCCTACTTCAGCTGGGCGCTGCTCTGGCCGCCTGGGAGCGCGTTCGCGACCTACTGCGTCTGCGCGCGCCGGTCGAGATCGGCGCTTCGGTGCCAAGGCCCGCGCCCAGCTCGAACCGAGCCGTGCTCGACGCGCACGGTTTGGCAATCCATGCACCAGGTTCGACCACTCCCCTGCTCTCGAACGTGGACCTGAGACTGCGCAAAGGCGATCGCGTTCTGCTCGAAGGCGCCTCCGGCAGCGGCAAGTCCGCCCTGGCTCGAGTTTTGGCGGGGCTGCGCGCGCCAGCGAGTGGGCTCTTGCTGTGCCACGGGCTCGATCGCTCGACGCTCGGCGCGGCGGGCTTTGCTCGTCGAGTAAGCTTGGCCCCCCAATTTCACGAGAGCCACGTATTTAGCGCCTCCTTCGCGTTCAACCTATTGCTCGGGCGCGCCTGGCCGCCGCGCCCGGCTGAACTCGAACACGCGGCGCGCCTCTGTCGCGAACTCGGCTTGGGCCCCTTGCTCGAACAAATGCCCGCCGGACTCATGCAAATCGTCGGCGAAACAGGCTGGCAGCTCTCGCATGGCGAACGCAGTCGCTTGTTTATCGCGCGCGCGTTGTTGTCCCGCGCCGACGTGGTCATCCTCGACGAGAGCATGGCAGCGCTCGATCCCCCCACGGCGGCCAGCGTCCTCCGTTGCGCCAAGACCCACGCCCCCGCGCTGCTGCTGATCGCGCATCCATAGCTTCGTGTCCGAATCTTCAGATAGCTCGTAAGTGTTGCCGCGAGAGGGGACAGCTTTCCACCCGCTGGACGACGAACATGACCGAAGACCCAGCCGGCCCCCGCTTTCTACTCGGCTCGGTACTCAACGAGCTCGCCGCCGACGCAGAAACCGCACTTCTCATTGCCACGGCTGTGGTGGCTGAAAAGGCATCAAGCGGCCCTCGCGTAGCGGTGATGCATTCCGGCGACGCGCGGAAGAGCGACGACGCGACCAGCGCTCGGCAGTTCAACGGCGCGCACGACAGGGGCGTCGCGCCCGAGCGCCATGTGGGGTCTGTCCTCGTTGTAATACGCGGCATGCAGTCGTACCAAGCGCAAGAAGTGCCGCTCGCCTAGCACGATCACGTGATCGAGTACTTCTCGGCGCAGCGTGCCCACGAAGCGTTCGGCGTCACCGTTTTGCCAGGGCGACCTTGGGGCGCTCTTGATCTGGTGGATGCCGAGGTTGTTCACCCGCGCGTTGAATGCTGCGCCGCAGATCGCGTCGCGGTCACGGATCAATCGGACGATCGTGGTGTCGAAACCGAGTGCCAAAGCCATCTGCTGGGCGGTCCACGCTGCGTACGGATGGGCGGTCACATTGACGTGCAGGACGCGCCGCCTCTCGAGCGAGAGCACGAAGAACACGTACAGCACGTTGAAGGTCGCGGTCGGTACGGTTAGAAAGTCGATAGCGATCGTGCCGGCGAGATGTGCTCGCAAGAACGCGCCCCACGTTGTCGACGGTGGCTGCCGCGGTCGCCGCGTCGGCTTCGGCATATACTTCGCGACCGTGTCCTTGCTGACATCGTGCCCGAGCTTCGCGAGCTCCCCTGCGATGCCCGAGATGCTCTCTTGACCCGTGGCAGCGGGCAAGTTCACGAGCCCGGCTCCGACTGCCACACCGTTTTGGCCTTCCTATCCCCGAGCCACGATCTGGAAGAGGAGCACCCAGCCTTCCTCGCGAGTCTGATTGAAGCGCATCTGCGACGCTGAGGGTACCTAACCCGCTCCTGGGCCGCCCACGAATTGGTAGCTTCCCCACGGCGTTCCGCTGTGAAAGTGCGCGTCGATATCGTAGAGGCTCGGGTCGCTCGCGTAAAGCCCGCGGCTGCCGTCGTAGTCCACCATTGTCGACTCACGGCCAGTCTGGACACGCAAATTGTGCATGTAGGCGGCGCGGGTCCAGCCTTCGTGTCCGAAGTGGCCGCTGCCCATGTCCGTCCTGCTAGGTGGCGCATCGAAGCTCGCCACCTCACCCCAAAAGCCGATGCTGTCCGCGTGATCGCCGAGCGTCGAGAACACGCTCTGGTTGCCCATGAAGAGGCGGGCTGGATAGTAGCCAACCCACCGGCCCTGACACGATAGCCACCAGTTGTCGCGCCATAGCTGATACTTGATCGAGATCATCCGCTGCTCGCCAGCGAACCGGCTGTACGGCGTGAAGGTCGTTCCAGGGTAGATCACGTCGTCGTGCTGTACCCAGCCATCGACGTCGAGATTATATCCGCCCAGGTCGTCGTCATCGCGGGCATAACCGTTCGTCGTGTAGTAGACGAACAGATGAGGTACCCAATCACCGAGAATGTCCGGGTATTTCTGCCAGCCTGCCTCCACGGTCTGCGGGGCGCCGAGGTCGCTATTGCTGAGCCCGATCTGGATCAGCGAGTGTTCGTCTGAATTGTCCACATAGGGGTCAAAGCAACTGAAGAGACCTTCGCCGCCAAAGCAGAGCAAGTTCTGGGACGATGTTGCTAGCCTGTGTGTGCCACGTGCGCCTGGTCCCGGCATGACCACGCCTCTCCCCCGAAAGTTAAGGACGGGCTGGCCGCCTGTTTTGGACAGATACTGGCGCAGGGGTTTGGTATAGCCGAGCGCTTCGAGCTTTTTGCGAAGCACCGGGACTGTGCCTGCTGGGCCGCGCTCGCAATCAGCGTGTTCGAGCTCCGCGGCGGCAAGGAGTTCCGGCTCGTGGTGCAGCGTGCCACTCGGCAATTCGGATCGAGGCGGTGGCGAGGCAATGTTCCCTTTGCGCAGTTGCGATTCGATCGGGATCCAGTCGAGGATCTGCCCGCGCGGCGTGTGTGTGCTTTTTTCGACCCGAAGGCGGCGATGGCGTGCACTGAAGTAGTCGATCATCTCCGCCCGGATGGCTTCGTGGTCGACAGCTGCGCTTGCACGAGGAAGCGGCTTGTACGCACGGACGTCGGACTCTGGATCGTCGCTCTGAAATGGCCCATAGCGTCGCGTTGTGGTCATGAGCTTCTCCTTGGTCGGCATGACGAATTCGTTTTCTGGGGCGCAAGTCAGCGCGTTCTGGCTGCGCAAGTCACCGTGTTCTGGCTGCGCAAGTCACCCTGCGCAAGTCGTCGATGAGGTAGCTTGTCCAAAATGACTATGGATCCGAACCAGCGGGAAATGTTCCTATGCAAACTCGTAGGAGCGAAAAACGTTCCCTACCCTCGACACTTATGGCCGACCGTTCATCGGGGCGCGCTCAGCGACCGATACGCCGGTCGTTGAGGGATCGCAGACTGCTACGGGAGGAACGCGATGTACCAGCTCATCTTGCACCACGTGTACCGGAAAGGGCCGTACGCGATCGACATCTCCGGAGCGCAAAACGACGGCCTCGTCTCGGCTGCCGGATACCTCGATCACGGCGTCTCGCCCGGCAGCGGTGCACTTGTTTTCAAGTCGCCATACGCGCGGGTGCGCGTGCCGCCGCGCGCCCTATGGCAAACTCCGCGCGCGCTGAAGATTGAAGTCGTAGCGCGTATCGATGCTCTCGGCGCCAGAAGGAACTTGGTCGAGGGCGCCGACTCCTTCGCGCTCTTCGTCGACGAAAAGGGACACGTTTGGGGAAGCGTCAACGGCTCGCAATATCCCGGCGGCCCGCGCACTTGGCAGGGCGCAAACAGCGGTCTCGACGGGCCAGGCGGGGTCATAACAACCGTACCCGTCGCCAAGTGGGTGACGCTGCGCTTCGAGCACGATGGTTACGCCTCCTTGCGTGTTTACCTGAACAACAAGCTCATTGCCGCAAACTACGGATTGATGTCGGGTGTCCCATCCGTGGGAGCTGCGGGCGTGAGCGTAGGCAACTGGACGATCGCCGATCAGTATCAGCTGGATGGCGCGATCGACGAGCTAAAGATCTGGCGATTCGATCCAGACGATGGTCTCGGACACTTTCTCGGGCGCAAGTTCAACGCACACAACGCCCCGTGTTGGGGAAAGTACTTCGACCGACTCGCGCTCGCATTGCAGGACGAACGGGCTCGCCAACGCGTGCTTGCCCTGATGGCTTGCATAGCACGCGCGCAGCGCGAAATTCTGCGCCGGATTCGCGCAGCCGGGGAAGCCGCGATCGAGGAAAATGCCCGCCTCGCTGCGGAATATCGCAAGCTTTGGCAGGAAGGGCCAATTGACGGGCCAAAGATGAAGCTCTGGCAGAAGGACTTCGCCAGGTTCTTGTTCGATACGATTGGGCGGGCGACGGTGGACGCTGCCATGGCGGAGGTGAGCGTGTGCTACGCCCGGAGTGAGCTCCGAACGTATCTGCCGCAGACCTGCGATCTGACCAAGCGCGACTCCGCGTTCGTTGGATATATCACCGGCTTCGCTGCTCTTTTCGAGCCGCCACTTGCGCCGAAAAGGAGAGACTAATGGCACTGACTGCGCAGCAGCGAATCTCGCTCATCCGGACCTATGCACCGATTCTCTTCTTTCATCCCGAGGAGCGCTTCATGCCGGTGCATCCGGAGGCTTTTCTTCACGGGAGCGCGCTTTGGAAGGGCGACCAGACTGGTAAGAAGGACGGCTGGGGCCTGGGCGGCCCAGGATTTCCACGCCGACCGTTGATCCCTCGCGGCGGGATCAGTTTGAAACCGGATGAAGACTTCGAGGGCCAGAAAGACCCCGAGCACGACGGAGTTGGCGCATGGTATCTCGGGCACCATGACCCCCAGAAGGAGATAGACCCCTACCTGCGCAGCATCGACGCCGAAGAACTATGGCTCGACTGCGCTGGCTGGCGAGACGGTGACGACGTGAGCGCCACTTCAGCTAACGAGGCGTGCGACCTGAACAAGCTCGCGGCGCTTTTCGCCAATGACCCCTCGTCACCGATCCCGAGCGCGCCTTGGTACTACGCGGAAGTGATGGAAATCGAAGAGTTCGACAAATTTTTCGTAGGCTTGACGACCGAGCCTCTAGACGGTCAGAAGCTGCTGCGGGAACAATTCGGCGACGTCTGGATCATTTGGTATTACTTCCTCTACCCCGGCCATGAGGAGTTCTTGCGGCGGTGTGAGGCGTTCTTCGATGAGAAGAGCGACGGCGACTATGAGGGGGATTGGAATGCCATCGGCGTCCTGGTCAAGCGCCCGGCCATATTGCCCTGGGAGACCCCGCAGCCGACGTTTCCCGAACCCTCGCGCTTAGGCTACGGCGTGCGGCTACGCGGTCTGGCAGAGGACATCAGCGAGACGCTCTTTCGACAAGGCATGACGATTCGTGACTGGCACGGCGAAGTCGAAAAACGCGGTCTTCATCCCAGGGTCTACGTCTCCCGCGGCTATCACAACAACTACGCCACTGCGGGAACCCAGCCGCCAACCGAAGCAACACTTGGGAGCATCTCGATCGGCAGCCTGGCTTGCGGCGTTGGCGAGGGAGCCAGCGCGCTCTTGGATAAAGTGAAGGACACCGAGTCAGACATCGGGGAAGCAGCCAAGGACGTTGGGCTAACGTTGGTCAAAATGCTAGCTGGCGCCGAGATTGGCATGTCACTCGGTCCGATAGGTGCGCTCGGCGGAGCATTGGCTGGACTCGTAGCGGGTATCGTCGAAGCGAACGCAAGCAGCGCCGATCACGAACCGTCCGCGGACGACTGGCGGCAGCGCGAAGAGGAGCACGCGCCCCTGCCGGGCAACTACGGCCTGGTCGTCGCGCCAGCGGACGTGCCCAATCCCCTAGAAACCAACAATCCGGATCCGGCGAGAAACGAAACGGCAGTGTCGCTCGTTCATTGGCCTGGCCTCGACCAGGACAAGCTGGTCGATCGCGCCACGCAATTGTGGTGGGGCAAGGACGAGCAATTCCGAGGCTACCGTGGTCGCTGGGGCGTTCGAGTTCAAAACGACCCGATGCTGCGGCGGTCGGGAATCGAATTTCCCGACTTCAGGCGAGCCTTCCTACGTGGACTGATCGAGGCCGCGATCAAGGGCTGAGTTTAAAAGGCAGCGCCAACGCCAACCGCAACCGCCTGCTCGCCGAGAGCAAGAGGTGCCGCTCGCCTAGCACGATCACGTGATCGTGTACTTCTCGGCGCAGCGTGCCCACGAAGCGTTCGGCGTTACCGTTTTGCCAGGGCGACCTTGGGGCGCTCTTGATCTGGTGGATGCCGAGGTTGTTCACCCGCGCGTTGAATGCTGCGCACGATTGCTCGATCGACGTGGCCAACGAGGGGCCGCACACGCTGGACGAGTCAAGCACAGCGCGACGCTGAAAGACCTGCACGATGAGTCACCGTACTGAAGCCGCGAACTTCACACTTCGCGCCGGCCGCCAGCACGCGACCGCTTGCGGCCTAGCGTTCGTGTCTGCCTTCGAGGACACGCTTTCAGGAGATTTGGCGCGGCTGCAGGTTCGGCGGCGCCTCCGGAACGCATTTCCCGGCATGTCCCCACAAACCGTCGACGATCTGATCGAAGAGCTCCTCACGCCATGAAAGATTGGTCAAAGGAGCGCTGGCGAAAGCTGTATCTCCGCGAGGCCCTCGACCAGCGGCCCTGGTCGGTCATGGCGCGCGGCCTCCGGGACTACCTGATTCGGCTCGCGGAAGACGATGGCGCCCTGATCCGCGACGCGGACGAGCCCGTCGAAGCCTGCCCGAGCAATGCCTTGGCGACCACGGCAGCGATCCCGGTGTTCGCGCCATCCTGAGGCTGCCGCAACCTGTCCGCCGCCAGCGCGCGAGAGCTGACTCCGCGGAAGAAATCGGCGGCGAGAGCGCGGTCGGGACGCTGAGCGCAAACGATTGTCCGTACTCGCCGCGCGAGCGCTCGCAGGTGAGTTCGGGTCTGACGAAAAGAAGCTATCTACGCATTTACTGGTGGACAAAAACGGGCGATGCGCCGCGGACCTCCGATGACACCTCCGATCGCTTCGCGAATTCACGCGCGCACTGATTCAGCTGAAACGCGAGCGCTGAGAAGGATGCCTCAATGCAACAGTGCGGGGCATTGGCGGGATCTACAGCATACGCGGCGACAACGCTGCACGGACGCGAGATCACGATTTCGGTCAACACATCTACGGCCAAGTTCGCTCCCGCTGTCAGTTCTACCACCCGATCGGTCTGAACGGGTGCCTACGGTCAGTATGTAGCGCCGAAGGCCGTTCTACGCGGCTACGTAAGAGCTCGCCGCGCCATACCGGCTAGTTTCGCCTTCGACGCCAAAGGCGCGCGCTTGAGTGCTACGGTTTCACCCCATGTTGAAGCTAAGCGCTACCGCCTGCATCGACGCTCCCGTAAACGAGGTCTGGGCCGTGTTGGCCGACCTCGGCGCGATTCACTTCTGGGTTGAAGCGATTCAGCATTCTTATTGCCCGCCGCAGCAGCGCGGCGTCGGAGCGATGCGAGTGTGCGAGCTGAAACAGGCGCGCATAGAAGAGACCGTCATCGAATGGGATGAGGGTCGGTCGTTCAAGTACCGCGGTGTCGGCGCGCCGATGATGGAAAGCGCGACGAATCTCTGGTCGGTGGAGCCCCACGGCGCGCAGACTCTGGTTACCTCGACGGCAGAGGCGACAATGAAAGGTGGACCCCTCGGCAGTTTGCTCGAACTGCTGGCAAAACCACTCTTCGAACGGCTTGGTGCTCAGTCACTCGCGTCCCTCAAGTACTACGTCGAACACGGGAAGCCCTTTGCAGGTCGATCGCGAGATCTGGCGCCGGCTCCAATAGCCTGCTGATCCCATGGATCTGTTTGCCGTCAGCTCTAGGCGGGGATCTCACGAAACCGTCAAACCTCAGCTGAAAGCTTGTCCCAATAGTTTGTCTGCCCGCCCTTCGCCAGGTGCTCTTGCATGTCCTCCGGGAAGCCGTAGTGATCGAAAAAAGATCACCTCGAGGTGTCCAATCGGGCAGTCTTCGAATGTCTTTGGAGTGCCGGTCCACGATCGGACCAAAATCAGGAGACAATCGAATGCCCATGCAGAAATATCTAGTCGTCCTCCGCAGCCAGCCCGGCCAACCCGGAGACCGCCAACCGCCTTCGCCGGCCCAGATGCAGGAGATGTATGCCGTGTTCACCGCATGGAAGGAGAAGTTCAAGGCCAACATCCTGGACATGGGCGGCAAGCTCAAGCCCGGCGGTAAGATTCTGACGACCTCCGGCGTCACGGACGGGCCCTTTGTCGAGGTGAAGGAGATTGTGGGCGGGTTCATGATCATCGCCGCTGAGAACTACGAGCAGGCGCTCGAAGTGGCGAAGGAAAGCCCGGGGTTCATGCCAGGGGCGACCATGGAAATCCGGGAGATAGCAACCTCCTGAGCACATCGGACCTGGTTGAGCATTTCTTTCGGCGCGAATACGGCCGGCTGGTGGCGGTGCTCTCGCGCAAAGCCGGGGTGCGGCACATCGAGCTGGTGGAGGACACGGTCCAATCCTCCCTGATGGCTGCGCTCACGGCATGGACCGCCGACGGGCTACCCGAAGATCCCAGCGCATGGCTCTATCGGGTAGCCCACAACCGACTGATCGGTGCTCTTCGCCAGGACGCTGGCCGCCTCCGGATACTCGATCGGGCTTTCGGCGATTGGGCGGGTGATGCGGACACCCCTGCCGCCCCGTACTTCGACGGCGAAGTGAAGGACGACCTGCTCCGAATGCTCTTCGTCTGCTGCAGCGAGGTCATTCCCCGTGATTCCCAGCTCGTCCTGGCGCTCAAAACGCTCTGCGGCTTCAGCACCGCGGAGATCGCGTTGCGGCTCTTCACCACGCAGGCGAATGTGAACAAGCGGCTCGGCCGCGCCCGCGAGCGATTGCGCGAACACCCGGGGGAACTGGAAGCACCCCCACTGGCGGCGCTCGCGTCGCGGCTCTCGAGCGTGCACGACGTGCTCTACCTGATTTTCAACGAGGGCTACCTGTCCGCGCACGCCGAACAGGCGATTGTCCGCGAGCTGTGCGACGAAGCCATCCGTCTCACGACCCTGTTGGCAGAACACTCGGTGGGCGCGAACCCCGAAACTTTTGCGTTGCTCGCCCTCATGCACCTGCATGCGGCCAGGCTAGCCGCACGCCAAGACGGCGACGGAGGACTGCTTCTCTTGGAGGAGCAGGATCGCACGCTTTGGGATACCGAACGAATCCAGCTCGGAATGGAGTGGCTGGCGCGAGCGGCTACCGGACAGGTTTTCTCACGCTACCACGCAGAGGCTGGGATCGCGGCCGAGCATTGTCTTGCGCCTTCGTTCGCTGAGACCCGGTGGTCGGAGATCGTCGACCTCTATTCGATGCTCGAGCGCATCGCGCCGTCGCCGCTGCACACGCTTAACAAGGCCGTCGCCGTGGCCGAGTGGCAGGGGCCGACGGTTGGGCTATCTGTCCTGCAAGACCTCGCGGCGCCTTCATGGCCGGCAGGGTCTTACCTATGGGATGCGGTCCTAAGCGATCTGAATCGGCGAGCGGGAAACGGCGAAATCGCCGAACGACACCGGGGACGAGCTTTGGATTCGGCGCCCACGGAGGCACTGCGAGATCTCCTCGAGCGCCGACTTGCCATACCGGCTTGATCGGTCGAGCTCACCGGGACCCCAAGCGGGTTCAGCGCAAACCGAGCACGGTCTTCAGCTGGTCGAGGTCCTTGCGGTCGGCTTTATGCAGGTTGTCTCGAGGCATTTCAGGCCGCGGTCCACGAGCTCGCGTGAAGCCGAGCACGAGGCTTGACACCCGCCCGACAAACATATAGCTAATCGACTATGCAATCTGCAGCGGCGCTCGATCGCACTTTTCAGGCCCTTTCGGACCAAACGCGCCGTTCGATGATCCACGCATTGGCCGGGGGCGAGCCGCGCAGCGCCGGTGAGCTCGGCAAGCAGTTCAACTCGACCCAGCCCACCATTTCCCGCCATCTCAAAGTGCTCGAGCAGGCCAAGCTGATCGAACGCAATGTTGAGGGGCGGGTGCATCTCTTTCGTTTGCGACAGAAGCCGCTGCAAGAAGCCGGCGCCTGGATCGAGCGCCATCAGCGCTTTTGGAACGGCGCGATCGATCAGCTCGAAACCCTGCTCGGCGGCGGTACGCCATGAAAGCGAGCGAACGAGCGGAGGTGCGCCGCCAATTGGCCGCGCCCCCCGAACGAGTTTTCGCAGCTTTCGGAAGCGCCGCAATCGTCGCGCAGTGGCTCACGCCTGCCCCCGACGTGAAGCTAACTGTCCTCGAGCTCGACTTTCGAGAAGGGGGCCGCTACCGCTTCGCTTACGACACCCCGGACGGCCAGCGCATGCTGGTCGGTGGCGTGTACCGCACCATCGACGCGCCGACGCACCTGGTGTTCTCGTGGCTGATCGAGCCGCCGGACGTTCACGCCGGCCTCGAATCACAAGTGACGGTGTCCATCGCGCCAAGCGCGGGCGGCAGCGACTTAATGATCTTGCATGAACGCTTCGAGCGAGCTGACGCCAACGCGCGCCACGCCGAGGGCTGGGCAGGAGCGCTCGAGCAATTGCAGCGGCTACTCACGAGGGCGATGCCATCAACATGACCAAACGCATCACTATCGGCGCTCTTTCCTACCTGATCCCCACCTTTGCACTAGGCTTCGTTTGGCATCTCGTCGCCTTTAAAGGCTACTACGACGCCCTAGGGATGTACCGAAAGGACGTCATCATCCCGTTCGGGTTCCTCTCGATGTCCATTCAGGCGCTGCTGTTCGCATGGATTTACGCGCGCGTGTTCGCTGTTTGGGCCGATGTTAAGTGGCGCATCCTCGGCTATGCCGCGTTCGGCGCAGTGCTGTCGTGGAGCTTCACAACCATCGCCGTCGCTGCGAAGAACGTGATGAGCTCGGTCCCCGATTACTTGCTGATCGAATCGGGTTTCACCCTAGTGCAGTGGCTGATCGTCGGACCGCTGACGGTGCTTGCGCTCCGACGCTCCGGGCCGCTGCAAGCGGCGCATGCTTAACCCCTGGACCGGGGAATGCGCTGTCCGCTTGGTCGCTGGAGACGGAAGCCTCGAGCTCTTGAAGAAACCGAGCCGCGCAATTTTGAAGCCACTGCCACGCTCTTGGCCTGAATGGATGTTGTCGCGGCCGAGGCAAGCGCACGTCGCCGGCGGTTTGAGTCCGCGGTCTAATGCTGCGACAGGTGCTCCACGATTCCGAGCTCACGGGCGCCTCGGAAGGCGGCGAACAGTACCGCGCATCGAGGTGCGCTGCTGGAGCGCGATCGCCCCCCTCTCAATGCCAACGTGTTTCAGTACTTCGTTAGGAGGCGACCTTGCAGTGCGATGCCAGGAAGGAAGTACTGTAGGCGTGCAGGTCCGCGAGCGAACCACTGAACCGGTCCTCATCCATATCCGCCGTGCCGGGGATACCTGAGATCGTAGCCTTGTTCGTGAATTGCCAGAACGTCCACTTCGACCAGCCATGGACCACGGCCGGCACGCGGGCGCCCCAATTGGCGACCCAAAGGTCGGCATTCGAAGCGATCTCCGAAACTCCCGGTAAGGCATTCCAGAAGCTCGGAGACGTGTACACAATGGGACGGCCGACACTGGCGGTCACGATACTCAACCAGGTGTCCACGCCCGCCGCAATCTGCGTGAGCGGAACGCCGTTGACCACCTCGACGTCGAGCACCGGCGGCAGCTCGCCGGGATCCCTGAGCTGAGCGAGAAAAAACCGGGCTTGCGCGGCCGCATCCTGCTTCGGTCGAAGAAGTGATATGCGCCCCGAAGCAAACTGGCTCGCTTGGCCCGCGCCCAGTGATCGGCGAACGTGTGATCGATCAGCGTCGTGCCCTCGGTGGCCTTGATGAACGCGAAGGCGATGCCTGAAGCGGCCACCTTCGTCCAATCGACGGTAGGTTGATAGCCGGAAAGATCGATGCCCTCAG
>Ga0302322_100003208_pt1 | contig 13986 bp, 15 predicted proteins | sample Fen_T0_2_FD_203757 | JGI IMG/M metagenome (GOLD analysis project Ga0302322, IMG submission 203757) | Peat permafrost microbial communities from Stordalen Mire near Abisko, Sweden - Fen_T0_2 | ecosystem: Environmental > Terrestrial > Soil > Wetlands > Permafrost | place: Sweden: Abisko... | reverse complement strand
CCGGCACGTAGGTCGTGTAGAAGGTCCGCACGGTGAACGCATTCGGGTCGACGCTCGGAGCCGGGACCGGGGGCGCCGGCGTTACGGGTGCGGGGGTGACCGGGATCGGCGTGACGGGTGCGGGGGTGACCGGGATCGGCGTCGCGACCGCCGCCGCGGGTGGCGCCGACGGTGACGGCGTGGAAGGAGCTGTCGCGCCGCACCCGGCGAGCAGCGAACAGATCGTGAGGACCAACGCCATTCGGCAGGCCCGACCGTAGACGCGCATCGCCATCCCCTCGGGACGCCTGGACGCGGGCCAGTCTCGCCAGTGGCTCGGCGCGGTCCCGGCGGCTGGAATTCGGACCGCACGTCGACGCCGCCCGCGTGCACGATTGCTCTACTAGGAGAGGCATCCCGGCCGGCGGGTGATTCAATCTTCGCCCGTCCTCCGCCCCACGCCGGGTGATTCGGCTCATCGGCGACGGCTCGGACGCCCGTGTGAGCCGCCGGGGAGCCCGTCGATGCTCCGCGTTTCGCGTCAGGCGGTGAAGGTCACCCGCCACTCGATCCCGCCGGGGTTCGTCGGCTCGTCGCCCGCCGCGGCCAGCAGGTCCCTCAGCAGCGCGGCGAGCGCACGGACAGGTTCGGGCGTCTCGGGATCGGCGAGCGCCGCGTCCAGGAGCTCCGCGTCGTCTGCAGCCAGCTCCCCCTCGAAACAGCCGTCGCCGTCGGCGAAGTCGACGCCGATCCAGTCCAGGGCGGACTCGGCCTGGTCCAGGGACGGGAAGGTCGCCAGGGTCGGAGGGAGGTCGCTCACGCCCGGATGGTATGGCGTCGAGCACCCGCCGCGTGGCCGGACACCCCTGACGACCGGGACCCGGCATGGTCCCAATGGCGGATGGACCGGGCCGGCGCCCCCGACTAGGATCCTGCCCTGCGGCCATCCAGCCCAGGGGGCAGCGGAGCAACCAGGACTCGCCCGTCATGCATTCCTCGCGCCTGTCGGTCCTCACGTCGACGCTCGCGGTCGTCATCGGCGTCTTCGCGTTTGCCGGCGTGGTTCCCGTGTCGCAGGCCGGCACCGCGCTCGCGGCAAGCGAGACCGCATCCGGCGTGCCGACGGCCGCGCCGTCGATCTCCGCGGAACCGGCGCCCACGGCTCCGCCGGCGCCCACGGCTCCGCCGGCGCCCACGGCTCCGCCGGCACCCACGGCACCGCCGGCACCCCCGCCCGCGCCAACCCCGAGCCCCGCACCAACCGCAGCACCCACGCCATCGCCCGTCGTCGCGGCCTCGGACACGCTGCGCCTGCGGCGCCTGGCCGTCATCCGCGGCTCCATCTCGCCGAAGTCGGTCGTGGCGACACAGACCGGGCTGGTGTTCGCCCAGAACATGATGTACCGGCACACGATCACCGTGTACAACCGGCGCGGCAGGCTGGTGAAGACCATCCGAGACCGGGTGGTGCTCGCGAGGTTCGGCTTCCCGCGCTGGCCGTCGGCGGTCAACGGTGCTCCCGTCGAGGCGGCCGTCGCGCCCGACGGCAGGCACGTGTACGTCTCGCAGTACTCGATCTACGGGCGCGGGTTCAACCATCCCGGCTGGGATACGGGCTGGGTGAACGACGTCATCGATCGTTCGTTCGTCTACGAGATCGACACCACCACGCTCCGGATCACCCGCATCTTCCGCGTCGGCCCGGTCCCGAAGGCGGTCGGCGTCAGCCCGGACGGCAAGTGGCTCCTGGTGGGCAACTGGACGCACCGCGATGTCTCGCTGGTGGACCTGTCCTCGGGCCGGGAGGTCCGGCGGATCGTCGTGGGCGGCAACCCGCGCGGGATCGCGTTCGCGCCCGATTCGTCCGTCGTCTACCTGACGGCCGAATCAGGGCAGCGCCTGATGGAGTACACCTTCTCGACCGGCCGGCTGCGCACGCTCATCTCCCTGCTCCCCGGCGAGCCGCGCCACCTGGTGATCGATCCCACCGGCCGCTACCTGTATGCCTCGCTCAACAAGGGCGGCCAGGTCGTCAAGATCGACATCCGCCTGCGGCGGATCGTGGGCCGGGCGACCACCGGCAGGACCCCGCGCACGATCACGCTGGCGCCGGACGGACGCAGCCTCTATGTCGTGAACTACGACAGCCGGACGGTGGCGAAGGTGCGCACGAAGGACATGCGGGTCCTCCAGCGGCTGAAGACGGCCGGGGTCCACCCGATCGGGATCACCTACGAGATCGCCACGCGCACGATCTGGGTGTCCTGCTACCGCGGCACGATCGAGCGCTTCGCGGACCGCTGACCGGCCGAACCGGCTCGCCACCGGCCAGGTCGACCGCGCGAGGGGTCCGTCCGCGCGACGGCGCCGGAACGCCGACGGCGCCGGCCGCTCAGTACCTGGGCAGTGACGGATCGATCCGCACGGCCCACGCGTCCACGCCGCCTGCCAGCACCTGGAGCCGGCCGAACCCCGCCTTGCGCAGCGCGTGGTACGCCTGCACGCTGCGCGTGCCGTGGTGGCACGAGAGCGTGTACGTGACGGCCGAGTCCAGCTCGTGCATCCGGGCCGGCAGCTCGCTCAGCGGAAACATCCGGGCGCCAGGGATCTGGACAATGTCGGCCTCGTACGCCTCGCGCACGTCCAGCAGCTCGAAGCTCTCGCCGGCGCGGCGCCGCGCATCGAAGGCATCGACCGAGAGGATCGGGACCCCGGTCGCGTCCACCTCGCCTTCCTCGCCCCGGATGCCGCAGAACAGCTCGTAGTCGATGGGCGCGGTGATGGAGGGGCTGGCCCCGCAGACGGCGCAGTCGGGGTCGCGTCGGATCGTCACCTCCCGGAGCGCGAAGTCCAGGGCGTCGAACATCGCCAGCCGGCCGACGAGCGGATCGCCGATGCCCAGGATCAGCTTGATGACCTCGAGCGCCTGGAGCGAGCCAACGATGCCGGGCAGGACGCCCAGCACGCCGCCCTCGGCGCACGACGGGACGAGCCCGGGAGGCGGCGGCTCCGGGAACAGGCACCGGTAGCACGGGCCATCGCCGGATCCGAAGACGCTGACCTGGCCCTCGAACCGGAAGAGGCTCGCGTAGACGTTGGGCCTGCCCGTCAGGATCGAGGCGTCGTTGACGAGGTACCGGGTCGGGAAGTTGTCCGTGCCGTCCGCGATGATGTCGTACTGGCGGAACAGGTCGATCACGTTGTCGCTCGAGAGCCTGAGCGCGTGCGGGACGATCTCGATATCCGGGTTCAACGCCGTCAGCCGCTCACGGGCGGCCTCGATCTTGGGCCGGCCGACGTCGGCCGTGGAGTACAGGACCTGGCGCTGGATGTTGGACAGGTCCACGGTGTCGAACTCGACGACCCCGAGGGTGCCCACCCCGGCAGCGGCGAGGTAGAGCGTCAGCGGTGACCCCAGGCCGCCCGCCCCGATGCACAGCACGCGTGCCGCCTTCAGGCGCCGCTGCCCCTCCAGGGTGACCTCCGGCATGATCAGGTGGCGGCTGTAGCGGAGGATCTCGTCGTTCGAGAGGTGGCTCGCCTCGCCGGCCGCTGAGCCTGCCGCCCCGCCGACCGCCGGGCTGCTGGGTCGGTGGGTGTCCATGCGTCGCGGCAGAGTAACAGGCGATCCTGCGCCACACAAGCGAGTGCTCGCGGCGCCTACGGGATCGGTCGCCAGGCCCGGCCGAGCAGCAGGCCCGCGGCGCACAGCAGGCCGCCCAAGGCGACGAATGCGACGCTGACCTCGACCGTCTCGTGCTTCGTGATCAACGTCGTGGGCAGGTCCGCGAGCACCTTCTGGAGCTCGCCGGCGCTCTCTGCCGGTGCGTAGGTGCCGCCCGTCGCCGCCGCGATCGCCTTCAGGGTGTCCTCGTCGATGCCGCGGCGGAAGCCGCCGAATCCACCCTGGCCTCCGCCTCCGCCACCACCGCCGCCGAACCCGCCCTGGCCCCCGGCCCCGAACGGCTCGTTGCCGAGGAACTGCTGCCGGCACTGGGCCTGGAGCTCGCCCCCCGCGGCCGTCCCGAAGCCGATGGTGTAGACGCGCACGCCCCGGTCCGCTGCCTGCTGCGCCGCTTCCAGCGGATCGACGCCCGCATTGTTCGAGCCATCCGTCAGCAGCACGATGATGTCCGGCGCATAGGCCCCGGGCGTGACCGGCGTCGGGGCGACTCCCGGCCGACCCTCGATGACGCTCGGTGCGACGTTCGGGTCGAGCTCGGCTATCGCATCGATCGACGCCAGGATGCCGCTCCCGATCGCCGTCCGGCGGCCCGTCGTGAGGCTCCTGATCGCGTCGACCAGGGCCTGCCGGTCCGACGTCGGCGGCTGGATCACGGCGGCGAACCCGCTGAACGCGACGATGCCGATCTGGGTGTCCGACGCCTGCCCGTTGACGAACGCGACGGCGGCTTCCTCAGCCGCCTGGAGGCGGGTGGGGTCGATGTCGGTCGAGCACATGCTGCCCGACACATCGATGGAGAGCAGGATGGTCGTCTGGTTGCTCGGCACGCTCAGGACCACGACGGGCCTGGCGAGCGCGATGACCAGCACCGCGGCGCCGGCGGCGAACAGCGCGAACGGGAGGTGCCGGCGCCGGCGACGGCGGCCGGGAGCCGCCTCGCGGATCAGCGCGAGGCTGGAGTACCGGGCGGCGGCGGGCCGCCGCCTCCGCTGGCTCCAGGCGTACAGCAGGACGAGCACGGGGACGGCCAGGACGAGCGCCAGCAGCCCGAGCCAGAGGAAGGTCATCGACCGACCCCCCGGGTGTCCAGGCAGGCCCTCGGCCGCGCCTCGGCGGTCGGCCGCGCCTTGGCGGTCGATGACGTCATGGCGCTCGGCCGCGTCATGGCATGCGCCCTGTACGCACCAGAGACACCGCGACGCCGGCGATCACCAGGAGCAGGCCCAGGCCCGCCACCACGGCCGTGACCTCGAGCGGCTCGCTGCGCACCACGAGCGATCGCGCCAGCTGGTCGTAGACGCCCGTCGCGGCCGCGGCGGAGTCGGCCCCGGCGTAGTAGGTGCCCTTCGTGGTGTCGGCGATCTGCTGGAGCGCCGCCTCGTCGAGGCTCGACTGCACCTTGAAGCCGTCGAGGTCGAGGGTCGCGCCGGCGGCCGTCCCGACGCCGACCGTGACGATCCGGATCCCGCGATCCGCGGCGGCCTGCGCGACGGCCTGCGGGTCCGGGCGCACGTTGTTCTCGCCATCGCTGAACAGGACGATCATCGTCGAGGCGTCGCTGCCCGGCGCCACGGGCACCGGTGACGTGGACGGTGCCGGGGAGCGGTTGCTGTAGTAGTCCGACGGCGTGCCCGCGGCGGCCTTCGCGATGGCGTCGAGCGAGGCCAGGATGCCGCTGCCCAGGGACGTCCCGCGCGTCGGCACCATCCGATTGATGGCGGCCTGGACCTTCGCGGCGTCGGCCGTGGGCGCCTGGACCGCCAGACCGGCGTCGCTGAACGCCACCACCCCGATGACGACGCCGGCCGGCTGCCGGTCCACGATCGCCTTGGCGGCCGCCTTCGCCTCGTCCATGCGGGAGGGGGCGACGTCGGTGGCGCCCATGCTCGCGGACACGTCGAACGTGAGCATCAGGGTGCCCTCGAGGCGCGGCAGGGCGAGCGTTGCCTGGGGGCGCGCCAGCGCCACGACGAGGACGACCATCCCGACGGCCACGAGGGCCGGCGCGACCCGGTCCAGGCGCCGCCGAGCACGGGGCGCGGGCGAGCCACCGGGGCGGGTGCCGACCAGGGCCGCGACGCGGCCGCGGCGGCCGCGCTCGATCCGCCGGACCAGCAGGATCCCGAGCGGGACCAGCAGGATCGCGAGCAGAAGGGCCGGCCAGAGGAACGTCATGCCTGGGCCTTCCGGCGGTGCTGCCGGGATGCCATCCGGACGATGGCGCGGACGAGGTCGTCCTGGGTGGACAGCGTCATGACGTCCACCCCGGCGCGCCCGATCGCCGCGTTGACGGCCGCCTCGCGGGCCCGGCCGGCGGCCGCGAACCGCTCGCGGAACGCGCGGTCGTGCGTGTCGACCTCCAGCTGCTCGCCGGTCTCGGCGTCCTGGATGACCACGGTCCCGACGTCCGGGAGCTCCACCTCCCGCGGATCCACGAGCCGGACGGCGAGCAGCTCGTGGCGCCGGTTGAGCAGGTGGAGCGGCTTCTCCCAGCCGGGCGCGCTGATGAAGTCGGACACGATGACGACCAGCGAGCGCCGCTTGATCGTCCGCAGGCCCTGCTCGAGCAGGACCCCGAGGTCGGTCGCGGGAGCCCTGTCCAGCATCGGCTGGTCGAGCAGGTCCTCCACGAGCCGGAGGACCGCCACACGCCCGGAGCTCACGGGGATCGCGTGCTCCACCTCGGACCCGTAGACGATCGCGCCGACCCGGTTGCCGCGCCGGGTCAGCACCCGCGCCAGCGTCCCGACGAAGTCGATCAGCACCGTGCGCTTGAGGCGGTCCTCGCCCACGGTCCCGAAGTCCACGGACGGGCTGAGGTCCAGGAGGAACCACGCGGTGATCTCGCGATCCTCGTTGTACTCGCGGACGTACGGCGCGTCCATGCGGGCGGTGACGTTCCAGTCGATGTACCGGACGTCGTCGCCGGCCTGGTACTCGCGCAGGCCGGCCAGGTCGATGCCGACCCCCCGAAAGAGGCTGCGGTACTCGCCCTGCAGCAGCCCGTCCAGGCGCCGGACGACGTGCCAGTCCAGGCGCTGGAGGATGCGCTCAGGCGCGGACGCCGACATGTTCCTTGAGGAGTGCGGTCGGGGGAGCAACGCGGCCCAGGATGGTGGACACGATCTGATCGGCGGAGACGTCCTCCGACAGCGCCTCGTAGGACAGGACGAGGCGGTGGCGCATCACGTCCGGGGCCATGTCCAGGACGTCCTGCGGCAGCACGTACTCGCGGCCGCGCACGTAGGCGAGGGCCCGCGCCGTGAGGATCAGGTTGATCGAGGCCCGGGGGCTCGCGCCGTAGGTGATGAACCGGGCCAGCTCCGGAATCCCGAATCGGGCCGGAGCCCGGGTCGCCACTGCCAGCCGCACGGCGTAGTCGTACATCGCCGGGTCCACGTACACGCCGTCGGTGGCGCGCTGCAGGGCCACCAGCTCCGCCGCGCCCAGAACCTGCGAAACGGCCTCCAGCCGGCCGGTCATCCGCTCGACGATCGCGAACTCCTCCGTCGGGGTCGGGTAGCCGACGATGACCTTGAGCATGAACCGGTCGACCTGCGCCTCCGGGAGGGCGTAGGTGCCCTCCGTCTCGATCGGGTTCTGCGTCGCGAGGACCAGGAACGGCTCCGGGACAGCGTGCGTCTCGTGCCCGATCGTGACCTGGCGCTCCTGCATGACCTCGAGGAGCGCGGACTGGACCTTGGCCGGGGCGCGGTTGATCTCATCGGCGAGCAGGAGGTTCGTGAAGACCGGCCCCAGCGACGTCGCGAACTCGCCCGTCTTCTGGTTGTAGATCCGGGTGCCGACGAGATCCGCGGGCACCAGGTCCGGCGTGAACTGGATGCGCTTGAAGTCGCCGCCGATCGCCTGGGCCAGCGTCTTGATCGCCATCGTCTTGGCCAGACCGGGGACGCCCTCGACCAGCAGGTGGCCGCGCGCCAGCAGGGCCACCACCATCCGCTCCAGCAGGTGGTCCTGGCCGACGATGACCTTCTTCACCTCGTACAACAGGCGCTCCATCGGGAGGTCGCCGGCCATCGGGTGCTCGTTCGGTTCGCGGTCCACGGGGATCGTCTCCTCCTCGGCGGTTCAGTACGCGGGCATGCCGGCGGCGCCGCCGGCGACGTCGATGGGGACGGCGAGGCCGATCCCGATGAACACGTCCTGCTGGGTGGGGTTGACCAGCGCGGTCACGATCCCGACCACCCGGCCCGCCCGGTCCACGAGCGGACCCCCGGAGTTGCCGGGGTTCACGGCGGCGTCGACCTGGATCAGGCCCTGGCGGACCTCCTTCGTCTGCGGATCGCGGAACGAGCGGCCCAGCCCGGAGACCACGCCGGAGCTCAGCGACCCCACGAGGCCGAACGGGTTGCCCACGATGTACGCCTCGCTGCCGATCTGCATCGAGCCCGGGTTGCCCAGCGTCGCGGGCACGAGAACCGCCGGGAGCGTGGCGGGGGTCACGACCGCGACGTCCGTCGCGTCGTCTCGGCCGGTCACGGAGCCCTCGCTCTTGCTGCCGTCGGCGAAGGTGAGGTGGATTGCGGTCGCGTCCCGCACGACGTGGAGCGCGGTCATCACCTCGCCGTTGGCGTTCACCACGACCCCGGTCCCCTCGCCGGCAGTCGCCTTGCCGTCGGCGCCCGTGGCGTCCGTCTCGATCAGGACGATCGACGGCCGGACCGCGTCGTACACGAGCTGCGATGTCGGCGGCCCGGGCGTCTGGGAGGCGATGGCGCTCGCGATCGCCTGGTTCACGTCGGTGCGGGTGATCGGCGGCGTGGACGGCCTGAGCACCTGGGCGGCAAGAACGACAACCAGCGTGACCAGGACGCCCGCGACGAAGGGCGTGGCGCGCCGGATCCTGGCCCCCTGTCCCCGGGCACCCGACCGCGGCGGATCTGCGCTCAGCGCAGGCTCAGCACCGGTCTCGGGCGGCAGGTCCGGCAGGTAGGTCATCGGGAGGCAGGCTCCGGTGGGACGCCCGCGGACCGAATGACTCGGGCGCGGGGATGCCTTGGGCGCAGTCTGCCCGCAATTGCTGAGGGATGCATGAGAGGGGTTCGTGCGGGGCCGCACCCCAGATGCACCCGCAGCCAAACCCGACAGGGAGGAGGCCCCGGGGCGGCCGTGGCGGAACCTCAGCCCAGCGAGGCGCGACGAGCGCGGCCACCGGCTCGAAGAGCAACCTCGATGAACGGCCGCAGGCGCGTCGATACCTCGAGCTGTGTCTGCCGGAACGCCGCGAGCTTCTCCTCGTCCGTGCCCTCGACCTCGGACGGGTCGTCGAGCCCCCAGTGGAGCGTGTTCTCCGATCCCGGGAACACGGGGCAGGTCTCACGGGCGCGGTCGCACACGGTGATCACGTAGTCGAACCGCTCAGAGAGGAACTCCGTGATCGACTTGCTGCGGGCGCCGGACCAGTCGATCCCGAGGTCACCCAGAACCTGCACGGCGTACGGGTTCACCTGCGCAACCTCGGTGCCCGCCGAGAAGACCTCGAAGTCGCCGCGGCCATAGTCGCGGAGCAGTGCCTCCGCGATCTGGCTGCGGGCGGAGTTGTGGGTGCACACGAAGAGCACGCGGATGGGGCCGTCAGACACGGGTCGCTTCCTCCTGGCGCGGCCGGCGGCCGCGATGGTCATCTCGAGATCCGCCAGCTCGCCCTCAAGCCGGTCGAGATCTTGGCGCTGGCGGCCGATGGCCTCGCGCTGCTCGGCGAGCAGGGGCGCGAGATCGCCGTCGATCTCGCCGTGGTCCAGGCACAGGCGCGCCAGCCGCCCGGCGTCCTCTGGCCCGAGTCCCAGGCGACGGAGCGCCACGACCAGGCGCAGGCGCGCGAGGTCGGCCTCGCCGTAGTCGCGGTACCCGTTCTCCTGACGTGGCGGGGCGGGCAGGACACCCGCCTGCTCGTACCAGCGCACCGCCGAGGCGGCGACCCCGGCGCGGCGGGCGAGGTCGGCGATCCTCACTTGTAGCCGCGGGCTTCGCGCAGCTGCGCCGCGAACTCCGTCGGCAGATCGGTCGCCTCGATGGCGCGTGCTGCGGCCTCGACGTCATAGGCGACGCGGCGGAACTCGACGGTGTCAGCTGCCGTGTCGAGGAGCGCCCAGCACCCGCGGGGATCGCCGTCCTTGGGCTTGCCGGCCGAGCCGACGTTAATGAACCGGGTCGCCCCGACGGTCTTGTCGTACGCCTTGTGGGTATGCCCGCAGACGATGACGTCTGCGTCCGCCCCCGCGGCGATCCGGGCGAACGTCTCGTCAGGCTTGTCCTCGTAGAGGTACTCGTTGATCCTCCGTGGGCTGCCGTGGACGAGGAGATAGCGCCTGCCGTCCGCCTCGAAGCGGATCTGCGGGTGGAGCGTCCGCAGCCAGGCCGTGTTCGCCTCGCTCGTGTGGGCCTTGGTCCAGGCGAAGCCGGCGTCGCCCTCGGCCTTGTCGGTGGGCTTGACGTAGGCGCAGCCGCACTCGTCGCGGCCGAACCCGGTCCCGTCGTCGTAGTTGCCCATGACGATCGGAAAGCCTTCAGCGGCGAGGCGCTCGAGGACCTCGTTGGGCCAGGGGGCATAGCCGACGAGGTCGCCCAAGGCGTAGCGGGCATCGACACGGGCCGCCTCGATGTCGGCCAGGACGGCCTCGAGCGCAGGGAGGTTGGCATGGACGTCGGAGAAGATGGCGATGCGCATGGCGGCAGGGTAGACCTTCGAGTGGCTTGAAGGTCAAGAGGAGAACCGGGCCCTGCGGGCCCGTCTTCGTGACGGATGGCCCCTTGGACATCTCAGCCATTCCTGACACATTCACTGCTGAGATGTTGCTCGTCCTCGTGCCCCTGCTGTTCGGCCTCAGCTTCCTGTCCGGGATGCTCGGGCTGGGCGTGGCGTTCATCGCGATCCCGGTGCTTGGCCTGTTCGGCTACGACCTGATCAACGTCATCCAGCCGTGGGCCCTGCTGCTCAACGGGCTCACCGCCATCAGCGCGGCGATCGCCTTCTGGAAGGCCGGGATGGTCGACAAACGGGGCGCGCTGATCCTGATCAGCGTCACGACCGTCGGCGCACCGATCGGCGTGTGGCTCCTCCAGTTCGCATCGACCGACCTCGTCTGGTGGCTCTACGTCGGGGTGCTCGTCTTCCTGGCGGTGCGCATGGCGATGCCGAAGCGGGCGTCGACGGAGGTGGTCACCGAGATCACAGACGAGTCACGGGCGAAGGCCGCCGTTGCCGCGGCGCCGATCTCGGTCTTCGCGGGGTTCCTCGGCGTGGGCCCGGGCTTCCTGCTCATGCCGACGCTCACGATCGTTGGCTACAGCGCCCGGCTCGCTGCGGCCACCAACTCGGTGGCCGTCATCCTGCCGTCGTTCTCGGCATTCCTCTCGCACCTCGGCACCGCGTCGTTCGACTGGCCGACGGTGATCGTGACCTCCGTCGCGGCCGTGATCGGCTCCTGGCTCGGAGCCCGCTTCACCGCCGGCAAGGTCAAGTCCGCCACCCTGTCGCGCATCTTCGCGGTCGCCCTCATCCTGCTGGCCGCCCAGCGCGCCTGGATCCTTCTCTCCTAGAGGTCGTCCCATGCGTACCGAACTACCCGTCATCGCCCAGCCTCGGATGAACCTGCCGGCACCAGATGTGGAGGCTGCTCAGGCCGCTGCGTCCCTCCTCGCCGATCGCACCCGGGCCTCGGTCCTGCGGTTGCTGAGAGACGGCCCCCACTGCGTGTGCGAGATGGCGGCCGCCCTTGGCGAGCGGGAGAACAACGTCTCCAACCACCTGGCCAAGCTCCGGGACGCGGGCCTCGTCCACGCCGTCCGGCACGAGACGAACGGCCGCTTCCAGTACTACGAGCGGGACGAGGCCGCGACGGCCGCCGCGCTCGCCGCCATCGGCGAGGTCCTGCGGTGACCACCCTCGCGGTCCGCCGCGTCCAGGTCCCGTTCTGGCTGACCGTCCTCGGCGGCGCCGTCCTCTGGCTCGTCGCCTGGTTCCTCGCCCTGCCACTCTCGACGTGGCTCGCCTTCGACGTCCTGGGCCTTGACCCGGCGTCCCAGCTCGGGCAGGCCGTCGCGTTCTTCCTGTTCGACGTGCCCAAGGTCCTGCTGCTGCTGACCGGGATCGTGACCCTCGTCTCGTTCCTGCGCTCGTTCGTCTCGCCCGAGAGGGTGCGCAGCGCGCTCGCGGGCCGGAACGCCGCGATCGGCACGGTCGCCGCGGCGGGCTTCGGCATCGTCACGCCGTTCTGCTCGTGCTCTGCCGTGCCGCTGTTCATCGGCTTCCTCGAGGCTGGTGTCCCGCTGGGCGTCACCTTCGCCTTCCTCGTCGCCTCCCCCATGGTCAACGAGGTCGCGATCGTCCTGCTGTGGGGCCTCGTGGGCCCCCAGCTCACGATCGCCTACGTGGTCGCCGGGCTCATCGTCGCGGTCTTCGCCGGGCTCCTGATCGGCCGCCTCGGCCTCGAGCGGTACGTCGAGGACTACGTGTGGAAGATCCGCGCGGGCTCGGTTGCCGTCGACTTCAAGCCGACCCCGTCCGACCGGATGCGCGACGCCTGGCGGTCGACGGTCGACATCGTCGGGCGGGTCTGGCCCTACGTGATCGTGGGCATCGGCATCGGCGCCCTCATTCACGGCTTCGTGCCCACCGAGCTCGTCGTCCAGATCGGGGGACCCGGCAACCCGCTCGCCGTTCCGGCGCTCGTCGCGCTCGGCGTGCCGCTTTACAGCAACGCCGCGGGCACGATCCCGATCATCGAGGCGCTGCTCGGCAAGGGGCTGCCGGTGGGCTCGGCGCTCGCGTTCATGATGGCGATCACGGCCCTCTCCCTGCCCGAGATGGTGATCCTGCGCAAGGTCATGAAGCCGCGCCTGCTGGCGACCTTCGTGGGCATCGTGGCGGCCGGGATCATCGTCGTCGGCTACCTCTTCAACTGGCTCACGCCATGACAACGAGCACCGTCGTCGCTGCCGGTCGCGTGCCATCGCGCCGCGAGAACAGCTCCTGGCCCCACACCCCACCCGTCCCGAAGGAGACCCACTCATGAAGGTCATCGAAGTCCTCGGCCCCGGCTGCAACAACTGCAAGCGCGTCGAGGCCGCAGCACACGAGGCGGTCGCCATGACCGGCGTCAGCGCGGAGATCCAGCACGTGACGGACTATGCCGACATCGCCGCCAAGGGCGTCATGAACACGCCGGGCGTGATCATCGACGGCCGGATCATGAGCACCGGGCGCGTGCCGTCCGCCTCCGACATCGCGGCCTGGCTCGTCGAGTAGCTCGGGCGGACCTATCGTGGCCCGATCGGCGGATCGGCGATCGGCGGACCCGACTGACCGGCAGATCCCTTGCTGCGGGGTCTGCCACGATCATCGACGTGACGACCAGCCAGCAGGAGACCGACCATGCCCGCCCTCGTGCTCATCGCCGCCATCGGACTCGCCGGCGGGATCCTGTCGGGGCTCTTCGGCATCGGCGGCGGCCTGGTGATCGTCCCGGGGCTCATCATCCTCGCGGGCTTCTCCGCCGCGAAGGCGGCCGGCACGTCGCTCGCGGCGCTGCTGCTCCCGGTGGGTCTCTTCGGCGCGCTCGAGTACTACCGCGCCGGACAGGTCGACGTGCGGGCGGCGGTCATCATCGCCGTCGGCCTCCTGGTCGGGGCGTTCTTCGGTGCCCGCATCGGGACGTCGCTCGACCCGGTCGTGGCGCAGCGCGCGTTCGGGATCTTCCTGCTCATCGTGGGCGTGCGCCTGACGGTGTTCGCCTGACGGTGTTCGCCTGACCGGTAGCCACGCTCGCCGCGAGGTCATGGCCCTGCTGTCGTCGGGTGCCGCGGAGGCGATCTGGCCATCGGTGCCACACTCGCCCTCGTGATCGACCTCACGCCGTCCCCGCTGGTCTTCTCCTTCGGTCCCCTCGCGCTCCACTGGTATGGCGTCGCCTACGCGGTCGGGCTCGCCGCTGCCTACCTCGTCATACGCCATGAAGCGCGGTGGCGGGGGCTCGATGTGCGCCTGCTCCCGAACGGCATGGTCGTCGTCGCGGTGGCGGCCCTGATCGGTGGGCGCCTCTACCACGTGATCGACCAATGGCAGCTCTACCGCGACGATCCGCTCAAGATCGTCCTCCCTCCCTACTCGGGTCTCGGCGTATACGGCGGGATCATCACGGGCACCGTCGCCGCGGTGCTGTACGCCCGCTGGAAGCACCAGCCGTTCCTGCGGTGGGCCGACGCGGTCGCACCCGGGCTGTTCGTGATGCAGGCGATCGCGCGCTGGGGCAACTTCTTCAACCAGGAGCTGTACGGGGCGCCGACGAACCTGCCCTGGGGGA
>Ga0302322_100003206_pt1 | contig 13993 bp, 10 predicted proteins | sample Fen_T0_2_FD_203757 | JGI IMG/M metagenome (GOLD analysis project Ga0302322, IMG submission 203757) | Peat permafrost microbial communities from Stordalen Mire near Abisko, Sweden - Fen_T0_2 | ecosystem: Environmental > Terrestrial > Soil > Wetlands > Permafrost | place: Sweden: Abisko... | reverse complement strand
ATCGACAAGGGCGAAGATCCGGCCATCGTGGATCAGGCCCTCGTGCTCGACGGCCGCCGCCGCCAGCTGCTCGGCGATTCGGACCGGCTCAAGGCTGAGCGCAACACGGCCTCCAAACAGATCGGCGAAGCGATCCGAGCCGGCGCGGCCCCCACCGGCCCCGAGGTCGCGGCGCTCAAGCAAGCTTCGACCGATGCCGGAGCCCAGATCGAGAAACTCGACGCCGAGCTGGCCGCAACGGAGTCCGCCCTGGATGCGCTGCTGCTGCGCATCCCGAACCCCGCCGACCCGGACGTCCCGGTCGGCGACGAATCGGCCAACCAGATCGTCAGAACCTGGGGCGACCTGCTGCCGAAGGACGCCACCTCGGATGGCACAGCGTGGACCCGCAGGCCCCACTGGGATGTCGCCGCGGACCTCAAGATGTTCGATCTCGAGCGTGGAGCCAAGATCACCGGCTCCGGATTTCCGGTCTACACGGGCCAGGGCTCGCGACTCCAGCGGGCGCTCATCGACATGATGCTCGACATCCACACGGCCGAGCACGGCATGACCGAGATCTGGCCGCCGGCGCTGGTGAACGCGGCTTCGGCCCGCGGAACCGGTCAGATCCCCGACAAAGAAGACCTCATGTACGTCGTCCCGCGCGACGATCTGTATCTCGTGCCCACCGCCGAGGTTCCGGTCACCAACCTCCATCGCGACGAGATCTTCGAGGCGGACCAGCTGCCGATCCGCTATGCCGCCTATTCGCCGTGCTTCCGCCGCGAAGCCGGTGCCGCCGGCAAGGACACCCGCGGCATCCTGCGAGTCCATCAGTTCGACAAGGTCGAGATGGTCTTCTTCGAGAAGCCGGAAGCTTCGGCCGAGGCGCTCGTATGGCTGACCGGTCGGGCCGAGGTGATCCTCCAGAGACTGGGCCTGGCGTATCGGGTCCTGCTCATGGCCACCAAGGACATGGGCTTCGTCCAGGCGAAGAAGTACGACATCGAGGTCTGGGCTCCGGGCGTCGAGCGCTGGCTCGAGGTCAGCTCCTGCTCGAACTTCCGCGACTACCAGGCCCGCCGCATGGCGATTCGCTACCGGCCCGAAGCGGGCGGCAAGCCCGAGCTCGTCCACACGCTCAACGGGTCGGGCCTCGCCCTCGCCCGAACGGTGGCCGCGATCATGGAGACCTACCAGCAGCCCGACGGGAGCCTGGCCGTGCCTGAGGCCCTGCAGCCGTACATGCGCACCGACCGGATCACCGCCTGAGGAATTCGCAACCCGGGCGCAACAAAGCCGCGGCCGGGCCACAGCCCGGTGGATCGAGTGCAGTGGGCGCTGCCCGCGCCCCAGGGTCGTGGATTTCCTCGAGTCCGGCGGTTTCTGCCAAGATGGGTTGCCGTACGCCCAACGTAGCCACGAGCCGCGTCGGGGGAACCTGGAGGATCGATGAAAGCTGACGAGCGCGGGAACCTTCGACGGAGCACCCGCCTCGGCGGTCTGGCGTTGCTGGCCGCCTGCGCGGCCCTCGCCGTGACCGGTTGCATTACGAACTACGCCACGCCTCGGACCATCATCATCACGCTGCCACCGTCATCCAGCGCGCCGACGGTCGCACCTTCGGCCGGCACACCGACGGGTACGCCCCCGGGTTCGGCCGCGCCATCGGCAACGGCCACAGTTGTCGGCGCGACGCCGACCGTGTCGGGTACGACCCAGGTGACCTCCGCGCCGGACGGCCGCTGGAAGACCACTTTCCGCACGCCCGTGGTCTCGGGCGGCGCTCCGGCCGCACTGGCCGCAATGAACGCCGCCATAACGACCAGGGTGAGCGCTTACATAAGCTCGTTCAACGGCACGGAATTGCCCGTGGTCGCCGGCGGTGACGGGCCGAGCACGCTCAAAGGCGATTTCTCGGTGGCGTTTGCGTCACCGTCTTTGCTCAGCCTGCGCTTCACCGTCGAAACCTACGTCACCGGCGCCGCCCACCCGGCGACCCAGGCGGGGAGCATCAACATGAACGTCGGATCCGGCGCCGTGATCCAGTTCCCCGACTTGTTCAAAAGCCCTGCGGCCGCGCTACCGCTGCTGCAGGCGCAGGCCCACGCGAAGCTGGCCGCGATGCTCGGCGCGGATCTCGTTTGGCCGGCCTCCGTCACGATGGCCGACTTCGGCACAGCGTGGGTCTTCACGAAGTCCGGACTCGAGCTGACATGGTCGCAAGGCGCGATCGCTAGCATGGCCGCGGGAACCGTGACGATCTCGATCGGGTGGTCGCCCCTGTCGAGCGTCATTGCCAAACCGGGCCCCGCAGCCGACTTCGTCCCTTAGCCGATCGTCCCTTAGCCGAGTTCGAGGGCAACCCGGTCCGATAGCGCCACGGCTCAGTCGCCGCCGGCCGCCCACTTCTGCCGGAGGATCCGATCTCCGAGCCGAGCTGACCGCGGCTGCGAAACCGGTCGGGCGCCGGCTTTCGAACGACTTCAGGTCCCAGTCGACACCTGAGCGGCGACCGGTTCGAAACCGCCGCCCTTGGCGAGGCAACGGCCGGCACCCGGGGCGGCTAGAATCACCCCATAAGGCGCCACGTGCGCTCCGACCTCTGTGCTCTCCTCCCAAGTCCAGGCTGGAGCGCGCGACCTACTCGAGCTCGTCTACTGTCGGGCGGGACCACCGCCCTGAGACGGCACGACCCAGGAGGCTCATTAGATGGATCAGCGGTGGGAGTGCCTCGACGGTAACGAAGCGGCCGCGCGCGTCGCTTATGCGGTCAGCGAGGTCATCTCAATCTTCCCGATCACGCCCGCGTCGCCCATGGCGGAGCACGCCGACGACTGGGCGGCAGCCGAAAAGCCGAACCTGTGGGGCAAGGTGCCCGACGTGGTCGAAATGCAGTCCGAAGGCGGAGCGGCCGGCGCCATGCACGGCGCCCTCCAGAAGGGCGCGCTTGCGACGACATTTACCGCGTCGCAGGGCCTCCTCCTCATGATCCCGAACATGTTCAAGATCGCCGGCGAACTCACGCCCGCGGTCATCCACGTGGCGGCGCGCACGCTCGCGACCCACGCGCTCTCGATCTTCGGTGACCACAGCGACGTGATGCATGCCCGGGCAACCGGTTGGGCGATGCTCGCCGCCGGGTCGGTCCAGGAGGCGCACGACTTCGCCCTGGTATCTCACGCGGCCACCCTGCGAGCACGCGTGCCGTTCCTTCATTTCTTCGACGGGTTCCGCACTTCCCACGAAGTCAACAAGATCGTGGTGCTCGAACAGGACGACATGCGGGCCCTGATCCGCGATGAGGATGTCCTCGCCTTCCGCAGCCGCGGCCTCACGCCCGAGGCCCCGGTCGTCCGCGGCACTGCCCAGAACCCGGATGTGTTCTTCCAGGCTCGCGAAGCCGCGAACCCGTACTACCTTGCCCTGCCGGGGATCGTCAAAGAGGTCATGGCAGAGCTCGGCGCTCGGACCGGCCGACATTACGGCCTGGTCGACTACCACGGCGCCCCCGACGCCGAGCGCGTCGTGATCGTCATGGGGTCGGCCATCGGCGCGGTGGAAGAAACGGTCGACGCCCTGGTCGCCGCCGGCGAGAAGGTCGGCGTGATCAAGGTCCGGCTGTTCCAGCCGTTCCCGACGGACGAGTTTCTCGCGGCCCTGCCCTCGACGGTGCGATCCATCGCCGTCCTCGACCGGACCAAGGAACCGGGCGCGGTGGGGGAGCCGCTGTACCTCGAAGTGGTCGCCGCCGTCGCTGAGCGAATGGACAGCGATACGCCGCCCTTCGCCAAGGTGCCGCGCATCATCGGCGGCCGTTACGGCCTTTCGTCGAAGGAAGTCACGCCGGCGATGATCAAGCCGGTCTTCGACGAGCTCTCGGCCGACAAGCCGAAGAAGCACTTCACGGTCGGCATCTACGACGATGTAACCCACCTGAGCCTGCCGATCGACAAGGAATTCCGCCACGCCCGCCCCGCCGGCGAGGTCCAGGCGATGTTCTTCGGGCTCGGCTCGGACGGCACCGTCGGCGCCAACAAGTCGTCGGTGAAGATCATCGGCGAAGGCACGGACCTGTTCGCCCAGGGTTACTTCGTCTACGACTCCAAGAAGTCCGGGTCGGTCACCGTCTCGCACCTGCGGTTCGGCCCTCAGCCGATCCGCTCCGCCTACCTCGTCGAGGGCGCGGACTTCATCGCCTGCCACCAGTTCGGCCTGCTCGAGCGAACCAAGATCGTTGAGTTTGCCAAGCCCGGGGCCACCTTCCTGCTCAACTCCCCGTATGGACCGGACGAGGTCTGGGATCAGCTGCCCAAGAACGTCCAGCAGCAGCTCATCGACAAGGCCATCGACCTGTGGGTCATCGATGCGTTCGCCGTTGCCGAAGAAGTCGGCATGGGCAATCGCATCAACACCGTTATGCAGCCGTGCTTCTTCCATCTCGCCGGAGTGCTGCCCGCGGCCGAGGCGATCGCGCGCATCAAGAAGTTCACCGAAAAGACCTATGCCAAGCGCGGCCAGGCGGTCGTCGATCGCAACTTCGCCGCCATCGATCTGTCGATCGGGAGACTGGGCCACGTCACGCACGGCAAGGCCAATAGCAACCGCTCGCTCATGTTCGCCGTCCCCGACAGCGCGCCCGACTTCGTCAAGCAGGTGACCGCGGTGCTGATGGCCGGCGACGGCGATCTGCTGCCGGTCAGTGCGTTCCCGGTCGACGGGACATTCCCGACCGGAACCACGAAGTACGAGAAGCGGGCCATCGCCCAGACGATCCCGGTATGGGATCCGTCGATCTGCATCGATTGCGGCAAGTGCGCCATGGTCTGCCCTCACGCCACGATCCGCATGAAGGTCTACCCGCGCGCGGCCGCTACGAGCGCTCCGGCCGGCTTCCTCACCAAGGATTTCAAGTCGAGGGAGCTGACCGACCATCTGCTTACGATTCAGGTGGCCCCGGACGACTGCACCGGCTGCGGCGTCTGTGTCGACGTCTGCCCGGCCAAGAGCAAGACCGATTCGAGCCATAAGGCGATCAACATGGAGCCGGTGGAAGACCACGCCGACGTGGAACGCCGGAGCTGGGACTTCTTCCTCTCCATCCCGCAACTCGACCGAAGCCTCCTGGCCCACGACACCGTCAAGGGCTCGCAGGTCCTGGAGCCGCTCTTCGAGTTCTCGGGCGCTTGCTCCGGCTGCGGCGAGACGCCGTATCTGCGGCTCGTCAGCCAGCTCTTCGGCGACCGGATGATCGTTGCCAACGCTACTGGCTGCACGTCGATCTACGGCGCCAACCTGCCGACCACACCGTGGACGACCAACGCGGCCGGCCGCGGGCCGGCCTGGAACAACTCCCTCTTCGAGGACAACGCCGAGTTCGGTCTGGGCATGCGGCTCGCCGCCGACGCCCAGCACGACCACGCCCGGCAGCTGCTCACGAAGCTCACCTCGGTCGTGGGCGAGGATCTCGTCAAGGGTCTGCTCGAAAGCGCCCAGGACACCGAGCCGGAGATCGAGCTGCAGCGGGGCCGGGTGGCCAAGTTGCGCGAGAAGCTGGCGCATGTCGACGGGACGAGCCGCGCCGATGCCCAGCATCTGCTCGCCGTCGCCGGCGACCTTGTCCGCAAGGGCATCTGGATCGTCGGTGGTGACGGCTGGGCGTACGACATCGGGTTCGGCGGTCTCGACCAGGTCCTGAGTTCCGGTCGGAACGTCAACATCCTGGTCCTCGACACGGAGGTCTACTCGAACACCGGCGGCCAGGCTTCCAAGTCAACGCCGCGCGGAGCCGTCGCGAAGTTCGCGGCCGCCGGAAAGGCCACCGGAAAGAAGGATCTAGGCGCCATCGCCCGGGCGTACGGCAACGTCTACGTCGCCCAAATCGCGATGGGTGCAAACGACGCGCACACGACCAAGGCGCTCCTCGAAGCGGATGCGTGGCCGGGAACGTCGCTCGTCATCGCGTACAGCACGTGCATCGCCCACGGCATCGACATGTCCAAGTCGATGTCGCATCAGAAGGATGCCGTCAAGAGCGGCTACTGGCCGCTGTACCGATACCAGCCAAGCGAAGCCGAAGGCGGGCAACCGTTCAAGCTCGACTCCGCCGCGCCCTCGATCCCGATCAAGGACTTCGTGGCGACCGAGACCCGCTTCGCGATCCTGCAGCGGACGAACCCTGAACGGGCAGCCGAGCTGGCCGCGCTGGGCCAGGCCGACGCCGACGAGCGCTGGCGCTACTACCAGCAGCTGGCGGGGATCCACCAGACCATTCCGCACATCGACGAGCTCGGGCTCGACGCGACGCTCGCCGAAGCAACAGCCGCCCGCGGCGGCAACGGGGAGGAATAGGCGTGAGCGTCGATCTTCGCACCCGCTACCTCGGTCTCGAGCTCCGCTCGCCGATCGTAGCTTCCGCGTCCCCCTCGACGGGAGACCCTGCTACGGCCCGAGCCCTGGATGACGCCGGCGTCGGCGCGATCGTCCTGCCGTCGCTCTTCGAGGAAGAGATCCTCAACGACGAGATCCAGCTGAACCGTTCGCTCGAGGCCGGCGCCGGGCAATTTGCCGAGGCTCTCGAATACTTCCCCACGGTCGAGTCGATCGCGACCGTCGGTGAGCGCTACCTCGAGTGCCTGGTCAAGATCAAGGCGCAGTCATCTGTGCCGGTGATCGCCAGTCTCAACGCGACAACCGCCGGCGGCTGGGTTCGCTATGCCCGGCTCATGCAGGATGCCGGCGCGGACGCTCTCGAACTCAACCTCTATCGCGTCGCCGCCGACCCGAGTAAGACCGCGGCCGAGATGGACGCCGCAGACCTGGACCTGATCGCGACGGTCCGCGCCTCGATCACCATCCCGCTTGCCGTCAAGCTCAGCCCGTACTATTCGGCGCTCGCCAACTTCGCCGGCCAGGCGGTCGGGCGCGGCGCCGATGGGCTCGTCCTATTCAACCGCTTCTACCAGCCGGACCTCGACCTCGAGACCCTCGACGTCGTTGCCCGGGTGGAGTTGAGCCAGCCGGCGGACCTGCGTCTGCCGTTGCGCTGGATCGCGATCCTCCGACCCCAGCTCGGCCCGAATGTGTCGCTCGCCGCAAGCTCGGGAGTCCAAACCGGCACGGACGTCGTCAAGGAGCTCATCGTCGGTGCCGACGTTGCGATGATGACCTCGGCGCTGCTCCGGCGCGGCGCGGGTTACGTCCGCATCGTCGAGGCCGAGCTTCGGGCCTGGATGGCCGACCACGAATACGAGTCCGTCGCCCAGATGCGCGGCAGCGCCAGCCAGGCAACGGCCGCGGATCCATCGGCCTTCGAGCGCGCCAACTACATGAAGACGCTCCACTCGTGGACCACGCCTCCGGAGCTGACGACGGCGGGTTCCTGACGCTCGAACGGCGCCTCTCGCCGCACACATAGGCCTTTCGGGTACGACTCCAGGGCATATCGGACTCGCCGGCCCGGTGCCATCATTGCCGGGCCGTCGGGCCAGACCGCTCGCCGGGTAGGTCCCCGAGGGGTCGATGTCCCAGCATTTGATGCTCCTGCCGTCGCTGGCATGTCCGGCGAGCTGCGCCTATTGCTTCGGGCCCAACGCTGGCGGGCCGGCGATGAGCCGCGAGACCCTCGACGCGGTTGTGGAGTGGCAGCGCGCTCTCGGCGCGGAGGCGGGCGGTGCCCCGGGCACGCTCGAAATCACATTCCACGGCGGCGAGCCGCTGGTGCCGGGAGCTGGCTGGTACCGCATGGCGCTGCCGCTTCTGCGCGACGGCCTGGCACCTCGCCGCGTCCGGTTCGCGGTCCAGAGCAACCTCTGGCTTCTGACCGACGAGCTGTGCGAGCTCTTCTCGGAGCATGGCGTGTCGCTGGGCACGAGCCTCGACGGCCCGGAGGCGATCAACGACGCCCAGCGCGGGTCGGGCTACTTCGGCAGGACGATGGCCGGGATCGCCCGGGCGCGCGCCCACGGCCTCGACGTTGGGGTGATCTGCACGTTCACCCGTCGGTCGGTCGCTCAGGCCCCGGAGATCTTCGACTTCTTCGCACGCGAAGGGCTCAGCTTCTCCGTGCACGCCGCGCTGCCCGCGTTGGGCGACTCTTCGGCGGACATCTGGTCGATCACGCCGGAGGCACACGGCGAGCTGCTGGTCGGGTTGCTCGATCGGTATCTCGAGGACCAGTCGCCTGTGCGGATCTCCAGCCTCGATTCGATGGCCCGAAGCGTCTCGGCCGGACGCGGCGGGACATGCACCTTCGGCGACTGCCTAGGTGGCTACCTGGCGGTCGGGCCGGACGGGGCGATCTACCCGTGCCAGCGCCTGGCCGGCGCAGACGCGTATCGAGTCGGCGACGTGGCCACTCGGCCCGGTCTCGCGGAACTGAGCGCTTCCCCAGTGTGGCGGGAGTTTCGGGCGCGAGAGGAAGCCATCGCGGGCGTGGGTAGGGGAGGCGGCGACTGCCGCGGTTGCGCTCATTTCGCTTTGTGCCGCGGCGGCTGCCCCTACAACGCCCTCGTCGCCCAGGGCTCGGGCGCGGGCGGTGGGGCAACGCCGGGCCCCATCTTCGGAACGGACCGTCGCGACCCGTATTGCGCGAGCTATCGCCGAACCTTCGACTACCTCACAGCAAGGGCGATGGCGGAGATGTTCAGCCCAGAAAACATCGACGCGGTCGTGGAGCGGCCCGACCTCGAGGCCGGGCTGATGCGGCGCGGCGCGTTGCTCTCGATCATGCGCGACGGCGCACGTCCGCGGCCCGCCGCCGCCCGGGTCGGACCGCTGCCCCTTCCAGCCGGACATCCGTCCGTGTCAGACTGAGCCCAGGAGGGCAATTCATGCCACTGTTCGGTGGCGCCAACCCGCCAAACGTCGAGGATCTCGAGGCCAAAGGGGACGTCGGCGGGCTGATAAAGGCGCTGGGGTATCAGAAGGACGGGCAGTTGCGCTCGGCGGCGGCCAGGGCGCTCGGTCGCACGGGCGATCCCAACGCGGTCGGACCTCTCGTCGATGCCCTCAAGGACGCGGACGTGGAGGTGCGCGCGAACGTCACCGAGGCGCTCGGGCGGATCGGCGCCGAGGCGGTCGAGCCCCTCATCGCGACGCTCGAGGACCCGGACGACCACGTGCGCATCGGCGCAGCCGCGGCGCTCCGGCAGATCGGCGACGCCCGCTCTGTCGATCCGCTGATCGCCGCTCTGAAGGACCGGAATGAGGGAGTTCGGGTGCTCGCCGCCGAAGGGCTCGGCCGGATCGGCGGCCCGCCGGCCGTGGAACCGCTCATCGCCGCGCTTCAGGACTCGAACGAGGGAGTGCGCCTGCGCGCCGCCGAGGCGCTGGGCCGCCTCGCGGACACCCGCGCGGTGGAGCCCCTCATCGGGGCACTCTCAGGTGGGGATTCGCGTGTCAAAGCGGCGGTCGTCGCGGCCCTTTCGAGGATCGGCATCCCGGCAATGGAATTCCTGATCGCGGCGCTCAAGTCCTCGGACAGGGACGTCAGCACCGGCGCCTCAGAGGCGCTGGGCCGGATCCTCGAGCCGGGCGCGGTCGAGCCCCTCATCGTCGCCCTCACTGACGAGGACTGGCGCGTCCATCTGGTCGCCGCCGAAACCCTCGGCATGATCGGCGACGCCCGCGCCGTCGAGCCCCTGATCGCCGCGTTCACTGACGAGAACGAGGTCCAGCATGTCCGCAAGGCCGCCGTCGACGCGCTGGGCGAGATCGGCGACGTCCGCGCCGTCGAGCCGCTGCTGGGTGCGCTCAAGGACGGCGTGAGCTGGCAGCGCAACGCTGCCTGCGAAGCTCTCGGCCGCATCGGGGACGCCCGCGCTGTCGGACCTCTGATCGACGCCCTCAAGGATTACTGGGACGGGCGCAAAGCCGCTGCCGAGGCGCTGGTCGAGATATACCGATCCGGGAAGCTGGGACCGGAGGAGCGGGCCCTCTTGCTCGCCCAGCGGGGCGACATCATCGAGACCCACGCCGACGAGTTCCCCTACGGATCCCACGAGGACTCCGGCATCGGCGTCGACTTCCCGATATAGGGCCGCCGACCCCTCAGTGGGCGCCGACCGGCTGCGGCCGCTGCATCAGCCCGAGCTGGATGAGCAAGCCAAGCTGGTCGGGCACGCCCCAGTGCTCGACGATCTTGCCGTCCTCGAAGCGAACGACGTCCATGACGTCGCTCTCGAACGACTTGCCGGTGGGTGGGAAGCCCATGACCGAACCGGTGTTCACGCCTCGGGCGCGGTTGAGCGACCACACGGTGTCGCCGTCGGCTGAGACCTTGACGACGGTGAGCTCGAAGTCCGAGAACCATGTGCGAAGGGTCGTGATCGTCGCCTTCGTGCCTTCGCTGCCCGGCCTGTTCCCTCGCTGGTGCTCGACGCAGGCGGGGGAGACCAACTCGTCCACGACGCTGAGGTCGCCTTTGGTAAAACCGATGTCGATGAGCCTGCGAAACGCCGCGATGTTCTCTTCGGTCGACATGCCATCTCCTACGTTCATTAGAGTGATACTCTATTGACTTAGAGTGATACTCTACCGACATGGGCAATGTCAAAGAGAGGCTTACCCTGCGGGACGAGCGGGCGGCGGTCACCCGTCGGCGTATTGCCGATGCCGCAAGGACCCTTTTCGGAAGCCGTGGCTACGGCGCGACGACGCTCCAGGCCGTCGCGGACGAGGCCGGCGTGGCGGTGCAGACGGTCTACGCGGTGTACGGCTCGAAGGCCGGGATCCTGCACGAGCTTCGCGACACGGTCCTGCGTCAACCGGCTGCGGAGGCGTTGTACGAGGAGGCGATGCGCGAGCCCAGAGCGGAACGCAAGCTCGAGTTGTTCGCAAGCTCGATCCGCCGACGCTGGGAGTTCGGGCACGACGTCGTGGCCATCCACGGTGATGCGGCCGCGACCGATCCGTCCGTGCGCGCCGAAGTGGAGCAGGTGCTCGGCATGCGGCGCAACGGCATCGCTCGCCTGGCTCGCTCGCTCGAGGCCGAGCTGCAGCCCGGGATCGACCCGGCGCACGCGACGGCCATCCTCGACGCACTGACGTTGCCGGAGGTCTACGCCGAGCTCACCGGCATAGCAGGCTGGAACGCCGACGAGGTCGAGTCGTGGCTGGCGAAGTCCCTGAAGAACCAGCTGCTGGGTCGAACCGACACTGAGCTCGCCACCTGACCGCCCCGAGCTCCTCAGTCCCAGCCGAAGACAGGGTTTCCATCCTCGCGGAACGGCCTCCCAACGCCGACTCTAGGGCAATGGCGCGTGTGTCGCCTGCCAACCTGCGAGGTTCGCCGTGGATGCGACGCCGGCACTTCAAATCGTCTCCGCAACCACGCTGACGGCAGCACCCAATCTGGAGCTCGACAAGGAGGGAGTACGGTCGGTCGACCGTGCCGCCTCCCTGCTGATCGCTCTTGGGAACTGGGACGGGGAGGCTGGGGTAACCGAACTGGCGCGCAGTCTCGGACTTCACAAGTCGACAACTTCGCGCCTTCTGGCGACGCTCCAGAAGCGCGGCCTCGTGCAGCAATGTCACGATACGGGCAAGTACCGGCTGGGCTTGGCCGTAGTCCGTCTGGGCGGGCAGGCCGAAAGGGCGCTCGACCTCCGGTCGATCGCGATGCCCGAGCTCGAGGGCGTGGCCCGGGCGGTCCGGGAGACTACAACTCTGGGGGTCGTCGAAAGCGATAGCGTCATAACCATTGCCTGGTCGGACGCATCGGGCATGGGCCATGACCGGAAGTGGGCATACCTGCCGATGCACGCCACGGCGCCGGGCAAGGTGCTGCTCTCGACACGACCCGAGCGGGAAATCATCCGCCTTTCGAAGCTCGGCTTCACGCCTTACACGTCGCGCACCATCGTCCGCGTGGACCGCCTGCTCGAGGAGATCGCCCGGGTCCGCAACCGCGGTTTTGCGACGGCCTTCGGGGAGTATGAGCCCTCAGTGAATGCGGTTGCCGTGCCCGTATTCGATCAGCGCGGATCCGTCGTGGCCGCACTGGAAGTCAGAGCATCCGGCCAGCGGATCCAGCCCAGCCGTGTGCCCGAACTGATCGAACGGATCCGGGTCGCCGCGGCGGCCATCACCGAGCAGATCGGCGGGTCGGCGGCGGCCAACTGATCGAACGCGCCCGGCGGCCGCGCCGCTCAGTTCGATGCGGGTTTGATCGGGTCAGGGCGAGTGCCGCCGAAGAACGAGGTTGCCCCTTCGACGGCCAGCCTCCGGCAGATGTTGAAAGTCTCGTCTGCGGTGTAGGGCGCATCGGTGTCGAGCCACCAGGTGAGCGCCCCAAGGAAAGCGCCCACGATGAAATGCACGGCCGCGGCCAGCTGCTGCTCGTCGCCCTGCCAGTCGGGAAACTGGGCCCGAACGTGCTCGCGCAACAGATTCGACAGCGGTTCAGGCACGAGCCGCCTGACCGTCTCGGATCCTTGCTTGCCGAGCATCGCCTTGAATTGGCGGCGGTTGGCGCCTGCCTCCCGAAAGGCACCGCGGAGCGGCTCGAGGAATTCCACCGGCCGAACAGAAGCGGCGTCCGAGTCGCCCGGACGGGGGTTCCAGTTCGGGTGCAAGGCCTCGAACTCGGTGACGAGAAGGTCGGCCTTGTCGCGGTAGTGGGCGTAGAAGGTGGATCTGCCCACGTCTGCCCGGTCGAGGATGTCCTGAACCGTGACCCGGTCGTAGCCGCGTTCGAGCGTGAGCTCCATAAGCGCGTCGCGAAGCAGCTGGCGAGTTCGCCGCACCCGCCGGTCGGTCGTGACCTGGGGCATTCGGGCACCTCCTGATCCGGGACATCTGCGCCCAGTTGTTCCGTTCGGTACAGCGCGGCCGATTTGGTTGTTGACGCTCTGCCCAAACCCAGGTGAGTATCGCACAAGACGTCCGCTACGGAACAGTGCGTTTCATAACGAGCGGGAGATGGCGGTTCGATGATCGAAGTCACGGATATCGGCAAGCTCTATGGCGAGACGGCCGCGCTGAAGGGCGTGACGTTCAGCGCGCCGCCCGGCGCGGTGACCGGCTTCCTCGGCCCAAATGGCGCAGGCAAGACGACCGCCCTGCGGATCCTGCTTGGTCTCGCCCGGCCAGACAGGGGGACGGCGCTGATCGACGGGACGAAGTACGCGGATCTCAAGTCGCCGCGCCGGGTAGTCGGGGCGGTCATCGATTCCATGGGTTTCGAGCCGGGCCGCACGGGTCGCGACCACCTGCGGGTGGTCGCTCGGGCAGCCGCGATCAAGCAGACGCGAGTCGATGAAGTCCTCGATTTCGTCGACCTGACCGACGCGGCCGACCGGGCCGCCGGGGGCTATTCGCAGGGCATGCGCCAACGGCTGGCGCTGGCGAGCGCCCTGCTTGGCGACCCGCAGGTGCTCCTCCTCGACGAGCCGGCGAACGGTCTCGACCCGGCGGGCATGGCCTGGTTGCGCCGGCTTCTCACCGACTGGGCGGCGCAGGGTCGGACGGTGCTGTTCTCGAGCCACGTCCTGACCGAGGTCGAGTTCGTCGCGGACCGAATTGTGATCATCGACCACGGCCGGGTCGTGCGCGAGGGAGCCGCCGAGCAGCTATACGGTTCGGAGCGGGCGGTCGTCGTCCGCGCCGAAGACTGCGAGAGCCTGAAACGGCTGGCCCGCGACGAAGGCTGGACCTTCCGGCGGGATGGGGCCGACCGTCTCGTGATCCACGGTGTCTCTTCGGCGGTCGTTGGCTCCGCCGTGGCCGGGGCGGGCATCGCCCTCACAGAGCTTTCGAGCGAGACCTCGACGCGTCAACTCGAGGACCTCTTCCTGGATCTAACCACCGCGGAGGATCACGCGTGATTGACTTGCTTGCCGCCGAAGTGTTGAAGCTCCGAACGACTCGGACGATCGGACTGCTCCTCCTCGCCATGGTCGGCATCACCGGCCTTGCCGTCACCGGAGCTGTCGTCCTGGCCTCCAACGCCAACCTGGACCTGCAATCAGAGCACGGCGTGCGGACGGTACTCCACGTCAGCGCAAGTGGC
>Ga0302322_100003205_pt1 | contig 13994 bp, 12 predicted proteins | sample Fen_T0_2_FD_203757 | JGI IMG/M metagenome (GOLD analysis project Ga0302322, IMG submission 203757) | Peat permafrost microbial communities from Stordalen Mire near Abisko, Sweden - Fen_T0_2 | ecosystem: Environmental > Terrestrial > Soil > Wetlands > Permafrost | place: Sweden: Abisko... | reverse complement strand
CGTCGGGCCCCCGCCCGCGACGGACACCGTCAGGAACGCTCTCCGAAGCCGTCGTGGAAGAGCGCGGCGATCTCGCGCATCGCGGCCACTTCGTCCGGGCCATCGGTCTCGAGCCGGACCGTGGTCCCGACGGAGGCCGTCAGCAGCATCACCGCAACGATGTTGCGCGCACTCGCGCGCCGTCCCCTGACCACGAGGGAAACCTTGCATTGAAAGCGGGAGGCGATGTGGACGATCCTGGCGCACGCGCGTGCGTGCAGGCCGAGTCGATTGGAAATGGCGAGGTCGCGAGTCTGCATGGAACATCTCCGGCGATTGGTGAAAATAAAAAACCCCGCCGCAATGCGACTGGATACAACCGTTGGTCGGCGGATTCATCCTTTGGTTCCGCAAACTCTTTTTCCGATCATGTTCCCCGATGCAACCGGGAGGACCTTCGGCCAACAGGCCCGTGCTGCTCGATGTGATATGCGGGGTGTAACCGCTTACTGTCCCTCGCCGAAATAATCGCCGATCAAGGCCACGATGGCGTCCATTGCCGCCGCTTCGTCCGGGCCGTCGATCTCGACCGTCACCTTCGCCCCCTTGCCCGCCGCCAGCATCATCACGCCCATGATGCTCTTGGCGTTGACCTTGCGGCCGTTGCGCGACATCTGCACGTCGCTCTGATACTTCGCCGCGAGTTGCGTCAGCTTCGCCGAGGCCCGCGCATGGAGCCCCAGCTTGTTGATGATCTCAACGTCGCGCAGCTGCATAGACCGGATCGACCTCGATACGCACCACGCCGTCGCAACCGCCGGAGATCGCCTTCCTGATCATCGTGTCCATGCCCTTCTCGCGATACGTGAACGCGCGCACCAGCATGGGGAGGTTGACGCCGGCAACCACTTCCACGCGTCCGGGCTGCAAGAGCTTGCTCGCGAGATTGCACGGCGTCGCACCGTAGATGTCGGAAAAGATCAGCACGCCGTCGCCGGTGTCGAGTTTTGCAAGCGTCTCCTTGGCCGCCGGTACCAGGTGGAAGGGATCATCGCTCGCGGACACCGACACCGTCTCGAATTGCGGCGGACGCGCCCCCAGCACGTGCGTGACCGCCTTGACCAGACTGTCCGGCAGCGTGTCGTGCGCGATGATGAGGATGCCGATCATGAGGCCGGAGTGTGAACTGAGTGTGACCTGTGCGTAACGGGCGCCTGACGCCCGCGCCCACTGTCAAAATGGTAGCACGATGCCCGGCGGGCGGCCCCTCTACCGGCAAGCGCGCTCCAGCGCGTCGGCGAACATTCCCGCCACGTCGAAACCGGACTGCTGGGCGATCTCGACAAAGCAGGTCGGCGACGTGACGTTGACCTCCGTCAGGCAGGGGCCGATCACGTCGAGACCGACGATCAACAGGCCCTCCGCCCAGAGCGCCGGTCCCAGCGCCGCGGCGATCTCCCGCTCGCGGTCGGTGATCGGCCGCGCTTCGCCCCGTCCGCCGGCCGCCAGGTTGCCGCGCGTCTCGCCCGGCTTGGGAATGCGGGCGAGCGAGAACGGCACCACCTCCCCGCCGATCACCAGCACGCGCTTGTCGCCGTCGACGATCTCGGGAATGAAGCGCTGCACCATGACTGTCTGCCGCCCCAGGTGGGATACCGTTTCGACGATCACGTTGCGGTTGGGGTCGGACTTGCGGATGCGGAAGATCGACGACCCACCCATGCCGTCGAGCGGCTTGATGATGACGTCGTCGTGTTCATCGACGAACGCGTCGATCCGCGCCGCGTCGCGCGTGACGATCGTCGGGCTGATGAAGCCGGCGTACTTGGTGATCGCCATCTTCTCGTTGTTGTCGCGGATGGCCCGCGGGCGGTTGAAGACACGCGCGCCTTCACGCTCGGCGTTCTCGAGCAGGTACGTCGAATACACGTACTCCATGTCGAACGGCGGGTCCTTGCGCATGATCACCGCGGTGAAATCCTTGAGCGGCCGCGTTTCCGGCTTGCCCGCGCGGTACCAGTCGTGGTCGTCGGCCGTCACTGTCAGCGCACGCGCGGACCCGCGCGTAACGCTCCGGTCCCAGAAAATGTCGCCCTGTTCCAGCGCGAAGATGCGATGCCCCCGAAGGCTTAGCGCGCGCATCATCGCGATGCTCGAGTCCTTGTAGGCCTTGAGCTCGGGCAACGGGTCTGTGATGAAGGCGACGTCCATGGCGGTCGGCGTGGCGTTTGTCCGGCGGGCGAGCATCGTAACGCATTGCGCGCCGGCGCGGCGAGATTGTCGGCAAGTCTCCGAGCGAAGCGGCCGTCCTGCTACGCCGGCATATCGCGCGCCAGGTCGCGCCACGGCATCACGTGGATAGCGTCGGCCAACAGCGAAACGCGTATCGCCTCGCCCGCCGCGATGCGATTGCGCCGCGCAACATGCGTGGCCACCTTCAGCCACAACAATGCGGGCGCGCCATCGATGCGCATGCCCATGTGCATGTCTTCGCCGATCTCCAGGCATTCGGCGACGCTGCCGTCGAGCGGATTCTCGTGCTCGCCGCGCGAAGGGCGGTCGCGGCGGTGGAGCAGGACGCCGGCGACAGGAATTCCCCAGCAGACGCGCGTGCCAGCAGCGAATGCGGGCGCGCCGGCGACCTCGAGCACGGTGCCATTCCACGCCACGCCCGTCGTGGCGGCAGCAGATTTGGCGACGCGGGCCTCGAACACGTTCTTCATGTCGACGAGTCGGGCGACGAGCGGGTCCGCCGGACGCGTCATCACCTCGCGCGGCGTGCCCGTCTGCAGCGTGCGTCCACGATGCAGGATCGTCATGCGGTCGGACAGCATCGCCGCCTCGTCCAGGTCGTGCGTCACCAGCACGATCGGCAGCGCCAGCGTGCGCCGCAGCTCGGAAAGTTCGCGATAGAGCTTCTGCCGCGTCACGCGGTCGACAGCCGAGAACGGCTCGTCGAGCAGCAGCACCTGGGGATCGCGGGCCAGCGCGCGCGCGACCGCCACGCGCTGCTGCTGGCCGCCGGAGAGCTGCGCCGGCTTGCGCGCCTCGAGGCCGGACAGGTGCACGCGGGCCAGCATCTCGGTCGCACGCGCCGCACGGTCACCGACCGGAAGGTGCCCGAGCGCTGCTTCCACGTTGGCCTGCGCCGATAGGTGCGGAAACAGCGCGTAATGCTGGAAGACGAGTCCGGCCGAACGCGCCTGCGGCGTCAAGTCGATGCGCGCCGCGGCGTCGTACCACACCGCGCCGCCGCACTCGATGCGGCCTTCCGCAGCACCGTGCAGCCCGGCGATGCAGCGCAGGATCGTCGTCTTGCCACTGCCCGACGGTCCGACGAGCGCGTGGGTTTCTCCAGGCGCGCAGTCAAGCGCCGCGTCGAGCGGTATCGGCGCACGCTGCGTAAGCCGCACGCGCAATCCGGTCGCGACCGGAGTCAATTCCGTCGCCGCCGCAGGCAATTCGGTCGCGGCCTCAGCCAACGTGGATGTCCCGCGGCCGCGCGGTGCCGTAGGCGGCGGCGATCGCGATGAACGACAGCACGAGCAGCACCGCAGCCATTGAGGCAGCGCCGGCGTTGTCGAACGCCTGCACGCGGTCGTAGATGGCGATCGCGATCGTCTTCGTCTCGCCCGGGATGCTGCCGCCCACCATCAGCACGACGCCGAATTCGCCGAGCGTATGCACGAAGGTCAGCACGATCGCCGACAGGATGCCCGGCCACGCGAGCGGAAATTCGATACGGGTGAAGATCCGCCACGGCGCCATGCCGCAGCATGCGGCGGCAGCGCGAACGTCGGTCGGAATCGTCTCGAAAGCGCGCTGCATCGGCTGGATCGCGAACGGCAGGTTGAAGATCACCGACGCCAGCAGCAGTCCGGCGAAGCTGAACGTCAGCGTGTGGCCGGTCAGCGACTCGAAAATCCGGCCCAGCGGGGAATGGCCGCCGAAGGCCACGAGCAGGTAGAACCCTAGCACCGTAGGCGGCAGCACCAGCGGCAGCGCCAACGCCGCCTCGACCCAACGCCGCCCTCCAAACGGATGCCAGGCGAGGATGCGGGCAACGGCGAGTCCGAACGGAAGCAGCACCGCCACCGTCCAGCCGGCCAGTCGCAGCGACAGTGCGAACGCAGTCCAGTCCATCGACTCATTCCCCCGGCAGCGCGAAGCCGAAGCGCGCGAACACGGCACGCGCAGCTGGCGCCTGCAAATAGCGGTAGAACTCGCGCGCGGTCGGCCCGGCGCCTTTGACGAGCACCATCCGCTGGTGCAGCGGCGCGTGGCTTTCCGCGGGCAACATCGCATACGTGCCCTTTCCGGCCAGCACCGGCGACAGCATGAGCGAGTAGGCGATGATGCCCCCTTGCGCACCGCCTGCCGTCGCGAATTGCGCCGCCTGCAGCACGTTCTCGCCCAGCACCAGGCGCGGTACCAGTGCGTCCCACAATCCGGCCCGCTGCAGCACCTCCCTGGCCGCACGGCCGTAGGGCGCGTGCTCCGGATTGGCGATCGCGAAATGCCTGACGCGCCCGTCGGCGACCGCGGCCTTGAGATCCGCCAGAGCCACATCGGGCCGCAGCGGCGAATCCGTTGCCGTAAACAACACGATGCGCCCGGTCGCATAGCGGACGCCCGCGTCCTCGGTACGGTTCTCCTTGGCAAGTGTCGCGACATACTCCTCGTCGGCCGAGAGAAAGAGTTCGAATGGCGCGCCTTCGGCGATCTGCCGGCGGAAGTTGCCCGACGACCCGAACACCAGCTTGACCTGGCCGCCGGTGTCGCGCGTGAAACCTGCCGCGATCTCCGTCAACGCGAACTGCAGGTCGGATGCGGCAGCGATGTTGGGAACGGATGCGGCGGCAGCGGACACCGGCAGTGCCGCGATGGCGAGCAGGGTGCCAAGGATCGCGCGCAAGCAAGACCCTGTGCGGGATCGCTCCATCGTCATGTCCTGCGGAATACGGCGGGACGCGCAATATACCGCGCCATATCGCGCCGGTCCAACCGGTACTCAGCGGGCGAGCAGCGCCAGGAATGCCCGGATGTCGGCGGCGCCGGCCTTGGCCGCCGCCTGCTCGATCCGCCGGTAGCGGCGCACGACTTCCGCGCCCACCGGCGTCAGCGCCGTCCCGCCGCCGCGCCGGCCCCCGGACTCGGCCTCGACGACGGGGGATTTGAAGCACCGGTTCATCGTGTCCACCAGCAGCCACGCGCGGCGATACGACATGCCGAGCGCCTTGGCAGCCGCCGTGATCGATCCGGTCCTGTCGATTGCCTCCAACAGGTCGATCTTGCCCGGTCCGATGGCGATGTCGTCGCCGCGCGTGACGCGCAGGCGAAAATTCACTGCGGTGGGCTTCCGCATCAGCGCCGCGGCGGCAGCGGCTTCCGCGCGAGGTTCGGCCGCGGACCGACGTTAGGCTTCAGCACGCCCGATTTCTTCGCGACCGCAAGCGCCGTCGCCAGCGCTTTCTCGAGCTGCCGATCGTGTCCGGCGACCGCATCCTGCGGCGCGTTGTCGACTTCGATTTCCGGATCCGTGCCGTAGTTTTCCACACCCCAGCCGACGTCGGCGAACCAGAACGAGAACTCCGGCTGGGTCGTCTCGCTGCCGTCGACAAGCGCATGCCGGGGCCAGATGCCGACGACGCCTCCCCAGGTGCGCGTGCCGACGAGCTTGCCGATGCCCATAAGCTTGAAGCAATGCGAGAAGATGTCGCCGTCCGAGCCCGCGTGCTCGTTGGTCAACGCAACCAGCGGGCCGGCGGGCGAATCGCTGGGATAGGGCTCGGGACGGCCCCAACGCATGATGTTGTAACCGATGCGCTTGCGCGCGACTTTCTCCAACAGTAGTTGCGACACGTGTCCGCCGCGGTTGTAGCGGACGTCGACGATCAGCGCGTCGCGGTCGCATTCCGCGCCGAAGTAGCGGTGGAACTCGGCAAAGCCCGCGGACATCATGTCCGGCAAGTGCAGGTAGCCGACGCGTCCGTTCGAATTGGCGTGCACCCAGGCGCGATTGCGCTCGACCCATTCGCGATAGCGCGCGGGAGCCTCGTCGGCCAATGTCGTCACCAGCACCGTGCGGGGGGAGGCAGCCTTGCGGTCTCCCTTGCGCGGCGCGAGCACGAGTTCCACTTTCGTTCCCGCCTGATGCACCAGCAACGACTGCGGCGGCTTGTCGCGCGCGACGGGCTGGCCGTTGACCGAGACGATGCGCTCGCCCAGCCTTGCCTGCACGCCGATCGCGTTGAGCGGCGAATCCGCCTCCGCGTCCCACGCGTCTCCGTCGACGATGCGCGCGATCTCGTAGCCGGCGCCGCCATCCACCGCGCGCAGGTCGACCGCGAGGTGCCCCAACGCGACCTGCGGCGGCCGGCGATGGTCGCCGCCCATTTCGTAAGCATGGGACGTGCCGAGCTCGCCCTGCATCTCCCAGACGAGGTCCGACAATTCGCCGCGTGTAGCGACGCGCGCGAGCAGATGCTCGTAGCGGCGGTAGATCGCGTCCCAATCGGTGCCCGACATGTTGGCGACCCAGAACTGGTCTCGCTGCAGCCGCCACACTTCGCGCAACATTTGCCGCCACTCGGCGCGCGGTTCCACCGACAGCCGGATGCGGGAGAGGTCGAGCCAGCCGGTCTTGCGCGACGGCTCGTCCGACGGCGTCGCTTCCTTGCCTTCGGGCTTCGCGTTGGCGCGGATGGCGCGCAGGCGCTTGCTCTCGCGCACGACTAGCGTCACGTGGTCGGCCGCCAACATAAAAGAGTCGGCGCGCTCCTGCAGCGTCTCGGTGCGCAGCGTCGCGAAATCGAATAGTTCCAGGCGACCGGGCGACTCCTTGTGCCCACCGCGACCGTGCGCGCCAGGAATCGGGAACACCGTCCACATTACCTTGCCCGTCGTGCCGGCGATCTGTCCGAAGCGGCCCTCCGGCACCGGAAAGGCGGCGACGCGGCGCGCGATGCCGGGGAGGTCGACACGCATCGCGGGCGGTGGCGTATCCGGCTTGTCGCTCTTGCGCCGGTCGTCGGCCGGCTTCAAACCCTTGGGTTCGGGATCGAAAGGCGTCCGCAGGTCGTCGCGCAGCGCGATCAGGTAGGGACGCGCGGCGCGCGGGAATGAGAGCTCGAACTGCACGTTGTCGTAGACCGGGTCGAATGTGCGCACCGACAGGAAATAGAGATACTTTCCTTCGGGATCGAACGCGGGCGAATAGTCGCGAAACTCAGGCGTGGTGACCAGCGTGCTCGTCTTCTTCGCGACGTCGTGCAGCTTGATAGCGCAGGCTCGGGCATCGGTCCAGAACGTGTACGCGAGCCACGCACCATCCGGCGACCACGCGAGGTCGTCGCTGCGCCCGGCGTCGCTGCGGTCGACGACGGCGAGTTTTTTCGTGGCGAGATCGCCCAGCAACGTTTCGTTGCGGTGGTTGGTGATCGCCACCAGGCGGCCGGTCGGCGCGGCGCGCAATGCCAGCACGCGGCCCACGTCCCATGGCAGCGTCGTCGACTTGCCGTCGCGCATGACGACGATGCGCTCCTCGCCCGTCTCGTCGCTGACGACGACCAGCGACTTGCCATCGGCCAGCCACTGCCCATGGCGATACCGGACGCCGTCGGCCGCGCCATGCTGGTGGACGGCGCCCTCCCACATCGGCATCGTGAAGAGTTTGCCTCGCGCGTCCAGCGCCAAGCTATGCCCGGCCGGATGCACGTTGAACGAGGCGAGATGATCGGCGGCAGCGACGAATTTCCGCGCCGCCTGCGTACGGTGCGACGGCACGTCGATGTCGACGCGTACCGTGCGGTTGGTCGCGGGGTCGAACAGCCAGATGTCGGCACCGCACTGGTACACGATGCGTGAGCCGTCCGTCTGCGCGTTGCGGGCGTAATAGACGTCGTGATCGGTGTGGCGGCGCGCGTCCGAACCGTCGGGCCGGCACGAGTAGAGATTGCCCACGCCCTCGGTATCCGAAAGAAAGTAGACGCGCTTGCCGATCCACATCGGGCTGGTGATGTTGCCCGTCAACTTTTTCATGCGGCGGAAATTTCCACCGCCGTCGGCGTCGATCCACAGGTGCCCCGCGGTGCCGCCGCGGTAGCGCTTCCAACGGGCAGGATCGGCGGTATTGCGACCGATGACCCTGGCCTTGCCGGGGCCGAAGGCCAGGTGATTGACCTGGCCGTACGGGAGCATTTCCGGCAGTCCGCCATCCACGGAAAGCGTGAATGCGCGATAATTGCGGAAGAACGGCTGTCCGTGCGTCGTCACGAAAAGGATGCGGCCGTCCGGGGTCCACCCTCGCACAAGGACGTCCGGCCCGAGCCACGTCATGCGCCGCGCGGGTCCACCTTCAGCCGGCATCAAATAGACTTCCGGGTTTTGTTCGTCGCGGCCGACATAGGCGAGCCACTTGCCATCCGGGGAGAGCACCGGCGTCGCAGGTTCGCCCAGCCCCGCGGTCAATCGCCGCGCCGTGCCGCCGGCGGCGTCCACGCGCCATATATCGTCGTCGCAGACGAAAACGACGGCGCCGCCCATGAGCGACGGTTGGCGCAGATAGCCCTGTTGGTTCATGGGTTCAATTCCTCGTTTGCAGGAGGGTCGCGAGTGGCAGACCGCGGCGGACCGCAGATGATAGACCTTTCGATTTCCGGTGGCACGCAGGCCGTTACGCCGGCAGGCTCTGACATTAGCGGGGACCGGACGCCACCGCTAGGCTAAAATTCGCCACCCTTCGGCATTCCCGCCGACCGTAACGGGTCACGGCACGAAACGAGAGGCAAACATGCAATCGAGCCTGCCCTGGAGAACCTTCCTGGTGGTCGCCGCGATGTTCTTGGCAGCGGATGCGGCGGCGCAGCCGCGCTTCACGTTCGACGCGACACCGGGCCAGCTGCCGAAGGACGTGGTGCCATCGGAATACCGGCTGGCGCTCGATCTGGACCCCGCCAGCGAATCATTCACGGGCGTTGCCGAGATCACGGTCAAGGTGCGCCAACCCGTCGGGGCCATCGTGCTCAACGCGTTCGGATTGACCGCAAGCGAAATCGCGCTGACCGGTCCCGGGGGCACTCGACCGATGACGGCGACCGACGACAAGACGAAACGCCAGTGGCGCATCGCGGACGGCCGGACCATCGAGCCGGGCGAATATACGCTGCGAATCGCTTATACGGGAATCGTCAACAAGGCAGGGGAGGGTCTCTTCGCCGTTCCCTACACGGCGGAGGGCAAGCCCGCGCGGATGCTCGCTACGCAGCTTGAACCGATCGCCGCACGCGCGGTATTTCCGGGATTCGACGAGCCGTCGTTCCGCGCGACCTTCGCGATCACCGTCACGGCGCCGTCGGCCTACGAAGTCGTCTCCAACATGCCGGTCAAGGCGCGCGACGTGCAAGGCGCGGTGACGCGCTGGCGGTTCGCGCCGACGCCGCCGATGCCGACCTATCTCGTTGCGATCGCGGTCGGGGATTTCGACGCGCTCGAGGACAGCGTCGACGGCATTCCGCTGCGCATCCTGACGGCCAAGGGCAGGAAGGCGGACGCGCGATACGCGATGGACGTGACGAAGAAGGTGCTGCCGTTCTACCGCGAGTACTTCGCCATTCCTTATACGCTGCCGAAGCTCGACCAGATCGCGGTCCCGGGCGTCTATCAAGGCGCAATGGAAAACTGGGGCTTCATCATCTACAACGAGTCCAATCTGCTCTACGACCCGGCGCAAAGCTCGATCGAGACCAAGCAACGCACCTTCGAGGTGATCGCGCACGAAGTCGCGCACCAGTGGTTCGGCGACCTGGTGACGGCGGCGTCCTGGGACGAGATCTGGCTCAACGAGGCGTTCGCGACGTGGATGCAAGACAAGGCCACGGCGAATTTCAACGCGGACTGGCAAATCCCGCTCAACAGCGTGCTCTGGCGGCAGCGCGTGATGCGCGGCGACGCCGGTCCGGCGACGCGCGCCATTCGGTCCGGGCCCGTCTACGAGACTGCGGTATTCGACGTGTTCGACGGCGTCACCTACACCAAGGGCGGCGCGGTGCTGGCGATGATCGAATCGTACATCGGGCCCGACGCGTTCCGGCACGGGCTCGCTGCGTACTTCGAAGGACAGAAACTGTCCAATGCCACTGCCGGCGACCTGTGGCACTACCTGTCGCAGGCGTCTGGAACAGATGTCGCGGCCGTCGCGCGAAGCTGGACCGACCAGCAGGGCCATCCGCTGCTGAAGGTGCGCGCGACCTGCGACAACGGCAAGCAGATTCTTGACGTCACGCAGCAGCGCTTCAGCGTGGACGGCAGCGTGGACGCGACGAGCCTGTGGCAGGTGCCGTTCGCGGTGTCGGCCGGCACGGCTACGCCCAAGCGATTCCTGCTGGCCGGCCGCAGCGCGAAATTCGCGGTCGGACCGTGCACGGCAGCGCCGTTTTTCGTCGATTCGTCGGCTGGCTTCTTCCGCGTCCAGTATTCGCCCGACCATCTGCGCCGTCTGGCGCGCGCGTTTCCGGAACTCGCAGCCTCGGCGCGCCTCGTGCTGCTGACGGACACGCTGGCGCTGGGGCAGGCGGGCAGCATCCCGCTCACCGAATACTTCGAACTCCTGAGCCAGCTACGCCCTGCAGCCGACTCCGCGACGCAGGTCTTGTTCCTGCAGGCCGACTACGCGCTGCTGAACCTGAACGCAGCGCTCGCCGGCACGCCCGCGCAAACTGCGCTGCATGCCTTTGCACGCAGGAAGCTGGGACCGATGCTGGAGCTGCTGGGCTGGAACGTGTCCGCATCCGACTCGCCGGTCGCGCTCGGTTTGCGCAACGAATTGATCGACACACTAGGCAGGTTCGGCGATGCTGCGACGCTGTCGAAGTCGATAGCGCTGTTCAAGGCCGAGCGTGCCGGCGGGCCGGCGATCGACCCGTCGCTCCGCCCTGCAGTAATGGCGAACGTCGCACGCCGGGCGGACGCGGAAATCTATGCCGAGCTCGTCAAGCGGATGACGACGGCAACGCGCGTCGAGGACGGCTGGCTGTACGCGTCGGCGCTGGCCCACGTGGAGGACGCGGCGCTCGCGAAAGCGTTCCTCGCGTTGACGCTGGGGGACACGGTGCCGACGCAGATCGTGTCGTGGCTGCCCGGCATGGTCGCCGACAATTACACGCACGGTGCGCTGACCTACGCGTTCGTTCTCGACAATTTCGACACACTTTCGCGCAAGACTTCCGAACGGGGCCGGCCCTACCTCCTCCCCGGCGCGGCGTCGGGCTTCAACGAAACGTCACGCGCCGCGGCGCTGATCGCCGACCAGAAGCGGCTGATGGGCGAAGCGGGAGAGAAGACGGCGAAGGAAACGGCCGCCGCCATCGAACTCAAGAGCCGCATCCGGACGCGCGACGCCGCGTCGCTCGGCAAGGCCCTGTCGCGCGCAACGACCGAGAAGATGTAGTGGGCGTGTCCGGCCGCGTGCTGGTGACCGGCGGCAGCGGCTTCGTCGGCTCCGCTGTCGTGCGCGCGCTGGTCGACGCCGGCTATTCGGTGCGTGCGCTCGTCCGTAACGCAAGCCCGCGCGCCAACCTGGCCGCGCTGGACGTGGAAATTGTCGAAGGCGACATGCGCGACGCGGAATCGGTCGGCCGCGCGATGGCCGGCGCGCGCCATGTCATGCACGTCGCTGCGGACTACCGGCTGTGGTCGTCCGACCGCGAGGAGATCCGGCGCAACAATATTGCCGGTACGCGCACAGTCATGGAGGCGGCGCTGCGCGAAGGCGTGGAGCGTATCGTCTACACCAGCAGCGTCGCCGCGCTCGCGCTCCGCGCCGACGGGTCGCCCGCAGACGAGTCCGCCGTGCCCGCCGAGGCCCACGCGATCGGCGCGTACAAGCGCAGCAAGGTCGCGGCGCAGGACCTGGTTGAAATGATGATCGCGCGCGACGCACTGCCCGCGGTGATCGTCAATCCATCGACACCGATCGGGCCGCGCGACATACGTCCCACGCCCACCGGCCGGATCATCGTCGAAGCCGCGTCCGGACGCATGCCCGGCTATGTCGACACCGGGCTCAACCTGGTCCACGTCGACGATGTGGCCGCCGGACATCTGGCGGCGCTCACGCACGGCAGGATCGGCGAGCGGTACATCCTGGGCGGCCAGGACGTGCTGCTCGCGGACATGCTGCGCGACATCGCCACGCTCGTCGAGCGCCGGCCGCCGCGCCTCAAGGTGCCGCGCCGACTGCTTTTTCCGGCCGCTGCGGTGGCCGAGATGATCGCGTCGCGAACCGGGCGCGAACCGTTCCTGACGCTCGACGGATTGCGCATGGCCCGATACCGGATGTTCTTCTCCAGCGCCAAGGCGGTGCGCGAACTCGGCTACAAGGCGCGCCCCTACGGAGAGGGATTGCAGGATGCTGTCGCGTGGTTCCGGGGCGCGGGCCATCTCAAATGACGGGCATGCCCTCGGATATGGCAGCGCTAGTGATCGCGGCGTTGGCGTGCGCCGCGTGGTCGGTAGCACTGCTCTCGCGCGGCGGATTTTGGCGCGCCACTGAACGCGACGATGTCGCAGGCGCGACGTCCCCGCCACCGGTTGAGTGGCCGCGCGTCGTTGCAATCGTGCCGGCGCGCGATGAGGCTGAAGGCATCGTCGCCACCGTCACGTCGCTGTTGCGGCAGGACTATCCGGGCGCCTTCGACATCGTCGTCGTCGATGACCACAGCGCGGACGGCACCGCCGCGCTCGCTCGCGCCGCCGCAGCCGACGCTGGCGCCGCGGATCGCCTGACAGTCCTGTCCGCGCCGGAGCTTGCTCGCGGCTGGACCGGCAAGCTGTGGGCAATGAATTGCGGCGTCGAACACGTCGCGGCGTTGCTGGCGCCACCGGACTTCGTGCTGTTCACCGACGCCGACATCGTCTACTCGGCGGAAGCGCTGGCTGCGCTGGTGACGCGAGCGCGGCGCGACCGACTCGTGCTGACGTCGCTGATGGCAGAGCTGCACTGCGAAAGCGTTGCGGAACGGGCGTTGATTCCCGCGTTCGTTTTCTTTTTTCAGTTGCTGTACCCGTTCGCCTGGGTCAACCACCCGGAAAAAACGACAGCCGCGGCCGCCGGCGGATGCATGCTGGTGAGTCTCCGCGCATTGCTGGCGGCGGGAGGCCTGGACAGCGTCCGCGGCCAGTTGATCGACGATTGCGCGCTGGGCCGGCTGCTCAAGGTGCAGGGTCCGATCTGGCTCGGCCTCACCCATCGCGCGCGCAGCCTCCGCGCATTTCACTCGTTCAGCGAAATTCGCCCGATGGTCAGCCGCTCCGCGTACGCGCAGTTGCAATACTCGCCATGGCTGCTGCTTGGCACGACGCTAGCCATCGCCGTGACGTGCCTGGCGCCGCCGTTGCTTGTCGTGTTCGGCGCCGGGATCACGCGCGGGCTTGCGGCAGCCGCCTGGGCGCAAATGGCGCTGGCGCTGCAACCGACGCTTCGCTTCTACGGCCTCTCGCGATGGTGGGGGTTGGCCATGCCGGCCATCGGAGGCGCCTATCTTGCGTTCACGCTGGACTCGGCGCTCCAGCATTGGCGCGGCAGGGGTGGCATGTGGAAGGGAAGGGTCCACGGTCCGGCGTCGGACCGCCGATGAAGGCTCCCAACGCGCCGCCACGCCGCAGACCGGTGGGTTGGTAATATACTTCCCGGTTTGGTTACATGCTGTCCCGCCCCTTGATTGCGGAATTAGCCGCGCGCGGAGAATGTGGAGCTTGATGCTGTTATCTGGTCACCTGGTTGATGGCACGCGTCATGCATAGTGCGAAAAGCGCGCTGCTGCGGGCCGCGCGGAGTCCGGCCAGGCGGTCAGGTACGGCGGCGCTCGCCGATTTCGATCCGCGCGACGGCGCAGCGCTCGACACGTGCATCGAACGCTCTGCCGGAGCGCTGCGGGCCGAACAGCGCCGGGATGGCCACTGGGTATTCGAACTCGAGGCCGACGCGACCATTCCCGCCGAGTACGTCCTGCTCAAGC
>Ga0302322_100003204_pt1 | contig 13996 bp, 12 predicted proteins | sample Fen_T0_2_FD_203757 | JGI IMG/M metagenome (GOLD analysis project Ga0302322, IMG submission 203757) | Peat permafrost microbial communities from Stordalen Mire near Abisko, Sweden - Fen_T0_2 | ecosystem: Environmental > Terrestrial > Soil > Wetlands > Permafrost | place: Sweden: Abisko... | reverse complement strand
GTCAGGCCGGACGATGTCTTCGTCGGATCGCCGCCGCTGGCCTTTACGTTTGGACTGGGCGGGCTCGCGATCTTTCCGCTGCGGTTCGGGGCGACCGCCACGCTTCTGGAAAACGCCGCTCCCGCCGAGATGGTCAAGATCATCGAAACCTACAAGGCCACGATCTGCTTCACCTCGCCGACCGCGTACCGCGCGATGATGGCCGCGATGGACAAGGGTGCCGATCTGTCGTCGCTGCGGCTGGCGGTTTCGGCCGGCGAAACCTTGCCGGCGCCGGTGTTCGACAGCTGGACCCGCCGGACCGGCAAGACGCTGCTCGACGGCATCGGCTCTACCGAGTTGCTGCATATTTTCATTACCAACCGGACCGGCGACGCGGTCGCCGGAACCACTGGGCGCCCGGTTTCCGGTTATGAGGCGAGAATCGTCGACGACGACATGAACGAATTGCCGCAGGGCACCTCGGGCAAGCTTGCGGTTCGCGGGCCCACCGGATGCCGTTATCTTGCCGATTCCAGACAATCGAACTATGTGCGCAACGGCTGGAACCTGACCGGCGATACCTTCGTTCGCGACGCTGATGGCCGCTTCTCGTTCGTGGCCCGATCGGACGACATGATTGTCTCCTCGGGATACAACATCGCTGGCCCCGAGATCGAGGCGGCGTTGCTGACCCATCCGGCGGTGGCCGAATGCGGCGTGGTCGGCGCCCCCGACGAGGCGCGCGGCATGATCGTCAAGGCCTACGTCGTCATTGCCTCCGGCATCGCGGCCGATGCCGCGCTGGCGGCGGAATTGCAGGAGCATGTCAAGCGCGAGATTGCGCCTTACAAATATCCGCGCGCGATCGAATTCGTCGCGCAATTGCCGAAGACCGAAACCGGCAAACTGAAGCGTTTTACCCTTCGGCAGATGGCGCAGGCGGGGGCGGCTTCGTCAGGCATGGCCGCGGAATGAATACAGTCGTCATGATGGAGGAGGGTTTGTGAGCACGCCAAAAGGGCCCACGCTGGCGGTGCTGCCGACGACGAAGGCAGAGACCTCGCCCGCCGACCCGCAAATCTTGCAGCCGAGCGGCTGGCCGGCCCCCAAAGGATATGCCAACGGCATGGCGGCCGACGGCCGCCTCGTGGTGACCGGCGGCGTGATCGGCTGGGATCAACAGGGCCACTTGCCGGCGGATTTTGTCCCGCAGGTCCGCCAAACCCTTGTTAACATTTCGGCCATTCTCGCCGAAGGCGGCGCGCGGCCCGAACACCTCGTTCGCCTCACTTGGTATGTCGTCGATATCGAAGAATATCTGGCGAACCTCAGGGCACTTGGGCAAGTCTATCGCGATATCTTCGGCGCGCATTTTCCCGCCATGGCGCTGGTTCAGGTGGTGCGGCTGGTTGAGAAGGCCGCAAGGGTCGAGATCGAAGCGACCGCGGTGATTCCGCGTTGAAATGCCCTGCCGGGCAGGAGCGGCGTCCGGCCGAAAACCCGATCCTTGGCCTTGCTGGCCGGCGGAACCGGTCCGGTCAAGAAGCGCAGCGATTCCAATGTGATCGGCATGCGATCACGTTGAATTCACGATGACTGGACAATCCTCGCCAAGGGCAAGGTGCCATAGGTCATCGCGAAGCATTGGGGTACAAATGACTGCGGTAATTTACAATTTCGAGCGCGCAACCGAGAGTGATTCAATCGACGAAACCGAGCGGCTTTTCTCGGCGTTGGGACGCTATACCTGCGCCGAACTTCTCGAGCTGCTTTATGTGGCTGAAGAGCCGGGCTATTTTGATCTCATGCGGGGGATTTTCGGGCTCTCCGAGGAGAGTAGGCTGGTTCTGCAGAATTTTCTGACGGCCGCGCCCACCCAGGCCATGAAGGTGACGATCGACCAAAAGGGCCGCTGTGTCCTCAGTTTCGAGGCGCAGGAAAACCCCGTCAGAGGGATTGCACATTAGCTCTGGCGACGGCTGCGGCGCGCCATCGCGCAACTGCTTGAGAGCATCGCCGGCCAGCAGCCCCGACGGCCCAAGGTCAAGGCTTCGACCGCCCGACCGGCGGCTTGGGAAGCGCGTCGAGCGCCGGCAAACAATCGTGGGCACCCGGATCAGCCCCGTGTCATAGCTCGTATCGGCCACGAGAGCGTTTTCAAGCGAAGTAGCTGCCGGTTCGCGTTTCGAAAACGCGTGAAATCAAAGAATCCAGAGCCCCGTTGCGATTCAATCGAAACGGAAGAGGCTTTAGCCGGTCGCGCGAATGGCGTATCTCGGGGCTGCGACCTTTTCAGGGATGAATTCGCCGATCCAGTTTCGCCGTGTCGCTTCGATATGCCATGCCATCGCCTCAGCCGAGGACGGCGCCGGGTCGGGGATATCCTTGCGGACCTCTCGGCCATCAAGCCAGCCGCAGCTGTGCGAATAGCGGGTCTTGCAGACCAGCCTGATGGTTTCGCGCTGCCGCAGTTCCACATATCCGTCGGCGGGGAAGAACGTTCCGGCAAGCTCGATCGGACCCGGTAGCTGGCGCACCAGCAGAAAGGTGCTGGCAGCTTCGGTTTCGGATTCCGAGACCAGCACACCGAACAGGCTGTGAATCGGGGCGATGGCGTCGGGCGCCGTAACGCCGCGCGGGTCCGGCATGGCGCCGGCCGTGGCGATCGAAAGGTATTCGCCGTCGGGGCCCCAGCGGCAGGCAATCAGCCATTCGCGGCTGCGGCTGCGGATCAGGGTTGGCTTTGCATAGTCCGACCGGGCAATATCAGCCGCCATGGCGACGACAAAGGCTTTCGCGAGCATGTATTCCTCCGAGGCAAGACGGCAGACGCCCCCATACCGCCACTGTGCTCGACAGGCGTGAGGCCACCGTGAACAGCGCGCAAGATCCGATGTCAGGTTTGTTCGCGCGTGCATCGGCATTGTTGTTGGGCGAGTTCACGGAGAGTTTCGCTGAACCTGATGCGCGACTTCTGCTGCAGGCGCTCGGCTACGCGGAAGCCGAAGTTCCCGCAGGCCGCGGCGAATTTGATTCAGGGAACCGCAACCGTGCCTGCCTGCTTAAGGCAGCGTCCCGGTTCAAGCGTGTTTTCGAACTCGCCGCACCCGACGCTCCCGGCCTGGTCTGCTTTGGCGCCGAATTCGATCCTGGCCTTGCCGATCCCTTGCAGGCAGGCGGTTCCATCGTCGGCGTTTCCGGTGTCGGCGTGTCGCTGCAGGAGGCATTCCAGGGATGTATCGGGGAGGGGATCGAGTATCTGTCTCAATTGCAGACCGGAAATGATGTACTGGAAACATCCGGCGAACGGGATCCGGCCGCCGCGCTTGGCCCTTCGGGGCAGGGCTTTATCGCGGCCTTCGCGGCGCACCGCCTGCGCCCGGATGCCGGGCTTTCATGGCACCGCGCCACGCGGCTCTCCGATCGTTGCGAGGTATTGTTGCCGGCGGATTTGTGCCTGCGCCGGCCGCCGGCACAGCAAGAGGTGAAGCCGCCATTTCCATTGAGCACCGGATCGGCCGCCGGACGATCCTGGGACGCTGCCGCCTTGCACGGCATGCTCGAACTGATCGAGCGGGACGCAGCCAGCCTTTGGTGGCAGGGCGGCAACCGCGCTACATCGATCCCGCCCGGGGATGAGGCCCAGACCACGGCCGATGCGCTGTTGGCGCGGTTAAGGCAGGGCACTTCGGCGCGGCGCAGCTGGTTGCTCGACATCACGACGGATATCGGCGTGCCCTGCGTTGCCGCGGTTTCCTGCAGGGCGGACGGTTTCGGTTTTGCCGTTGGGCTGGCGGCGCGGCCGACACTTGAGGCCGCTGCGCGGGCTGCCATTCTCGAAATGTGCCAGGGCGAACTGGCCCATGCCGTGGTCGAAACGAAGCTCCGGGAGCGCGGAGAAGGCGCGCTGAATGCACGGGACCGAATTCACCGGCGGGCTGCGACGATGCTGGACGCCGATCGGTGTTTGCTGCTGCAGCCGCGGCCGGAGCGTTCGCGGCACCTCGCGATTGGCACGACCGACCCGGGGGCGGTGTTGCGGCTGATCGTGGAGCGTCTGGCGCAGTTTGGAATTGAGGCCTTTGGCCTCGATTTGACCCGCCCGCAATTCGCGGTTCCAGTAGCCCGCGTCATCGCGCCGGGCCTCCAGTTATTGCCTTCGGAGATTGTGACGCCGAGGTTGGCCGATATGATTGCACAAACCGGCGGCGGTTTGGCTTATACCGGGGGCATCGCCCTGATATAGTTGCCGAAACCCGACCCGGTATGGAAATCGGAATGCGACAGGTTGCCAGAGTTCAAGCGTTGGCTGCAAACGAGGCCGCAACCGCGCCCGCGAGCGCCGCGTGCCTTAGCGTATCGTTGGTGGGGCGTCCCGCAATCAAGTTCGGAGGTCGCCTGATCGAACTCCGGACCCAGAAGGCGAGTGCGGTTCTCAGTTATCTCGCCTTGACCGAGGCCAAGCTGGAAAGCCGCGAGCGGCTGGTCGGCTTGTTGTGGAGCCGCTCGGACGAGGAAAGAGCCCGCGCCTCGCTGCGTCAGGTCGTTCGCGAACTACGCACGGCATTCGAGGAGGCGGGTTATGGCGGGTTCTCCGCGGGCCGACTATCGATTCACCTTAACGTTCAGAAGGTCGAGGTCGATATCGAAAGCATAGTCCGCCTGGCGGAGAGCGGAAGCGTGCACCCCCTGCTGCTCAACACCCCGGATATCGGCGAACGGATCCTCGAAGGCATGGACGACCTTGACCCGTCATTCCGGATCTGGGTTCTGGCGAAGCGTCAGACGATCCTTGACCGGCTGATGCGCAGCCTCGGGAGCGGCCTGGTTGCGCCGCATATCCCACCCGGGACGAAGACCGAGATTGCCGCAGCTATCGTCAACCTCGATCCGACCCACGAGGAAGCCTGCTGCCATCTCATGCGCGTGCATGCGGAGGAGGGCGATGTCGCTGGCGCCCTGCGCATCTACAAATCTCTCTGGAACCTGCTGGATCGGGACTACGGCATGGAGCCGTCGCCGGTGACGGAAGGACTTGTCGCCAACATCAAGCTCGGTGCTTTCGAACGGCCGGCGAGCCGGCTTGGCGCCCCGCTCGAGGCCGACGGGGGCGCGGCAGGCGCGAGCCATGCGCGTCCCGATGGACCGTTCTTGCCGGAAGCCCGCCATTCCGCCGCCCTGGCCAAGATTCGCCTCGTGCTGCGCCCCTTTGCGATGCACGGTGTCGATAGTGACCATGTCCATCTCGTGCAGGGGTTCAGCCTGCATCTTGCGGCGTGTCTCGTGCGTTTTCGCGAATGGAGCGTGATAAACCGTCCGTCCGATGCGGTGGCGATTCCACTCTCGGATTCGGCGCCGCAATATTGCATCGAAACAACGGCGTACCAGGCGGGCGCCGAAATCAACATGGTGATGGTGCTGCGGGACGAGGCAACCGGCATCTGTGTGTGGAGTGAAAGCCTCCGGCTCGGCCTCGATAACTGGTTCGAGACACAGCAGCGCATTATTCGCCGAATCGCGACCTCGCTCAATGTACAATTGTCCGCGGAACGGCTGATGCGGCTTGCGGGCGAGCCCGACGTTTCACTCGATACGCACGACCGCTGGCTCCGGGGGCAGAGTTTGCTGTTCAAATTCGACGCGGAAAGCTGGCAGCGCGCGGTCGGCATCTTTCGCGATGCCACCCGGGAAAGTCCAACGTTCTCGCCTTGCTACAGCAGCCTCGTGCAAATGAACAACATCGAGCATATTGTGCATCCTGGCTTCTTTCGTGATCTCGACAAGGCAAGAAGGACGCTTGAACTTGCGAAAACCGCTGTTCAGCTGGATCCGGTTGATTCCCGGGCGCATCTGTGCTGTGGCTGGTCTTATGTGATGGCGCTCCGGGAGACTGAGGCGGCGCCGCATATGGAGCTCGCGTGCGAGCTCAACGACAACGACCCGTGGACTCTGGTTTCCTGTGCGCACTATTCCGCGTTTTGCGGATCGATCGAGCAAGCCTGGCTGCGAGCCGAGCAGTCGCTCGCTCTCTCGCCTGTGCCCTCAAATCTCGAATGGGGCTACCATGCCACCGTCCGTGCGGTGTGCGGCGACTATGCCGGTGCCCTTGAGGCCATCGACCGCGCCGAGGGGGTGATCAAGACGCTCCCCGCATGGCGCGCGGTGGCGCTGTTCTACCTTGGAAACCATGTCGCGGCAAAGGAACAGGCGCAGCGGTTTTTGAACGGAATCCGATCGTTCTGGACCGGGTCAGATGCCCCCAGCGATGAGGCCATCATGCGCTGGTTGATGCAAGCGCATCCCATCAGCGTGCGTTCCCGTTGGGAAACCCTGCGTCACGGCCTGCGCGGCGCAGGGCTTCCTGTCGACGGTATTACTCCGCTGTCCTAGTCCTGCCGTTTCACGCGCAAGCGCTGATCGTGTAGTCGCCGATGCGCTCGGCATGCACCCGGAACTTCTCGTCTTCCGGAATTACCGGATCGATACCGTTGAACAGGCGCTTGTAGAACGGCGGTAGCGGATAGGTTGCGCCGGGCTGACTGAGGCGTTCCTCGGAATCCGCGATCATCACCTTCGGCGGTAACCGTACCACGATCGTGTCTTGTTCCTGCGCAACGAACTTGATCTGCTTGAAGCGTTCCGGCACCGTCATGAATACCTGCGCCTTGGCGAGTTGCGCTTTGAATTCGTCGACCGTTTCCGGGATCGGATACTCGTGGCCATCCTCAAGATAGTTTTTGCCGGTTGACCAGGTCTTTACCAGATTGCCCCAGCGTTCATGGTTCGTCACTACCATTCTTTCAATCGCCGCCATTGCTTTCACTCCTCCGGGTTGCGTGAGACGAAATAATTTTCGGCTCACAAAAATGCAGGCACGGCCTGTCGCAAACCAGCGATCTCGGCCGTGAATTCGACCAGCTGATGCATGCGTTCAATTTCAGGTACTTGTTCGAAGACGTTGCTCGGGTAGTATTCCTTGGCGAGTGCGGTGAGCGCTTCGGTAAGTGAGCTTGCGTTGCGGCCGGCAGCAAGCTCGTTGTCTGCAATCGCACCGAAAATAACTTCGCAGACGATGATCGAGCCGAGTGGGCCCAGGCACAGGCCTTCGGCCTCCGGCTGCAGCATCGCTTCGAACAGAATGAAGAATGGCAGCGGCGGGTCGTTCGCCAGCGCTTCGATGTCTTCGCAGCCCAGCCCGCCGAAAGCTGGTTCGGAGGCCAGCCACGCGCGAAGCTGGTCTGTGCGCCAGGGACGATCGGCAAGCAGCCGTGACATGGCGATGAGCTGGGGGCGCCGGAGCGCAATTTCGGCAATCAGCGCGTCGACCGACCATAGGCCGGCGAGCGTGGCGCCAAGAAGATCGCGATAGAGCAGGCCGACGCGGTTAGTCTGGTCGATAGCCGGGAATATGACGTCGTTGCCGAGCCCGTCGCTGAGAAACGGGCCGATGCGCCGGCTGAAATTTGGCCGCGAGCCTTCGATCTCGAAAAATCGCGACCATCGCACGATCCATGACGAATCGAGCGGCATATTGACGGGATCGTTCGCCGAGGTCTTTTCCAGGGTGTTGTTCAGATCGTGGGTAGACAGATCGTTGATGACGTATTCGGGCCGGACCATCGCGTGGCCGAAGCGAAATGCGCCGTGCGAGAATTCGAGCGGGATTTGCCAGCCTTCCAGGGGCATTGCGGGTCGGTCAATGAAGTTCGGCGTCGTGCTCGAGTAAGCTGTGTAGATCGCCGGATGCATCGCCCGCCGCATCAGGTCCTTGCGGATGATGTTGTGATAGATCAGCGTCAGCGCGTCGCGCGCACACAGGAACCGCTTGTAGGCCGCCCCAACATTGGCATTCCGACCGGCGGCCGGTTCGCCGCGGCGGACGATGTCGACCAGGCCGTTGTGCAGCAGCGCGAACAGCGCGGTCAGCTGTGACATGATGGCATGATCGTCGTTGCGCGGATCGGCAATCAGCGCTTCGGTCAGCGCAACGCGCTTTCCTGCAATGCTGCGATCTATCCCCGTAACATTCTCCGCCGGCGTCCGCGCAATGTCGCGAAACGGACATCCGGGCTCGACGTTCTTGTCTTTCCAGCGCATTCGCCCGAGCCGCAGCTTGGTGCGCCGTTCGTCGTTTGGTGTGTCCTGCGCATATACATAGGGTGAGCCGACCGGGCCGTTTCCGAACAGGGTTTCAAGCTTGAGGGCCTTTCGGCGTGAATTCGTGCTGTCGGCACCGAGACTTCCCGCCACCGAAATCGGTATCGCGGAGTGAACCAGGTCATGGGCCACAAATTGCAGCAGGTAGGTGTAACCGGAGGGGATGCCGGGGTTTTCCCAGCATTCCAGAGTTGCATCGTTGGATGCCGGCCATTTTATTTGGGCGTCCATCCGCCGGGACAACCGGTTCATCAGCGCCCGAACCTTGGGCAGACCTTCCGGCTCGACCAATGGGTCGATACCAAAAATCTTGAATCGCTGCGAGGCAGAGGGGGTGCCGAGGAAATGTCGAAACCCCGGCGGCGTTGGTGGATTGGAAGCGGGACCGTCGACCGCTGCAGTTTCAGAACGCACGAGCGCGGCTGCCTTGCTTGCTCTCTGCACCGCCATCAAGAATTCCCCCGTCGCTGGAGTTCGACACTGCCGAAGAGCCGTGAAATTATCGTGATCTGGAGATGCACAGCAGAGGCCAATTTGCCGGCGAAGTGTGCAATCTGGCGGCAAGTCCCGAACGCACCAAGCGAATATCATTCGGAAATCGCGGTGAGGTTGAATGCAAAAATCAAGCGGCGCAAACGCCAAGCGTGGATATCAAAAACCATTCGACCCTTGATTGAAAATTTTGGCTGATCTGTCCGCGTTCGGACCGGGCCAGCATAGGTGGCCTCGCGCACCGTCGTCTCCGGCGCGGCGGGGCCGGTCGTCCGTCCGCTCTGTCAGCTGTCCGGCTTGTCAGTTCCGATACGACGTATCGCCCCGGTCGAGCTTGCGCAGCAGCGCCGGCCAGGCCAGTTCACCATTGCGGTTGGGCAGATTGGCGCGCGGCTTCACCTTGTCGAAGGTTTTCTCCAGCACGTCCTGCGGCGGGTAGACCAGCTTGGTATTGCAGGACAGCGCCATCACCTGCACCTCGCAGGCGCGCTCCATGCGATACAGCAGGTTGAAGGTCGCGGGGATCGTGCGTCCGACTACCAGCAGCCCGTGGTTGCGCAATATCATGGCTTCGTGATTGCCGAGGTCCCTGACCAGGCGCTCGCGCTCGCCGATATCGTCGGCAATGCCTTCGAAGTCGTGATAGGCGATGTGCAGGAAGCGCATCGATGTCTGCGACAGCGGCAGCAGCCCGCATTCCATCGCCGAGACCGCCATACCGGCCGGGGTGTGGGTGTGGGCGACGCAATCGACATCGTGGCGGGCCATGTGAATGGCGCTGTGGATAACGAAGCCGGCCGCGTTGACGCCGTAGTCCGAGGCGTTGAACAGCACCTTGCCGTCGAGATCGACCTTGATCAGACAGGATGCATCAATTTCCTCGTAGAGCATCCCATAAGGGTTGATCAGGAAATGGTCGTGCGTTCCGGGAACGCGGCAGGAGATGTGGTTGGCGATCATCTCGGTCATTCCGTACATCGCGGTGAGGCGATAGCACGCCGCGAGGTCGACGCGGGTCTGCCACTCCTCGGCGCTCACTTGTTCGCGGACCGATTTGACGACCTTGATGGCGGGAGAGTTGGCGGGAGGGGTCATGGAGCTTCTCCGTAGAGCCGGTGATTGCTGTGCCGTGGCCTGAGCGGCGGACCGTCAGGATACCGGCAACATCCGTTGCGCCGCAAGGTAGCGCCGCTGCAATCATTGCAACTCAGCCATCGCCGAGACGCTGCGGCGGTGGTCTCGCGGGGGCGACCTGGCTTTGTTGCACAGCAAAACGGCCGCACGTCGCAAATCCTTCATGCGCGGCCTATACTTGGTCACCGCGTTGGTGTTGAAGTCCAGACCTTGCGAATACTTCCTTTTGGATCGGAGCCAGTTTCATGAAGACCGTCCGTTTTGTCCTCGCTTTGCTAGCGCTGTCGTTGCTGGCGGCCCCGCAATCCGCTGAGGCTGCTGACGTGATCTGCTACAATTGCCCGCCGGAGTGGGCGGACTGGGCCTCGATGCTCAAGGCGATCAAAGCCGACCTCAGCTACGACATTCCCCACGACAACAAGAATTCGGGCCAGGCGCTGGCGCAGATCCTGGCCGAGAAGAGCAATCCTGTCGGCGACATCGGTTATTTCGGCGTTACCTTTGGTATGAAAGCCAAGGCCCAGGACGCGCTGGAACCCTACAAGCCCGCCAACTGGGATCAGGTTGCCCCAGGGTTGAAAGACCCGGATGGCTACTGGACTACGATCCATTCCGGTACGCTCGGCCTGTTCGTCAACAAGGATGCGCTTGGGGGCAAACCGGTGCCCGCCTGCTGGAAGGACCTGTTGAAGCCGGATTACAAGGGCATGGTGGGATATCTCGATCCGTCCTCTGCCGCGGTGGGCTATGTCGGGGCGGTCGCGATCAATCTCGGGCTCGGCGGCTCCGCAACCAATTTCGATCCGGCGCTCACATTCTTCAAGGAGTTGCGCAAGAACGACCCGATCGTCCCCAAGCAGACATCCTATGCCCGCGTGGTGTCCGGCGAGATGCCGATCCTGCTGGATTACGATTTCAACGCCTACCGCGCCAAATATTCCGAGAAGGGGAATTTTGAATTCGTGATTCCGTGCGAAGGCTCGGTGGTTTTTCCCTATGTCATCGGTCTCGTGAAGAACGCACCCGACAAGGACAAGGCAAAAAAGGTGATCGACTATCTCTTGTCCGACAAGGGGCAGGCGATTTGGACCAATGCGTACTTGCGCCCGGCGCGGCAGATTGAATTGCCGGATGCCGTCAAGAAGAAGTTCTTGCCCGATAGCGACTATGCCCGCGCCAAGAGCGTGGATTGGGGCCAGATGGAAAGTATGCAAAAAGGCTTCGTCGACCGCTATCTCGCCGAAGTCCGCTGATGCAGAATGGCGTCCTGAAGCGGGGGCGCTATATCTTTATGCCGCACAAAACCTTCGTCTGGCTTTGCCTGCTGCCGCTTGCCGTGGTGACGGTAGCGTTCTTCCTGCTGCCGATGGCGCGACTGGTGGTGACCGGCGCGGAAGGTCCGCAAGGGCTGGCCGGCTACCTGGCCATCCTGACCGAGCCGCGCTACCGCGCCACCTTGATCAACACCGTTCTGCTGGCGACGGCGACCACGGTCGTCACGCTTGCGGTTGCGACGGTTGCGGGAATGTTTTTGCAGCGCCACCGGTTTTTCGGCCGCGCCGTTCTGATTGCGATGCTGACCTTTCCACTGGCTTTTCCCGGCGTTGTGGTCGGATTCCTGATCATCCTGCTCGCCGGCCGTCAGGGCCTGATCGGCGATCTCACCAACCGGATGTTCGGCGAGAAGCTGGTGTTCGCCTATTCGATGCAGGGGCTTTTCCTGGGCTATCTGTATTTCTCGATCCCGCGCGTCATCCTCACCATCATGGCGGCGGTGCAGAAGCTCGACGTCGGTCTGGAAGAAGCCGCGCGTTCGCTCGGCGCCAGCCCCTGGGCCGTGCAGCGCGACGTCGTGCTGCCGGCGCTGGGACCGGCTTTCGTCGCCTCGGGCGCCATTGCCTTTGCAACCGCAATGGGCGCGTTCGGCACCGCGTTCACGCTGGCCACCAATATCGATGTGCTGCCCATGCTGATCTATACCGAGTTCACGCTGGCCGCGAACCTTTCGACGGCGGCGGCGGTGTCGGTCGGGCTCGGGATCATCGCCTGGGCTATTCTCGCACTGGCGCGCTCGTTCAGCGGCGGCACCGTCGCGGCGGCGGGATAGAGCCATGCGCGATCGCCTGATCTTCACCGGCCAACTCACCTTTACGCTGCTGGTCGCCGCCTTCCTGGTGGTGCCCGCGATCCTGTCGATTACAGCCGGCATCACCGTCAATTACTTTCAAGGCATCCGGTCGGGCGTGACGCTGCAATGGGTATTCCAGGTCTGGGATCTCTATGCCGGCACCATCATGCTGTCGTTCGTGATCGCCTTTGCGACGCTTGCCGTCACGCTGGTGGCCGGAGTACCCGCCGCCTACGCGCTGCACGTCCGGGGCGGGCGCCTATCGCGCATCGTAGAAGAAATCATCACCCTGCCGCTGGCGATACCCGGCCTCGCCATCGCGCTGGCGCTGTTGCTCACCTATCAGGGTTTTGGCGGTTTCCGCCGTTCCTGGCTGTTCATCCTCACCGGCCATGTCATCTTCACCATGCCGTTCATGGTGCGCTCGGTCATGGCGGTGTTCGCGACCGTCGATATCAAGACGCTCGACGAGGGTGCGGCGTCGCTCGGGGCTTCGCCGTGGCGGCGGTTTCGCGACGTCATCGTTCCCAATGCAGTGCCGGGAATTTTGGCTGGCAGCCTGATGGTGGTGACGCTGTCGCTCGGTGAGTTCAACCTGACCTGGATGCTGCACACGCCGCTGACCAAGACGTTGCCGATCGGGCTTGCCGACGCTTACGCCTCCCTGCGGCTGGAAGTGGCTTCGGCCTATACCCTGATTTTCTTCATCATGATCATTCCGCTGCTGGTCGCGATGCAGGTGTTCGCCGACAAGGAGCAGCAGAAATGAATGTGGCGACGGGACACGGCGCGGCGGTGCGCGTTGAGGCTTGCGGCAAGACCTTCGGCGACGGCACCCGCGCGCTGGAGCCCGCAACGCTCGACATTTCGCGCGGCGAGACCCTGGTACTGCTCGGTCCCTCCGGTTGCGGCAAGACCACGATGTTGCGGATCATCGCCGGGCTGGAATTGCCCGATCCGGGTGGCTGCGTGCTGTTCGATGGCAACGACATGACCGCGGTGCCGATCGAGCAGCGCAATGTCGGCATGGTGTTTCAGTCCTACGCGCTATTCCCCAACATGAGCGTCGCCGACAATATCGGCTATGGCCTGAAAATCCGGGGTGTGCCGCGACAAGAGCGCGCCGCACGCGTTGCCGAACTGGTGGCACTGACCAATATCACAGGGCTCGAGAACCGCCGTATCGACCAGCTCTCCGGCGGCCAGCGCCAGCGCGTCGCACTGGCGCGCGCGGTCGCGATCCGGCCGGGCATCCTGCTGCTCGACGAGCCCTTGACCGCGCTCGACGCGGCATTACGCGACCGGCTGCGCGGAGAACTCAACCGCTTGCTGCGGGCGCTCGGCATCACCACGATCTATGTCACGCATGATCAGTCCGAGGCGATGGAGCTCGGTGACCGCATCGTGGTAATGCAGAGGGGGACGATTGCCCAGATCGGCAAGCCGCGCGAGATCTATTTCACGCCGAAAAATCGCTTTGTCGCCGAGTTCATCGGCGCCGCCAACATCATCGAGGCCGCGGTCGAGAATGGTCATCTGGTGCTGCCCGGCGGACGGCTGCCGATCGGCGGCGATGCCAACCATGCTGCCGCGGTCGCCATGATCCGTCCCGAAACCATTGCGGTGGTCGAGGCTGCGGCCGCGGCGCTCACGGGCACCATCGACAGCGTCAGCTTTATCGGTGACCGGCAGCGCATGATTGTCAGCGCTGCTGCGAGCAAGCTTCTCACCGTCGATGCGCCGAACACGGTTCGCGCCCAGGCCGGCGAGCGCATCGGGCTTGTGATCGCGCCGGATGCGGTGCGTCTATTGCCTCCGGAAAGCTGAAGAGGTTCGATGCCGCCAAAACCCGTTCTGATCGCGCAAATTTCTGACCTGCATATCAAGCCGCCGGGATCGCTGGCCTACGGGCGCGTCGATACCGCGGCAGCACTGCGGCGTTGCGTGGCCGCCCTGAACGAGTTCAGCCCAAAACCTGACTTCGTGGTGATTTCAGGCGATCTCGCCGACACGCCGACAATGGAGGAGTACGACTATCTCAAGCGCCTGGTGGCGCCGCTGAAACTGCCGTTTGCCGGCATTCCCGGCAACCACGATTCCCGC
>Ga0302322_100003203_pt1 | contig 14001 bp, 15 predicted proteins | sample Fen_T0_2_FD_203757 | JGI IMG/M metagenome (GOLD analysis project Ga0302322, IMG submission 203757) | Peat permafrost microbial communities from Stordalen Mire near Abisko, Sweden - Fen_T0_2 | ecosystem: Environmental > Terrestrial > Soil > Wetlands > Permafrost | place: Sweden: Abisko... | reverse complement strand
TCGCGCCGTCCCAGACGATCACCACGCGCAAAGGCGCTCCGACGCCGGACGATCTCGATGAATTGCTCGGCCTCGTCTGGAAGAAGCCCGCATTTTTCCTCGCGCATCCGAAGGCCATCGTTGCGTTTGGTCGCGAAGCTACACGTCGCGGAGTGCCGCCGCCGACCGCGCATCTGTTCGGAACACCCTTCATCACCTGGCGCGGTGTGCCGCTGATTCCGAGCAATAAACTCGAAGTCGCCAAGAACACCACGAGCATTCTCTTGCTGCGCGTCGGCGAAGCGGAGCAGGGCGTCGTCGGGCTGCAAAAGACCGGTGTCACTGGCGAAGTTGAGCCCGGCTTGTCCGTTCGCTACATGGGCACGAACGTGAACTCCATCGCGTCGCATCTTGTCACGCGCTATTTCTCGGCGGCGGTGCTGACCACCGATGCGATCGCGCGTTTGGATAATGTGGTGGTGAATAACTACTATGACTACAGCGCCAAATAGTGACGCGTCGCTCGCTGCCGCTCCGGCAGCGGACGATTCCGCGCACACGGACCTGGTTGCGAAGTTGGTGGCGGAAGCGTTCTCGGGCTTGACCCGGGGCGAGCAACCACCAGTGTCCGTGCCCAATGCTCCGGCGGACTTGCCGATCGTGCCAGGTTTGCCGAACTCCGCAAGCAACGACGCGCCATCGGCTTTGCCTCCGGTACATCCGTCTTCGCAACCTGCCGCTCCCAAGCTCGCAAATTCCGAGAAAACACCGAGCGGAGCGCATTCGCCGGACACTGGCGACTCGTATGCCTTCGGTGAACCGCGTTGCAACGGCAGCTATCGGCCCGAGAACAATCGGCCCGACACGAAGACAGCGAACTCGAACTCAGTGCTTGGTTTTGCTCAGCCGGAGTCGCTGGCTGCCCCGGACTATTATTTCCTGAAAGGTCATCAGCCTTCCGGCAAATCTCCGGCGGCGTGCCAGTCTTATCCCAAGAACGCTGCGCCGATTCCGAAGTTTGACATTGATGCCGTGCGACGGGATTTTCCCGCGCTCCACCAAAACGTCAACGGTCATCCGCTCATCTGGCTCGACAACGCCGCCACCACGCACAAACCGCAGGCGGTGATTGATGCGACCTCGCAGTTCTACAGCCGCGACAACTCCAACATCCACCGGGCGGCGCACGCGTTGTCCACGCGCTCGACGGAATTGTTTGAAGCCGGCCGTGAGAAGGTGCGCAAATTTCTCGGGGCAGCGGATGCGAAGGAAATTGTTTTCGTTCGTGGCACGACGGAAGGCATCAATCTCGTCGCGCAAAGTTACGGGCACAAAAACATCGGCGCCGGCGACGAAATCATCGTCAGCGAACTGGAGCACCACGCGAACATTGTTCCGTGGCAGTTGCTGGCGGAGCAGGTCGGCGCAACGGTCCGCGTCATTCCGATCAATGATCGCGGGGAGTTGATTCTCGACGAATACGTGAAGTTGCTCGGGCCACGGACGAAGTTTGTTTCGGTGGCGCACGTTTCCAATTCGCTCGGCACGATCAATCCGGTGGAACAGATCATCGCTCTTGCTCACGCGCGTGGCGTTCCGGTTCTTGTGGACGGCGCGCAATCTACGCCACATCTGCCGGTCAACGTGACGGCGCTGGATGCGGATTTTTACGTGTTCTCGGGCCACAAGATTTTTGCCCCGACTGGCATCGGCGCGGTCTATGGCAAAGCACCGTTGCTAGAAGCCATGCCCCCGTGGCAGGGCGGCGGACACATGATCAAAGATGTGCGGTTCGAGAAGACGATTTATCAGAACGCTCCAGAAAAGTTTGAAGCGGGCACGCCGGACATCGCGGGCGTGGTCGGTCTTGGCGCGGCGATTGATTATCTGTTCAAGGTCGGCATCCCGGCGATTGCGGCCTACGAGCACGCACTGCTCGAATACGCACAGCACGCGCTCGGGACGATCCCCGGCCTGCGACCAATCGGCACGGCGGCAAACAAGGCGAGCGTGTTGTCGTTTGTGATTCCGGGTGTGCCGAACGAAAGTATCGCGCGGCATCTGGACAAGCAGGGCATCGCGGTGCGCGCCGGTCATCACTGCGCGCAACCGGCCATCCGGCATTTCGGATTGGAGACGAGTGTCCGCCCGTCGCTGGCGTTTTACAACACGCGTCAGGAAGTGGATGCGCTCGTGCGCGTATTGCGTTCGATGAAGCGCAACTGATATGCTGGCAGTGTCATGAAAACCATCTCGCCACTCGAACTGCAAAAAATTCTCGTCGCGCAACCGAACCTGCCGTTGCTCGATGTGCGCACGCCGGTGGAGTTTGCCGAGGTTCATGTGCCGCAGGCGCGGAGCATTCCGTTGGATGAGGTCAACCCCAAGAAACTCGCCGGCTCAGGTCAGATTCGCAAAGATCAACCGGTCTATCTGCTCTGTCGCAGCGGACAGCGGGCGACGAAAGCAGCGGAGAAGTTTGCAAAGGAAGGTTTCGCTGAACCGGTCGTCATCGAAGGCGGAACACTCGCTTGGATTGATGCGAATCTTCCGGTGACGCGCGGCACAACCAAAGTTATCAGCCTCGAACGCCAGGTGCGCATCGTGGCGGGGTCGCTCGTGTTTATCGGCGTGGCGCTGGGGTGGTTTGTGCATCGGGCGTTCTTTGGCTTGTCGGCATTCGTCGGTGCGGGATTGGTGTTCGCTGGGATCACGGATTTTTGCGGCATGGGTTTGTTGTTGGCTAAAGCGCCTTGGAACAAAAAAGTGGCATCATGAATGAATCCAAGTCATCGGCCCACGAAACGGAGTTGATCGGCGGGTCGCCGCGCCGCGATGCAGTGTGGATGGCGGAACTGGTGGACACCTCTGTCACGGAACTGCTTCGCTCTTACGCGCGCGCGGGTGGCTTTAACAATCGCGACGCGCACAACATGCCGTCCAAGCGCGCCGTTGGGCAGATTTGTGAAGACTTGTTACAGATCATTTTTCCCGGCTTCCATGACGAAGACTCCGTGCAGCACAATTCCATCGAAGAAGTCACGGCCGCACGCCTCGCCGGCGTCATCAAACGCCTCACGGAACAGGTTCGCAAAGCGGTGCGCATCGGCGACCCGCATAAGCCCACCGGGCGCACCCCGCCGATCATCCGCAAGTTCTGTCAGACCTTGCCCGAAGTGCGTGACTTGCTGCGCACTGACATTGAAGCAGCCTTCAACGGTGATCCCGCGACCTTGCATCGCGAGGAGGTGATTCTTTCCTATCCGTTCATCGAAGCCATCGCCATCCAACGTCTCGCGCATCGGTTATATCATTATGGCGCTCCCATCGTGCCGCGGATGATGACCGAGTGGGCACACAGTCGGACGGGGATCGATATTCATCCCGGCGCGAGCATTGGGACGCATTTCTTTATTGATCACGGCACGGGCGTGGTGATTGGTGAGACGTGCAACATCGGTAACAATGTGAAAATTTATCACGGAGTCACGCTCGGGGCGCGAAGTTTTGTGAAAGATGAGGACGGGCATGTCGTCAAGGGCGGGAAGCGTCATCCCGATGTCGGAGACAACGTGACCATTTATCCGAACTCAACCATCCTCGGCGGTAAAACTTTCCTCGGCGCCAACTCGACGATCGGGGCAAACGTGTTTCTCATGCACAGCGTGCCGGCGAACTCTCTGGTGGTTTACGAGGAGCGGCAGTTGACCATTCGTGATAAGACGGCAAATCAGAAGTCAACGGCCAATGATTATGCGATTTGACGCGCTGGCGGGCGCCCCCGCACCGCGGGGTGACGCGATGGAGAAGCGTCGTTCCAGCGACGGGTCTGGCATTCATGTCCGTCGGGTCAGTGTCTGATTTATCGCTGAATTCGGCGTTCCCCATCAACCGCGACGCGTATTTCAAAGGTTGTCGGATGCCGGTTTCGTCCCCTAATCTCTGCCCGCCACATGGCTGAAAAGAAATTCAATGCGCTCCCGGGCTTCGGCCTGACGATGGGCTACACGGTGCTCTATTTGAGCTTGATCGTGATGATCCCGATGGCGGCGCTGTTCCTGCGCGTGTTTCAGTTCGGCGCTGGAGAGGTGGAATTTGTCCCGAAAGATTTTGACGACCTGCCCGCCTTCGTGGAAAACCTCAAAGATCATCCCGACAAGATTTCGCTATGGATTTGGGAACGAATGCCGGCATTGACCCGGGAGGAAATAATTTCCGGAGGGGCGACGAACGGAACCGTGCATGGGGCGCTGATCCAATCCCTGAACAGTCTGGTATCAGGACCAAGCATCTTTGAAACGCAGCGCTTTGCCGGCGTCTCTCTGGGTGAAAAAACCGCCTGGTATTTGAAACGTGGCGGGCATACTGAGTGGCTCAACCGCAGCCTGCTCGAAGATGCCTTCCCGACGGCCCTCCGGAAGCGGACCAGCTGGTTGAACCTGTGGCTGTCGGTGACATCCGACCGGGCGCTAGCGGCGTACGAGCTGACGTTTGGCGCGTCATTGATCTCCGCCTTTTTGAACGCCATCTTTGGCACCTTGCTCGCTTGGGTGTTGACGCGGTACGAGTTTCCGGGCCGGCGCTTGATTGATGCGCTCGTCGATTTTCCCTTCGCCTTGCCAACGGCGGTGGCGGGTTTGACGCTCGCGAGCCTCTTCGCGGCGAATGGTTGGCTGGGCCGCTATTTCGCCCGGCCCAATGCGGATGGCCGCCTCGAATCCATCACGCTTTACCTGCCATGGTTTGCCGTGGTGATTGCGTTGACGTTTGTGGGAATGCCTTTCGTCGTCCGCACGCTGCAGCCGGTGCTGGAGAATTTCGAGCGCGAAGTCGAGGAAGCCTCGGCCACCTTGGGTGCCGGACGGCTGCGGACCTTCCTCAGCGTCATTGCGCCGTCGTTGTTGCCGTCGATCATCACGGGCTTTGCCCTTGCTTTCGCGCGGGCTATTGGCGAATACGGCTCGATTGTTTTCATCTCCAGCAACCTGCCCTACAAGAGCGAGATCGCGCCGTATCTCATTGTGATGCGATTGGAGCAATACGATTACGCCGGCGCGATGACCATGGCGGTGGTGCTGCTGGTGATTTCCTTCGCGCTGCTGGTGGGGATCAATCTCATTGAACAGTGGGCGAGCAAGTTTTTGAAATAACATGGCCGGCATTACCAAACGACAATTCACGGCCGGCCGCGCCAAATCCCGACGCGGCACGGAAGAATCGCCGTTCGCCAAGTGGACGCTGATCAGCATCGCGATGGCTTTCTGTCTCGTGTTTCTGCTGTTGCCCTTGGTGAATGTGTTCGCGCAGGCGTTCGCCAAAGGGTGGGCCGGTTATTGGAAGGCCATCACGGAGCCGGAGGCGTGGGCCGCCATGAAATTGACGCTGCTCATCGCCGTTGTCAGCGTGCCGCTTAATGTCGTCTTCGGTCTGGCGGCGGCGTGGGCGATTGCCAAATTCGAATTTCGGGGCAAGGCGCTCTTGATCACGCTGATTGACCTGCCGTTCTCCGTCTCGCCCGTGGTGGCAGGCTTGATGTTCATCGTGCTGTTCGGCCTGCAGGGCTACTTCGGGGAATGGCTGCAGCAGCACGATCTGCAAATCATTTATGCCGTGCCGGGCATCATTCTCGCCACGGTGTTCATCACCTTTCCATTTGTCGCGCGCGAGTTGATTCCCGTGATGCAAGCCACCGGTACCGATCAGGAGCAGGCTGCCTTGACCCTGGGCGCGAACGGATGGCAGACATTCTGGCATGTCACCTTGCCCAGCGTGAAATGGGGTTTGCTCTACGGCATCATTCTGTGCAACGCGCGGGCGATGGGCGAATTTGGCGCGGTGCGCGTGGTGAGCGGCAACGTGGCGGGCAAAACGCAGTCCATGCCGTTGCGGGTGGAGAGTTTGAACGATGAATTTCAGGGGCAGGCCGCGTTCGCAGTGGCGAGCCTGCTGGCGGTGCTGGCGCTGGTGACGCTGGGATTCAAAACCTTCCTCGAATGGCGGCAGCAGCGGGAGTTTGAACTGGCCCAGCATGCCGGCCCGGCCGAGGCAGAGGACTCCGGCATTCCGATAACGAGCAAAATCGAATGAGTATTGAGCTGAGGAAAATCACGAAAAAATTCGGCGAGGTAACCGCCGTCAACGATGTCAATTTTGCCGTGAACGACGGCGAGTTGGTCGGCCTGCTCGGACCCAGCGGCGGCGGCAAGACCACGGTGCTGCGCATGATCGCCGGTCTGGAGATTCCCACTGAAGGCGACATTTTCATCCGCGGACAGCGAGTCAACGACGTGTCGGTCCAGCGGCGCAACATCGGTTTTGTGTTCCAGAGCTATGCGTTGTTCAAGAACATGAGCGTGTTCAAGAACATCGCGTTCGGCCTCAAGATCAAGAAGTGGAAGCCGGCCGACATCGCGGCGCGGGTGGCGGAGTTGATCGAGCTTTTTGGCCTGAGCAGTTTGGAAAAACGTTATCCGCATCAACTCTCTGGAGGCCAGCGCCAGCGCGTGGCGATCGCTCGTGCGCTCGCGCCGAAACCAAGCGTGCTCCTGTTGGACGAGCCGTTCGGCGCCGTTGACGCCAAGATCCGTCAGGAGCTGCGTGAATGGCTGGTGACTTTACATCACGATTTGAACGTGACGACGATTTTCGTCACGCATGATCAGGAGGAGGCGATGGAGGTTTCCAATCGCATCGTGATTTTTTCCAAAGGCAACCTCGAGCAGATCGGGACGCCGCGCGAAGTCTACGAACAGCCGCGGAATGAATTCGTGGCGCGTTTTGTCGGTGTCATGAATGTCCTGGAGACGGAGGTCAGCGGCGAGATCGCGCGCCTCAACGAGATTGAATTTCCGGCCCCGGGTCACGCCGACGGCGCGCGCTTGCGGATCGGTTTCCGGCCCTATGCCGTGCAGATTTCCAATGATCTGGCGCTGCTGCCGTACCGCGCGGTGCTGCGCCACACGTTCTTTCTGGGGATTCTGCTGCGGCTGGAACTGGAGTTGCCGTCGGGGCTCATCGTGCGCAGCCGCATCACCAAGGAGGAGTATGCCCAACTAGGTCTCGAAGACGGCAGGGAGGTTTCGTTTCAGATCAAGAACTACCGGGTCCTGGCGAGTGAAAGCGCCAAGCTGCCGCCCGAACTGGAAGCGCGCTACCAGTCGCCGCCCAGCATTGGCGAAAATATCTAGGCGCTCCTGGCGACGGGCGAATTGTTCGGTGGGAAAGGCTCGACAAGGTCGGGAGCGGTTGTTAAACCACGAGGGTCTGGGGACTCAGAGCCATGGCCCGATTACTGCAACGGCACGGGGTGGGTGAGCCCGAGGTTTTGGAGCTAAACCTCGGTGTGAATCTGTTTGGTCGTGACCCCAAGAATCATTTCGCCGTCGATCATCCCACCGTTTCGTCCCGGCATTGCGAATTGATCCTGACCGCGGACGGGGTCCTGCTCCGCGATCTGGACTCGACCAACGGCACTTTCATCAACGGCGCCCTGGTGAAACAGGCGGTGTTGCAGGCCGGTCAGCGCCTGCGCTTGGGCGACGTGGAATTTGAAGTGGAGGCGATCGATGTGCATATCGCGATTCCTGAGATCGAACGGCCCATCCCGGCGCCGCCCGTGGTGTTGCCCGATGGCGCGATGTTGTGCCAGCGGCATCCCGGGGCCAAGGTGACGCATCGTTGCACGCATTGTCATTCTGTGTTGTGCGATTCCTGCGTGACGCGCTTGCGCCGCAAGGGCGGCAAGACACTCAAGCTTTGCAAGCTCTGCAGCCATCCGGTGGAGTTGCTTCCCAGCGAGAAGCCCAAGAAAAAATCCTTCCTCTCCAAGCTGACCTCAACCATCAAGCTCCCGTTCCTCCGCAGCAAGAAGGAGGTCTGAGTCAGCCGCTCCGGCTCGATGCGGTCGCCCCATCCACACGGCGCGCACCCCGGGTGAATAAACCGCCCCGGCGACTGCGGCGCTGGCAAACCAAGGCCAGTTTTCCTCGAGCAGGGAACGTTCTGCCACGGAAACCGTGATCCGACATTGCGGCCAGGGCGGATGCCAGACGCGAAAAAACCTTTTCCTCTGGTTGACGGCATTGAAGGCGGTGTAGCGCTCCATCAACCATTCATCTTGTGAACCGCGCGCACTCGGGGCCAATAAGGCATGGGGATTTACGGTGGCTTCATACGCAAACGCCGCTTTAATCTTCACGTCCACCACCCGACCGTGCAACGTTCCATTGTGGCGGTTGTGTTCGTAACAGATGCGTCCGTGTCGATAGGGCAAACCAAACGTGCGCGGGCCCAGTTGCACTGCCAGCCAGCTCGACAGCCACTCCGCCAGAAAATGGATGCCCGGCTCACCGTGGTGTCGCACGTAGGTTCGCACGTTGAGAAAGTCGTGCGTCGCGATTGGTTTGAACCACCACGCGCCGAATTTTCCACCGATCCGAGGGCGCATGTGTTCCATCGTGAACGCCACCAGAGTGACGAAGGCTCGTCCGTCAAGCAGATCGAGTGGATAGGGGACGTCTCGTTGCAGGGTTCTGGCGTCCACCTCAAAGTGAATCATCAACACCCGCATCCAGTCGGCGAGAAATAGCGGCTCGCCCCAGCGCGCGCGCATTCGTTCCCGTGCCAATTCGCTTGGGGCCACAGAAGTCACGCGCAGCTCAGGATCCAGCATCCTTAACGGTTCGCGTTCCCTCAGGGCGATCATTTTGTGGCCTTGAGACGTTGTTCCAAGTCCCGCAAGGCTTCGCGGAACGTCGGGAAGTGGAACTCAAATCCACTCGCCAGCAGTTTTCCCGGCACCACGCGACGGCTTTTGAAGATCAACTCCGTCTCCGTTCGCAGGAAGAACGCGCCGACTTCCAGCATCCATTCCGTCGCCGGTAAGCCGACGGGGATGCCGCAAACCTCGCGAAAGAGTTTCATCATCTCCGCGTTGGGAAGCGGATTAGGCGCGCATTGATTGATCGGTCCGGTGAGATCGTCATGCGCGATAATCCAGTCCACGGCGCGACAGAAATCGTCGACGTGAATCCACGAGACGAATTGTTTCCCGCTGCCTTGTCGTCCGCCAAGGCCGAACTTAGTCAGCCGTCGTAACACTGGGAACACGCTGTTGCGCCCGAGTCCGAGCACCATTGACGTGCGCAGCGCCACCTTGCGGGTATTTGGCGTCTTCGCTTCATCCAAAGTCCGTTCCCACGCCTGAGCAACTTCGACCGAGAACGCGTCTTTTGCGTCGGTGGCCGAATCCATCTCGCGGCTCGACTCATCGTGGGGCTTGCCGAACGTGTGCTGATAGACCGTGGCCGTACTGGAGTTCAACCAGACGCGCGGCGCAGTTTTGCATTGAGCGATGGCTTCACCGACAACACGAGTCGAGTTGACGCGGGAGTCCATGATTTCCATCCGGTTTTTGGCGGTGTAGCGACAATCCACGGAGCGCCCCGTCAGGTTTACCACCGCGGTCGCGCCTTCCAATTCGCCGACCCAATCGCCGGGCGACCTCGTGTCCCATGCAACCTCTCGCACGCCATCGGTGCGCGATCTGGGTGAACGAGTAAGGACGACCACCTCCCAACCGAGGGTTTTAAAATGCCCGCTCAATTCACTCCCGAGAAAACCTGAGCCGCCCGCGAGAATTATTTTCTTCATGCTTCACCTTTCATTTGCGGTAAACTTCGCCATTCGTGGTTGATGTTGCGCATCAGCAACGCGCAGTCGAATTCGACGGTGCCAGCTGGGAAAGCAGCGGGGTCGTCGAAGAAACTAGTTTCCATTGTGATCACGTCCAGCGGTTCGACCTGCCAGTCATCGGTGAAAAGTTCCATCCCATCGCAACAATTGTTCGTTCCCGAAGTCGAATAGCCAGCGGACCCGCGCGCGAAGAACACGGATGCCGTCTCAAGCGAATCAAAGACCGAACCGGCTGGAAGCTGTTCCGCCCGGCGGGCATGGAGGCGCACCTGGGTTGCATCGTCGCGCGACCGCATTTCTAGCCGATATTCATCCTCGCTTTCCACCACGACGAAATCTGCCGGATGATGTATACCCGGGAAGATGCGCCCACCGACCAAGCGTTGCAGCGCTGACGACGTGTCGCGCCGCGGGATGAATACGCCTTCGCGAGTCGTACCGTGTTCGTCCCACTCCACCGCAATCCGATGTGCGGCATTTTCTGATGAAACGCCGAAAACGGCGCCGAGGCCATTGGGGCGGATGTCTTTCAGGCGAATCAAGCAGATGCCAGCGATCGCCCATCCCTTCACCAATTTGGGGCGGAAAAGCCTTGGCAGTATTGGTTGAACCACCTCCGGTTTGACGCGGAAGTTTACCAGCATGCGCCGGTCGATGATCCCGCGCAGCGTTGGGAGTTCAAGTTTCATGGCATTTCGAAGAATGCGGTGGTGCGATGTGAACGCCGTTTTGGTTTGGGCGCGGCGGCATTCACAGGTGTGACTTGCGGATCAACTTTGCCCAGCGCGAAGCACATTTTCAACCGCAGCCAGAAGTTTCCGCGTTCGTGATGGGTGGCGATCATGGTCGGCCTCCTTTCAAGGCAGCCCAGCCATAAACGAAGGGCAGAGCGGTGAAAACGAGGTTCGCCGCAATTAAGCCAATGCGTCGCCAAGAAGTCGTCAGATACGGGCGGAGGTCAAAGACAAATGTTCCGGCGATGAAGCGAACGGTCCAGAATACGGCGAGAAAACCGCAAGCAGCGCGTGCCAAAGGCGTGCCCGAAGCGAGTTCGTCCGCCAAAAAGAAAGTGCCGAGTCCAAAACTCACGAGACAGAGTCCAATGAAGGCGTAGTAAACCCAGAACAGTTGGCGGACGAATCTTGGCAGTGACCGAATATGTTCGGGTAAGCCGACTACCTGTGGCATCAGCAACCCGGCGGCGAGCAGTCCGAAGTAGGTGAGCGCGGCGAGTTTCAGCAGGAGTGAGGTGTTCATGGTGAGTTTAGGTTGCGCCTATGGTTTTTAGCATAGGCAGGATTACGTTTTCGACGAAGGTCGGATGGAAGAGCCAATACACGGGCGCAGCGGTGAAGATGAACATGAACAACCAGCCGCGGAATCCGTGACCAAGGCCGAGTCGACGCCCCGCATCGCTGCGTTCCACCAAGACGCCTAAGCCTTGCAGGATGAAATAACCGAAAGGAAATCCGTATCCGCCTCGCGCCGGAAACGAGATCGCGAGTTCGTGGATGATGCCTGAGATGGCAAAGACACCCAGCGTGGCCCAAGCAACTCCAGCGCGTCGGGCGAGCGGACGAAAGGCAAGGTCGTGGACGAGTTTGTTGAACGCTGTGTTCCAGCGGACGCCCCAGAAGGCCGCGAGCGACGTGGCGGTGGCGGGTGACTGCATCAGGGGTTTGGCCGGAACTCCGGCGCGTTGCCAGGCGAGGGCAACCAGATGAAACGAACCAAAATGCAGGAGCAAGGTGAGACCGAACATGCCGAGCCACGCGTTTGCCAATCGGTCAGTGGTGATGGTAGCCTTGGCTGCCAACCAAACGAGGGTGATGCCGGCAAAGAAGCGGGTTGTGGCGAGCAGCCATTCGCTAAGTCTTGGTGCTTCAGGCTGTTTACTGGTGAGGAACGACTTCGCATCCATGCCGGGCCAGGCGAGCAAATAGCCGAACGTCCGTTTGAGGTTTGCTGGAGGATTGCCGGTTTGCGCGCGCCGCCAGGTCAGCCATTTGCAGCCAGCAAATAGCGCGGTGACGAACAGCCACATGAAAATCCAGTTGGGCAAATGGTCGCGGAACGGCAGCGTGGCGAGGAGTAGAAGTGGAAGGGGAATCCAGTCGAGCCCGCGGGGGCGTTTCGGTATTTCGCACGCACCGCTGGCGCATTGACGATTGCGAGCAAGGTGGCGATATCCGGCGCGAATGATCCCCATTGCGCCGGGAAGGCGACTGGCCAGCCAGAGTGGCCAGAGCCACCAGACGTATCGTGCCAGAGTCACGACGGCATCCGCACCGCCGAGGACGTTTCTACCGGGGCGGATCAGGCGCATCTCCTTTTGCAAATCAGCCTCTGATACATTCAGCTTGGCTCTGACCCACGGCGTTTGGAGCGGGACGAAATCAAACCCATGTCGCAGCAAGGGCCGTGCGACGCGCCGCCTCCAGCGGAGGCAGAACGCGCAGTCGCCGTCGTAGCAAACCCAGCCGGCGTCGGGTTGTTTGGCGTTGTTGTCTGTCATTTCCGTAGTCACAGAAATAGTTCTCCAAATAAAAAGGCAGAGGCTACCCGCCAATGCCGAGCAGTTTTCGGATCTTGTCTCCGGCCTTCACGAACCGGGTCAACGCCCCCGTCGGCCATTGGCGGATCTGACCGTACCAGGAGGTCGTGGTGTCAAAGAAATCCGCCAGTTCTTTCAATTTCTGCTCGGTGAATTCGTCGGTCTCCTTGTCCTTATGCGCCTCGGCCACACAATCGCGGAGCAGGGCCACGGTGGGATCGATCTCGCGCTTCTTCCGCTCGTCCAGCACCACGCGGAACATCTCCCAGACCTCCCGCATGCTTTCAAAATGGTCCCGCGAATCCCCGAGCACATGAACGCGCTTCACAATGCCCCAGCCTTGTAGTTCCTTGAGGCTGTTGCTGACATTCGAGCGGGCCACATCGAGGGTGGCCGCGATTTCCTCGGCATGCAGTGGTTTCGGCGAAATAAACAGCAGCGCGTGGAGTTGGGCCACCGTGCGGTTGATGCCCCAACGCGTCCCCATCTCACCCCAGTGGAGGATGAACTTCTGTTGGACTGGTGAGAGTGGCTTCATGCAATTCTGTCTGGACAGAACTTACAGAAGTCGCCGGAAAGTGCAAGTGATATTTGTCCGCCGCCAGTCGGAATTGTGCGGCGGAACCCTCCCGGTTGAATCTGTAGAAGGGCGTCCGGACTTAAGCCCCGGCTTTGCTACGTGACTGAGTGGCATCGTCGCCAGAAGCCACTACGAGACTGCTGGACTCCGCAATCATCCGAACCGCAAGTTACCTGGTGGCAGCGTTCGGGCGGGTAACGACGGCATTGCTACTCCGGGCGCATCAGTGGCATGGAGGACCGTGCGCACGGTGTCCAGCAACGTGTGCACCGGAAAGGGTTTCATCAAGGTGGCCGCTAGCTGCAAAGTCGGATCGCTTCCCAGCGCGAAGTTGGGCAATCTTGTGGCGGCGAGCACGACTGGCAGTGCCATGTGGGCGGCCCGAAGCCTCCGGACTAATTCCAAGCCGTTGAGTTTTGGCAGATCGTGCTCGGTGATCAACAGATGATACTGGCTCGACTGGAGTGTCTGCCAGGCCGCCGCGCCATCGGCCGCCATGTCCACTTGATATCCGGGAATCGCGAGGGCTTCGACATACAGCTGACGCAAATCCTGGTCGCCATCGACCACCAGAATGCGATGGGCGGAGGTCACCGGGCGGGGGCGCGCGGAGCGCCCCAATTCGGCGGCGGGCAAGAATTTTTCGTGCGACAGTTCCCGGATCGCGGTTATCCCGGAAAGGGCTGGGGTGGGGTCCGCTTCACGTAGGACTTTTTTCACCAAATGTATTAATTCCTCAAAGGTGTACGGCTTGAGCAGGCGCGCGGCGGGCTTCAGCCAGGGGCTGCGGCTGGCGTCGTCCGAGAAACTGGTGCCCGAAGCCATGATGACCGGCAGCTCCATGCGGGCGGCTCGCAGTTTCACAAGTAACTCCACCCCGGTCACCTTGGGCATGTTGTTGTCGGTGATCATGAGATCGTAGCTGTTGGTTTGCAACTCGGCCCACGCGGCCGCACCATCAACTGCAGTTTCCACCTCGTAGCCGGAAAGGCTGAGTGCCTGGGCGTTGAGTCGGCGTAAATCCCCGTCATCCTCCACCACCAGGATTCGCTCCAGTGGGTTCGACTGGGATTGAAGTTGGTGGCTCGCAAGGTCGGACCCGGGCAGAACGGCACTCTCATTCATTGAAAAAAGCTACGCTGCCGCCGGTATCGGTGCTATGGGGTCTATGACCCAGTCACTGGAATCAGACAGC
>Ga0302322_100003202_pt1 | contig 14004 bp, 8 predicted proteins | sample Fen_T0_2_FD_203757 | JGI IMG/M metagenome (GOLD analysis project Ga0302322, IMG submission 203757) | Peat permafrost microbial communities from Stordalen Mire near Abisko, Sweden - Fen_T0_2 | ecosystem: Environmental > Terrestrial > Soil > Wetlands > Permafrost | place: Sweden: Abisko... | reverse complement strand
GGCCCGCACCCGAAAGCTGCGACTCTACAAATCTCGGATCTCGTCCTGCTCTAGGTCCCTTCACTCCCGCGCGCGCAGCCGCGCTCTCGCTCCGTCCCATTCTTTCTTCTCCCCGCGCGCGCAGCCGCGCTCTCGCTCCGTCCCCATTCCTCTTCTTCCCGCGCGCACCGCGCGGCGTCCTTCTCCGGGCCTCCTCTTCACCTCCCGCGCGCGTAGCGCCGCGTTCTCCTCTTCACCTCCCGCGCGCGTAGCGCCGCGTTCTCCTCCGGGTCTCCTCTTCACCTCCCGCGCGCGTAGCGCCGCGTTCTCCTCCGGGTCTCCTCTTCACCTCCCGCGCGCGTAGCGCCGCGTTCTCCTTCGCGCCGGAGCGCGCGCCAAGCCGTACAGCCGCATGCCCGGAAATTCGTCGAGCTCAGCGACTTTGGCAGGGTAAGATCACGATCAGCCAATCAGGCGCAGACCCGCGAGAACTGACCGGACAGGCGCGTGCGATCTCTCAGCGAAGCGCGGGCGGCCCAGCGTCTCTGGACGCCGCTACGCCAAACTCTCAACAGCCGATCCCGCGCGCGCAGCGCCGCGTCCCCCCCCCGCCGCTCAGAACGAGCGCAGTGGAACGCGCTGCGGAGTGACCGCCGCGTTGCCGAGCTGTTGACGATGATTGGCGCCCCAGCACAGCACGTCGCCCTTGGCCGTGATCGCACAGGTATGACGCCCGCCGACGGCGACCGCGTGCGTGCTCGCGCTGAGCTTGGTCAGGTCGGTCTTGGCGTCGAAGATCTGCACCGGGCTCGCGCGATCGATGGTGCTGCCATCGCCGACTTCCCCGAACACGTTGGCGCCCCAGCAGAACAAGCGGTCGCCTAGACGGGCACAGGCGTGCTCGGCGCTCGCGCCGGAAAACAACGCGCCGCCGGCCAAGAAATCGGCCGACAGCAGGCCCAGGAGATCGGCGGGTGCACCCGCGTTGGTGGTGCTCCCGTTGCCTAGCTGGCCGAAGGTGTTGTCGCCCCAGGCGGACGGGTTCTTCGAGCCCTTGGCGCCCAAAACGAGGCTGAAATCGTTGCCCAATGCCATCGGGCGATCGGGCGACGCGGCCACCTTGCCGACCAAGATCGGTACCGACGAGCTTCTTTGGGTCGCGTTGCCGAGCTGACCCTGCGAGCCGTCTCCCCAGCACCAGACCGTGCCGTCGGCCTTGATCCCGCAGACGTGCCGGGCGCCAGCGCTCAGCTGTGCGAAGGTGACGCCCACGATCGGCGTCGCGGCGTTGGCGGAATCTTTGCTGCCGTTGCCGAGTTGACCCGATTCATTCGCACCCCAGCACCAGGGCGTGCCGTCGCTGCCGAGCGCGCAAGCAAACTCGGAGCCGCAGCTGATGCTGTGCAGGTCGATGCCGCTGTCGGTGCCGGGCTTGTCGGTGACGAGCGTGAAGGGGCCGTTGTGCGCGCCGGGATCCGCGTAGGCGGCTCCGAGCTGTCCCTTCTCGTTGGAACCCCAACAGGCGACCGGCGAGTGGACGACGCCATTTTCGTCCGTGAACCGCAGCAGGGCGCAGCTGAAGTTCTTCCCCGCGGACACCGCGGTAAAGTAGTTATAGAGCTTTGGCGTCGACGAATTGCTGCCGCTGCCGTCCCCCGGCCCCGGTCCGATCAGCACCGGACGGGCCTCCTTCGAATCGGCGAACAGCGGTGAGCCATCGCCGAGCTGGCCGGATTCGTTGGCGCCCCAGCACATGACGTAGCCCGGGTCGCCTTCCGCTGCGTCGGCGCCAGCTACCACGACGCAGGTGTGGGCGTCGCCCGCGGCGATCGCCAGCGCTTTCACACAACCGAAGCCGTCTTGGCAGCGCGACGCCGAGCTGCAGCGCGTGGCTGTGCGATTCCGACGATCGCCCGTGTCGCAGCTGTACACGTCGGGGCCGCTACACGTTAGTTGACCGATCACGCAGCGCTTGCTGCGGCATACGCCGTCATAGCCGGCGCATTGCGCTGGCGAGCCACAATGGTCGGCGAGCGTACTGATGATCTTGTGGGTGCCTCTCTCGTAACCGACCGAATAAAGATCGCCCTTGTCGTCGCAATAGAAACGACCCGGTTGTGCGTTCGCACACACTCCTCGCCCCGCATCACATTGGAGGTTGGCGGCCGTGCAGTCGCTGACCACTTTCCAATCGCTACCGTCGTCCGCGCACTGCTTCAATACGCCGGAAGGATCGCATTGGAATCTGCCGGAGATGCAGCCGGTGCACTTGCCGAACTTTTGGTTGCAGACTTGTTGCGCGCCCGTGTACGGATCTTTGGGGCATTGGACGTAGGCCGTCAAACCGTTCGCGGTGCAGGTAGTGACGCCAATGTCGCCGTCGTTGTTGCAGTAGGAAGTGCCTTGTCTACAGGTGCAACTCGCAGAGTTTGCCGACGAAACGCAGGTGCCCGGGGCGCAAATGGTCGAAATGACCGGCGTGCTTTGGCCCCAGTTGTATGCGCACGATTGCACGTCGCCGTTTTGGCAGGTCCTATAATTGGCGGTGCACTGCTGACAGCGTCCGTTGTTCGCGTCACAAAGGTCTTTGGTGTCGCACACGTCGAGCTGGGAATAGCTGCCGTTGTTGCATACTTGAAGGATATTCCCCTGGCACTGGTAGCTGCCGTTGTTGCACGCGGCGGGCTCGCATTTGCCGGTGGCCGCGTTGCACGCGCCGTTTGGCGATTGGCAGGAAATCTTGTAGGTGTAGCCGTTGCCGTCGGCGTTGCACACGTTCAGACTGGAACCCTCGCACGAGTACGTGCCCGGCGCGCAGCTCGAGCATTTCTTGGCGATCGGGTCGCACAAGGTGTTTTCCGCCACGCACACCTGAGCGGTGTCCGTGCCTGAGCCATCGAGGTTACAAGTAACCAGATCGGTGGATTGGTATTGCGCCTTGTCGTCCAGGCTGCCGAGCACGTGGACCAGGCTCGGCTCGCAGCTGCTCGTTCCCGGCTTACAGTGCGCGCAAAAGCCTTTTTGCCCAGAGGCCGAGCAGGAGGCTTTGCTATCGCAGATCGCCGCATCTTCGTAAGCGCTGCCGAAGATGTTGCATTGCTGGAGCACGTTGTTCGCGCACTGGAAATCGCCCGGTACGCACTTCAGGCAGCGGGCGAGGCTGGCGCTGCACTTGCCTTCACCGCAGGCCATGCCCGTATCGAAGGTTGGAGGATCGCCGGCTTTGCAGGTCTGCAAGTGGCCGTCGGGCGAGCAAGCGTGCTCGCCCGGCGTGCATTCACCGCCGCTGGTTCCGGCGGCTCCGCCGGGCCCGCTCATGCCGCCGTCGCCCGCGTTGTTCTCGCCCGCGTTCGCTGCGCCACCGTTCTTGCCGCCTGCGTGGGCTCCGCCTGCGTGGGCTCCGCCGCCGTTCGCCGCGCCGCCGTTCGCTGCGCCGCTCATGGAGTTCGGGAACTGGTCGTCGGGCACGAACGTGTACTTGGATTTGTCGATCGAGCAGGACTGCACGGTCACCGCCGCAAAGGCGACGCCCAAGAGCAACGCCAACCAATTGGATTTCACGCTCGATTTGGCAACTGTCGTATTGCGCATCGGTTTCCCCTCAAAAGCTTCCGCTGGCCCACAGCGCCGCCGAATCGCGACCGAGCGCGGGCAGCACGCGCAGCATCACTGCTGCGGATTTCGTGGGCTCACTCTGGTGACCCCCGAGCACGATCATGCCGATGCCGGCGGCGGTCAGCGCACCGCCGCCGATGATGAAAACGTTCGCGAGCGTGGCCATGGACTGGGCCGAGTCGAACTTGGACTCGGCGCTCGCCGGACAGCGCGTGTCGATGCACATGCTCTTGGCGTCGGTTTCTTTGCCCTTGGCCATCAAGCCCGCGACGACGCCACCCGCCAGCGCCGCCACGCCCACTCCCGCGGTGACGAAGCCGCCCGTGCGCACTGGGCTGCCCGCCGATGGCCCCGGCTCTGGAGGCGTTGCTGGAGGATTGTTCGCAGCGGCAGCGGCGGGCGCAGCGACCGGTGCGGGGGCGTTTGCAGCCGCCGCAGGTTGCTCCGAGAAATCAAAGTCGTGTGTGGCAGAGCGCCCGGGGGAGAGTGCGACCTCCCAACGCAGCGCCTTGCCGGCATGCGTGGCTGTCAGCGAGTGGGTTCCAGCGCGTAGGCGCAGTGCGAGCTTGCCTCCTTCCAGACGATAGCTCTGTGGGGGAGCCGAGCTGCCCGCACGACTGTCGCTGACGTCGATGTCCGCGGTTGCGGAGGTCAAGGTGATGCCGGCCGAGTTGCCATTGAGCACCAGCAAATCGCGTTGTAGCGCCGAGCGCTCTTCCGGATCGATGTCGTTGCCGCCGCCCTTCAGATAGTCCGTGTAATACTGGATGGCCTCGCCGTCGCGTTCGAGCTTGAATGAGCACAGACCCAAGTTACCAAGCACCTTCCAGCTCTTGCTCTTCTCGTAAGCGAGCCGAAATTGGTAGTAGGCGTCCTGATAGTTCGGTGGCTGTTCTTGAATCAGCTCGACGCCGTTCTTGAAGTAGGCCTTGGCCTCTTCCGTGATGGTATCCCCGGCGTGCGCAGCCGCGGCGCAAAACATCAGGCCCGCACCGAGTGCAGACGCTACCCACGTTCCCAATTTCTCACGAGCGGACATGAAGAACCATCCTGCCAGAGCCCTATTACGTACCGGGCGAACCCACTACGGCCGGTTCGGGAATAAGTGCAGGGGCGGCGTGATGCATTGCGCCGCATGATTCATGCTGAAAGCGACTACATCGGCGCCGGGAGGGTGCGGCCCTGAGGTTCTGGGCGCTTGCACTCCTCGGCGGATCTGTCAGAGTCGCCGAGCCGCGGGCAGTTGCCTCCGGTTTTCGCCCTAGCGGCGGGCCTTGCCCGGCGCGGCTTTCGAGTCCGAAATTTCACTTACGACGAAGGGCGGTCGTGCGACGCGGTGCTTGCTCCTGAGCAGCCCGCGCGCTCCCCATCGTAACGAAAGCGCGGCGTCCGCCGGCTGAGTCGATTTACATCGGCGCACCGGTCGGAGAGCTTCGCCCCCCGGGTCGTCCCTCAGGATAATCCCGGTTTCTCCCTACAAAAGGTCACTTTGCAAAATACGAATCCCGTCGCGGGCAATACCCCGTCCGACGTTGCTGTTCACACGGTTACTGCCGATGCCACTGTTCCCACCGTTCCCGGCGTCGCGTTTACTGATTTGGGCCTGAGCGATGCCGTGCTCAAGGCGCTCACTGCCGAGGGTTACGTCCACCCGACGCCCATCCAACAAAAAGCCATCCCCGAGGTCCTCGCAGGGCGCGACTTGCTCGGCTGCGCCCAGACCGGCACTGGCAAGACGGCCGCGTTTGCGCTGCCGATGATCGAGCGCTTGATGGCTTCGACCACGCCGCGCGATGCCCGCCGTCCGCGCGCTCTCGTGCTCTCGCCAACGCGCGAGCTGTCCGCGCAAATCGCCGATAGCTTCGCCACTTACGGTCGTGGCACTCCGCTCAAGTACGCCGTGATTTTCGGCGGCGTGGGTCAAGGCCCGCAAATCTCGATGCTCAGCCGCGGTCTCGACGTGCTGGTCGCCACTCCCGGTCGCTTGCTCGACCTGATGAATCAGGGCGCTGCCTTCCTGGACAAGGTCGAGATCCTGGTCTTGGATGAAGCCGATCGTATGCTCGACATGGGCTTTTTGCCGGATGTAAAGCGTATCCTCCAGAAATTGCCCAAGCAGCGTCAAACGCTGTTTTTCTCGGCCACCATGCCGAGCGACATCGAGCGTCTGTCGCGTGAGATTTTGGTCAACCCGGTGCGCGTCGACGTCGCGCCTGTTTCATCCACCGCTGAGCGCATCGAGCAATCGGTGTACATGGTCGAGGCTTCCGAAAAGCGCCGCGTGCTCGAGAAGGTTCTGCGCGATCCAGCCATGGAGCGCGCGATCGTCTTCACGCGCACCAAGCACGGCGCCAATCGCTTGGTAAAAGAGCTGGAGCGCGGCGAGATCGTGTCCGAGGCGATTCACGGCAACAAATCTCAGGGCGCGCGGCAACGCGCGTTGGACAATTTCCGCTCCGGTCGGCTCAAGGTGCTGATCGCGACGGACATCGCCGCGCGCGGCATCGACGTCGACGGCATTAGCCACGTCGTGAACTACGACCTGCCGAACATTCCCGAGAGCTACGTACATCGCATCGGCCGTACCGCGCGCGCCGGTAAAGAAGGTATCGCGATCTCCTTGTGCAGCCGTGAAGAGCGCGGCTATCTCCGAGACATCGAACGCCTCACGCGCACCCCCATTCGCAAGCTCGACACACCGGAGCCGAGCGCCGAGGATCTACGTCCGCGCGCCGCGCGTCCCGAGTCGGAGGCTCGCCCGACGCAGGGCGATCGCCCGCGCTTCCAGGGCAATCGTGGCCCGCGCCCAGACAACCGGGGACCGCGTCAGGATAACGGTGGTCCGCGCCCGCAACTGCGGATGGACAATGGCCCGCGCCCCCCCGGAGCGCCAAGCCTAGACCGTGGCCCCGCGCCTCGTCGCTTCGACGACCGCGCTGCTCCACGGGCGCCGCAGAGCGCGCCCTCGCGCTTCGACGGTGACCGCGGCCCCTCACAACGCCGCTTCGACGGTCCGGCGCGCCCCTTCCAAGGCGGCGGCCAAGGGCGTCCGCAAGGCGCTCCGAATAGCGGTGGCCAGGCCCCGCGTGACAACCGCGGGCCATCGCGCCCGCACAGCCCGGCGCAGCCGGAAATGTACATCCGCCGCCCGCGCTGATTCGGTCCGCACCAGTACTGACGATGGCTCCGCAAGGGGCCATCGTCGTTTGTGCGCCGTGAGACGCGCAGGCTGAGCAAATGAAATCGCCGGCCAGGGCGACTCGGTCGTTCGTTTCATTTGGAGCAACGGCGTTGAACCCAATTGCTCCTGTTCGACCCTGCTCGACCCAGAAAGCACGGGGCCCAAGGTTCATTCTCTGGGCGGCCGCAGCTCGACGCCGAAGGCTGTGACGCGATCGGACGGTCGCGTGACCATCGACAACCCCTTCCAGCGTCTGGTGTGTGTGCGTGTGCGCGCGCAGTTAGAAAATTGCCACGCCGATCGAACTCGGCGGCGCGCGCGAACGCTGACACGGTAGAGTGCGCGATTTCGCGGATTTTGCCTGAAAGTACGGGCCGAAACGACTGAGATCCGGTTACTTTCAAGAGCTGTGCGAGCTAGCCGTTTCGTCCGCGGCTAAGGAGGATTCGATGAGTGAGATGCGGCTAAACGCTTGGGCACTTCTCGGGCTGGGTGTGATGGCCAGCACGGTCGCGTGCGTGGACGGCTCCGTATCGAGCGAAGGGACGGCCGCGAGCATGAGCGTCGGCGGCACGGGCAACGTATTGAGCGCGGGAGCGAGTGGCACGGACAACCCGTTGGGCGCGGGAGCGAGTGGCAAGGGCAACGCAGCCAGCGCCGGCGCTGCGCCGGTCGCCAACTGCAGCGCGCCGCAAGTCGCCTGCAACGGGGTGTGCGCTGATCTAACCAGCACCGCCCATTGCGGAAAATGCGAGCAAGCTTGCGTCAGCGGGCAGACTTGCAGCGCGGGCGCCTGCGTATGCCCTGGCGCCCAGACCGCTTGCAACGGCGCCTGCGTCGACACCCAAACGAGCGTCGAACACTGTGGCGGTTGCAGCAAACCCTGCGCTACTGGAGCCGCATGTAATGCCGGCGCGTGCGGCTGCGCGGCAGGCCAAGAGCTGTGCAACGGGGTGTGCGTCGATCTGAAGCAAAGCGACGCCAATTGCGGCGCCTGCGGTCACGCGTGCACGGCTGGGCAAGCCTGTGGAAGCGGCGCGTGCGCCGCGGGCGTAGGAGCGGACGGCTGCACCGGAGGCCCGGCACTCGGCATCAGTCTGAAGCGGATCGACGTGTACCAATCCGTGAAGGTGCCCGTGATGGACTCGGGCGCCGAGATCACGATTGACAAACGCACGACCGATATCGTCACTGGCCGGCCGACGATGTTCCGGCTCTCCGTCGCCTTGGATAGCGGCTTCAGCGCGCGGCAAATCTCGGCGCGCGTGACCGTCGACGATGGCACGGCTGTGGCTCAATACTTCGCAAAGCTCGCGGTCAGCAAAGACTCGGTCGAGACGGAATCGGCGAGCACGTTTCAGGTCGTGGTCCCAGCGGAACAGATCACCGCCGATACGCACTATTTCGCCGAGCTGGTCGAATGCGCCACTGGTGCGGGTCAAGCTGGTAGCGCACGCTTCCCCAAAACCGGTGACGTCGAACTCGCCGCACGCCACACCGGCGGCCTCAAAGTCACCATCGTACCCCTGCAAGCGAACAGCAAGCTGCCGGATACCTCGGAGACCGCGCTGACCACGTACCGCCAGCAGATGCTCGCGATGTATCCAATCGATGCCATCACCTTTACGGTCGCGGCACCGGTCACCATCGCTTACCCCGTCGATTGGGAAGCCACCCTCGACCAAATGCGCGCCAAACGCAAAAGCGACAACCCGGCTGCCGACGTTTACTACTACGGCTTGCTCAAACCCCAAGACACCTTCACCGCCTTCTGCGGCAACTCTTGTACCACCGGCATCGGCTATGTCGGCGAGCCGAATTCGGGCGGGTATCGGGCTGCAATGGGCGTGGGCTTCGCGGATCGGGTCTCGGCGCAGACCATGGCCCACGAGATCGGGCACAATCATGGACGCAATCACGCGCCCTGTGTGCCCAATGGTGGATCGATCTCTGGCGTCGACACGAAATATCCGTTCTCCGACGGGCGCACCGGAATCATTGGTTACGACTCGCGCACCAAGGCTCTATTGTCCGACAAGGGCACTGACTTGATGGGCTACTGCAGCAACGTTTGGCTCAGCGAGTACACCTACGGCGGGCTGACGGATCGCGTCGCGCTGGTGAACGGCAATAAATCGCAGGTCCTTTCGGCTGGGGCACTGCAGACTTGGCGCGTGTTGCTCGTCGGTGGCAGCACGGGCAAGAACAGTGCGCGCTGGGGCGTGCCGATTGCTACACCGAGCTTGCCCGAGGGCACCGCGGTAACCGCGCGCGTCGTCGACGGCGCGGGCAATTTTCTTCAGGAAATTACCGTTTACCGAACGGAGATTTCGGATTCCGGTGCGGCTAGCGTGATGGTGCCGGAGCCAAAGCCGGGCTGGAGTGGCGTCCAGCTGCCGGAGGCCGGCGTGGTCGCGTTCTAAATCCCGTCGGTCGGTGGGTGCACGATGTGGACCTGGCCCTGCAAACGCGGGCTCAGCCAAACCTTGTTGTTCTTGTCTACGATCACCACGCCGACTCCCGGCGTGGCTTCGGCCAGTTTCAGTCCCGCTTCGGGCCCCAAGATGAAGACGGCGTCGTCGACCGCGTCGGCGGTCGTGGCATCGTCTGCCCAGACCGTCACGCTGCGGCTCGCGGTTGCGGGGTAGCCGGTGTGTGGATCGATGATGTGGTGGTAGCGCCGTTTGCCGATCACGTACGAGCGTGCGTAGTCGCCTGCCGTGGAAAATGCATGATCGGTGAGCTCGATGGTCGCAAACGACGTGCCCTCGGGGCCGCGTGGATCTTGGATGCCGCTGATCCATGGTGAGCCGTCGGGCTTGCGGCCCGCGCCGTACAAGTCACCACCGGCTTGCACCAAGAAGGCTTGGATGCCGGCCTTCTTCAGCACCTCCGCTGCGCGGTCCACGATGTAACCTTTGGCGATCCCGCCCAGTCCGATTTTGTGTGCTTTGGGCAAGCGCACTGCCTGCGCTACCGGGTCGAGCTCCACGCTGCGATAGTCGACGAGTACGCGCCGTCGCTCGACTTCGGCTTTCGATGGCACTTTGGGCTGGGCGTCGGCGGCGCTGCCGAACTTCCACACGTCGCTCATGGCCTGGAAGGTGATGTCGAACGCGCCGCCCGAGGCTTTGCCTTCGGCAAGCGCACGCGAGATGACCGCGAACGTTTCTGGGCCGACGGGCACCCAATGGTCCGGGTTCGAGTTGATCCTACCGACCTCGCTGTCGTCGCGCCATTCACTGAGTACGGCTTCCAGTCGCTTCATTTCGTTCAGCGCGCGGGTCATCGCCGCGCGCACCTTCACGCTGTCCAGCTGCGCGTTGGTGTAGCCGATGAAGTGCACGTTGGTGCCCATCGCCGCGTCTTGAAAATCGATCTTTTCCACCGGCTTCGGCGCGACCGGTTCAGTGGGCGTGCTGGATCGAGGAGGCGGCGCCGCACTGGGGGCTGCCGCGAGCCCACTCGGCGCGGCGGCCACGGCGTGGGGGGGCGCAGCGTCTTTCGGTTCGGTGGCCTTTCGAGTGACCGGTCGGCTGCACGCCGAGAGCGCCGGCAGGATCACGAACACTCGTTTGGCGGTGTTTAGCCAACGTTTTTGGTAGAGTTGCCCAGATTCCGTCATGTCTAGGCTATGCTCTTTAGCATGGCGCTCGATCGTAAGGCATTGGACCTGTGCGTTGACGAGCTCACAGAAGAGCTTTCGGCGCTCGCGCGTCGCATCCACGCTCACCCCGAGCTGTGCTTCGAAGAGCGGCAGGCAGCTACTTGGCTCGGTGACTGTTTGGAGCGGGCGCTCGGCGCTGAAGTCGAACGCGGTGTCGGCGGCCTGGAGACCGCGTTTCGCGCACGCATCGGCAGAGGCTCGCCGAAGATCGCGATCTTGGCCGAGTACGACGCGCTGCCCGAGATCGGTCACGCCTGCGGTCACAACCTGATCGCGGGCAGCGCGGTGGGCGCGTTCCTTGCGCTGGCTCGTCAGGCCTCAGCGCTGCGAGGTTCGGTAGAAATCATCGGTACGCCAGCCGAAGAAGGCGGAGGCGGTAAGATCAAGCTGCTGCAGGCCGGCGTGTTCGAAGGCGTCGACGCGGCGATGATGTTTCACCCTTTCGATCGCGATATCTTGGCGCACCCGGCGCTGTGTAGCATGCGCATCGCCATGGCCTACCTGGGCGTACCCGCGCACGCCGCTGCCGCGCCGTTCGCAGGCAAGAGCGCGCTCACCGCGTGCATGGAAACCTTTCGGCTGATCGACTCTCAGCGCGTGCACTTCCGCGACGGGACGCGAGTACATGGCATCATCACCAACGGCGGCCAGGCCGTGAACGTGATCGTGGAGCATGCGGGCTCGGAGTTCACGCTGCGCGCGCAAACCTCGGCCGAGCTGGAGCGGGTCAAGGCGATCGTGCTGCGTTGCGCGCGCGCGGCCGCACTCGCATGCGACGTCCAGGTGTCCTTCCAAGAGAAGGTCGGCTATCGCGAGATGAAGAACAACTTGACCATGGCGCGTCGCTTCGGCACGGCGCTCGAGGCCTTGGGCCGGAACGCGCGCGAGACCGATGCGCGCGTCGGCGCCGGCTCCACGGACATGGGTGACTTGAGTCTGCATTTGCCGTCGATTCATCCGTATCTGGCGATTTGTGACGAAGGCGAATCTTTGTGCCACGAACACCGCTTCGCCGACTGCGCGGCCAGTGACCGCGGCATGTCGACCATGCTCGTCGCGGCCAAGGCGATGGCGCGCACCACGCTCGATCTGCTCGAAGATCCGAAGCTCATGGACGACGTGCGGCGTGAGTTCGCGACCGCCCACTGATTGCCGTTTGCGAGCCCGCCGGTGTAGTCTGCCGGCCATGCGCATCGTTCGCTCCGTGTTGCTGGTTGGGTCGTTGCTTGCAGGTGCTTGCGGCGGGAGCCAGGCTGCGTCGCCTGTACAGCCGAAAGGCGCCGAAGCAGCGGCACCCGAGCCCGCGCCCAGCGTCGAACCCGCGAAGCCCGAACCGAGTGCCGAACCCGCGAAGCCCGCACCGAGCGCCGCCGCAGTTGCTGCTGCTGATGCGCCCCCACCATCGCGCCCGAAGGACGAGCCCGATCCGAACGGCACCCGTGAGGTGACCTACGTAGTGGTACCCGAGGGATTGAAAGTCAGCGTGGCTGGCGTACGCTTCGCAGTGTCGGCCAGTGCCGCGCAAATTGCCTCTGGTTGGGGGGTGAAGCTGAACGTGGTGGCGACCGGCCTGGATGGTAAGCCGCATTCGCTCTCGAGCCCGAAGGCAGGGCCGCTGGCATTCGCCGGTTCGGTGCTGCGCAAGGGGCAATCCGAGGCGGAGCCGTTCGGCGACGAACGCGCGGGTGACGGTGAGCAGAGTATCTTTGGCGACGACGCGACCAAGTTCAATCGTACTTGGCCGGCCAAGGGTGTGCGCGTGCTGGGCACGGGGGATTCACTCGACCTGCAGGTCGCGCTCTGGGGCCTAGGTACCGACCGGGATATGAGGCGACCCGTCAAGAAGTTCTGCCACGTGCGCATGCTGGTCGGTCAGGGCAAGCCGCGCGCGATCGTCGAACCGCCGCAGGGCATTTCCAAATAGGTCGGCTATTTCCCTTGAAAGCAAGGTTTTCGTTTCTCGCTCAAAGCGAGTAGGGCTTCATCACGGTCGGCGCTGTTCAGGCAGCGCTCGTACGCTTCTCGTTCGAACTCCAGGCCCTGCTCGAGCGGCAAGCGCTGCGCTGCACGCACCGCCGAGAGCGCGGCACGTTGCGCGATCGGCGCGCCTTCGGCTACGGCCTCCAACCATTTCAGAGCGCTCTCCAAGAGCAGCTCTGCGTTCGCCGCGATGCGGTTCACGAGACCCAGTGCGAGCGCCTCGCTGGCGTCGATACGCCGGCCGGTGAGCACGAGGTCGAGCGCACGGGACTCGCCGATCAGTCGGGCCATGCGCTGCGTGCCGCCCGCGCCGGGGATGATGCCGAGTCCCGTCTCCGGCAAGCCGAACATGGCGTCGGGGACGGCGATCCTCAGATCACAGGTCAACGCCAGCTCCAGCCCGCCACCGAGCGCTACTCCATTGATGGCTGCGACGCTCACGAACTCGGATCGCCCAAGCCAACCGAGCTCGCTGCGATAAGCGCTGAGCATCTCACGCACCTGGCCACGGCTCATGCCCTGACGCTCTTTCAGATCCGCGCCCGCGCAGAACGCTTTCTCGCCCGCGCCAGTCAGCACGCACACGCGCACGCCGGGATCGGCAGCGAGTTCTCGTCCAATCTCGCCCAACCGTTGAACCGTAGCCCAAGACAGTGCATTCATGCGCTCCGGGCGGTCGATGGTCACGATCGCCACGGCAGCGCGCCGTTCCAGCCGAACCAACTCGGTCATGCGCGACTCTTCTTCTTGGGCTTGCTCGGGCGCTTCGCAGCAGCCGTTTTCTTGGATTTGGGTGCCGAAGGAGCCTTGGATTTGCCCGCCTCGATCTTGGATAACCGAGCTTTCAACTCAGCCAGCTCAGTGCGTACGTTGTCCAACTCTTCGTTCAAGCGTTTGCGCTCGGCGACGGTCTTGTGCTCGCCCATGTCACGCAAGGCTTCGCGCAGGCGACGCACGACGCGACCGTCCAGCTCGCGCTCCTTGGCGCGGTGAAGCGGGCCACGACTCTTCAGATCGCCCAAGAACTGCAGCGCGGCCACCACGTCGATCTTCAGATGCGGGTCTTTGTCGTCGAGCAGGTCCTCCAAATGCTCCCGCACTTTGCGACCTTCGGAGATCTGGGCCAAGGCGGCGATCGCCGCGCGCCTGCCGCGCGTGGGGAAGCCGTACTCGGTGCGCTTCAATACCTCGGGCAAAGCGCGTTCGTCGCGCAGCGCACCCAGCGCGTCCAGTGCGCCCGCGCGTGACACCTCTGCCCACGACGGCCGGTCGAGCAATGGCAAGATCACCTGCAGCGCTTCGGGTTGGCGTGTGCGGCCCAGGGCGCGCACTGACTCGGCCTCGACCAGGTAACTCGGGTCGCTCTTGGCGCGCTTCTCCAAGACCATCGCTGCTGCCGCAGTCTTGAAATTGCCGAGCGCAGACGCGACCGCGCGGCGCACCTTTGGATGGTCCGTGCCTGCTTGCGCGGCCAGCGCAGAAAAGGCTTCTTCCGAGCGAATCTTGCCGAGAGCGCGGGCCGCTTCGGCGCGCACCATCCAGGCTTCGGCTTTGCTCGATAGGCATTTGGCGAGGGCGGCAA
>Ga0302322_100003200_pt1 | contig 14007 bp, 13 predicted proteins | sample Fen_T0_2_FD_203757 | JGI IMG/M metagenome (GOLD analysis project Ga0302322, IMG submission 203757) | Peat permafrost microbial communities from Stordalen Mire near Abisko, Sweden - Fen_T0_2 | ecosystem: Environmental > Terrestrial > Soil > Wetlands > Permafrost | place: Sweden: Abisko... | reverse complement strand
CCTGGCCTTCGTCGATGACGGCCATGCGGCGGCCCTGGACCTCGACGAACTTCTTGGCAGCAAAGGGCTGCGAACCGAGGGGCATGGCTGGCGTTCTCCTCAGCGTGCGATGGCGGCGCGCATGGCGTCGATCACTGCCCGGTAGTCGCTCTGGCCGAAGATCGCGCTGCCGGCGACGAACGTGTCGGCACCGGCGTCCCAGGCGGCACGGATGTTGTCGACCTTGATGCCGCCGTCGACCTCGAGGCGGATGTCGCGGCCGCTGGCTGCGATGAGCTTCCTCACGCGCTCGATCTTCGTCAGTGCGCCCGGGATGAAACTCTGTCCGCCGAACCCGGGGTTTACGCTCATCAGCAGCACCAGGTCGACCTTGTCGAGCTCCCATTCCAGGGCATCGAGAGATGAGGCCGGGTTGAACACCAGCCCGGCCTTGCAGCCGGCCGCCTTGATGAGCTGCAGCGTCCGGTCGGCATGCGCACCGGCCTCGGCGTGGAAGCTGATCAGGTCCGCCCCGGCGTCGGCGAAGGCCTGCGCCAAGGCGTCCACCGGCTGCACCATCAGGTGCACGTCGATCGGCACGCGGCTGCCGTCGGCACGCACGGCGTGCTTGCGCAGCGCCTCGCACACCATCGGGCCGAAGGTGAGGTTCGGCACGAAGTGGTTGTCCATCACGTCGAAGTGGATCCAGTCGGCGCCGGCGGCGATGACATTGCGCACTTCCTCGCCCAGGCGGGCGAAGTCGGCAGACAGCAGGCTGGGCGCGATCAGGGCAGCGGTCATGGCGGCAACGGGAGGACTTCGAACCATTCTAGGTCGTGAGCCTGCACTGCTCCCATAATGCGGCGATGGCCAAGCCCGAATTCACCTGCACGGTCGCCGTGCGCCCTCTGCCCGAACAGTCGCAGCCCGAGAACAGCGTGCACGCGTTCGCCTACACGGTGACGATCCGCAACACGGGCGACGTGGCGGGACAGCTGATCGGCCGCCAATGGATCATCGAGGACGCGAACGGCAAGGTCGAGGAAGTGCGCGGTCTCGGTGTGGTGGGGCACCAGCCGCTGCTCAAGCCGGGGCAGGAGTTCGAGTACACGAGTTGGACGAGGCTCGACACCCCCAGCGGCACGATGCAGGGCACCTACTTCTGCATGACCGAGGAGGCCCATCCATTCCAGGCACCGGTGGGCGAATTCGCCCTGACGCTGGCCTCGGCCCTCCATTGAGTCGATGACTCCCCGCCGGGACTGCGGGTTCGAGACTCGCCGCTGGGGCCTTGTGCCTGGCGGCAAGCGGCCCAGGGCCGGCTGACCATGTCCTGGTGGCGTGCCCTGATCGGCACTGCACCGGTGTGGGACTTGCCCGCGCTGCTCAACGCGGCCGACCCGAAGGCCCCTCTCGCCGAGCGCAACCTGTGGTTCGTTCGCCTGTTGGAGTGGCTGCGCCACCCCGTGGCCGGTGGCGAACACGGGGACGCTGGCGACGATGCTGCCAGCGCGGCCCGACCGGTTGCGCCGGTGCTGCGGCTGCGGCATTTGCTCAACGTGCTCGACCGCAACGCCGAGCACCGGCAACGCGTCACGACGTTGCTGGCGTGCTTCTGGAAGGAGATCGACACCGCGGCGCTGCTTGCCGACTTCGGCTTCACGCCGCGGGTCGACCTGTTCGGCGAACTGGCCCAACGCCTGCGCATGCGGGTGCTGCCGGCCACGCCGGAGACGACCGACCTGGCCGAACTGTTCGGCCTGATGTTCGCCGGCGAAGACGACGCGCAGTGGCTGCGCGCGATCGACGACACCACGCTGGCACGCCTGGCCGCGCTGACGGACGAGGCCTGGCGCCTGCAGGCCGAGAACAGTGCCAGAACTCCCACAGCGCCTGCGGACGACTCCGCGCCGGCGCCGAACTGGCGCGAGCCCTTTCTAGACGCCATCATGTACCTCGCCAGCGCGGTGCGCGCATCGGGCTTCTCCGGCCCGCTGCGCCAACGCATGAGCGCCGAGCTGATGGCCGACCAGCCGTTCCGCCAGCTCGCGCGCGTGGCCGAGCACGTGCGCGAGCACGCCGAGTCTGGCGACGACGCGATGCTGTTGCAGGAGGCCCAGTACCTGCGCGCCTTGATCGACGCCTGCCAGCGCGCCGCGGCGAGCGTGGTCGACCACTTGGAGGAATACGGTGTCTCGGTCGACGTCGTGTTCCAGGCCTACCAGTTGCGCCAGCGCGCGCGTCGCATCGACGAGCTCGTGACCTGCGTCTTGTCGCCGACGCCGCCGCGCGACATCACGCAATTCCTCGCCGGGTTGGTGGTGGTCGCGCAGGAACGGCGCAGCGTTCGTGCCCTGCTGTCGAACCACTATTCGCTGCTCGCCTATAAGGTGGCCGAGCGCAGCGCCGAGACCGGCGAGCACTACATCACGCGCGACCGCAGCGAGTACGCCGGCATGCTGCGTGCTGCACTGGTGGGGGGAGCGGTGCTGGCCGCGACGACGCACATCAAGTTCATCGTGCTCGCACTCGGCATGGCGGCGTTCTGGTCCGGCTTCTGGGCCGGCATGAACTACGCGGTCAGCTTCGTCGTCGTGCAACTGGTGCACGGCACAGTGGCAACCAAGCAGCCGGCGATGACGGCGCCCGCCATGGCGCGCAAGCTCACCGACGAGGCGGGCGCCGGCGCGAGCGAAGAGGCCGTGGAAGCCTTCGTCGACGAAGTGGCGCACCTGATCCGATCGCAGGCGGCGGGCATCTTCGGCAACCTGTTGGCCGTGGTGCCGGCTGTACTGCTGGTGCAGCTTGCCTTCGGTGCCGCGTTCGGCCGGCCACTGGTGTCGGCGCACGAGGCCGAGCACGTGCTCGAATCGATCACGCTGCTCGGCCCGACTGCCCTGTATGCCGCCTTCACCGGTGTGCTGCTGTTCGCGAGCAGCCTGTTTGCCGGCTGGGCCGAGAACTGGTTCGTCTGGCACCGCCTGGACAGCGCTCTGGCGTGGAACCCACGTCTGCGCAGCCGCCTTGGGCCCGCGCGCGCACGGCGCATGAGCGTCTGGTGGCGCGCCAACATCTCGGGGCTGGCGGCCAATGTGTCGCTCGGTCTGATGCTGGGCGTCGAGCCGGTGCTTGCCACCTTTTTCGGGCTCTCGCTCGAGGTGCGCCACGTCACGCTCTCGACCGGCCAGCTCGCTGCCGCCCTCGGCACCGAAGGCCTGGCGCTGCTGCACCATGCGGCCTTCTGGTGGTGCGTGGCCGGCATCGTTGTCACCGGCTTGCTCAACCTCGGGGTGAGCTTCTTCCTCGCCTTCAAGGTGGCGCTGCGCTCGCGCAACGTGCCCACGGCCGGACGCAGCCGAATCTACCGCGCGATCGGAAGGCGCCTGCGGGCGAGGCCGCTGTCGTTCGTGTGGCCTCCCGCAACGCGCTGAGCCGGATGCTCGACGTGTCGCGTGCCGCGCCGGCAAGGCTGCTGCTCAGGGCGCGTCGTCGTGCCCGCGGCGCTCGCCGCGCCGACGCCCGTGGAACATCGTCCACCAGACAATCAGCAGCAGCAGCGCGAGCGCGCCGAAGGCTTCCAGCAGAATCACCCACATGTCCACTGTCCTTCTGCGTTGGGGCCGGGTCGCGGCGATTCTAGGCGTGCTCGCTGCGTGCGCGACCCCACCGCCGGCGGTTGCTCCGGCGGCGCCGGGCGCGGCTCCGGAAGCGCAAGCGCCCGTGCTGGCCGCAGCGCAGACGCTGACGCGAGGCCGCTCGCGCTGGGTGCCGGTCGCCTACGGCGACCTGCCGGGCTGGGACACCGACCGGCTGGCCGAACTGTGGCCGGCTTTTCGCCGCGGTTGCACGCGTCCGCCACCCGAGTGGACAGCACTGTGCCAGCAAACCGCGCAGGTGGGCGATGCCGGCGATGCAGCGCTGCGGGCCTGGCTGCAGCAGCGCCTGCAGCCGTACCGCGTCGAGGCGCTCGACGGCGCCGCCGACGGCCTGCTGACAGGCTACTTCGAACCCCTCGTGGATGCCTCTCGCCTGCCGCGCGGAGCGTTCCGGGTGCCGCTGTACGCGCCGCCGGCCGACCTGGCGAGTCGCAAGCCGTACTGGACGCGCCAGCAGATCGACACCCTGCCGGCAGCGAAGGCAGCGCTGCGCGGGCGCGAGATCGCCTACGTGGCCGACCCGCTCGACGCGTTGCTGCTGCAGGTCCAGGGCTCGGGACGGCTGCGCATCGCTGGGGCGGACGGCCACCACAGCCTCGTTCGCGTGGCGTTTGCCGGCTCGAACGAGCAGGCGTACAAGTCGGTCGGGCGCTGGCTGATCGAGCAGGGAGAACTCAAGCCCGAGCAGGCCTCCTGGCCGGTCATCCGCGCCTGGGCCGAGCGCCATCCGAAGCGCGTGAACGAACTGCTGTGGAGCAATCCGCGTGTCGTGTTCTTTCGCGAGGAGGCGCTGCCCGACCCCAGCCTCGGCCCGCGAGGAGCGCAGGGCGTGCCGCTGACACCCGGTCGATCGATCGCGGTCGACCCGCTGAGCATTCCCTACGGCACGCCGGTCTGGCTGGCGTCGACCGAGCCGCTGTCGAACGCGCCGCTGCGCCGGCTGGTGATGGCGCAGGACACGGGCAACGCTATCACCGGCGCCGTGCGCGCCGACTACTTTTGGGGCTGGGGCGAAGCCGCCGAGCAGCAGGCCGGGCGCATGAAGCAGCCACTGCGGCTGTGGGTGCTGTGGCCGCGCCGTTGAACGTGAGCCCGGGCTCGAATCGCCGCGGGCGGCCACCTCGGCCTTCGGCCCGGCCTGGCGTCCGGCCCGCGCAGTTCTGCCGCGCGCTTGCGCTCCCTCAACGCGCGAGGCCGGGGCCGAGGCCAGACTGATGCCGGACGGACGAACGGACGGGTCAGGCTGGCGCTGGCCGCGTCCGGGCCTGGGAGCGCGCGATGCGCCGGTGGTTGCGGGCAGTGTGGGTGGCTTCGTTGGCGATGCTGTTGGCCTCGTGTGCGACCACACCGGGGGTCGAGTTGCCCGAGGGCACGCTGGTGCTCGGCGAGGTTCGGCAGCTGCTCACGCGCGAGAAGGTGAATACGGGCCAGATCGGCCTGGGCCAACAGCGCGAGAACCTGGCCCAGTCGCTGCGCGGCCACGGCTACACCGACGCCCAGATCGACGGCCGCCGGGCCGTCGTGCTACGCGACCAGGTCTACTGGAACAACTCTGTCTCGGGCATCAAGCACAGCACCCTCAAGTTCGCGCTGCTGGCCGACGGGCTGACGGTCGAGCCGGGCAATGTCGTGGAGGTCAGCTTGCGTGACCAGGAGCCCGCACTCTTCTTCACTCGGGTGCGTGCGCGCAGCCTCGCCGAGGGCAGCTGCTACTACGGCGAGGTTCCGGTCGGTGCCGCGGTGGAGGCGCTCGGTGCGATCAGCCTGGTCGGCCCCAGAGGATCGGCCACCCTGTATTGCACCGGGATCGAAAGGCAAGGCTGGCAGCGCCCGCGCACCTACTGGCACAAGCTGCCCAGTGCGCCCGCGGGTGGAACTGGCCCCTCGACGCCGCCACCCGCGCCCTTGGCGCTGGCCGACACGGCGCCCGAGGCGGCCGGCACCACCGATGCGCTGACCGCGCCCGGCGGCGGGGGCGAGCCGGCCAAGCTGATGCTGGTGCGCAACCGCGCCGCGGCGATGTCGCCATTCGACCTGCCCGTGTGCGTCGATGGCGAGAAGGCCGCCGTGCTGGCCAACGGCGAGTGCGAGTTGCTGTTCCTGCCGCCCGGCGATCATGTCGTGACCGCGGGCACGCGGACGAATGAACTGTTCGGCTTTCCCAGGCGCGAACTGACGCTGTCGGCGAAGGCCGCGCAGCGTGTCGTCGTCGAGTACCTGACGAACCAGCAGCGCTGGGACGCGCTCGGCATGGCGTCGCTCTTCACGCCGCGAGCGCAGTGGGAGCGCGAGGTCTTCACGTTCGCGCAACGCCCCGCCACCCCGAACGACGCTTGCGCGATCCGGCACGCGCCGACCGTGTTGCGGGGCAGCACGCCGTCCGCGACCGCAAGACCACCCTGACCGCGCGCCGGCGCGGCGCTCAGGGCGCCAGGCTGACGCGCAGTTGAAGCACGCGCCGAGAAGCGGCTGCGGCCTGACCGGACGAGACGACGTTCTGCTCGCTGCCGTCCGTGCCGTTGCCAGCGATCGTCACCCATTGGCCGAGCGGGGCGCGGACCGTCGTCGCCACGCGTTCCTCGCTGCGCTGCGGCGGCTCGGCGCTGCCTGGCGCTATGGCCGTGTCGAATCGGCTGGAGTCGAAGCTCAGCGTCACCTCCACCGGCTGGCTCCCCCCCGGCCAGCGAGGCTGCATGGTCAGCCGCTGGCCGGCTTCGATCCACTGCGTGGTCGGCACCGGCACGGGCAACTGCAGCAGCGGGCTCGGCGCCGCCTGCCAGATCTGCAGCGGCCGCGTGACGGCGAGGCGCACGCCGGCGCTGGCGCCATTGCGCACCCGCAGCTGCTGCGGCGGCCGTTCGCGTGCCGTGCGGGCGTCGGCGCTGCGCACGTTCCAGCCGGGCGCGCCGCCTTCCGCCTGGCTTGCGTCGGCCTCGCGCACGTCAACCAGCAGATCGCGCTGCGGCAGCGGCGGCGCGGCCAGGGCCGGGGCCAGAAGCAACAGCGCCACCAGCAGCGGCGAGCAGCGCCCGAGGCTGCTGAGCAAGGGTAGAGGCCGCGACACCGCGCTCACTCGGTGACGATCCGGTTGCGCCCGGCCGCCTTCGCGGCGTACATGGCGCGATCGGCCCGCTCGATCGCGCCGTCCACCGACTCACCGGGCCGCGATGCCGTGAGTCCGGCCGAGAACGTGACCTGCAGCGTGGTCCGGCCTGCGGCCAGCCGCAGTGCCGAAACCTTGGCGTGCAGGCGCCCGAGCACATGCGAAGCCGCGAGAAGTTCGGTGTCGGGCAGCATCAGCAGGAACTCCTCACCGCCCCAGCGTGCGAGCACGTCGGTGCTGCGCACCGCCGACAGTGCCTCTTGCGCGAAGCCGCGCAGGACCTGGTCTCCCACGGCGTGGCCATGGGTGTCGTTGACGCGCTTGAACCAGTCAATGTCGAGCACGGCCAGGCACAGGGTGTGGCCCTTGCGGTCGTGGCGCTGCTTCTCGTAGGCCAACAGCTCGTTCATGTGCCTGCGGTTGGTCAGCAAGGTCAGGTCGTCGCGCGTGGCCATCTCCTGGATGCGCGCAAGCGCGTCGGCCAGCTCGGCCTTCTGCGCCTTGAGATGGCCGCGCAGCAGGCTCAACTGCCCGGTCAGGAAGGCCACCGCGGCGAGCATGGTGGCGGCCAGCGTGAAGTGCACGAGCTCCTGTTGCGCGTCGTAGCGCTGCGGCTCGAGCCGGTTCATCCCGACCATCGTCGCGCCCAGCAGCAGGATCGCGAACAGGCTCACGGCGTGCGCCTGGCGCGGTGTCAACGCGAAGGCGCAAAACACGAGCACGACCAGCAGGATCGCGAGCGTGGAGCCGCGTGCCGGGCCGATCAGCGCATACGCGGCAACGATGCAGCCGATGGCGTAGACGGCCTGCGCCATGGCCAGCGACGACGGCGAGAGCCGCCAGCGCTCGCTTGAGCGAACCGGCACATAGAACATGAGCGCGCCGGCCGCGATCGCCACCACGAGCCAGGTCACCGGCCGCGGGGAGGCGAGCCCGGCCGCGACCTCCACCACCAGCAGCAGCACGCACACCGCATACAGCCCGAGCGTGATGACCCAATACAGCACCTGGCGCTGCTGGCGCGCACCGGCACCGAACAGTGCGTGACGCAGGTGTGAAGGGGTGAACATGGATCGGTGGGCAGGGCTCAAAGGTGCGACAGAGGCAAGGCCGCGCCCGCCTTCACCTCGCCGAGGGAGAAGCTGGTGTGGACGTCCTTCACATTCGGCAGATTGAGCAGGGTCTTGATCGAGAACTGCGAGAACGCCTCCAGATCGGTCACGATCACCTGCAACTCGAATGTGCCCTCGCCCGAGATGTAGTGGCAGGAGATCACCTCCGGCAGGAGCCGGATCGCGTCCTCGAGTTCGCGCGTGGCGTGCCCGGTGTTGCGCTCGGCGTCTACCCGCACGAAGGCGAGCACGCCCAGGCCGACCTTGCGCCGGTCGATTTCGGCCCGGTAGCCCGTGATATAGCGTTGCGCCTCGAGCCACTTGACGCGACGCCAGGTAGGCGCTGGCGACAGACCGATGCGCGTCGCGAGTTCGGCGTTGGACAAGCGGGCGTCCTGCTGGAGTTCGCGCAGGATGGCGACGTCGTAACGGTCCAGCCGCTGACCGTCTGACATGGCCGCGGCGGCGCCAGGAGACCCCGCGCCGGGCATTGCCGGGGCGGGGGCGCTTTTACTCAGGGTTTGCACTCGTCTTGGCTTCGGCGGCGACAAAGTCAACTCCTTCTTCAGAATTGAGCAATATTATTGCTCCTGACCCCCCAATCCAGGCAAAGAAAGAAAGCACTTCCACAGGCGCTTTCCCTACACTGCTGCGCTCTGCCATGCGAAGTCGTGCCACGGGGAGCGCCGAGCGCGGCCACCCTCACCGCAACGCCCGCCCAGGAGTCCTTGCCCATGAACGCACCACTGCCCGAAGCCATCCGCCAATCGCTCGAGCAATTTTCGCTCGACGACAAGTACAGCCTCGCCCGCGGCCGCGCGTTCATGAGCGGTGTGCAGGCGCTGGTTCGCCTGCCGATGCTGCAGCGCCAGCGCGACCTGGCGGCAGGGCTGAACACTGCGGGCTTCATCAGCGGTTACCGCGGCAGTCCGCTCGGCGGCTACGACCAGGCGCTCTGGGCGGCGAAGAAGCACCTCGCCGAGCAGCACCTCGTGTTCCAGCCCGGCGTCAACGAGGAACTCGCCGCGACGGCGGTCTGGGGCACGCAACAACTCGACCTGTATCCGCAGGAGAAGAAGGTCGACGGCGTGTTCGGCATCTGGTACGGCAAGGGCCCGGGTGTGGACCGCTGCTCCGACGTCTTCAAGCACGCCAACATGGCCGGCACTTCCAGGCACGGCGGCGTGATCGCGATCGCGGGCGACGACCACGTCAGCAAGAGCAGCACCGCGGCGCACCAGAGCGACCACATCTTCAAGGCCTGCGGTCTGCCGGTGTTCTTCCCGTCGAACGTGCAGGACATCCTCGACATGGGCCTGCATGCGTTCGCGATGAGCCGCTTCGCGGGCGTCTGGAGCGGGATGAAGACGATCCAGGAGGTCGTCGAATCCTCGGCCTCGGTGTCGGTCGATCCCGAGCGCGTGAAGATCGTGCTGCCCGAGGACTTCGTGATGCCGCGCGGTGGCCTGCACATCCGCTGGCCCGACGCGCCGCTGGAGCAGGAAGCGCGGCTGATGGACTACAAGTGGTACGCCGCGCTCGCCTACGTGCGCGCCAACCGGCTGAACCACAACGTGATCGAAGGCCCCAGCGACCGTTTCGGCATCATCGCCAGCGGCAAGGCCTTCAACGACACGCGCCAGGCGCTCTCGGACCTGGGCCTGGACGACGCCACCTGCCGCGCGCTGGGCATCCGGCTGCACAAGGTCAACGTGGTATGGCCGCTCGAGGCGACGATCACGCGCGAGTTCGCGCAGGGCCTCACCGAGATCCTGGTCGTCGAGGAGAAGCGCCAGGTCATCGAGTACCAGGTGAAGGAGCAGCTCTACAACTGGCGGCCCGACGTGCGGCCGAACGTGCTCGGCAAGTTCGACGAGACCGACGAGAACTCGGCCGGCGGCGAGTGGGGCATGCCCAACCCGAGCGAGAACTGGCTGCTGCGCGCCAAAGCCGACCTGACGCCGGCCATCATCGCCAATGCCATCGCCAAGCGGCTGACGAAGCTGGGCGTCGGCGCCGACATCGTGGCCCGCATGGGGCAACGGCTGTCGATCATCGAGGCGCGCGAACGCCAGCTCGCCGAGCTCAAGACCGACACCGGCGAACGCGCGCCCTGGTTCTGCAGCGGCTGCCCCCACAACACGAGCACCCGCGTGCCCGAGGGCTCGCGCGCGGTGGCCGGCATCGGCTGCCACTACATGGCGGTGTGGATGGACCGCAGCACCGCCACGTTCTCGCAGATGGGCGGCGAAGGCGTCTCGTGGGTCGGCCAGGCGCCCTTCACGAACGCCAGGCACATCTTCGCCAATCTTGGCGACGGCACCTACTTCCACAGCGGCTCGCTCGCGATCCGCCAGAGCATCGCCGCGGGCGTGAACATCACCTACAAGATCCTCTACAACGACGCCGTCGCGATGACCGGCGGGCAGCAGGTGGGCGAGCGGCCGGAAGGCCATTCGGTGACGCAGATCATGAAGAGCGTGCTCGCCGAAGGCGCGGCCAGGCTCGTGATCGTGACCGACCAGCCGGAGAAGTACGACGGCGCGACGCTGGAGCCCGGCGTCACCGTGCACCACCGGGACGAGCTTGACCGCATTCAGCGCGAGTTCCGCGAGATCCCGGGGACGACTGTCATCATCTACGACCAGACCTGCGCCACCGAGAAGCGGCGCCGCCGCAAGCGCGGCAAGCTGGCGACGCCGGACAAGCGCGTCTTCATCAACGAACTGGTGTGCGAGGGCTGCGGCGACTGTTCGGTGAAGAGCAACTGCCTGTCGGTGGAGCCGGTGGAGACCGAGTTCGGCCGCAAGCGGCGCATCAACCAGAACAGCTGCAACCTCGACTACTCGTGCGTCAACGGCTTCTGCCCGAGTTTCGTCACGGTCGAAGGCGGGCAGTTGAAGAAACCGGCGAAGCAAGCCCGGGGCGACCTGTCGGCCCTGTCCGCAATCCCCGAGCCAGTGCTGCCCTCGGCCGGGCGTGCCTGGGGCATCGTCGTTGGCGGAGTGGGCGGCACGGGCGTCATCACGATCGGCCAGTTGCTCGGCATGGCCGCGCACATCGAAGGCAAAGGTGTCGTCACGCAGGACGCCGGCGGCCTGGCGCAAAAGGGCGGTGCCACCTGGAGCCACATCCAGATCGCCGACCGACCGGAGCAGATCCACACGACCAAGGTCGACACCGCGCAGGCCGACCTCGTGGTCGCTTGCGACAGCATCGTCGCCGCGACCAGGTACACGCTGAGCGTGATGCAGCACGGCCGCACCTACGTGGCGCTGAACACGCACGGCACGCCCACGGCCGCGTTCGTGCGCAACACCGAGTGGCAGTTCCCGGGCGGCAACTGCGAGGCCGCGGTGCGCGCCAGCGTGGGCGATGCGCTGGTCGGCGCATTCGACGCCGAACAGGTGGCGATGCAGCTAATCGGCGACTCCATCTATACCAACCCGCTGATGCTGGGCTATGCCTGGCAGCGGGGCCGCATCCCGATCGGCCATGCAGCGCTGATGCGGGCCATGGAACTCAACGCTGTGCAGGTCGAGAACAACCAGGCCGCGTTCGAATGGGGCCGCCGCTGCGCCCACGACCTCGCCGCCGTGCAGGCGCTGTTCAAGACGCAGCAGGTGATCCAGTTCGTCAAGAAGCCCTCGCTCGACGAGATGATCGCCACGCGCGTCGAGTTCCTCACCGGCTACCAGGACGCGGCCTACGCGGCCCGCTATCGGGCCTTCGTCGAGAAGGTTCGCGCCGCGGAAGCACCACTGTCCAGCACGAAGCTGAGCGAAGCGGTGGCGCGCTACCTGTTCAAGCTGATGGCCTACAAGGACGAGTACGAGGTCGCCCGCCTGCACACCGACCGGCGCTTCCACGACAAGATCGAGGCGCAGTTCGAGGGGGACTACAAGCTGAACTTCCACCTCGCGCCGCAAACGATCGCTATGAAGAACGACCGCGGCGAACTGGTCAAGCAGCCCTTCGGACCGTGGATGCTGACGGCCTTCGGCGTGCTGGCCCGGCTCAAGGGCTTGCGGGGCGGTGCGCTGGACATCTTCGGCCGCACCGAGGAGCGCAAGACCGAACGCGCGCTCATCGGCGAATACGAGTCGTGCATCTCCGAACTGCTGCAGACGCTTTCGCCCGAGCGTGTGGCACAGGCCGCCGAGATCGCGCGCATCCCTGAGGAGATTCGCGGCTACGGCCACGTGAAGGAGCGCCACCTCGTCGCGGCGCGGGCGAAGTGGGCGCAGGCCATGCAGGCGTGGCGGGCGGGCACTGCCGCCCAACAACGCGCGGCCTGAGCCACGGCGAGGCCGCATCGCGGCGCCGACCACTGCCCTGCAGCGCGACATGGGCTCGCCGCGAAGGCCAGGTCGGATGCGGCGTTCTGCGCTACGCTCGGCGCTCTGCCTGCCGCCATGCCCGTTCCCACCCTCCGCTACAGCCGCGTCGCGATCGCGCTGCACTGGCTGCTTGCCGTGGCGCTGGCGGGAAGTTTTTGCGTCGGCCTCTACATGAGCGAGTTGCCCAACTCGCCCTTCAAGCTCAGGCTCTTCAACTGGCACAAGTGGGCCGGCATTTCGATCCTTGCGCTGTCGACGCTGCGACTGGCCTGGCGCCTCACGCACCGACCGCCCGGCGACGTGGCCATGAGCGGCTGGCAGCGCAACGCGGCGCACCTGACCCACCGGCTGATGTACGGCCTCTTCTTCGCGGTGCCGCTGGCCGGCTGGGCGTACAGCTCGGCGGCCGGGTTTCCCGTGGTGCTGTTCGGTCTGTGGCCGCTGCCCGACTTCGTTCCCGCCGACAAGGCCCTGGCTGAGGCGATCAAGCCCTGGCACGCGGGCTTCGCCTTCGCGCTGGCCGGGCTGGTGGCGCTGCACGTGGCGGCAGCCCTCAAGCACCAGTTCGTCGACCGCGACGACCTGCTGGCCCGCATGTGGTCGGCGCCGCGCTGACGCGATGATGACGACGCCGTCGCTCGGGTGGCAGCGCCCCTTCGTGATCGCGGCGCTCGCCTGCGCCGCCGGCGTATCACCCCCTGTCGCCGCCGAGCAGCGCCTGGTGCCGGCGCAAAGCGAGATCGCCTTCACCAGCCGCCAGATGGGCGTGTCGGTCCAGGGGCGCTTCCGAATCTTCGAGGCGCAGATCGTTTTTGACCCGCAGCAGCCGGAAGCGGGAAGGATCGCGCTGCGCGTGGACCTGGCGAGCGCCGCCATCGGCACCGCCGAGACCGAGGCTGAACTAGCCAAGCCAGGTTGGTTCGATACCCGCCGCTACCCGCAGGCGACCTTCACTTCCGCCACCGTCAGGCCGGCCGGACCTGGCCGCTTCGAGGTCATCGGCAAGCTCACACTCAAGGGCAGCAGCCGCGACCTCGTCGTGCCCGTGGCGCTGCAGCGCGCGGGCGAGCTCACGCTGGCCAGCGGCAGCTTTCCGATCCGCCGGCTCGACTTTCGCATCGGCGACGGCGACTGGAGCGACCCCTCGCTCGTCGCCGATGAGGTACTGGTGCGGTTCAAGCTGGCGCTGACCGGCGTCGCCGGCCCGTGAAGGGTCGACGCGCTGCGCTGGCAGCCACGGCCTGGGCGCTCGCCGGCTGCGCGGGCATCGCCGGCGGCGGCGGGCCTGCAGCCTACGCCCTCGATCCGACGCACACCTCGGTCACGTTCGAGGTGGCGCATTTCGGCACCTCGACCAGCCGAGGCCGCTTCGAGCGCGCGCAGGGCAGCGTGCAACTCGACCGCGCGGCGGGAAAGGGCCGGGCCGAGATCACGATCGCCACCGCGTCGGTCAGCACCGGCGTGCCGGTGCTCGACAGCCGCCTGCGCGGGCCCGAGGCGCTCGACAGCGAGGCCTTCCCCACCGCCACCTTCGTCAGCGAGCGCTTCGTCTTCACCGGCGACGCCGTGATCGCGGTCGCTGGCAGTCTCACGCTGCGCGGCCGGACGCTGCCGCTCACGCTGAAGGCGACGCACTTCGACTGCTACCTGAGTCCGCTGCTCGCGCACCAGGTGTGCGGCGGCGACTTCGAGGCGACGCTGCAGCGCAGCCGCTGGGGCATCGACTTCGGCCTCTCGCTGGGCATCCCCGACGAAGTCCGCCTGCTCGTGCAGGTGGAAGCAATCCGCCAGTAGGGCTGCCACCGATGCGCCTCGCC
>Ga0302322_100003199_pt1 | contig 14007 bp, 11 predicted proteins | sample Fen_T0_2_FD_203757 | JGI IMG/M metagenome (GOLD analysis project Ga0302322, IMG submission 203757) | Peat permafrost microbial communities from Stordalen Mire near Abisko, Sweden - Fen_T0_2 | ecosystem: Environmental > Terrestrial > Soil > Wetlands > Permafrost | place: Sweden: Abisko... | reverse complement strand
GGGCCTGGTGCGGCTGGAGCTCGTCGCGCTCGGCACCTGGCGGGACGTGCACGGCGACCGCCACGCCGACGGCGGACCCGAGCCGGAGTGCACGAACCTGCCCGACGGCGCCGTCGTCGAGCACGCCTGGCGGGTGCAGGGCCCGGGTTTCGTGCCCGGCGACGAGTGGTACCGGGGCGCCCGCTACCGCGAGGAGGCCGCCCGGGGCCTGACCGACGTCGAGGACCTGTGGCACGTGGGCACGTTCGTCGCCGACCTCGGGCCGGGCGACGCGCTGGAGGTCCAGGCGTGGGCCGGTGCCCTGGACGTGCCGCCCCCGCCCGCCGGCCGGCTGGTCGCCACGGCGAGGGCCCGCGCGTCCGCGCTGCTCACGGCGGCCGGGCTGGGGCTGTCGGAACCCTGCGACGCCCTCGACCGGGCCGTGCGCGCGCTGGTCGTGGCCGCGGACCACCACATCACCTCCGCGCCGGGCGTGGTGGCGGGCTACCCCTGGTTCGGGGAGTGGTCGCGGGACACCATGACGTCGTACGAGGGCCTGTTCCTGTGCACCGGACGGTTCCGCGAGGGGGCGGCCCTGCTGCGCCGGTACGCGGCGAGCGTCTCGGCGGGCATGCTCGCGAACACGGCCGACACCGGCACCGCGGAGTACAACACCGTCGACGCGACCCTGTGGTTCGTGCACGCCGTGGGCCGGCACGTCGCCGTCACGGGCGACACCGCCCTCGGCACCGAGCTGCTGCCCGTGCTGCGCGACGTCCTCGCGGCCCACCGCGCGGGCACCCGGTACGGGATCGGCGTCGACGGCTACGACGGCCTGCTGACGTGCGGCGGCACCCCGGACGCCGACGGGATCGCCCTGACCTGGATGGACGCCCGCGTGGCCGGCACGCCGGTGACGCCCCGGCACGGCAAGCCGGTCGAGGTGAACGCGCTGTGGATCGAGGCGCTCGCCGTGCTGCGCCGGCTGCTGCGCGACGCCGGGGCCTCCCCCGAGGAGATCGCCGTGGTGGGGGCGCTGCACGACCAGGCGCGGGCGTCGTTCACCGAGCGGTTCGTCCGCCCGGACGGCGGGCTGCGCGACGTCGTCGACGGGCCCGGGCCCGCCGGTCTCCCCACGGACGACGACGCGCTGCGCCCCAACCAGCTCCTGGCCGCGGGCCTGCCCGACGGGCCGTTCGCGGCCGACCCGGAGGCCGCGGCGGCCGTCGTCCGGGCGGTCGCCCCGCTGGTGACGCCGCTCGGGCTGCGCACCCTCGACCCCGCCGACCCCGCCTACCAGGGCAGCCACCACGGCAGTTCCCGGCAGCGCGACCTCGCCTACCACCAGGGGACCGTCTGGCCGTGGCTGCTCGGCCCGTACGCCGGGGCGGTGCGCGCGGCCGGGGGGACTCTCGACGGCCTGGTCGACGGGCTCGTGGGCCACCTCGCCGAGGCGGGGCTGGGGTCGGTGTCCGAGACGGCGGACGGCGACGCCCCGCACGCGCCCACCGGCTGCCCGTTCCAGGCGTGGTCGGTGGCCGAGTTGCTGCGGCTGCTCAAGCCGTGCACGCCCGCTCGCTGAGCGTGCCTCCCTACATCATGTGCTTGAAGTAACGGTTCCCGGGCGACAGCCGGGTGGTGACGGTGTCAGGCTGTGACGGTGAGCGAGGGTGGCGACCAAGAACTCAACGTGCTCGGTGAACCCCTGGTCCCCTGCGGGACCGATCCGGTCACCGGCTTCTACCGGGACGGCCGGTGCTCCTCAGGGCCGGAGGACGTCGGCAACCACACCGTGTGCACGGTCGTGACCGCCGAGTTCCTCGCCCATCAGCGGCTCGCGGGCAACGACCTGACCACCGCCCGGCCGGAGTACCGCTTCCCGGGGCTGCGGCCCGGCGACCGCTGGTGCGTCGTCGCCGCCCGGTGGCTGCAGGCGGCGGAGGCCGGGTTCCCGGCGCCGGTCGTGCTGGCCGCCACGCACGAGCGGGCCCTGGAGGTCGTCCCGCTGGACCTGCTGCGCCGCCACTCGGTCGACGTCCCGGCCGACCCGGGATCCCTGATCGACGAGGGCTGACGCCCGCCCCCGGGCACCTCCCGGGGCTGCTTACGGATGTCTTACCGCAGGGTCGGGGCGCTTCTGCCGGGCCCCACGCCGGGCGACAGTGGCCGCATGAGGACCCGGACCGCGCTGCTGGCGCTCGGGGCGCTGGCCGCAACGGCCACCGCCGGAACCGTCGCGGCACGCGCCGTGGACCCCGTGCACGCCGGTCCCCCGCCGGCCGCCGCGGCGGTGGTCGCGCCGCCCTCGGCGGCCCTCGACGCCCCGGGGGCGCAGGCACCCGCGGTCGAGGCCTCGGGATGGCTCAACTCGCCGCCCCTGACCCCGGCCGGGCTCGCCGGGAAGGTCGTGCTCTACGACTTCTGGACCTTCGGGTGCGTGAACTGCCTGCACACGCTGCCGCACGTCAAGGCGTGGCACGCCCGCTACGCGGCCGACGGCCTGGTGATCGTCTCGATCCACACCCCCGAGTTCCCGGCCGAGGCCGACCCCGCGAACGTCACCCGGTTCGTGCAGGAGAACGGCATCCGGTACCCGGTGGCGCTGGACCCGGGCGGCCGGGTGTGGGCGGCGTTCGGCAACCGCTACTGGCCGCAGTTCTCCCTGCACGACCGGCAGGGACGGCACCGGCTGACGGCGATCGGCGAGGGCGGCTACGACCGCACCGAGGACGGCATCCGGGCGCTGCTCGGCGTGCCCGCGGGGTCTCCCCGGGCGCGCCTGACGTGACGGCCGTGGACCCGCTCACCGTGCTGGCCATGGTCGGCGCCGGGCTGACGTCGGTGACGGCGCCGTGCGTGCTCCCGCTGCTGCCCGCCTACGTCACCGTGGCGCTCGACGCGGCGGCCGGCCGGGGACGTGCCGCCGTGCCGGCGGCCGGGCTGCGCTTCGTCGCCGGGTTCACGCTCGTGTTCGTGACCCTCGGCGTCGTCGCGGGGACGGCGGGCGCGGGGTTGCGGCCCTGGCCGGGTGCGGTGGCCCGGGGCGGAGGCGCCGTCCTGGTGGTGCTCGGACTGGTGCTGCTGCTGGCCACGGCCGGGCGGGCCGCGGGCCGGTGGAGCCCGATCCCCCAGCTGAGCCTGGTGCGGGCGCTGCACCGGGTCGGGCCGTGGTGGCGTCCCGCGCTGCTCGGGGTGGCGTTCGGAGCCGCCTGGACGCCGTGCGTCGGGCCCCTGCTGGGCAGCGCCCTCCTCGCGGCGGCCACCGCCGGCCCCTGGCGGGCGGGGCTGCTGCTCGCCGCGTTCAGCGCCGGGCTCGCGCTGCCGTTCCTGGCGCTGTGCGTCGTCGCCGCCGTCCGCGGCCGGGCGCCGCAGGCGACGGCGGCCCGCGCCGGGCGCTGGAGCGTTCGCGGCCAGCGCCTCGCCGCCGCCCTCGTGCTCGCCCTGGGCGCGCTCCTGGCCACGGGCCGCGGCACGCCCTTCACCACCTTCCCCGGGTGACCGACCGGTCTGCCCGGCTCACGATGTCCCCATGGATCGACCCCTCGAAAGGAACCAGTTACCCCATGAAGCGGTTTCCCCTCCTGGCCCTGCTCGCGACCTGCGCGCTCGGCCTCGCGGCCTGCGGCTCCGGCTCGACCCCCGCGGCGTCGACGTCGGGCTCGGCCATGGCGTCCGGCTCGGCCATGACGTCCGGCTCGGCCATGACGTCGGAGTCCGCGATGACCTCCGGCTCCGCCATGACCTCGGAGTCCGCGATGGGGTCGGCATCCGCCATGACCTCGGGCTCGGCCATGGCGTCCGCCGCGGCCATGCATCCCGCCTTCTGCACGGGAGCCCGCGCCCTGGGCAGCCTGACCAAGGGGACCGGGAGCGCGATGGCGATGTCGCCGGCGGAGGCGGCCACCGACTTCAAGGTCCTGGCGGCCAAGGTGTCGGCGCTCAAGGCGGACGCGCCGACCCCGGCCCTGAAGACCGACGTCGACACGATCGTCACGAAGCTCGGCCTCGACGAGACGGTGCAACGGGCGAAGGCCGCGGGCACCAGCGGCGACGACGCCGCGGCGAAGCTCGCCGCCGCCGCCCCGGGTGCGGCTGCGGCGACGGATCGTCTGGTCACCGCCGTCAAGGAGACGTGCGGCGTCGACGTCCGCTGACCTGCCCCCGGCGCCGGGGCGTCAGGCCACCCGAGCGGCGATCGCGCGGGCGCAGGCCAGGGACTCGGTGCGGCTCGTGTCCACCTCGACGTCGTAGACGACGTCGAGGTGGACGGCCTCGGCCTGCGACCGCGCCATCCCGATCGCCCGGTCACCCCGGGCGATCTCCCGGCCCGCCGCGACGTCGGGATCGCACCGGACGCCGACCCACAGCACGTCCAGCCCCTCCAGGTACCGGGAGATTGTCGGTGCCCGGTGCTTGACTGGGTCCCATGGTGACCAAGGACGCGCGGGGGACGGGCCTGACCTTCGGGCGGGCCGTCGAGGCCTACGAGCGGAGCCGGCCGGGCTACCCGGCCGGCGCGCTGGACTGGGTGCTGCCGCCCGGGGCCCGGCAGGTCGTCGACGTCGGGGCGGGCACCGGCAAGCTGACGCGCGAGCTGGTCGCGCGCGGCCTGTCGGTCACCGCCGTCGAACCGGACGGCGCCATGCGCGCCGAGCTGGAACGTCGCGTGCCGCAGGCGACGGCGCTGGCGGGCACGGGCGAGTCGCTCCCGCTGCCGGACGGGTGCGCCGACGCCGTCCTCTTCGCCCAGTCCTGGCACTGGGTCGACCCGCAGGCCGCGGGTGCCGAGGTCGCCCGGGTGCTGCGACCCGGCGGCCGGCTCGGCCTGCTGTGGAACCTCCGCGACAACCGGGTGCCCTGGGTGCACGACCTGGAGGAGATCATGATGATCTCCGGCGGGTCGCCCGGCTACGGCTGGGACCCGGGGCTCGCCCTGCCCGGCGGCCCGCTCGAGTCGCGCGAGGTCGCCTGGACCCACCGGCTGGCGGTCGACGCGCTGGTCGACATGGTGGCGTCGCGGTCCTACGTGATCGACAAGCCGGACGCCGAGCGGGCGGCCGTGCTCGCCCGGGTGCGCGAGCTGGTCGCCACCCACCCCGACCTCGCCGGCCAGGACGCCGTCGACGTCCCCTATCTCACGCACTGTTACCGGATGGGGGGCGACGCTCCGTGAGGCCCGCGATCAGGTCGACGACGAGCGCCGTCCAGCCGGTCTGGTGGGAGGCGCCGAGACCCGCGCCGGTGTCGCCGTCGAAGTACTCGTAGAACGAGATCCGGTCGCGCCAGGCCGCGGGCATCCGGTGCCAGGAGCGCCGCGCGTACGGCGGGACGCCGTCCGGTCCCGGCAGGAACGTCGACACGAGCCGGGTCGCGAGGTCGTCGGCGGCGTCGGTCAGGGACACCTGGCGGCCCGAGCCGGCGGGCAGCTCGACGGTCAGCGAGCCGTCCGTCCAGGACCCGTAGCGGCGCAAAGCCTCCACGAGCAGGTGGTTCACCGGGAACCAGACCGGCCCGCGCCAGTTGGAGTTGCCGCCGAACAGGCCCGACCGCGACTCGGCGGGCTCGTAGTCGACGGACGCCCGGACGCCGGGCAGATCGAGGACGTACGGGCGCCCCTCGTGGGCCCGGGAGAGCGAGCGGACGCCGGTCGGCGCGAGGAACTGCGCCTCGTCGAGCACCCGGGCGAGGATCAGCGGCAGCTTGCGCAGGCTGACGATCGACAGCAGGTGGGAGCCGTCCCGTCCCTGCGGCGCCCGGGCCTGCGGGTCACCCACGATCATGCGGCCGGACTCGGGCCGGTTCTCCAGGAACCAGCGCAGGTGGTCACGGAACGTCTCCGCCCGCGCGAGCTGGTCGGCGCCCGCCACCCGGACGGCGAACAACGGCAGGAGCCCCACCATGGACTGCACCCGCAGCTGGGTGACGGCACCGCCGTCGGCGGTGAGGACGTCGTAGTAGAAGCCGTCGTCCTCGTTCCACAGCGCGCTGTCGCGCACGGCCGCGGCGATCGTCGCGAAGTGCTCCAGGAACTTGATCGCGAGGTCGGCGTAGGCGCTGTCGTGCTGCGCCGCCAGGACGAGGCAGATCTCCCACAGGTCGAGGCAGTACATGGCCATCCAGGCCGTGCCGTCGGACTGCTCCAGCAGGTAGCCGGGCGGCACCTGGTTGCTGCGGTCGATCGGGCCGATGTTGTCCATCCCGAGGAAGCCGCCCTCGAAGATGTTGTTGCCCTGGGCGTCCTTCCGGTTGATCCACCAGGTGAAGTTCAGCAGCAGCTTGTGCAGCACCCGCTCGAGGAAGTCGACGTCGGTGCCCCCGTCGATCTCGAACACCCGCAGCGCCGCCCACGCGTGGACCGGCGGGTTCACGTCCCCGAACGCCCACTCGTAGGCCGGCAGCTGGCCGTTCGGGTGCATGTACCACTCGCGGAGCAGCAGCAGGAGCTGGTCCTTGGCGAAGCGCGGGTCGACGTGCGCGAGCGCCACGGTGTGGAACGCCAGGTCCCAGGCGGCATACCAGGGGTACTCCCAGGCGTCCGGCATCGACAGGACGTCCCAGTTGTTCAGGTGCCGCCATCCGCTGTTGCGCCCGTGGAGGCGCTCGGCGGGCGGGCTCGGCTGCGACGGGTCGCCGTCCAGCCAGACGTCGACGTCGTAGTGGTAGAAGCACTTGCCCCAGATCAGCCCCGCGATCGCCTGGCGGTGCACGGACCGCTCGCCGGACGTCGCCGTCGCGGGCAGCAGGCTCGCGTGCCAGGCGTCGGCCTCCGCCTCCCGGGCGGCCAGGACGGCGCGGGCGCCGCCGGCGGTGTCGCGCCCGTCGCCCGCACCCCCGTCCGGGGCCAGCCGGAGGATCACCTCGGCGGTCTCGCGGCCGGCGAGGTCGAACCGGTAGTGCAGGGCGGCCTTGGTGCCGGTGAGCGCGGGGTTGACGGTGTCCCGACCGGCGACGACGTGGTCGTTGATCCCGTCCTTCGGCCACGGCGTCGCGGCCGGGGCCCCGAACAGCCGCGGCGCGTTCGTCTCGTTCTCGCAGAACAGCGGCGCCGGCGCCGACCCGTCGGGCCCGGGAGAGGCCGCGAGCCGCACCGGGCCGAGCCCGGGATGGCGGGCGACGGGCGCGCCGTCCTCGTAGGTGATCGTCCCGCGGACCCCGCCCGGCCCCCAGTCCCAGGTGTTGCGGAACCAGAGGGTGGGCAGCACGTGCACGGTCGCCGGGGCCACGGACCGGTTCTCCACCCGGATCCGCAGGACGACGTCGTCCGGGCCCGCCTTGGCGTAGTCCACCGTGACGTCGGCCCAGCGGCCGCTGCCGTCGACGCCGTCCGGCTCCGGGTCGAAGACCCCGGTGTCGAGCAGCTCGAACTCGGGCTCGTCGACCCCGCGGGCGGCGTCACCGGCGATGACGCCCTGGTAGGGGTAGCCGTCGAGCGGGTAGGCGTACCGCCAGCGCAACCAGGCGTGGCTGGGGACGGCGTCGGAGTACCACCAGCACTCCTTGACGTCCTCGCCGTGGCGCCCCTGCGGCCCGGTGAGGCCGAACATCCGCTCCTTGAGGATCGGGTCCCGGCCGTTCCACAGCGCCAGGGCCAGGCACAGGATCTGCCGCTCGTCGCAGATACCCGCCATGCCGTCCTCGTTCCAGCGGTAGGCGCGGGAACGGGCGTGGTCGTGGGGCAGGTAGTCCCAGGCGGTGCCGCCCCGGCTGTAGTCCTCGCGGACGGTCCCCCAGGCGCGCTCGGCGAGGTAGGGCCCCCAGCGCATCCAGGCCGCGTGGTCCTCCGCGAGCCGTTCGCGCTCGCCGCCCTGCCCGCCGTCCGTCGCCGCCATGACACCCATCCTGAGGGATCACGAGCCGGCCCCCCGCCGGACCCGCCGTCGTCTCCTGGAGGGAGTCGCCCCACCCCCGACCAGATACCCCTCCCCTCCGCCACTCCAACGGGATGCCGCCTGGCGGGAGTTGACCCTCGCAAGACGGTTCAGGCACTAGCGTGTCTGATCGGCGGCGGGGGACGCCCCGGAAGGGGAACAGACATGCAGACACGCGAAGACGCGCGTGCAGAGCGCGAGCTGGTCACGGGGATGGGTCACGCAGCACTCACTGCGCTGACGGCGATCGCCGGTTGTGCCCTGCTCATCGGCCTGGGGGCGGCCGTGAGCATGTGCTGGACCATCCACCCCCTGCTGACGCTGGCCCTGGTGGTGGGCGTCGGGTGGCTGCTGACCCGGCTCGCGGGGTTCGCGTTCCGCAGCAGCGCCCGGTCCTGAACCGCCGGGCCGCCGCGCCGCCGCGCCCCAACCCGTGATCAGACGATTCGGGACGATCACGCTCTCCGAGAGCTGGCCGACCGCCCCGATCGGGTCGATGGTCGCGCCGGATGACAGGTGTGCGGAACATCGGGGTGGCCAGGGCAACCCCGATGTTCCGCACAAGCGTCTGCCACCCCGGTGGCCCGCTCGTCACCGGATGGGCTGATCGTCCTGGATCGCCTGATCACGGGGTGCGCCAACGGGACAGGGGCGGCCCTCCCGTGCGGAGGGCCGCCCCTGTCGGCGGTGCAGGTGGTGCGGGGGTGGTGCGGGCGGATCAGAAGTCCATGCCGCCCATGCCGCCGTCGCCGCCCGGAGCCGCCGGGGCGGCCTTCTCCGGCTTGTCGGCCACGACGGCCTCGGTGGTGAGGAAGAGCGCCGCGATGGAGGCGGCATTCTGCAGGGCCGAACGGGTGACCTTGGCCGGGTCGATGATGCCCGCGGCGATCAGGTCGACGTACTCGCCGGTCGCGGCGTCGAGGCCGTGCCCGGGGGCGAGGTTGCGGACCTTCTCCGCCACGACGCCGCCCTCGAGGCCGGCGTTGATCGCGATCTGCTTCAGCGGGGCCTCGACCGCGACGCGGACGATGTTGAGGCCCGTGGCCTCGTCGCCGACCAGGTCGAGCTTCTCGAACGCGGTCTTGGACGCCTGCAGCAGGGCCACGCCACCACCGGCGACGATGCCCTCCTCGACGGCGGCCTTCGCGTTGCGCACCGCGTCCTCGATGCGGTGCTTGCGCTCCTTGAGCTCGACCTCGGTGGCCGCACCCGCCTTGATGACGGCCACGCCGCCGGCGAGCTTGGCGAGGCGCTCCTGGAGCTTCTCGCGGTCGTAGTCGGAGTCGCTCTTCTCGATCTCGGCGCGGATCTGGTTCACCCGGCCGGCGATCTGGTCGGCGTCGCCGGCGCCCTCGACGATCGTGGTCTCGTCCTTGGTGACGACGACCTTGCGGGCGCGGCCGAGCAGGTCGAGGCCCGCGTTCTCGAGCTTGAGGCCGACCTCCTCGGAGATCACCGTGCCGCCCGTGAGGATGGCGATGTCGCCCAGCATGGCCTTGCGACGGTCACCGAAGCCGGGGGCCTTGACGGCCATCGACTTGAAGGTGCCACGGATCTTGTTCACGACCAGGGTCGCCAGGGCCTCGCCCTCGACGTCCTCGGCGATGATCGCCAGCGGCTTGCCGGACTGGATGACCTTCTCCAGCAGCGGCAGCAGGTCCTTGACGGACGAGATCTTGCTGTTGACGATGAGGATGTACGGGTCCTCGAGCTCCGCCTCCTGGCGCTCCAGGTCCGTGACGAAGTACGGGGAGATGTACCCCTTGTCGAAGCGCATGCCCTCGGTGAGCTCGAGCTCCAGGCCGAAGGTGTTGCTCTCCTCGACGGTGATGACACCTTCCTTGCCGACCTTGTCCATCGCCTCGGCGATCATCTCGCCGATCTGGCTGTCGGCGGCGGAGATCGACGCGGTCGCAGCGATCTGCTCCTTCGTCTCCACCTCCTTGGCCTGGGACAGCAGCTCGGCGCAGATGGCCTCCACGGCCTTCTCGATGCCGCGCTTGAGGGCCATCGGGTTCGCGCCCGCGGCGACGTTGCGCAGACCCTCCTTCACCAGGGCCTGGGCCAGGACGGTCGCCGTCGTCGTGCCGTCACCGGCGACGTCGTCGGTCTTCTTCGCGACCTCCTTGACCAGCTCGGCCCCGATCTTCTCGTACGGGTCCTCGAGCTCGATCTCCTTCGCGATGGAGACGCCGTCGTTCGTGATCGTGGGCGCGCCCCACTTCTTCTCGAGGACGACGTTGCGGCCCTTGGGGCCGAGCGTGACCCTGACGGCGTCAGCGAGGGCGTTCAGGCCCCGCTCGAGACCACGCCGGGCCTCCTCGTCGAACGCGATGATCTTGGCCATCGTGTGGTTGTTCCCTCCGCGGTACCGGGTGGGTGGTCAGCCGGACGGCGCCCGCGACGGACGGGACGAGCGCGCCGCGGTCCTGTCCCGCGCGCACCCGACCCTCACCGGACCGGCCCGGGGACCTGAGCCCCCTGCGTGCTGTCACTCTCGACCGGAGAGTGCTAGTCACATGATTAGCACTCGACCCCTGCGAGTGCAAACCGCAGCCCTCCGGGCGGGTGGTTCGGCGCGCCGTCAGAAGCCGTCGTCCGCCAGGGCCTCCAGGGCCGGCAGGGCGGCGACCAGCGCCTCCCGCTGGGCCTCGGTGAGGGCGGCCAGCCGCGCCCGCAACACCTCGGCGCGGGCGGTCTGAGCCTGCCTGACCAGCGCCGTCCCACCCCCGGTGATCGACACGACGACGGCGCGACGGTCGTGGTCGTCCGGGCGGCGCCGGACGTAGCCGGCATCCTCCAGGGCGGCGATCATGCGGGTGAGCGTGGGCGGCGACACGCCCTCGCGGGCCGCGAGGTCGCCGAGGCGCATCGGGCCGCCGCGGTGCAGCGTGGCGAGCGCGGCCAGGGATCCGGGGCCCACCTCCGTGGGCACCCGCCGTCGCAACAAACGGATCACGGTGCCGATCACGGCTGCGAGCTCGCCGGCCAGGTCCGTCGTGGACTCGGAGGTCACCCCGGGATCATCGCGCATCCTCGGCGAATTCGCGGCGCGGTCCGACGAGGAAGGAGGCGACGGCGGCCACCAGCATCATCACGGTCGCGGCGACGAACACCACCACGAGCCCGTCGTGGAAGGGTCCGGAGATCAGGGTGGGGAAGAACGTGTTGCCGGTGAGCGCCGCCGACTGGCCCGGCGGCAGCGTCTTCAGGACGCCGCTCGGCGCCAGCAGCGACGCGACGGGGTTGTACCCGAGGAACGCGGCGAACAGGCTGCCGACGGGCGGCAGGCCCGCCACCTGGTGGGCGACCCCCGCCGGGACGCCGTGCGACGTCAGGCCGCCACCCAGCGCTCCGGGCAGTCCGCGCGCCAGACCGACGATCATGAGGGAGAAGAAGACGCCGATCGAGAGCGAGGACCCGGCGTTGAAGAACGTCCCGCGCATCCCGGCCGCCGCGCCGCGCTCGGCCGCGGGGACCGCGTTCATGATCGCCGCGGTGTTCGGCGAGGCGAACATGCCCGACCCGACGCCGTTGAGGAACGTCAGGACGGCGAACGGCGCGTAGGAGAAGTCCACCGGCAGCACGAGCAGCCCGACGAACGTGGCCGCCGTCAGCAGCAGGCCGCCGCCGGCGAACAGGCGGGATCCGAAGCGGTCCGAGAGCGCCCCTGAGAGCGGCCCGGAGACGATGAACCCGACCGTGAGCGGCAGCAGGTAGATCCCCGCCCACAGCGGCGTCGACTCGTAGGAGTACCCGTGCAGCGGCAGCCAGATGCCCTGCAACCAGATGATGAGCATGAACTGCAGGCCGCCGCGGCCCATCGACGAGAGCAGGCCCGCCAGGTTGCCCAGGGCGAAGTCCCGGTTGCGGAACAGGGCCATCCGGAACATCGGATCGGGCACCCGCAGCTCGATCAGGCAGAACCCGACGAGCAGGAGCACGCCGCCCACGAGCCCGGCGACCACCCACGGGTTGCCCCACCCGGTGGTGGCGCCGCCGTACGGCTGGATGCCGTAGGTGATCGCCGCGAGCAGGGCGGACAGGCCGACGGCGAACGTGAGGTTGCCCCACCAGTCGACCCGGGCGGGACGGCGGACGCCGGTCTCGTGCAGCGAGTGGTAGCTCCAGACGGTCCCGATCACCCCGACCGGGACGCTCACCCAGAACACGCTGCGCCAGGACACCTCGGACAGCACCCCGCCCACGACCAGGCCGAGGAACGAGCCGGCGATGGCGGCGATCTGGTTGATCCCGAGCGCCATCCCGCGGCGGGCGGGCGGGAACGCGTCGGTGAGGATCGCCGTCGAGTTCGCGAAGAGCATCGACCCGCCGACGGCCTGCACGAGGCGCCAGCCGATGATCCACAGAGCAGCGAACGACCCGGTCCCCGGCGTCAGCGCCAGCGCCACCGAGGCCGCCGTGAAGACGACGAAGCCGAGGTTGTACATCCGTACCCGGCCGAGGGTGTCGCCGAGACGTCCCAGGCTGACCACCAGCACGGCGGACACGAGCAGGAAGCCCATGATCATCCAGAGCAGGTACCCGATGTTCTCGGGAGAGAGCGGGTCGAGGCCGATCCCCCGGAAGATCGCGGGCAGGGAGATCAGCACGATGGAGGAGTTGAGGGTCGCCAGCAGCATGCCCACCGTGGTGTTGCTGAGCGCGACCCACCGGTAGTGCGGGTGGTCGCGGTCCCAGCGAGGCCGCCCCGGGGCGGCCTCGGGCGTGGCGCCGTCGGTTCTGGCCAGGTCCGTCACACCTGTGTCCTTCCGGTTCGGAGTGTCGCTGCACGGGTGATGGCGGCGCCGGCATCACGGTCCACAGTAGGTGAACTGTTTTGTGTAGGCGAACTAATCCCGACCCTGTCGGGGCCGTCGGGCAGGATGCGCCCATGCGCATCTGCGTGGCGGACGTCGACGGCCGCCGGCTCCTGCGGCCGGTGGACGACGCGGGCCGCCCGCGACCGCCCGGCGCCGCGGGGCGGGACGAGACCTCGCTGGGGGACGTGCCGCCCGACGTCCGGGTGGTCTGGGCGGAGACGGCGGCCGTGTACCCGCAGCTGTATGCCGACGGCGTCCGGATCGCCCGCTGCCACGACCTCGCCGTCACCGAGGGCCTGCTCCTCGGCCATGAGGGCCGGTGGAGCGAGGGTCGCTCGCCGGCCGCGGCGTGGGCGCGGTTGACGGGCGCCCCGCCGCCGCCCGAGCCGCAGCCCCGCGGCGACCAGCCGTGGGCACCGGACGCCGAGACGCAGGAGACGCTCTTCGACGTCGCACCGGGCCCGGCGGGCGGCGCGCTGCCCGCCGGGGTCGAACCGCTGGCGGCCGTCGTCGCCCTCCACGCCGATCAGCAGGCGCGCGTCGCCGCCGCCCGGCGCGAGGTGCCCGGGTTCGCCCTGCTGGTGGCGGCCGAGTCGGCGGCGGCGCTGACCGCCGTCGAGATGACGCACGTCGGCCTGCCCTGGTCCGCGACGGTCCACGACGCCCTGCTCGAGGAGGCGCTCGGCCCCCGGCCGGTGCACGGCGGGCGCCCGGCGCGCCTGCAGGCCGTCGCCGAGGAACTCGCCGCCCTGCTCGAGGAACCGCGCCTCAACCCCGACTCCCAGCCCGAACTGCTGCGGGCCCTGCGACGGGCCGGACTGCCGGTGCGCAGCACCCGGCGGCACGAGCTGCAGTCCCTCGACCATCCCGTGATCGAGCCTCTGCTGCGCTACCGCGAACTCGCACGCCTGCACGCCGCCAACGGCTGGGCGTGGCGCGAGCACTGGGTGCGCCACGGCCGGTTCCGTCCCGAGTACGTGCCGGGCGGCGTCGTCTCGGGACGGTGGGCCAGCCGCGGGGGCGGCGCGCTGCAGATCCCCCGGGCCGTGCGCGGCGCCGTCGTGGCCGAGCCCGGCCGGGTGCTCGTGGTGGCGGACGCCGGGCAGCTCGAGCCACGGGTCCTGGCGGCGATGTCGCGCGACCGCGGCCTCGTCGCGGCCACCCGGCAGGGCGACCTGTACGCCGCGCTGGCGGCCGAGGCCCTCGGTCGGCCCGAGGCCCGGGCCGACGCGAAGCTCGGCATGCTCTCGGCGATGTACGGGGGCGGGGCCGGGTCGCCCGCGCTCGCGGCGCTGCGGCGGCGGTTCCCCGCCGCGCTGGAGCTGCTGGAGGACGCC
>Ga0302322_100003198_pt1 | contig 14008 bp, 9 predicted proteins | sample Fen_T0_2_FD_203757 | JGI IMG/M metagenome (GOLD analysis project Ga0302322, IMG submission 203757) | Peat permafrost microbial communities from Stordalen Mire near Abisko, Sweden - Fen_T0_2 | ecosystem: Environmental > Terrestrial > Soil > Wetlands > Permafrost | place: Sweden: Abisko... | reverse complement strand
TCGCCGCTGATCTGGTCGAGCCGCAACTGCCGTCCTCCGTCGCGGGAATCGCCGTTATAGCGTTGCAGCAGCGCCATCGCGCCCGGACCGATGAAATCGGGATTGGCGCCGAATTGGGGGCAGGCCGCGTAACACAGCATGCAATTGATGCAGTCGCTGAAGGATTCATAGGCTGCCATCTGCGCGGGCGTCTGCAGATAGGCGCCGTCCTCGATCGGCTTCGGCTGCTTCGGCATGATGTAGGGATAGATGCTCTCGATCTTCTTGACGAAATCGGCGACCGTCACGACGAGATCGCGTTCGATCGGGAAGTTCTGCAGCGGTTCGACCGTGACGGCGTTGGGCGCGAGATCGCGAACGAAAGTGTTGCAGGCCAGTTTCGGATCGCCATTGATCATCATTCCGCAACTGCCGCAGACCGCCATCCGGCACGACCAACGGAACGACAATGTGCCGTCCTGGGTGTCCTTGACGGATTGCAGCGCCTGCAGCACCGACATGTCGTCGGAATAGGCGACCTGATAGCTCATGAACACCGGCTCGGTGTCCGATGCCGGACGATAGCGCAGCACGCGCAGCTCGACGGTCTTGGAAGCGATCGGGGTGTCAGACATGCGGGCTAACCTTCGATGCGACCTTGGAAGCTGCATTCTGGCGCGCGGCTTCCTCGTGCTCGCCGGCCGCGCCATAGGCGCGCTGACCTGGCTGGGATTTGGTGATGGTCACCGGCCCGTAGCTGACGGTGGGGGCGGCCGCGCCTTGATAGTGGGCGAGGCTGTGGCGCAGGAAATTCGCGTCGTCGCGTTTCTCGTAGCCGTCCAGACGCTGATGCGCGCCGCGGGATTCGGTGCGGGCCACGGCCGAATGCGCCATCGCCTGCGCCACATCGAACTGGAAGCCGAGCTCGATGGCGGTGATCCAGTCGGTATTCCAGGCGCGCGACTTGTCCTGCAGCGTGATCCCGGCATAACGCTTGCGCAACTCCGCCAGCTTGTCGCACGTCTCTTTCATCTCCGTGCCCAGCCGGTAGATGCCACAGCCCTTTTCCATGCTGGCCCCCATCTCGGCCCGCAACGCGGCGTGATTCTCGCCGCTACCCTTCTGATTGAGCAGGGCCAGGGCGCCGGCTTCCGCCGCCGCCGCCTGGTCGGTGCGACGCGGCGCCGCGCTGCCGCGCGCGAAGACCGCCGCCTGCTCGCCGGCGACGCGGCCGAACACCGAGAGTTCGGCCAGCGAATTGGAGCCCAGCCGGTTGGCGCCGTGGATGCCGACGCTGGAGCATTCGCCGGCCGCGAACAGACCGGCAAGTGGCGAGGCCGTCTTGCCGTCCACCAGAATTCCGCCCATCGTGTAGTGGACGGCCGGTCGCACCGGGATCGGCGTCGTGGTCGCGTCGATTCCCATGAACTCCCTGGCTAGATCGACGATCAGTGGCAGCCGCTCCTTGACCTTGGCCGCCCCGAGGTGGCTCAGATCGAGCAGCACGGCTTCGCCCTGCGGCGTCGTCACAGTGTGGCCCTTGCGCTGCTCATGCCAGAACGCCTGGCTGAGGCGATCGCGCGGCCCGAGCTCCATGTATTTGTTGCGCGGCTTGTCTTCGGCCGGCCCCAGGCCGTAGTCCTGCAGATAGCGCTCGCCCGCCTTGTTGCGCAGGAAGCCGCCCTCGCCGCGGCAGGCTTCGGTGATTAGGATGCCGGTGCCGGGCAGGCAGGTCGGATGATACTGAACGAACTCCATGTCGCGCAGTGGCACGCCGTGCCGATAGGCCAAGGCCATGCCGTCGCCGGTCACGATGCCGCCATTGGTGTTCTGCCGGAACACGCGGCCGGCGCCGCCGGTGGCAATCACCACGGCGCGGGCATGGATCGCGGTGAACTCCCCCGTCGACAGCGACAGCACCACCGCGCCCTGGACCCTGCCGTCTTCGACCAGAAGATCGACGCAGAAATGCTCGTCGAAGCGCTTGATCGCTGGGTATTTGGTCGAGGTCTGGAACAGCGTGTGGAGAATATGGAAGCCTGAGCGATCGGCCGCGAACCAGGTCCGCTCGATCTTCATGCCACCGAAGGCGCGCACGTTGATATGTCCGTCGGGCTTGCGGCTCCAGGGACAGCCCCAATGCTCGAGCTGCACCATTTCGCGCGTGCAGTGCTCGACGAAATATTCGACGACGTCCTGCTCGCACAGCCAGTCGCCGCCAGAGACGGTGTCGTTGAAATGATTGTCGAGACTGTCATGGGCCTGCACCACGCCGGCCGAACCGCCTTCCGCCGCCACCGTATGGCTGCGCATCGGATAGACCTTCGAGACCAGCGCAATGGTCATATCGGGGGCTGACTCGGCGGCCGCGATCGCGGCCCGCAGGCCGGCTCCGCCGGCGCCGATGATCAGGATGTCAGTGTCGAAATGGTCCATGGGCGATCCGATCACAGGAGAAAAGCAGAACTGGTGCGCCGACCGCAAGGTAGACCAGCAGAACATCGCCGCGCCGTCCACATCAGATAGCTGCCGATCCGGCGCGATGCGGGATCGTTGGGCAGCGATTGGTGGAATTCCGGGATGTTCTTGATGACGGAGAAAATGGTGCCGCCGCTGCGGGCCGTGTTTGACGGCGTGAACGGCGCCGGCAGCGGGTCCGCCGGCATGATGGCGTAGCCGAGCGCGAAGCTGCGACCGCCGAGCCGCGACAGCGAGATCCGCTTGCCGAGTCTGGTCTCTTCGTAGCCGACCGCCGCGACCGGAACCGGCTCCATGATGAGTCCGACGATGACCGTGACGAACAGCGACAGAGACCACCAGCTGCACTGCGCCAGTTCTGGCGGTGGTGGCATCAGCGCCATCGTGATACCGAGAACGAACGGCAGCAACGCCGCCAGTATGCGATGGTCGTTCGAAGGCCGCGGCATCGAAAGATGCGGCATTTCGTGCCGAAACGCCAACGAATGAAAGTTCATCAGACTTCCCAGAAACCAGAATTGCCAGTCGTGCGAATGGTGTCTGAGACAGTCCCGTATCCGAGCTACGGCGTGTTGATTTCGATCAAGACCCATCCTGCACGCGATCACGATTTGCGACGTGTCGCGGCGGCGCGACCTTTTTGGCACCAGGCGCAGGGAGCCCGATGACTAGCGGATTGAGCGTAAAGGGGCTGCGTAGCAGCCTTGCTGGCCCGTTCGGACTCACGGTGCCATCGGGAACTTGCACCGCGATCACCGGCCCGTCCGGCTCGGGCAAGAGCCTGATGCTGCGCATGATCGCCGATCTCGATCCCAATGAGGGCGAGGTCTGGCTCGACGGCCAGGCCCGCGCGGCGATGCCGGCCCCGCAATGGCGCCGGCGGGTGACCTATCTCGCGGCGGACTCGGGTTGGTGGACGGACCGGGTCGGCGACCATTTCGGGCGTGACGCGCGCATTGTCGTCGAAGCGCTGGCTGGACGTCTCGGTCTCGGCCGCGCTCTGCTCGACGCCCAAGTGGCACACCTCTCATCCGGCGAAAAACAGCGCCTGGCACTGATCCGCGCGTTGCTCGTAAAGCCGAAGGTCCTGCTGCTGGACGAACCGACCGGGGCACTGGACCCCGCTTCGATCGCGCGGGTCGAGGACGTCCTGGCGGAATTCACCTCGACCGGCGGCGCACTGATCCTGGTCACCCACGATCCCGAGCAGGCAACCCGGCTCGGCACAGCGCAATTCCGCATGGCCGATCGACACCTGGTGGCCGCATGACGCCGATCTCGCTGGCACCGACCGATCTCGCCATCGCAGCCGCGCTGCTCGTTCTCGACGCGCTGGTGTCACTGTGGCTGAACATTCGCGTGCATCGGCAGATTGCCATCGCCGCGGTGCGCATGGTGATCCAGCTGGTCGCCATCGGCTACATCCTCAAGATCATCTTTTCGCTGGACAGCCCGCCCGCAACGCTGCTCGTGGTCATCGTCATGGTGTTGGTCGCTGCGCGCGAAGTCGCCGCACGACCCGAGCATCGGCTGCGCGGCGTCGCCAATCTGCTCATTGGCGCATCCAGCGTCGGCTTCGCGACGCTGGTCACCGTGGTGCTGGCATTGACCACCGCGATCCGGCCGCAACCCTGGTACGACCCGCATTATGCGATCCCGCTGGCCGGCATCATTCTCGGAAGCGTGCTGAATTCCGCTAGTCTAGCGCTGGACAGTTTTCTCGGCTCGGTTGGCCGCGAACGCGCTGCCATCGAGGCGCGCCTTGCGCTGGGCGACACTTATCAAACGGCGATCGCTTCTCTCGTGCGCAATGCGATCCGACGCGGCATGTTGCCCGTGATCAATCAGATGTCGGCGGCGGGGATCGTGACCCTGCCCGGAATCATGACCGGCCAGATTCTGGCCGGGCTCGATCCGCTCGAGGCGGTCAAATACCAGATCCTGCTGATGTTCCTGCTGTCCGGCGGCAGCGGCATGGCGGCGGCGATCGCGGCCTATGCGGCGGCCTGGCGCATGACTGACAAGCGCGACCGGCTGCTGCTGGACCGGCTGGTCTGACAGGCCGAGACGAACGCCGCTGCGCACGACGTCGGACGAAGCCACGGCCCGAATAACAACCTGTGCGCGAAACTCGCCGCCGACCTCCGCTGGCCGAATGGTCTGTCCATCTTCAACGCCCGAGAGGCCGACGTAGCTAACCTGTCCCTCGGCATCGGGCCGGCAACGGGCTCGGCATACTTGCTTGCCGTCCCCCGAACAAAAACTGTTGGCAATGATGAATCACGTCACGTTATCTGGATACAAAGCCGAGGGCGGTGGAATCAACGCATGGGACTGACACGTAGCGCGATCGAGGCGATGGCCCCCGACCAGAGCGCACTGAAGGCGGCCGCCGAGCTGCTGAAGCCGGCGAAATGGCCGGTGCGCGCGCGGTCGGGCGGCCTGATCTGGGGCGAGTGCCAGGGCTCCGGCGCAAATCCCTATCGCGTCATCGCCGATACCGACGAACACGGCTCGAAATGCACCTGCCCGTCGCGAAAATTCCCGTGCAAACACGCCATCGCATTGATGTGGCTGTTCGTGGACGACAGCGCGACATTTGGGGACGCAGAGATTCCGGTCTGGGTGTCCGACTGGATGGGACGGCGACGCAAGGGCGCCCCGCCGCCGGCCTCCGGCGCCTCGAGCGAAGCGAAAAGCCTGGGTGATGCGCGCGCCGCACGTCCCGAAACACCACCCGATCCGAAGGCGGAGGCGCGCAAACAGGCCGCCGCAGACAAGCGCGCGCAGGACACGCGCCGTTCGGTGCGCGGCGCAACGGAGGATCTGGACGGCTGGATCAGCGATCAATTGCGCACGGGGCTCTCCGGATACCTGAACGAGGCGAACAAGCGCTGTCGACGGATCGCGGCGCGGCTGGTCGACGCCAAGGCAGGCGCACTGGCGAGCCGCATCGACGAGATGCCGTCACGGTTATTGGCATTGCCGGGCGAAGAGCGGATCGACGGCGCCATCGCCGAGTTCGGCAAGCTTGCCCTCCTGACACGCGCCTGGCGCGCCGCGCCGGACGATCCGGAACTGAGGCGCGAAGTCATCGGGGCCGAAACTCGCGAGGACGTGCTCGCCAATCCAGATGCGCCCCGGTTGGCGTCGCTGTGGGAGGTGCTCGGCGAACGGGTCCTGACGCGGCGCGACGGCCTGATCAGCCAAGCGACCTGGCTGATGAACCTCGCAATGGGCCCGCAGCGCTTTGCCGTGCTGCTCGATTTCTTTCCTGCGTCCACCGGACGGCGCAGCGGCGCGTTTGTCCCCGGCGAGCGCTTTCCAGCCGAGCTTGCATTCTATCCGGCATCGCTGCCGCTTCGCGCGGTGATCGCCAGGCGCGATGAAAGCATCGATGCGCCGGACGCCTGGCCCCTCGCCGCGGCCGATCCGCTTGGCGATGTCGCCGAGCAGGCACTCACAGTGCCATGGCGGATCGAAACGCCGCTGCTGTTGCCGGCGGGGCGGATTTGCGCCGAGCCGCCGGGACGGACATGGTGGCGCTCGAATGACGGCATCCTCGTCCCCTTGCGCGGCACACTTCCGGATCTGGCGCTCGGCGCCAGTCTGGTGCACGCGGCCGGACTCTGGGACGGCGCCCGGTTGGCGCTGATTGCAGCATGCACCAATTGGGGACGGCTTGGCTTCGATGCATGAGCTCGAAAGCGCGCTGGCGCGCATCCGCAGCGCCTGGATGGCTGGACGTTCGGCGCTCGAACATTGCCCGGCGCAATGGCGTGAAGCCGTGGCGGCTCAACATGGCGAAGCAGCCCTGGCCGCGCTGACAGGGCATGCGACATCGGTGCTGTTTCGCACGGCGCCGAGCCGTCAATTGGAGCCACGGCCGCTGCTGCCGGAGCTTGCCTTGCCGATCATCCCCGAGACCTTGCGGCCGCGCCTGCGGCGCATTCTGGCGGCGCAAAAGGGTGCGACGTCGATTGAGCGGCAGCTCATCGACCTAGTGGCGGCGCGTCGCTATTGCCTGCATCCTGCGGACTGGATGCCGTCGCCGCGCGACGATTGGGCGCCCGACCTGTACGCGCCTTGGCTCGATTGGGTACGGACCGAGACCAGGGCCGATGCCGAGCATTCGGCGTTGACGGTCGAGAGTTATGAGAACTGGCCTTGGGCGGCGCGGCGCCTGGCGCTCGCGCATTTGCGGATCGCCGATCCGGCGGCGGCGCTCGCGATCATCGCGGCCAAGGCCGCAACCGAGCCGGCCGAGCGGCGCGTCCGGCTGCTGGAAATTCTCGAGGCGGGGCTCTCCGAGATGGACGCGGCCTTTCTCGAAAGCCTCGCCAAAGATCGCTCGGAGCACGTCCAGACCATCGCCCGAGCCTATCTCGCAAGGCTGGGGCGCGGCGCCGACCCTGGCGATCTCGCCGCCGAACTGGCCGGGATGGTGGAACTCGGCAAGGTCGGGCTGATCAATCGGCGCACTCGCCTCGTCATCAAAGCCCTGAAGACATCGGCCCAGAAAGCACGGCGGGACGAGTTGTTTCGAATTGTCAGCCTGGCGGCGCTGGCGCGCGCATTGGGCGCCGCCGAGACACGATTGATGGAAGCGCCGCCTGAGGGTCCGCCCGAGGCCATCGAAGCGTTCGCGCAGATGGTGGCGACCACGGGCTCCGATGCCGCGCGCAAGGCGTTGCAGGACCGCCTGCTGGAGGATGCGTCCTGTCAAATGAGCCATCTTCGCGTGCTGGCCCCCCGCCTTTCAGCGGAGGAACGGCGGTCGCTGACCGCGCCGGTCCTGGCGCGCGATAGCGACGACCTGGACACAACGCTTTGCATTGCCGGGCGCGAACTCGGCGCGCTGCCGTTGTCGGTGCTGCTCGCCGCACCGATTTATAAATCGCTGAAGCAACTGGTCGAAAACGTGCTCGGCGGCCCGGACGCAAGGCGCACGCACGACAACACCCTGCTCGGCGCCACGCTCAATCGTATCGCATTGTTGCTCGACGCGCCCGGCGCGGCCGATCTGGCCGCGCGCGTCGTCAGTTGGGGGTTGGCAGCCGCCGATCCAAAACTCGATCTCTTGCACCTCAACGCCGCTCTCAAGACGGAGACAATACCTTGACCGACATGTTGCGTCTTCCTGCCGAACAGACCTATGCGGCGGAGCTTCAGGCGTTGAGAGCCGAGCCGGGCCCGCGGCCGCAAGGGTGGGTGATGTCGCCACGCGCGGCCGTCACCTATCTGATGGGCGGCAAGGCCATGGACGGCACCGCCGTCAGCGCCAAATATGTCGGGGATAAGCGGCTGATCGAAACCGCGATCGCCACCTTGGCGACCGATCGCGCGCTGCTTCTGCTCGGCGTGCCCGGCACGGCAAAATCCTGGGTGTCCGAGCATCTCGCCGCTGCCGTCAGCGGCGATTCCACCCTGGTCGTGCAATGCACCGCCGGCACCGACGAGAACCAGATCCGCTACGGCTGGAACTACGCGCAATTGCTGGCGCATGGGCCGTCGCGCCAGGCCCTGGTGCCGACGCCGATGTTTCGCGCCATGGAGGCCGGCAAGATGTGCCGGCTGGAGGAACTGACGCGCATGGGATCGGACATCCAGGACACGCTGATCACGGTGTTGTCCGAGAAGATGATGCCGATCCCGGAATTGAACGAGGCCGTCTATGCGCGGCGGGGCTTCAACGTGATTGCGACCGCGAATAATCGCGACAAGGGCGTCAACGAACTCTCCTCGGCGCTGAAGCGGCGCTTCAATGTCGTGGTGCTGCCCCTGCCCGACGACATGGAGCAGGAAATCGCCATCGTCACCCGTCGTGTCGGCGAGATGGCGCAGACGCTCGATCTGCCGGCACCGAAGAACGTTGCGCAGGAAGTGGCGCGCGTGGTGGCGATCTTCCGTGAATTGCGCGGCGGCGCGACGCTCGACGGCAAATTGACCTTGAAAACGCCGTCCGGCTCGCTCTCCACCGCCGAGGCGATCGCGGTGATGATTGGCGGCTTGAGCCAGGCCGCGTTCTTCAACGACGGCAAGCTTTCGGCTGAAGGCGTAGCCCCCAACATGATCGGCGCCATCGTCAAGGACCCGGTGCAGGACAAGGCCGTGCTCGAGGAATATCTGGAAACCGTCATGAAGAAGCGACCGGACTATGCCGACTATTACCGCATGCTGGTCGATCTGGTCTGACCGGCCATGGCGTCGGCAATCCACATCTTCGGCATCCGCCACCACGGGCCCGGTTCGGCGCGGCGGCTGCTGGAAGCGCTCGGCGAATTACATCCCCGGATGGTGTTGATCGAGGGGCCCTCCGATGCCTCCGACCTGCTGCCGATGCTGGCCGACCCGGCGATGGTGCCGCCGGTGGCGCTGCTGACTTATGACGCCGATGATCCCGCGCGCGCCATCTTCTGGCCGTTCGCAGCCTACTCGCCGGAATATCAGGCCGCGTGCTGGGCCGTGCGCCATGGCGCGGCCCTGCGCTTCATAGACCTGCCGGCAAGTTGGCGTCTGGGCCCGGCGGCATTGCCCGCAGCCGCCACCGAAGACGCCAATGCTGCTACTGCCGGAGCACCCGAACCTGCGCCGGAACGCGAGCCGGACATGCTGGAGCGTGATCCGATCGGCGTTCTGGCAGCAGCCGGCGGCTACGAGGATGGCGAGAGCTGGTGGCGCGATGTGATCGAGGAGAATCCCGAGCCTGGTCCGGTATTCGCGGCGATCGCGGATGCGATGACGGCGCTGCGCGACGCGGCGCCGGCCGCGGCCGGACGGGAAGCGGCGCGCGAAGCGCATATGCGGCTCGAGATCGCCAAGGCGGCCAAGGAAACCGACGGCCCCGTCGCCGTCGTCTGCGGCGCCTGGCACACGCCGGCGCTGCAGCAGAAGATCTCCGCGACCGCCGATCGCGCGCTGCTCAAGGGCGCGCCGAAGCAGAAGATCAGTGCGACCTGGGCGCCCTGGACCTCGCCGCGCCTCGCCTTTGCCAGCGGCTATGGCGCCGGGGTCGCGGCGCCGGGATGGTGCGCACATTTGTGGATCAGGCCGCGCGCCGAGATCGTCACCAGCTGGCTGGCGCGGATCGCTGCGGCATTACGCGAGGAAGGCCAGCTGGTGTCGACGGCGTCGCTGATCGAGGCCGAGCGGCTGGCGGTTGGCCTCGCGTCCATGCGTGACCGGCCGGCCCCCGGTTTTGAGGAATTGCGCGAGGCTGCGATCGCCTGCCTATGTTTCGGCGAGGCGCTGGTATGGGAAACGGTGTCACGCCGCCTCTTGATCGGCGCCGAGGTTGGCAGCATCCCGGACAACGTGCCGCTGGCGCCGTTGCTGGAGGATCTGCAGCGTGAGCAGAAGCGCGTGCGGCTGAAGCCCGAGGCGCTCGAGCGTGAACTCGCCGTCGATCTGCGCAGCGAGAGTGGGCTCGACCGCTCGACCCTGCTGCATCGCCTGGTCCTGCTCGGTGTGCCCTGGGGTAAACTGACCGACGCCGGACGCAGCCGCGGCACCTTCCGCGAGCGTTGGGTGTTGCGCTGGGAGCCGGAATTCGCGGTCCAACTGGTGGAGAATCTGGTCCACGGCCCGACCATCGCGCAGGCGGCAGCCGGGCGCCTGCGCACGGAATTTGCGCAGACGGCCGAGTTGAAGAAGCTCGCCGATCTGGTTCTGGCCGCGCTCACCGCGCGTCTCGCGGACGCGGTCGAGAGCGGCGTCGCGCTGATCGAGAAGCGGGCGGCGCAGACCGGCGATTGCGCCGAACTGCTGGCCGCGCTGCCGCCCTTGGCAAACACGGTCCGCTACGGCCAGGCGCGCGAAACCGACGCGGCGCAGCTCGAAGCGCTATTGACCCGCATTCTGGTGCGGGGCGCGCTGGCTCTGCCCTATGCGGCGCGCGACCTGGATCAGGCGGCAGCGAGTGCGATGCGCAACGTGGTTCGCGGCGCCAACGAGGCGGTGATGCTCGCTGAAATCGCGGGCTCCGAACGCGAGACCTGGCACCATGCCCTGCGCGCCATCATCGCGGATCCGCAGGCCGCGCCGCTGCTCGCCGGGGCCGCCGCACGCCTGCTCTACGAGGCCGAGGCGCTGTCGCTGGACGAGGCGGCCCTTCTGCTCGGCCGCGCGCTCTCCCCCGGCCGGGCCGTTGTCGATGCGGCGGGCTTTTTCGAGGGCTTTTTCGAGGGTGGCGGCGAGCGGCTCATCCACGACAAGGATCTGCGCGACGCGGTGGACCGCTGGATCGCCAGTCTGGACGGCGACACGTTTGTCGCGCATCTGCCGCTGTTCCGCCGCACCTTCGCAAATCTGGATCGCATGCAGCGCAAACGACTGCTCGATGCGCTGTTTGGCCGCGCCAGCGCCGGCCTGCCCGGCCGCACGCTGGTGCCGGACGCCGCTTTGATCTGGCCGCGCCATTTCGCGCGTCTCAGTGCCATTCTTTCCCAGAGGCCGGCCGATGAGTGAAGATCGCGACCGTCGCTGGCGGCTTGCGCTTGGCGGCGAGGATGAGGCCTTGAGCCAAGCCGACCAGCGACTGTCCGGCGCGCTGACGGCGCTTTATGGCGAAGGCGATCGCGACGAGACCAAGCGCAAGGGCGGCCTCGGCGGATCGGCGCCCAATGTCGCGCGCTGGCTGAGCGATATCCGCGAGTACTTCCCCTCGCCCGTGGTGCAGATCGTCCAGAAGGATGCGTTCGATCGCCTCGGCCTGCAGCGCATGCTGCTGGAGCCGGAATTCCTGGCCGCGGTCGAAGCCGACATCAACCTGGTCGCAACCCTGATATCGCTGCGCAACGTGATGCCGGAAAAGACCAAGGACACCGCGCGGCAGGTGATCGCGAAGGTCGTCGCCGAACTGATGGAACGACTGGAGCGCAGGACCGCCGAAGCCTTGCGCGGCGCCGTCGACAGATCGCGCCGGACCTCGCGGCCGCGCTTCAACGATATCGACTGGCCGCGCACGATTCGCGCCAACCTTCAGCACTACCAGGCCGAACATCAAACCATCGTCCCGGAGCGGTTGATCGGCTTCATGCGCAAGCAGCGGCGCATCGTCGACCTCGATGAAGTCGTGCTCTGCGTTGACCAGTCAGGCTCGATGGCGTCGTCCGTGGTCTACGCATCGATCTTCGCCGCCGTCATGGCCTCGCTTCCCGTGGTGAAGACCAAGCTGGTCTGCTTCGACACCGTGATTCTGGATTTGACGGAGGAATTGGCCGACCCGGTCGAAGTGCTGTTCGGCGTGCGGCTGGGCGGCGGCACCGATATCAATCAGGCCGTGGCCTATTGCGCCGGCAAGATCGAACGTCCGAGCAAGGCGCATTTCGTGCTGATTACCGATTTGTTTGAAGGCGGCAACGCCGAGGAGATGCTGACGCGGCTGGCGCGCCTGATCGGCATGGGCGTCAACGTGATCGTGCTATTGGCGCTCAGCGACGCCGGGCGGCCCGCCTCCAACCCGGTGCTTTCGGCGCGCGTCGCCGCACTTGGCGCGCCGGTGTTCGCCTGTACGCCGGACCAGTTTCCCGGTCTCATGGCCGCCGCCTTGCGCCGCGAGGATTTGCACGCCTGGGCGGCCGGGCAGGACATCAAGCTGGCCCACCCGGCGGAGTAAAAACGGCGGGCGGATCGTCGTTCAGTTCACCTAGCGGAGCTTGGCAGTTTCCGTATCTTCTGCCAGCGCGCTGCCCAAACTGCGCAGTCGCACGGCCGTCGGCAGCGCCGCAATGAGGGCGCGTGGCCGCAAGCTTTTGGCCGAACTCGACAAGGTGATTTCGAAGTCCAGATAATGCCAGGCACCCGCGCGCGTCCTCAGGTACGCCGTTCGCCAGGGGCCGACGACATTTCCGTTCCCCGTTGATCGAATGTCTGAGGACCTGCACATGGTCAGCCCCATGCCATGGCGCTGACTATGAACTTGCATGTGTCATGGCATTTCTTATCTGCGAGACGGACGCCGCTCGACCAAGCACCATTCGAGGACAGCACCATGAGAAACACTGCTCGTGGAACCATGATCAGTGTTCGCGAAGCGGCGCGGGAACTTTCAAGTCGAAATGAGAGGTGGCTGTCGCTTCTCAGCATCGAGCCATCCTCACGCGGAATATCCGCCCTCGAGCCGTCGCGATCACCGTGTAGGCAGCATGGACCGACGATGGCCGAGGAGGCGACATGTCGATGAAAGGCGATTGCGGCAGGGCCACGGCGCTGCCTGCTCTGCAGCACTGCGTAACGATTGGCCTTTTGTGGCGCTCCCGTAAGACCGCATCATGTTGACCTCCCGCGGCGCGTCCAATGATTCCGGACATGCAGGATCGCCCGAGCGGGTCGTCGAAGCCGCCCATCCGTCACTCGTAATCGCAACGACGATCTTGGCTTCGACCCTGGCCTTCATCGACGGCTCTGTCGTCAACGTCGGATTGCCAGCGATTGGCGTCGGTCTCGGCGTGGCCGCCGACCAGCTGCAATGGGTCGTCAACGCATATCTTCTGCCGTTGAGCGCATTGCTGCTCCTGGGAGGTGCCGCCGGCGATCGCTATGGCCGCCGTCGGCTGCTCATGATCGGAACCGGCGTATTCGCCGTGGCTTCGTTAGGCTGCGCGGTGGCTCCCACGATCGGATGGTTGCTGCTCGCTCGCTTCATCCAGGGCGCCAGCGCCGCGGTGGTGATGCCGAACAGCCTCGCCATCCTCGGCCAGACCTTTTCCGGCGAAGCGAAAGGACGCGCCGTTGGACTATGGGCGGCAACAGGCGCTGCAGCCGGAGCCGTCGGTCCCGTGCTGTGTGGATGGCTTATCGACGTCGGAAGCTGGCGACTGGTTTTTCTCGTCAATATTCCGATAGCGGCCGCCGCCATGATGTTCGCCCGGCTGTCGGTCCCGCCGGACAATCCCGACCACGACAACGTACTGGACGGGTGGGGCGCGGTCCTTGTGACATCCGGCCTCGGACTTGCGACTTGGGCGCTCACGGAGAGCTCGTCCCGCGGCTGGTCGATCGCCACACTGGGTGTCCTGTTCGCCGGATGCCTTCTTCTGCTCTTGTTCGTGCTGGCGGAGCGGCGGCTCGGCGACAAGGCGATGATGCCGCTCGCGCTGTTCGCATCGCCGAGCTTCGTCGGTCTTACATTGCTCACTGTGCTTCTGTACGGCGCGCTTGGCGGCATGTTCGTCCTGGTGCCCTATGTCCTCATCGTCGGCCACGGCTATTCCGCGACACAGGCCGGGGCCGCCCTGCTCCCTCTCCCGCTGATCATCGCTGTCGCTTCGCCGGCCGTCGGATCCTTTTCGGCGCGGGTCGGTCCGCGGCGGCTGCTGATCGGTGGACCGCTGGTCGTGGCGAGCGGCTTCCTGCTGGCGCTCGCCATGGGATCCGGCCAACGCTTCTGGGTGGACGTATTGCCGGCGATGGTGGTGATCGCGCTCGGGATGTCCTGCGCAGTCGCACCTCTCACCACCGCCGTTCTGATGTCCGTCGACTCGCGGCACACCGGCTCGGCATCCGGCTTCAACAGCGCTGCCGCCCGGACCGGCGGACTCGTCGCCACCGC
>Ga0302322_100003197_pt1 | contig 14012 bp, 8 predicted proteins | sample Fen_T0_2_FD_203757 | JGI IMG/M metagenome (GOLD analysis project Ga0302322, IMG submission 203757) | Peat permafrost microbial communities from Stordalen Mire near Abisko, Sweden - Fen_T0_2 | ecosystem: Environmental > Terrestrial > Soil > Wetlands > Permafrost | place: Sweden: Abisko... | reverse complement strand
CTGCACCAGCGCGCCGGTGTTCGGCCCCAGCGGCGAGCTGAGCGCGGTGCTCGACATCTCGGCGCTGTCGGCACCCCAGCCCAAGGCCAGCCAGCACCTGGCGCTGCAGCTGGTGCGGCTGTACGCCCAGCAGGTGGAGGACGCGCAGTTCCTGCACCGCTTCCGCCGGCACTGGCTGCTGCGCCTGGCCGCTGCGCCGCAGTTCCTGGAGGTGAGCCCCGAGTACCTGCTGGCGCTGGACGATGCGGGGCGCGTCATCGGCCACAACCGCCGCGCCCAGCTGCTGTGGGCCGGTGATGGCGTGCACGGCCTGGCCGTGCCCAGCCTGATCGGCCGGCCGCTGGCCAGCCTGCTGGACCTGGGCCCGGCCGACCTGGGCCGCTTTGTGGCCGGCCGCGCGGCCGACCAATGCGCCGTGCGCCGCCTGGGCAGCCAGCAGCGGTTGTACCTGCGCGCGGCGCCGCCGCCGGTGATGGTGCGGCCGACGGAGGCGGCGCCGCAGCGTGTTGCCGCGGTCCCCGAGGTGCCGGCGCTGACCGAGGTGGCGGTGCCCGCCCGGCCGCCCGGCCTGCCCACGCCGCTGGCCGCGCTGTCCGGCGGCGACACCGCGCTGGACCGCCAGCTGGCCCGCGCCGCGCGGCTGGTGGACAGCCCGGTGGGCCTGCTGATCACCGGCGAGACCGGCAGCGGCAAGGAGGTGCTGGCCAAGGCCGTGCATGCGGCCAGCGCCCGCCACGCCCAACCCTTTGTGGCGGTGAACTGTGCCGCCATCCCCGAGGGCCTGATCGAGAGCGAGCTGTTCGGCCACCTGCCCGGCAGCTTCACCGGCGCCGGCCCGCGGGCCAAGCGCGGCCTGATCGTGTCGGCCGACGGTGGCACGCTGTTCCTCGACGAGATCGGCGACATGCCGCTGGCGCTTCAGGCCCGGCTGCTGCGGGTGCTGTCCGAGCGCGAGGTGCTGCCCATCGGCGCCAGCCGGCCACAGCCGGTGGACGTGCGGGTGATCGCCGCCACCCACGCGCCGCTGGACGCCCTGGTGCGCCAGGGCCGCTTCCGCGAGGACCTGTTCTACCGGCTCAACGGCGCCCACCTGGCGCTGCCGCCGCTGCGCGCACGCGCCGATCTGGGCGCGATGGTCGAGCGCCTGCTCAACCCACCGGGCCAGCCGCCGCTGGCCCTGTCGCCGGCGGCGCGCAGCCGGCTGCTGGCCCACCGCTGGCCCGGCAACCTGCGCGAGCTGCACAACGCGCTGGCCCTGGCCCGCAGCCTGTGCGACGGCGCTGTGGTGCAGCCCGACGACCTGCCCGAGGCGCTGTTGCTGGCCGACGCCGACGACCAGACCCAGGCCCAGGCCCAGGCCCAGGCCCAGCCGCAGACCCAGCCGCAGACCCAGCCGCAGACCCAGGATGGCGCCCAGCAGGCCCAGGCGTTGCGGGCGGCCTTGCGCGCCGCGCACTGGAACGTGTCGGCCGCCGCGCGCGCGCTGGGCTGCTCGCGCATGACGCTGTACCGGCGCATGGCGCGCTGGGGCCTGCAGTCGCCCAGCGCGTGCGACGGCCCGGGCGCGGCCGCTTGAGCCCGCCCGTCCCCCGGCGCCAGCCGCACGCCGGCGCGTGCGCCCGGGCCTGCGCCGCGCAGTCCGGCGGCGGGCGACAGCTGTCACCCGCGGCCCGGTGACAGCTGTCACGCTGTGACAGTGGCCGCGCGGTGGCCCGCGCGTGCTGCAGCGCAGCGCGCCGCGCAGTGCGCTGACGCACCACGCCCGGTGCGCGCGCCCTTGTGCGCTGCAGCAGCGTGGCCGCGCCGCCGCAACGGCATGGCCATTGCGCTGTGCACAGCGGCGGCCGCTGCGGCCGCAACCACCCCGCACAGGAGACCACACCGATGAGCACCGCTTCCCCCAACACGCTGGCGCAGACCTGGCTGACGGCCTTTGACCAGGCGCTCAGCCGGCGCGACATCGACGCCGCCGTGGCCTTGTTCGGCGCCGACTGCTTTTGGCGCGATCTGGTCAGCTTCACCTGGAACATCTGCACCCAGGAGAGCCCGGCCCAGGTGCGGGCCATGCTGGCCGCGCGGCTGGACGACGTGGCGCCGTCGAACTGGCAGCTCAGCGGCGACGCCACCACCACCGACGGCGTCACCGAGGCCTGGTTCACGTTTGAGACCGGCGTGGCGCGCGGCAAGGGCCTGCTGCGGTTGAAGGACGAGGGCGGCAGCGCGCGCGCCTGGACGCTGCTGACCACCCTGGTCGAGCTCAAGGGCCACGAGGAGAAGACCGGCACCCACCGCGTGGCCGGTGCCGAGCACGGCGTGCACAAGGGCCGGCTGAGCTGGGCCGAGCAGCGCGCGCACGAGGCCGCCACGCTGGGCACCAGCGTGCAGCCCGAGGTGGTGGTGATCGGCGGCGGCCAGGGCGGCATCGCCATGGGCGCGCGGCTGCGCCGGCTGGGTGTCTCGGCCATCGTGATCGAGAAGAACGCCCGCCCCGGCGACAGCTGGCGCAACCGCTACAAGAGCCTGTGCCTGCACGACCCGGTGTGGTACGACCACCTGCCCTACCTGCCGTTTCCCAACGACTGGCCGGTGTTTGCGCCCAAGGACAAGATTGGCGACTGGCTGGAGGCCTACACCCAGGTCATGGAGATCAACTACTGGGGCTCGACGGTCGCTCAGCGCTGCCGTTATGACGAGCAGGCCCAGCGCTGGGACGTGACGGTGCAGCGCGACGGCCAGACCGTGGTGCTGCACCCCAAGGAGCTGGTGATCGCGCTGGGCGTGTCGGGCTACGCCAACGTGCCCAAGATCCCCGGTGCCGAGACCTTTGAAGGCGACCAGCACCACAGTAGCCGCCACCCCGGGCCCGACGCCTGCAAGGGCAAGCAGGTGGTGGTGCTGGGCAGCAACAACTCGGCCCACGACATCTGCGCCGCGCTGTGGGAGAACGACGTGGACGTGACCATGGTGCAGCGCAGCTCCACCCACATCGCGCCCAGCGCCGCGCTGATGGAGCTGGCGCTGGGCGGGCTGTACAGCGAGCAGGCCGTGGCCAATGGCATCGACCACCACCAGGCCGACCTGGTGTTTGCCAGCGTGCCCTACAAGATCATGCACAGCTTCCACATCCCGGTGTACGAGGAGATGAAGCGCCGCGAGGCCGACCTGTACGGCCGGCTGGAAAAGGCCGGCTTCATGCTGGACTTTGGCGCCGATGGCTCGGGCCTGTTCATGAAGTACCTGCGCCGCGGCTCGGGCTACTACATCGACGTGGGCGCCAGCGAGCTGGTGGCCAACGGCAGCATCAAGCTCAAGAGCCGGGTCAACATCGAGCACATCAACCCCAGGAGCGTGACGCTGACCGACGGCACCGAGCTGCCCTGCGACGTGCTGGTGTACGCCACCGGCTACGGCTCGATGAACAACTGGCTGGCCGACCTGATCTCGCCCGAGGTGGCCGACCGCGTGGGCAAGGTGTGGGGCCTGGGCAGCGACACGCCCAAGGACCCGGGCCCCTGGGAAGGCGAGCTGCGCAACATGTGGAAGCCCACCCAGGTGCCGCACCTGTGGATCCACGGCGGCAACCTGCACCAAAGCCGGCACTACTCGCAGTTCTTGTCGCTGCAGCTCAAGGCCCGGCTGGCCGGCATCCCCACGCCGGTGTACCAGCCGGCGGCGGTGCACCACACGCGCTGATCAGCCCGGCGGCCCGTCACCCTGAGCCGGCCACGCTGCCGCCGGCTCAGGGGCTGGGCGTGCCCTCGGCCAGCAGCGCAGCGGGCACGGCCAGCCAGATGGCGGCCTCCAGCTGGTCGGGGTCGATGGGCTTGGCCACTGCGCCCAGCATGCCGGCCTCCTGGTAGCGCGCGCGCTGCTCGGGCAGCACGTTGGCCGTCATCGCCAGCACCGGCAGGCTGGCCATCGGCTCGGGCATGGCGCGGATGGCCCGGGTGGCGGCCAGGCCGTCCATCTCGGGCATCTCGATGTCCATCAGCACCAGGTCGTAGTGCGCGGCCTGCACCTGGGCCAGGGCCTCGCTGCCGTCGCCCACCACATCGCACAGGTGGCCCCAGTCCTCCAGCAGGGCCTTGATCAGCATCTGGTTCACCTGGTTGTCGTCCACGCTCAGGATGCGCAGCGGCCGCATGCCGCCGCTGCCGGCACGGCTGGCGGGCGCGGCCGCATCGCCGTCGGCGGCGCCGCGGCCGCCCTCGGCGCGCTGGCGGTTGGGCAGCCGGCCTGGCGCCATCGGCAGCACCACGGTGAAGCTGCTGCCCTGGCCGGGTGTGCTCTGCACGGCGATCTCGCCGCCCATCAGCGTGACGATCTCGCGGGTGATGGCCAGGCCCAGGCCGGTGCCGCCGTAGCGGCGCGCGGTGGAGCTGTCGGCCTGGCTGAAGCGCGCAAACAGCCGCGTCAGGGCCTCGGGCGCAATGCCGATGCCGGTGTCCTGCACCACCAGGCTCAGCAAAAAGCCGCCGTCGGCCTGCGGCTGATGGGCCAGCGTGACGTCGACGCGGCCCACCTCGGTGAACTTCAGCGCATTGCCCACCAGGTTGAACAGCACCTGGCGCAGCCGGCTGGCGTCGCCGATGACCACCGCCGGCAGGTCGGGGTCGGCGTGCAGCGCCAGCACCAGGCCGCGGGCCTGGGCGCGCACGGCCAGCAGCTGCACCACGTCCTGCACCGCGTCCAGCAGGCGGTACGGCGCCAGCTCCAGCTCCATGCGCCCGGCCTCGATCTTGGACAGGTCGAGGATGTCGTTGAGCACCGTCAGCAGCGCCTGGCCCGAGCTGCGGATCAGCTCGGCCTGGTGGCGTTGCGTGGGGTTCAGCGGGCCGGCCAGCAGCAGGCCGATCATGCCCAGCACACCGTTCAGCGGCGTGCGCATCTCGTGGCTCATGGTGGCCAGAAAGCGCGACTTGGCCTCGTTGGCGGCTTCGGCCGCGGATTTGGCCTGGGCCAGCTCGTGCTCGGCGGCGGTGACGTCGCGGTAGATGCACAGGCTGCCGCCGTCGGCGGTGGCGGTTTCGACGATGTGCACCAGCCGGGTCGGGGCCAGGCCGATCTCGTGCATGCGGGCGTGGCTGCGCTGGGCCTGGCGTTCGGCCACCCAGGCTTGGTGCGCGTCGTCGCTGGCACCGGGCAACTGGTTGCGGGCGCCGCACAGCAGCAGCTTGGCAAACGGCACACCCGGCGCCAGCAGGCCGGCCACCCAGGGAAACAGCTCGGTGTAGCGCCGGTTCCATTGCAGCACCCGGTCGTGCTTGTCCAGCAGCAGCAGGCCGTCGCTCATCACCGCCAGCGCCTGGTCCAGCGTGGCCTTGCCGGCAGCGATGGTGCGGCGCGCCCGCGCCATGCGGGTGATGTGCCAGTGGCCCAGCACGGCCGCGCCCAGCAGCAGCGCCCCAAAGGTGGCCGCCGACAACCAGGTGTTGCGCGCGCGCCGGGTGCCGTCGCGCAGGGCCACGTCCAGCCGCAGGCTGGCGGCCAGCAGCACGTCGGGGTACAGCGTGGGCCGGGCCACCATCAGCGCTGGCGCACCGTCCAGGCGGCCCGCCACGCGCTGGGGTGTGCCGTCGGCCAGGCGCGCGTCCAGCGCGGGCCCCAGGGGCTGGGCCTGGGGCCACTGCACGGCCGGCGTGCTGGCCAGCAGCTGGCCGTCGCGGCGCTCCACCGTGACGGTGAGGCCCGGCATGTCCACCGACTGGGCGGCAATGCCCGCCAGCGTGGCCACCGGCACCTCGGCCACCACCAGCGCCGGCTGGCCGGCCAGGCGCAGCGGCCGCGCCATGTACAGCGCCGGCTCGGCGGTGGCCGGGTTGATCTGCGGTGGCGTGATGGCCATCTGGCTGGCGCCCGGCTGCAGCAGCGCGCTGGCCATGGCGGCTGGCAGCGTGATGCCCAGGCGCAGGCTGCTGTCCTGCCCGGCGGCCAGCACCTGGCCCTGGGCGCTGAGCACGGCCACATCGTGCAGCCACAGGTTCTGGTGCACGGCCTGGCGCAGCAGGCGGTTGAGCACCTCTGTGGGCAACGGCATGCCGGCCGGGGCGGCCTCGGCCAGGGGCTCGGCCAGGCCGGCCAGCAGCACGTCGGCGCCCAGCAGGCTGCGGTTGACGGCGGCCTCGGCGCCGGCCACAAAGCGCAGCACCCGGGCCTCGCTGTCGGCCAGGGCCTGTTGCTGCGCGCTGCGCACCAGCTGCCAGGCACCGGCGGCCACGGCCAGCTCGAAGGCGGCCACCGTGGCCCACAGCACGGCCAGCACCTGGCGGTCGCTGCGGCGGGTGTCCTGTGTGAGGGGCATGCCGCGTGGGCTCAGCTGGTTCAGTGGGCGGCCGTGGGCAGGCCCGCGGCCTGGCCCAGCGTGCTGTTCCACACCGCGGCGCAGTCCTGGCCGCAGCGCTTGACCCAGCGCGGCAGCACCTGCTGCTGCACCAGCTGGCGCAGGCGCTGGCGATCGGCCGGCGTGGCCTGCACCAGCGCCATGCGGCCGCGCTGGCCGCCCTTGCAGCTGGCGGCACCGGTGTTGCAGGCCACGCCGTCGCCGGTCTCGCGCTCGGCCTCGCTCCAGATCGCCTGCTCCAGCTGGGGCAGGTGCTGGCGCAGCAGCAGCTGCAGCGGTGCCGGCAGGGCGGCCCAGGCCGCGGCGTTGGCGGCAAAGAACGACAGGCCCCAGTTGATCGGCAGCGCGTACAGGTGGCTGCTGATCGTGTGCAGGCCGATGGTGTTGCCCGACATGCTGCCGGTGATGGCGCAGTCCACCGTGCCCGCCGCCACCTGGGGCAGCAGATCGGCAAACTCGGTGTACACCGGTTGCGCGCCCAGCGCGGCCATCAGATCGGCCTGTGTCACGCTGGACACCCGCACGCGGCGGCCGGCCAGGTCGTCCAGCCCGGCCATCGGGCGGCGGCAGAACAGCATCTGCGCCGGGTAGGCGTACACCGCCAGCAGCTCGATGCCGTGGCGCTCGCGCAGGCGCTGCTGCAGCACCGGTCGGAACATCGCCAGCGCCTGGCGCAGCGCCGGCAGGTCAAAGAACAGGCCGGGCAGAGCCGGCGCCGCCAGCAGCGGGTCGTCGGCGTTGGACAGGTTGAGCAGCACCGTGCCAAACGGCACCACGCCCAGCTGCAACAGCCGCAGCATCGACTGGCCGCGGATGCCCGCACGGTCGAACGGCACGATCTCGGCCTGCAGCTGGCCCTGGGTGAGGGCCGGCAGGGTCTGCGTCCAGAACGGCTGCTCGTGCCGGGTGTACTGGTTGACATCGGCCAGCCCGCCCACCACCCGCAGGCGGGTGACCGCCGGGCCGCTGGCGCCGGCCGTGGCCGGTGCGGCCACCGGCTGCGCGCCCGTGGCCGCCGTCAGCAGCGCCAGCAGGCCGCAGGCGGCGCGGCGGCGCAGGCCGGTCAGGACATCGGAACAAGGCATCAGGCAGGCGCCGGCGGGCGTGGACAACAAGGTTGGCTGCATTGTGACGTGGCCGCACCCGAGCGGTGCAAGGGCCCTGCGCTGGCCGGGGTGGCGGCGCCGGGTCGCCGGCCCGGCAAAAGCCGTTACGCTGGTGCCCATGCGCCGCCGGCCCGCTGCGGCCACTGGAGTACCGCCACCATGGCCCTCACCAAGATTCTTGTCGCCCAGGGTGGCGGCCCCACCGCCGTGATCAACCAAAGCCTGGTGGGCGTGGTGCTGGAGGCCCGCCGCCACAAGGGCATCGACCTGGTGTACGGCGCCCGCCACGGCGTGCGCGGCATCGTCAATGAAGACTTTGTGGACCTGACGCAGGAGACCAGCCACAACCTGGAGCTGGTGGCCGGCACGCCATCGTCGGCCCTGGGCAGCAGCCGCGACAAGCCCGACGCCGCCTACTGCCGGCGCATGTTCAAGGTGCTGAAGGCGCACGGCATCGGCCACTTCTTCAACATCGGCGGCAATGACTCGTCGGACGTGGTGCGCATCGTGGCGCAAGAGGCGCGCGAGGCCGGCTACCCGCTGCGCTGCATCCACATCCCCAAGACCATCGACAACGACCTGGTGGCCAACGACCACACGCCCGGCTACCCCAGCGCAGCGCGCTTTGTGGCCCAGGCCTTTGCCGGCGCCAACCTGGACAACGCGGCCCTGCCCGGCGTGTACGTGGGCGTGGTGATGGGCCGCCACGCCGGCTTTCTGACCGCCGCCGCCGCGCTGGGCAAGAAGTTTGACGACGACGGCCCGCACCTGATCTACCTGCCCGAGCGCGCCTTTGACACCGAGCGCTTTCTGGCCGACGTGGAGGCCACCTACCGCCGCCTGGGCCGCTGCGTGGTGGCCGTCAGCGAGGGCATCCACGACGCCGCCGGCGTGCCCATGCTGGCCCAGCTGGCGCAGGGGCTGAGCCAGGACGACCACGGCAACGTGCAACTGTCGGGCACCGGCGCGCTGGCCGACTTGCTGTGCGGCGCAATCAAGGCCCGGCTGGGCATCAGCCGCGTGCGCGGCGACACCTTGGGCTACCTGCAGCGCAGCTTTGTGGGCTGCGTGTCCGACGTGGACCAGCGCGAGGCCCGCGAGGTGGGCGAGAAAGCCGTGCAGTACGCCATGTGGGGCAGCCGCGACGGCTCGGTGGCCATCCAGCGCAGCGGTTATTACGCGGCCGATTACCAGCTGCTGCCGCTGGACACCGTGGCCGGCAAAACCCGGCTGATGGACGACGCCTTCATCGCCCCCAGCGGCACCGACGTGACCGACGCCTTCCGCCTGTACCTGCGCCCGCTGCTGGGCAGCGGCATGCCCGACGCCTACCGCCTGCGGCCGGCGCCGGTGGCCAAGGTGTTGAACGCCGGCTGAGGGAGGCCACGATGGACCGCGGTGACGACGACGTGCAGACGCAGCGCCAGGCGCTGGCCCACCAGGCACTGCGCGAAGCGCAGACCCACCAAGAACAGCGCGAAGCGCAGACCCACCAAGAACAGCGCCAAGCGCTGGTGGCCCAGGCCCAGCGCCTGGAGCCGCTGGGCCTGGTCAGCGGCACCTCGGGCAACCTGAGCGTGCGGGTGCGGCTGGGTGGGCAAGCAGGTGGGCATGAAGGTGGGCATGAAGGCGAGCAGGACGGCATGCTCATCACCCCCAGCGGCCGCCCCTACGCCACGCTGCAGCCGGCGCACATCGTGCTGGTGCGCTTCACCGGCCCCGGCACCGCCGACTGGCCGGCCCACCAGCTGCCCAGCAGCGAGTGGGGGATGCACCAGGCCGTCTACCAGGCCCGGCCCGAGGCCGGCGCCGTGGTGCACGGCCACCCCACCTACGCCACCGTGCTGGCCATCCAGCGCCGCGAGATCCCGCCGCTGCACTACATGATTGCCGCCGCCGGCGGCCCCAGCATCCGCTGCGCGCCCTACGCCACCTACGGCACGCCCGAGCTGTCGGCCCACGCCCTGGCCGCGCTGCAAGACCGCAAGGCCTGTTTGCTGGCCAACCACGGCCTGCTGGCCTTTGAAGCCACGCTGGACAAGGCCATGTGGCTGGCCCGCGAGGTGGAAACCCTGGCCCAGCAGTTGGTGATGGCGCTGCAACTGGGCGGCCCCGTGCTGCTGGACGAGGCCGAGATCTGGCGGGTGGTGGAGAAGTTCAGGGGGTATGGGTTGAATGTGGTGGGGCAGGGGACGCCTGAGAGCTGACGCAGCGCGGGGCAGGAGCGGCAGATTCAGGCCGGTCTAAAGCTTCAGGGACGGCGCCCGGAGTGACTTGACTACCATCAGCCCTTGGTCGCGCCGGCGGCAGCCCAACACCTCATTTCCGTTATCGGACCACACGGGAGCCGGTCAGAAGCTGGTGGCTAGTCTTTCTGCCTTTAGTGCGGCTAAATTCTATGGCATCGAATTTCCAAGAATTAGGCCGCTTGAGGTTCGAAAGGGTGATCTTGACTTTGACCTATATGCCAAATCACGAATTGTTGTCGAACAGGCTCCAACCAAAAATGCGCATGCGCCCATAAATAATATCAACTCGTCCTTGCCGGCGATCTTGAGCGCGTCGGCCGGTTCGCCCGTCCAATGCGATATCACTGCTTCCAGCCGATCGTAATCGCACGTCGATTTTGTATAGGGGAACCAAGCACCGTATTCGTGTGTGTAGTTGATTCTATTTCTGAGTTGCGTGAACCAAGAGCTGCCGCCGAATTTTCCGATGAGCAGTTTGAATTGCTCTGCCAACATAACAAATTCCTGATGATCTTGGTCGGGGACCGATAGTACGGTCGTAGTCGCCGAGGCTAGATAGTCATTTAGGATAGACCAGAGAGCTTCGTGCGTTCCCCCCTGAGTAGTACCATCCATCTTCTGGCAAACGATTTCGCGGGCATCAGGCTGGAGGCGCAAAAGATAGAGTCCGCCAGTTAGTTGCGGCGACGAGGGAAAAAACTGAGCCAACTCGAGGTTTAGCCGATTCACCGTGTTGGAGGATAGCCTAGTGCATGCCCAGCCGTGCAGTCTCAGCAGCGCATGTACGGCGAAAAACGCCGCATAGTATGCTCGAATGAGCAGCCACCCAGTTGAGCGAGGATACGCGGCCACTTTAATGCCCGTAAGCAGGGATTCAAATGATGCGGACGCGAATCGATCTGCCTCGTGTGAGAAGTAGGCTACAGCATTTGCTGGGTTCCCTGCATATAACCTCAGGCCGTCCTCGGCGTTGGCATTGGAAACTGTCAGGTACTTGGATTGTACGAACTTTTCTGTAGTGAAAGAGCGGGGCCCTGTAATGTCGGGAAGCCCCCTGATCCACAACAAGCGCAGCGAACTTGCCAGTTTCATGGCTAGATGCTGAAGTCCTTTTTGATGAGCTTTGATAGAAGTGAAGACAGATCGCGAACACTTGATGTTGCCCGATCAAACTTCGCTGCGGTTAATTGCTGAGAAATCGGATTCAAGACGGTCAAGAATCTAGCCTTCGAGAACGCTTTCCCGTGTTGGGCTGCCGAGATCCGCGCCACCTCAGGAAACAATTCCATGATTGCGCGGAAGACTGTAGGCCGCGTGATTTCTTCAGAAAGTCCGAGCTCTTCGAGAACCCCCACAAACGCGGATAGGTACGCATTTGTAGTCAGAAAAATCTTATGCGGGGTTGGGTCATCTCGGAAGATCGCAATCGGAGCCTTGAACGCCAAATTAAAGGTCACTCTCGAAATCTTATTGCTCTGCCGAGCAGATGGGCTCATCATCCCAAGAAGAGTGCTGCTGGGTTCTGAGTGGAATAAGTCAAACGCTTCTCGTAGCAGGGCCAGTTTATCGTCCTCTCGCTGTGCTAACTTCTTGATGTCGAGAAGGAGTTCATTTGGAACTTGGCGCTGCTTTGTGTTTATATCGATAAAAAGCCTTGCCTCTTCGGTAGGCGTTAGACCGCTGTAAATTACAACCGGCACTCTTACTGCAGTCTGGGCTAGGCTAAAGCCATAGACTCGATGTTGACCATCCAGCACAAGAAACGCCTTCTCTGAAAGAGTAAATTCAACGGTTTTGCCGCCCCCGATCAGCTTTAGATTCGCGTCCTCCTGAGCGGACAAAATGATGGAGCCAGGTATGGTCCCAAGCTCGGAGTCAATGTAGTTGGCAATGTCCAATGCTCGACTTCTGTCGAGAACTCTTTGGAATCCTGCTCCGGGGTCCTCTTGTCTCGAGGTCACGTAGCAGCAACTTGCCAAGACATCAGTAGGCATGGTGACGCTATAGAACTGCTTGCCTGCCTGCTGAATTAACGAAGCTGAAAAGCGAACCCGACTTTCAGCTGCCGGAGTCCTGTTTTGAACGCTCTTCTTAGTTGCCATTTTGATCCTGTAATCTACGCGTACAAATGGTATCGCTTTTTAGTGCGCGATTGCGCGCCGACTAGGCCTTGAACCCCGCTCCCTGATACCGCGAATGACTGATCCGTGCCGCCCTATCTGGCGCGGCGAATGTCACCGATCGTTCGGTAGCGCCAATTCATGACGCTTGGGCTCGATGGCTCTTTGGCATTGCTAGACTGCCGCACTGGTGTCATCGTGAACAGTTTCGTTGAAGCCAGTTTTTGACGGGTCATTGTGGCGTCGCGTTGACAACAGCTCACTGGTCCGAACCGCGAGCACGTGGCGACTACGGCGGGCGTCGCGCCACTGACAGCCCCTCGACACCCACCCCCGCTACACTGCGCCCCTGCTCGTCATTGGGGAGTAGCCGCCCGGGTCCTGCAACAGGGGTCACCGGGGCGGGCGTCAACACACTTGGCTGCCACACGGTGGCCATGGCGCCCGCAGCACCGCAGCCGCCCGGCTGTGTGGCCTGGCAAGACCTTTGACCGTGCCGCCTTCACCGTGGGCCGGGGAGGTGGCGTGGTCACTGCGTCCGTCTGCCGGCCCCACTGAAAGATCCCCCTCATGGAAGCCTTCCTCGTCTCCACCGGCCTTGTTGCGCTGGGTGAAATGGGCGACAAGACCCAGCTGCTGGCCTTGCTGCTGGCCGCGCGGTTTCGCAAGCCCCTGCCCATCGTGCTGGGCATTCTGGTGGCCACGCTGGCCAACCACGCCGCTGCCGGCCTGGTGGGCCAGTGGGTGGCCAGCGCCATGGGCCCCACGGTACTGCGCTGGGTGATCGGCCTGGGCTTTTTGGCCATGGCCGGCTGGATGCTGATCCCCGACAAGCTGGACGACGCCGACAGCGAAGGCGGCCTGCAGCGCTTTGGCATTTTTGGCACCACGGTGATCGCCTTCTTTCTGGCCGAGATGGGCGACAAGACCCAGATCGCCACCGTGGCCCTGGCCGCGCGCTACCCCAACCTGCTGGCCGTGGTGGCCGGCACCACGCTGGGCATGATGCTGGCCAATGTGCCGGTGGTGCTGCTGGGCGACCAGGTGGCCAAGCGGGTGTCGATGACGGTGGTGCACGCCGTGGCGGCGGTGATCTTTGCCGTGCTGGGCGTGCTGACGCTGCTGAACGTGGGCCAGCTGTTCTGAGGGCCCGCGCCGGCCACGGTGCCGGCGCTTGTGGGCCCGTGCCGGCCTGCGCGCCGGGGCTTGTATGATGGCCCGATGCCTTCCGCCTTGCGCTGCACCCCCGTCTGCCTGTTGGCAGCGGCGGCCGTGCGCGCGGCCGGTGCGGGCATGGCGCCCATCCAGTCGCTGATTCGAATTCGCCGGGATCGTTGAGCTGCGGCCTGCCGGCCGGTGCTCGGCGATCCGATGCCCGACGGCATCCGGCGCGCGCCGTCTTTCTGCCCTGCGCGCCGCCCCGCACCGACTGGATTCCCGCGATGACTGTTTCTCTTCCTGGCGCCGCCGTGGCCGCGCCGCAGGCCACCACCCCCGCTTCAACCACCACCACCCCGGCGGCCGACTACCCCACGCTGGCCGAGATCCGTGCCACCGCCCAGGCCTTGCAGGGCCAGGTGCTGCGCACGCCGGTGTGGCGCTGGCAGGCCGGCGCCGTGCCGGCGCAACTGCCCGCCAGCACCCAGCTGTGGCTGAAGCTGGAGCTGTGGCAGCACACTGGCAGCTTCAAGTGGCGTGGCGCGCTGGCCAACCTGATGGCGCTGGACGACGCCGCCCGCGCCCGTGGCTTGGTGGCCGCCAGCGCCGGCAACCACGCGCTCACCGTGGCCCACGCGGCGGCGGCCGTGGGCAGCCGCGCCACGGTGGTGATGCCGCACACGGCCGATCCGGTGCGCGTGGCCGCCTGCCGCGCCCAGGGCGCGCAGGTGCTGCTGCGCGACAGCATGCACGCGGCCTTTGACACCGCGCTGGCGCTGGTGGCGCAGCAGGGCCTGAGCCTGATCCACCCCTACGACGGCCACCGCACGGCGCTGGGCACGGCCACCGTGGGCCTGGAGCTGGCCGAGCAGGCCGGCCCGCTGGACGCGGTGGTGGTGCCGGTGGGCGGCGGCGGGCTGATCGGCGGTGTGGCCGCCGCCATCAAGCAGCTGCAGCCGGGTTGCGCGGTGTACGGCGTGGAGCCCACCGGCGCCGACGTGATGGCGCGCAGCTTTGAGGCCGGCGCGCCGGCCGTGCT
>Ga0302322_100003195_pt1 | contig 14015 bp, 12 predicted proteins | sample Fen_T0_2_FD_203757 | JGI IMG/M metagenome (GOLD analysis project Ga0302322, IMG submission 203757) | Peat permafrost microbial communities from Stordalen Mire near Abisko, Sweden - Fen_T0_2 | ecosystem: Environmental > Terrestrial > Soil > Wetlands > Permafrost | place: Sweden: Abisko... | reverse complement strand
GATGCGCAAGCTGCTGCTCAATCCGCAGATCCGCCTGTTCAATTTCCGCCAGGCCGACGCCTACGCGCGCCGCTACACCTATCTCAACAAGTTCGAGCTGCCGATGGGCTCGTTCGACGTCGGCAAGAACTTGCCCGCCGAAGACCTGGCGCTGATCGGCCCCACCGTGGAGTTGATTGCCCGGGAGGATCTGGCGCCGGCCGTCTCCGACCTGCTGATCGAGGCCGCGCGCGAGGTGCACGGCCGTGCCGGCATGCTGCAGCATGCCGGCCAGTTTCCCGCGCCGCTGGAGCACGAATTCCGCATCAGCGACGACGCCACCCGTTACTACCAATCGGGCAAGGGCTTCCTGTACCGCTACCTGCCATTCTGGCTGGCCAGCATCGCCAACCGCGTGCTGGTGGTGGTGGTGCCGCTGGTGGTGCTGCTGATTCCGGCACTGCGCATGGTGCCCTGGGTCTACAGTTGGCGGATCCGCTCGCGCATCTACCGCTGGTACGGCGCCCTGATCGCGATTGAGCGCGCCATGCTGGCCGAGACGACCGCCGAAGACCGCGAAAAGATGGCGACCCGGCTCGACCAGATCGACAACGCGGTGAACCAGCTCAAGGTGCCGCTGGCCTTCGCCGACCAGTTCTACGTGCTGCGCGGGCACATCGACTTTGTACGCGGCCGGCTGATCGGCACCGTCGGCACGGGCCAACCGGGCGGGGCAGCCGCCGGCGTGGTCCAGGCGCCTGCCGCCACAAGCTGAAGCGCCGGCCGGCGCGACCAACGGCCGCCCTCGTCGCGGCCCGAAGCCGCCGGCCGCCCTACTCCGGCCTGGCCGCCATCGCGCGGATCAGGGTCTCCAGTTGCGGGCTCATCGGCAGATCGATGCTGGCGCCGGAGGATAGGCGGGTCAGGAACCAGCGCTTGTACTGGCGCTCGATCTCGCCGTCCTCGGCGAGATCGTGAAAGGCATTGTTGAGCACGGCGGCGAACTGCGCGTCGCCCTTGCGGTACATGATGCCGTAGGGGTCGTAGGAGAGGAATTCGCCGATCACCTGGAGCTTGCCCTTGGCCTGGTTTTGCGCGATCAGGCCGTACAGCAGCACGTCGTCGGTGGCAAACGCGTCGACCTTGCCGGCGGCCAGTTGCGCGTAGGAGTCTGCGTGGTCGCGGGTCACCAGCAGGCGCAGATCGATCTTGAATTTCAACCCCAGGTCGCGCATCGCCTTTTCATTGGTGGTGCCGGCAGTGACCGCCACCGTCTTGCCGCCCAGGTCGCGGAACGACTTGATGCTCGAGCCGGACTTGACCATCAGCTTGGTGCCAGAAACAAAAAAGGTCGGCGAGAAAGCCACCAGCTTCTGGCGCTCCAGGTTGCTGGTGGTCGAACCGCATTCCAGGTCGGCACGGCCGGAGGTGATCGCCTCGATGCGCGATTCCGAGGTCACCGGCAGCCACTTGATCGCCAGTTCGCGCCCCACCGCTTCGCCGATGGCTTCGACCAGCTTGCGGCACAGCTCGATCGAGTAGCCGATCGGCTCGCCGCGCGCTGACAGATAGGAAAACGGCACCGAGGATTCCCGGTAGGCGATGTTCAGCGCGCCGCTGCGGCGTGCCTTGGCCAGGGTGCCGGTCAGTTCCGCCGGCGCGGCCGGCTCGCTTTGCGCGATTGCCGCGGTCGGGACCAGCAACAGCAGGGCTGCCGCCAGCAGGGGCAACGCGGCGTGTCTCCCGGCAGCCAGCAGCAACGCGCCGCACTTGCCGGCAGCCCGGGCCTGCGCAGTATGCGTGCTCAAGCTGGCGCCGCCTGCGGCACCACCGCCGCATCCAGTGCATGCGCGATGGCGCTGGCTTCCGACTCAGGCAGCAACTCGCCTTCCCACTTCGCAACCGCGGCGGTGGCGATCGAGTTGCCCACCGCGTTGGTGGCCGAGCGGCCCATATCGAGGAAGGTGTCCACGCCCAGGATCAGCAGCAGGCCGGCTTCGGGTATGTTGAACTGGTTCAGGGTCGCGGCGATCACCACCAGCGAAGCGCGCGGCACCCCGGCCATGCCCTTGGAAGTGAGCATCAGGATCAGCAGCATGGTGATCTGGGTGCCCAGCGGCAGCTCGATGCCGTAGGCCTGGGCGATGAACAGGGTGGCGAAGGTGCAATACATCATCGAGCCGTCGAGGTTGAACGAGTAGCCCATCGGCATCACGAAGCTGGAAATCTTGCGCTTGACCCCGAAGCGATCCAGGGCATCGAGGATTTTCGGGTAGGCCGCCTCGGAACTGGCGGTGGCGAACGAGAGCAGGAAGGCCTCCTTGATCAGCACCAGCAGCTTGAACACCCGCGGTCCGAGCACCACGAAGCCGGCGAACACCAGCAGGCCCCAGAGCAGGATCAGGCCGATGTAGAAGTCGCCCATGAACACCGCGAACTTGAGCAGGATTTCCAGGCCGTTGACCGCGACGGTCGCCGCCATCGCCGCCAGCACCGCCAGGGGCGCCAGTTTCATCACGTAGCCGGTGATCTTGAGCATCGCGTGCGAGAGCTCGTCGATCACCGCGACGATGTTTTTGGCCTTCTCGCCCAGCGCGGCCAGGGCGACGCCGAAGAACATCGAGAACACCACGATCTGCAGGATCTCGTTGTTGGCCATCGCCTCGGCGAACGACTTGGGAACAAGGTGCGCGACAAAATCCTTCAGGGTGAACTTGGAGGTGGCCAGGTTGGCCGACGCACCGATATCGGGCAGCGGCAGGCCCAGGTTGTGCCCCGGCTGCAGCAGGTTGGCCAGGATCAGGCCGACGATCAGCGAGACCAGCGAGGCGGTGACGAACCAGCCCAGCGCCTTGGCGAACACCCGGCCCACCGAGGCGGCATCGCCCATGTGCGCGACGCCGACCACCAGGGTGGAGAACACCAGCGGGCCGATCAGCATCTTGATCAGGCGCAGGAACACGTCCGACATGATGGAGATGTAACCGGCGATCTGGGCCGCGGATTTCTTGTCCGGAAACTGGATGAAAATCATGTAGCCGATGATCACGCCGATCACCATGGCGACCAGAATGCTGACTGCCGGTGGAAATTTCTTTTTCATGGGACCCTCGCTCCGGTTGCGATTTTTGAGTGCATTAGCCGCTGCAAAATCAGGTGCCGCAGGTGGCAGTTTGCCATTGATGCGGAAAATTCGCAGCTTGCCGCCTACCCCCGCAGGCGCAGGCATTGGGGTATGCACTATTTATGCCGGAACCGGCCCGGGCACCGCAATCCGGGCCGCACGCCGTTGCGGCGCGCTCTCCGGATTCGTTCCAGCGAAACGAAGAATAGGTCCCGAAAGCCGCGCGTAGCGACGCCGGATTCCTCTGAAATCGGAGGCTGTTAAGGAATCACTGATTAAGTGGGCTGCGCCCCCTTAACAACCCCCGATCCCAGAGAAAGGTTGGTCTTGCACCTCCCGGTTCTCGGGACTTATTCAGCGTTTCCTTAAGTAGACTCAGCCCACTTGGTCACTATTTCCCTGGGAATGCATTCATCAGGACCCCAGGCGTACACCTCCCCGGGAGCAACCGCCCTACTTGCGCGCCTCGACCGGGGCGCAATGGAGTTGATCGCCTTGCAGCAGGCAAGCGAGGACTGGCCGGCCGCGCGCATCGCGCTCGGTGAAGCGCCAGCCCGCCGCCTCCTGCTCCATGGTCAGGAAGCCGAACTCGGAGCGCTTGAAGAATTCGCGCAGCACCGCTCCCGGCGCCGGTGCGGCGGCGTCGGGGCGGATCTGCGCCAGCGGCGACTCCAGGCCCGAGCCCGAGTTGCCGGCCACGATGGTGGCCGGCTGGCCCGACGAGAACGCCAGCGCCTGGAACATGTGCACGTGGCCATGGATCGCCAGGTCGACGCCGGGAGCGAACAGGCGCTGCGGGTAGAGGGCCGCCAGCACCGAATGCAGGCCCTGGTTGCCGGGTCGGTACTTGCCGTCCTTGGAGGAGGCGAAGCCGAGCACCGGATGATGGCTGAGAAAAATGCTGTGCGGGCGCTGCTTCGCCAGTTCGGCGACCCGGTCAAACTCCTCGCTGTAGCGCTGGTAGGCGGCATCGTCGGGGCGGTAGGCCTTGTTCTTGGCGTTCGAGGAGTCGAACACGATCAGCTGGGTGTCGCTGGACAGCGGCACCGCGTAGGGCGCGCTATAGTCGGCCGCCGCATCGTTGGCCGGGTCGTCGCAGCTGGCCGCCGCTGCATAGGGATGCGGATCGAGCAGGCGGAACCAGCCCTGGCCGGCGCGGGCGCAGGACTCGTGGTTGCCGCGCACGAACACCCAGGGCGCGGCGCGCAGCAGGGGCGCGGCCGGCTTGAACAGGTCGGCCTCCCAGACGTCGTAGCCGTAGCCCCAGACGCTGCCCGCGCACTCGCTCTTGCCCGGCGGGCAGGCACTCTCCCGATAGTGATAGTCGCCGACGTGGATGACCAGGTCGGGCCTGAAAGCGGCCGCCGCCCGGCTGACCTGGCCAAAGGGCCAGAACGCCGGATTGCCGCAGTCCTGGAACTCGGCATCGGAAGCCTTGATGCGGCAGCCGCTGTCACCGACGATCACGATGCGCCGCGGCGCCGCTTTGGGTACGGCTAAGCGCCGGCCCGCCACTTGCGCGCTGCGTGTGCCGGCCGGCAGTTCGGCTTCGCAGACCCGTACCGGGAAGCGCGCCGGCTTGGCGTCGGCCTGCGCTCCGGCACGCGCCGCCGGCTCGGCGGGACCTGCACGCTCGCGCATGGTCACGGCCCGGCCGTCTATCCGCAGTACCGGGCATTGCGGGGCGTCGCTCACCACCCGGGCCAGCGCCACGCCGTCGGGGCCGATCTCGACATAGGCATTGCGTACCCGCGCGGTGTCGGCGGCGGCCCAGGAGCCGGACGACCATACCAGCGCACCGACAGCCAACAGCCAGCAGCCACGCGATTTTCTGCTTGTCCATTCCATCATCGAGTTCCCCAGGTACATACGTTATGGGCGCAATGCTCAGGCGCCGCCCTTGAGTTCGAACACCACCGTCACCTGGTAGGTCATCTCGCGCCCCCTCAGGGTCTCGGGCAGGGGCGGCACGGCGGCCCCGGTGACGGCGGCGAGCGCGGCGGCGTCGAGCATGCCGCTGCCCCCGCTCTGGACGATACGCAGACGGCTGGACACGCCATCGCGAAAATAGAACTCCACCCGCACCCGGCCGCGCAGCCCCATGTTGCGCGCCGCCGCCGGGTAGATCACGGCGGCCTGGATCGCCGCCTTCAGCCGGTCGGCAAATTCGGCCTCGCGTTCGGCGGCGCGATTGGCCGCCTGGGGCGGCGGCGCCGGCGGCACCGGCTCACTGACAGGCACGGTGGCCACCGGGCTCGCGGGAGCCGGCGTGGCCGGCGTCAGCGGCGGTTCCGCCACGGTCTGGGCCTGGACCTGGCGCACCGGCGCGGCCTTCGGTTGCACCAGTTTGGGCTTGATCTCCGGTGGCGGCGGCTCGGGCTTGGGTTCGGGCTTGGCTTCTTCCTTGCGCACTTCGGGCGGGGCATCGTCAAACACCAGCTCCACCCGCTGCTCGGGCGGCGGCGCGGGCGCCCGCTCCCGTGAGACCAGGGCGGCGGCCAGCCCCAGCAACAGCAGTTCCAGCAGCAGCGCGACCAGCACGACCCGGATCGGCGAGAGCCGCGGCGCGACCGGCAGCCAGTGCCAGGGAGCGGCTGCGGGCATGCCGCAGCCCGCCGGCAGAGCGCCGCTCAAGCCAGGCTCCCCGGCTGTCGCAGGTACGCGTGCCGTCCTGTGACGGTCCGGCGCCGAATGCATGTAGTGGCGGTCATGGGGTAGCAGTGGTCCGGGGCGCCACGGCTAAGGCACGGTCCGGGTGGCCAGGCCGATCTGGGTGATGCCGCCCTGGCGGCAGGCGTCCATCACTTCCGCGAGGCGCTGCATCGATACTTTGGAAGAACCGGCGATGGTCACCACCGCCTTGCCGGCCGCCAGCGGGCGCAGCCGGGCCGGCAGGTCGGACAGGCTGATGACCTGCTGGTCGATCATCAGCCTGCCGTCTTCGTGCATCTCGATCAGCACCTTGGCCGGTTGCATGCTCTGCGCGGTACTGCTGGTGGGCAGGTGGCCGATGAGCCCGCTGGTGGGAATCATGTTGAGCGTGGCCATGATGAAAAACACCAGCAGGAACAGCATGATGTCTATCATCGGGACGATCTCGATGCGCGGCTTGCGCACCTCGAAGTAGCGCATCGCCTCAGCTCCCCGTCAGGGCGACCAGATCGCCGGCCAGCTTGCCCATACCGTTGTTGGCCACGCGCGGCGCGCCGCCAACCGCCCCTTCTGGCACCGCCACCGGCGCCCCGCTGCCGCGCGCGAAACGGTTGATCAGCATCTGCTTGAGGGTTTCAAGCTGGTGCACCAGCAGGCGCACCCGCGTGTTCAGGCTGTTCAGGAACACCAGCCCGGCCATCGCGATGAACAGGCCGCTGGCGGTGGCGATCAGCGCCTCGGCCACGCCGCCGGTCACCTGGGTTGGCGCCCCGCCGCCCTGCCCCAAACCGCCGAAGGCGTTGAACATGCCGATGATGGTGCCGAACAGGCCGAGCAGCGGCGCCAGCGTCACGGCCGTATCGAGGATCCAGAGCGAGCCATCCAGCCTGGGCACCTGGTGCAGGATCACTTCCTCGAGCCGGTCGGCCAGCACCTCGCGCTCGTTCATGTCCGGGTGCGACAGCACCACCGCCAGCAGGCCGGCGTGCGGCAGATGGCGCGCCGCCTCCATCTCCGTCTGGAGCAGGTCCAGGCGCAGGCGCGGCAGCGTCTCGATGCGTTCGTTGACCGCCCGCCCGCCGGCCATCACGCGATACAGGTACCAGCTGCGCTCGACGATCACCGCCAGGGTGACGAGCAACAGCAGCGCCATCAGGTACAGGGTGCCGCCGGAAGAAGCGGCCAGGCCGAGCAGATAGTTCAGGTTCATGATGGTTGCTTCATAGAATTGCCAATTCGATATCCTGCCAAAGCAGGAACGGCAGGCGGCGCACCGATGCGGCGCCCGCCGGTACGACTAGATATCTGCCCGCACCGAGGCCATGAAGCTGCGGCCCGGCTGGAACAGGAAGGTATCGGTGGCACTGGCCTGGCCGTAGGTCGCCGTGCCCGCGGTGTTGTTGGCCGGGGTGACGGCGATCGCATCCTTCTTGTTGAACAGGTTGTAGACGCCCACCTGCAGGCGCAGTTTCCTGACCACCGAGCCCGGCATGTTGTGGGTGTAGCCCACGCTCAGATCGGTGGTGCTGTAGCTGTTCATCCGATAGCCCTGGTCGTCGAGCGCGTAATAGGCGCCGACCCGCTTGTGGATCAGCGAGGAAGACCATGCCGCCTGGCGGAACAGCAGCCCGGCCGCGGCGGTCGAGCGCGGCGTGTTGGCGATCTGCAGGCCGGTGGTTTTGGATGCGGCCGAGTTCAGCGAGGCATTCCCGTACAGGGAGAAGCTGTTGCTCAGCGCATAAGTCGCCTGTCCTTCGATGCCCTTGTAGATCACCCCGCCCTGGTTGTAGAAAATCGGCTGGGCGGAGGTGCCGGGCACCTGCGCGATCTTGTTGTTGAAATCGATGTAATACACATCGGCGTCAAAGGCGAGCCGGTCGGACTGGTGCACCACGCCAGCCTGGTAGTTGGTGGAGGTTTGCGGCGCGATGCTGGTGGAAGCCGCGTTGGTGCTCTGGTAACTGCTGATGTCCGGCACCAGCATGCCCTGGGCGTACTGGCCGTACACCGACCAGTTGCGGTCGACCTTGTAATTGGCCGTCAGGAAGGGCAGCAGCTTGGAATAGTCCGCCGCAAGATGCTGCTGGACCCGCGCGGTCTGGTTGACCAGCGCATCGACGCGCAGCTGGGTCAGCATGTATTTCAGGCCCGGGGTGATGGACAGCTTGTCGGTGGCGCGCCACTCGTACTCGGCAAAGGGCTGGTAGGTGTGCCAGCCCGAGCCCTGCTCGTAGGTGACGTTGTTGATGCCCTTGTAGACCCCCGGCACCGCCGCCTGGCTGTAGTTCGGCGTACCGGCCGGGCCCGAAAGATTGAGCTCGAAACGGGCCCGGTGGGTATCGGCCACCTCCGACCACAGGCCCAGGCGCACCAGGCCGCTGCCCAGCTTCGCGGTGGCCTTGAACAGATTGCCGTTGACGGCGTACTCGTTGATTTTCTGATAACCCGCCATCTGGTTGGCGATGGTCGCGCCGGCCGCGTTTTTCACGCTCGACAAACCGGCATCGGCCACCGTGGAGGCGCTGGCGCTGGAACTGATGGTGTTGTTGGTGTAGTTGTAGTAGTAGAGGGTGTCGTCGATCGACCAGACCGGACCGAGTTCGCTTTGCACCCGCACGTAGTTGAAGCTGGTGGTCTTGTTGGTGTGGTTGTAGCCGTAGAAATTGGCCCGGTTCGGGTCTTCGCTCAAGGCGTAATTCTTGCCGTACTTGTCCACTTGCGCCAGGGTCAGGCCCTTGTCGTTGTCGGACTGCAGATACCAGTTGTCGTTGCGGTTCAGGTTGACCGTGACCACCGTGCTGTCGCCGAACGGGGTCTGCACCTTGAGGGAATAGTTCTCCCCCGCCACCCCGCTATGGGTACGGTAGCCGTCGCTGGAGAGCCGCTGGGCATTGATCGAGAACTTGGTATCGCGCAGTTCGCCCAGGGTGCCCGATTCGAAGTGCGCACCGGTCAGCACCGTATTCCACGACCCTACCGCCAGATAGGGCGAGAACACCCGTTCGTTGGAGAGTTCGCGCGAATACAGGTTGATCGATCCGCCGAAGGTGGCCTGGCCGATGTTGCTGGCGTTGCCCGGTCCGCGTTCGACCACCACGCCGCCGATCACCTCGGCCGGGAAATAGGCGGTCGAGTGATGGGTCGGGCCGTTGGTGTCGCCGAACGGGATGCCGTCATAGGTGATGTTGTACTGTCCGTCGGGAAAGCCGCGCAGGCCGTTTTTCGCTTCCCCCAAGCCCGGCCCGTTGGCCGAGATGCCGCCGCTGACGCTGGGGGCGAGCGCGGCGATGCCGGTGTAGTCGCTGGAGAGCGGCTTGCTGCCTTCGAAGAACGAGCGGCGGATGATCGACTGCGGCTGCGTGATTTCCAGGCCGGCCTGGGTCGGCGCGACCGCCGCGGCCTTGGACTCAGGCGCGCTGCCGCTGCCGCCCGGCCCCTGAGCGCCGGTCGTGCCGACCGTACCCAGATCGGTCACATCGGCGCCATACGCCGCGCCTATCGCACAGGTCATGGCCGACAATGCAAGCGCCGAGCATCCGGCCGCGAAATGATGACGCCTGGTCCTGCGATTGCTCTGGTGCACTGCTGCGTTCCCCCTAAGTATTGTTGACTACGAAAAGGGCGCAGCTTATGGAGCTTTTATGACGAAGCCATTACGAATTGATGACCACGTTTGCTTCCGTGGTCAACTTTAGGGCCTCCACAGAGGGCAATCGGGCCGGATGAATTATTCTTCAGGCACGGGCCGCGCGACCAGAGCGCGGCCCAATCGGCGCGGCGCGGATGCTACAAGCGGATACCGCGATAGATCCAGTCCACCTCGAAGCAGTTCTCCGGGTCGCGCTGGCCGGCCAGGTGGTTGCGCAGGTCGCGCGCGCCACCGGCCGCGTGGCAGACATGGCCGAAAAAGCGCGAGGTCAGGGTGACCCGCGCGCCGCGCAGGTAGCGCTCGGACTCGTAGGCCTGCAAGGCCGCGTGCGCCGACACCTCCGGCGCGGCCCGGCGCGCGGCCAGTTTTTGCGCCAGCACCTCGCCGTCCTCCATCGCCATGCAGGCGCCCTGCGCCAGGTATTGCAGGGTCGGATGGGCGGCGTCGCCCAGCAGGGTGACGTTGCCGACGGTCCAGCCGGGCCGCGGGTCGCGGTCGCACATCGCCCAGCTGCGCTCCGGTGAAATGAAGCGCAGGCAATCACGGACGTAGGGAATCACGCCGCTGAAGCTGCGCTCGACCTCGGCGAAGCTGCCCCAATCCGGCTTGCCCTGCTTGTACTCCTCGCTCTCGATCACCGCCACGTTGTTGAGCACGGTGCCGCCGCGCAGGCGGTACTGCACCAGGTGCAGGCCGGGGCCGGCCCAGATCACCATGTCGTCGAGGAAACGGGTGTCGCTGACCTGGTCCATCGGCACCACGCCGCGATGCGCCACGTGGCCCGAAACGCGCGGCTCGCCGTCCCCGAGGATTTGCGCCCGCCCCACCGAGCGCAGGCCGTCGGCGCAGATCAGAACCTCGCCCTCGACCTCGCGGCCGTCCTCCAGCACCGCCTGGACCCGCGCGCCGTCCTGGCGGAACGACTTGAGGCCGCTGGAGGTTTCCAGCGACACCAGTTCGGGCAGCGCGCGGCAGGCGTCGATCAGCGCGCCGTGCAGGTCGCGGCGGTGGATCACCGCATAAGGCCAGCCGTAGCGCGCGCGGAACCCGCCCTTCAGATGGATGCGCGTCACCTCGCGGCCGTTGGTGGCATCCTGCATCACGAGATTGTTGGGGTAGAAGCAGCTGGGCTCGAGCGCCTCGCGCACCCCGAGCCGCTCCAGGGTCGCCAGCGCATTGGGCCCGAGCTGGATGCCGAAGCCGATTTCGCCGAATTCGGCGGCGCGCTCGAGCACCCGCACCTTGAAGCCTTTGCGCGCCAGCGCCAGCGCCGCCGCCACGCCGCCTATGCCGCCACCCGCGATCAATATGCTCATCTTGCCCTTCCTTGTCTCATCCATGGTCGATGCGCCGGTTTTGCCACCAGGTCCACGCACATTCTAGTGCGTGCGCGTACCGCATGCCCAAGCGCCGGTGGAGCGCGCCAAAACGAAACAGCCCGGTGAAACAGCGCTGTCGCCACTGGCGCGGCCGCGCCGCTATCATGCGGGCTGCGACGCATTTCCATTTCCCCAAACGCATGCATGGAGCACGTACCGATGCCAGCCACCATCCGCAAAATCGAGGCCCGCGACGAAACCCGCTGGCGCCAGCTGTGGGACGGCTACACCCGATTCTACGAGCGCGAGCCGGCCGAGCCGCAGACCCGCCACACCTGGTCACGCATACTCGATGCCGCCGTGCCGCTGCATGCGATCGTTGCCGAGGACAGCAAAGATGGCGTGATAGGCATTGCCAACTACATCATCCACGAGAACACCTCCACCCTCGCCCCGGTGTGCTATCTGCAGGACCTGTACGTCGACCCCGCGGTGCGCGCCGGCGGCGTCGGCAAGCAGATGATCGACTGGCTGCTCGCCGAAGTGAAGCAGCAGGGCTGGGCGCGCCTGTACTGGAACACCCGCGAGAACAATTACCGCGCCCGCGGCCTGTACGACAAGTACAGCCCGCACAGCGGCTTTTTGCTGTATCGGGTCAATAACCCCGGCGCATGAGCAGGGCGCGCCTATAATCGCCGCCAGCGTCCCTGCCGCGCTTCTGCTCGAAAGCGGCAAGACCCGCCTGCAAGTGTGGGCATGGGTGAGAGTCTTGCCCGGCCTGATCCACTTTCACCGATTTCCCTGGAGCCCCCATGCTGAAACTCTACTATCACCCCTCCCCCAATCCCGCCAAGGTCGCGCTCTACCTCGAAGAAGCCGCCATCCCCTACGAGTTCGTGCCGGTCGACACCCGCAAGGGCGAACAGCTCTCGCCCGCCTTCCTGGCGATCAACCCGAACGGCAAGACCCCGGCGATCGACGACGATGGCGTCAAGGTATTCGACAGCACCGCCATCCTCATGTACCTGGGCGAGAAAACCGGCAAGTTCATGCCCACGCCCGCGCAGCGCGGCGACTATTTCTCGTGGATGATGTTCATCTCCTCGGGCATCGGCCCCTACTCCGGCCAGGCGGTGCACTTCAAGCACCACGCGCCGGAAAAGCTCGCCTACGCGATCAACCGCTACCAGTTCGAGGCCGAGCGCCACTGGGGCCTGATCGACGCGCAACTGGCCAAGCACAAGTACATGCTGGGCGACACCTACGGGATCGTCGACATGAACCTGTGGGGCTGGATGCGCGCCGCCGCCTATGTGCTCGGCGAAGAGGCCTGGGGCCGGCTCCCCAACGTCAAGCGCCTGTTCGACGAGATCAACGCCCGCCCGGCCGCGGCCAAGGTGAACGCGCTCAAGGAAAAGCACGCCTTCAAGACCGAGATGGACCAGGCGGCGCGCGACATCATGTTCCGCCACAACGCCCAGAAGGCGGCGTAGAGTTATTGGCAACTGCACAGTAATGACAAAAACAACGCGCTGGCGAGGCCGTCGTTTTTTGGAATGATCCATAGCCGTATCCGTCCGCACCCGCGTGCGGACGCGTCAGGTCGGCAAGGCGCACCGCATACGCGGTGCCGTCATGCGCAAAGGCGGCACAGCCTCGCATCCGGTCAAGACCGAATTTGAGGAGACCATAGTGCGCAATCTGTTTGCCGGCCTGCTGGGCGCCGCCCTGATCGCCTTCACCGGCGCGTCCCCGGCGCAGGACCAGGCTCCCCAGGCCGCAGCGGCCGACGAGGCACCAGCCCGCCCGGTCACCTCCAAGCCGACCAAAGTCGTCATCCAGAAGACCGGGCAGGTGGTCTACCAGTGCGGCGACCAGTTCACCGACCAGCCGATCTGCCCGGACCGCAGCAAGCCCAGGGCGATCCGGCGCTCGGCCGAAGACGAGCAGCGCTGCGACCAGTTCAGGCGGACCAACTACACCCCCTGGTACTGCAAGAAATAGAACGCCGGCCTGGCCGGCCGGCGCGGGGTGTTGCGGGTGTTGCCAAGGTGGTCCGGGCGCCGCCTGATGCCGGGCCCGGCTCCGCCAGTTCCGCCTAGCGCGGACGGATGCGCGATCCGTCGACCCACTCGTCCCAGCTGTTGTCGTAGCCGTCGTAGTGGATCTTGACGCGCTCGCGGCCCACCTGGATCACGGTGGCCGGATACCACTTGCCCTTCCAAAGCACCATCGTCGCGTCGCCCTGGCTGTACGGCATGCCGTTGCCACCCGGCACCGGATTGGCCTGTCCATAGGGCTGCTTGGGCCGCCCGCCCACGCCTTGCTGGTCGGCCGACACGTCCCACATCTGCTTGGCCTGGCTCCAGGTCAGGCGGTAGACGCCGCCGGCGCCGATGTTGTACTCGTTGAAGCCGCGGTCGGCGGTGGCAATCCGGATCTTGCCGGTCGGAATGCCCGAATTCATGTTGAAGGTCTTCTGCTGGTGCGGGCCCACCTGCTGGTCTTTCCAGGTGCCACGCCCCGGATCGAAGGTCTGGAAATTGAGGACCGTGTTGGTATCGTTGTAGATGTTGTAGGTCGGTATCTGTGCAGCGGCCGGCAAGGCCATGCACAGCAACGCCCACGCAAAAATTGCAGCAATCGCTCGCCCGAAATTCTTCACTTGCTCTCCCTTCAGGTTCGGGTTCAGACGCCGCTTTTTCCATGCGCGACGCTGCCCGCCTTGTCGATGTTGAAATTACCCGCTTACACGGGCCGATGCGGCGGCCGCGAACGGCCACGCATCCCGCAGGACACGCGGCAATTCCAATGTCATTGGCAACCGCGCGACCAGCGGACATGATACCCGCCCGATGGCGTGCCCCGGCCAGCCAAGGCAGGCAAGCTTGTTTATCGTCCGCCGCGCGGCAAACCTGAGGGTAACGGCGGCGCGATAGTGGCTTAGCGCGGGTCCAGGATTTTGGCGCCGAACGCAAACCAGGCCCGCGCGATCTTCCCCTGTCGCACCTCGTACATCGCCACCATCTCGATCCGCCCGGGGCCCTCGGGAAAAGTACGGGTGACCTTTTCATGGTCGATCACCAGATTGCCCATCACCATGCGCTGCACCAGTGCTGCATGCAGGTTGGGCTCCCGCAGGCGCACGGCCTGGCGCTCGCGGATCTGCGCGGCGCCGTCGGCCAGCAGCGTCGCCGGATGCTCGAATATCTGCGCGTCCTGCGCATAGGTGGCCATCAGCGCATCGATGTCGCGGGCGTTGTAGGCATCGAGCTGGCGTTGCACCACGGAT
>Ga0302322_100003194_pt1 | contig 14016 bp, 9 predicted proteins | sample Fen_T0_2_FD_203757 | JGI IMG/M metagenome (GOLD analysis project Ga0302322, IMG submission 203757) | Peat permafrost microbial communities from Stordalen Mire near Abisko, Sweden - Fen_T0_2 | ecosystem: Environmental > Terrestrial > Soil > Wetlands > Permafrost | place: Sweden: Abisko... | reverse complement strand
GGATGTCGACGCCAGTGACCACGTCGTAGCTGAGGATGCGCTCGGTGGCGGCGGGGAGCTCGGCTTCGAGCAAGGTCGTGAGCTGCTGCGAGGCGACATCGACGAGGACGACGGCTCGCGGGGACGTCGCGGGAAACGCGTGGACGATCACGCGGCGCAGGGCCTGCAGCTCGGCGGCATGCGCCGCACGCCGCTGATCGGACAGCCGGTCGATCGCCTCGATCTCCGCCGGGGCCGATCGCCGGGGTTGGCGACGGGCTCGTTCGATGGTGTCGCGGACCGCGTGCCGCGCCATGCCGAGCTCGGGGGCGCCGGGGACGATGCTCCACGCGCCATCCTCGGCGATCGCGATCGCGGCGGTCCGCCGCCGGAACGTTGTCGAGTCGGGGACGAGGCGATGGGTTGTGGCGCGGGCCGCGACGAACGCGACGACCTCGTCGGGTGCCATCGCACGGTCGTGGGCGTCGAGGACGGCGAGGGCGAGCCGCTGCGCCGACCAGTTGCTCAAGCTGGCGTCGCGCCAGGCCTCGTCGAGCTCGGCCACGGTGAGCCGCGTGTCCGGGGCGGGGCGTGGAGGGGCAGGTCGCGTCGGGGGCTGGGCGAGCGCGTGCCTCGGTGGCCGGAGGTCCAGGCGGAAGGCCCAGAGGTCGGCGTCGGAATCGAGCGGATCGAGGGCGTACTGGTCGCCGTCGCGATAGATCGGTGGGCGTGCCGGCTGGCAGCGCTGGAGAGCTCGGAGCGCTTCCTCGGCGGACGCGATGCCCGCAGCCTCGAACCGGGCGGCGGCCTGGGCGAGCGTCATCGGGCCACCGTGCTCGAGCAGGGCGACGATCAGGAGCGCGTAGTTGTTGGCCTCGGCGTGATCGCGCACCGCGGACAGGGTCGGCACGGCGATGCCGAGCGCGTCACAATACGCGTTCGCGCCCAGCGCGGGCGCTGTGGTCGCCGCCAGGTGCGGCGGTGCCGCGACCGGCTGGTGAGGAGCCGCGCGACCGCTCGCGTGTAGATCGGCAGCGCGCGGCCGACCGGCCACACGGAGGTCCCGGCCGGAGCTCCGAGACGGGTGCCGGGAGGCGCCAGGCCGGCGCGGAGCGGCGGCGCCGGTCGGGTTGGATCGACGAGGGGTGGCGCGCAGGGATCGTACTCGCGCGGTCGCGGTGGTCGCCACCGGTCCGACGACGATCGTGGCCGTGTGTTCGCGGTACACCGGTGTCAGGTGAGCGGCGGCAGCGGCGGCGCTCGCCATCACGGTGAGGTCGTCGGCGGTGGTCGCGCTCATGCGCCCCCCCCCGCACCCGGATCGGAACGATCACCAGCCCGATCCCGTACGCGGCGGCGACCGCATCCGCGACCCAGGCCGGTCCGGCGTCGATCGTGAAGCCGTAGGCGTCGATCGCGGGGGCGTGGCCGCGCGACGCTGCCTCGCTCGCCGTGGCGAGGCGAGCGAGGGTGCCGGGTTCGTCGTACAGCGCGACTCCATACTCCTGGCCGCCTGCCCCCATCACGCAGCCCTCGAAGTGACGCGGCGCGCGTCCGGCTGAGGCGATCTCGAAGTCGACGACATCGGTGTTGCCAAGCCATGACCACGGCTGATGGCAGAGCAGCTCTCCGGCAGCGCGCAATGCCGGGGCGACCGCGGCGAGCGCATCGCGTTCGATCCGACTCTCGCCGAGGTGGAGAACGGTCGCGAGGTCGGCGCGCGGACCGAGCGCCCAGCGTGGCGGCGCTTGCACGCGCAATCCGAGGCGATGGGCCGTGGCTTGGAGCGCCTCCTCGCAGACAACTTCACGACCGCCAGCGGAGGCGACAAGTTCGCGTAGCGCGGCGTCATCATCCGCTCCAACCACCGGCGCCATCACTCCGTGCTCGTCGATCGCTACGTGGGTGAAGGCGCGCCCACCGTTGACCGGGACCTCGCCGAGGCGGAGCGCGTAGATCACGGACTGCTTGTAGCAGAGCCCCGGCGGGGAGGCAGCTGATCGCCCCGCGGCTGCAAGCCCGGGGCGGGCGTGGCTCTTTGTCGACGAACCTGAAGTATCTTCGAATCTTCTGTCAGGTGCACGCGGCGCGCGGGCAGACAGTGATGCGCTACACGAGAACGACGTCGAGATCGCGGCGTCGCGTCATGGCTCGCTGGCCTCCATTCTCCCAGGCGCCAGGCGCAGAGGCCGGTGTCGTTCAGGCAGCGGAGAAACGGGCGGTTGTCGATGTGGCCCCACGGCAGCAGCCCGTCGAACGACGTACCGAGCGAGAGCGCGCCGATCGATACGCCCATCTCGTGGTGCCGGACAGCCTGCTTCCGCGCGCGCTCGAACCAGACGTTGCCGAGGTGGGCGTGGGCGTCGAGGCAACGCAGGTCCTCTGCCAGCACGAGCGCAGTGGCGGGACGATCCGCTACGGCTTCAACCAGCCGTACGCCATCCAGACCCCTCGGTTCACCCCCGAGTGCACACCAGCGGGTCCGCAAATGACGCAGGGCCTCCGTGTTCGCGGCTTCCTGATTCACGTCGTCCTGTCCGCGGGTTTCGAGGGTGGCTCGCTCGGCGCGGGGAGCGCGACGTCGAGCGCCCAGCAGTAAAAGCACAGCTCGTCGACCAGCTGCTCGACCCGCGCGCTCGCCGTCGCGGCGCCGGCGTGGCCGGAGGCGTGCAACGGCAACATCATGTACGGGCCGCCGTGCGTCGCCTCGGCCTGGAGCCGCGCGACCATCTTGAGCGGATCCTGCGGCCGCGCGATCCGGTCGTCGAGCGCCGACACGAACAGCATCGCCGGATACGCGCGATCGGGTCGGACGTTGTGATACGGCGAATACCCGGCCAGGTAGGCGCCCTCGATCGGATCTTGGGGCGCGCCGTACTCGAGCGCCGAGCCGCCGAGGCTGAGCGACGGGTAGCGCAGCATGTCGAGCGTCGGCACGCGGCAGAACACGGCGCCGAACGCGTCGGGCGCTTGCATGGCCGAGACCGCGACGAGCAGACCGCCAGCGCTGTTGCCGCGTGCGGCCAGCCGGGCGGGCGTGGTGTAGCCGGCGGCGACCAGCCAGCGCGCGGCGGCGACGAAGTCGTCGAACGCGTTCTGCCGCCGGGTCTCGCGGGCCGCCTCGTGCCACGCGCGCCCGTACTCGCCGCCGCCGCGCACGTTGGCGAAGCCCAGCACGCCGCCGAGCGCGAGCCATGCCGCGCCTTCGGCCGTGAAGCCCGGCTCCACCGAGATGTTGAAGCCGCCGTAGCCGCTCAGGCGGACCGGACGGTGGCCGTCGCGCGGCATGTCCACCCGATGGGTCAGGAACATCGACACGCGGGTGCCGTCGAGCGACTCGTACCAGATCTGCTGCGTCGTGTAGTCGGACGGGTCGAGCCCGCCGTCCGGCACGTGGTAGGGCACCAGGTGGTCGGCGTCGTAGTCGTAGCGATAGATCGAGGGCGGCTGCACGTACGACGCGAACCGCACCCACACCTCGTCGCCGCGCCACGACCCGGTGACGCCGCTCACCACGCCTTCGCCCTCGTTGCGGTTGACCGAGCCCAGCCCGGGCAGGGCCACGTCGCGCAGGCGGCTGCCGTCCTCGGCGTAGATGCGGATCTGGTGCGACGCGGCGTGCGCGTAGACCGCGTACAACCGGCCGCCCACGCCGGTCACGGTCTGCAGCGTGTCGGGGCCCTCGGGGATGATCGTCCGCCACTGGGTCGGCGCGGTCAGCGGCGCGGTGCACAGCCGTCCGCGGGGCGCGTCGAGATCGGTGTGGATGAGCAGCGAGTCGCCGATCACCTGCACCTGGTGGATGGCCCGCAGGGTGGGCGCCACCGGCACCAGCGCGTCGTCGGACAGGCGCAGGAGGTAGATGGCGTTTGCGTGGACGAAGTCCCACCGGGTCAGGATCGCGAATCTGCCGCACTCGCTCACCTTGACCGTCGACCAGGTGTCGCCCGCGCGATCGTCTGCGAACACCCGCCGGGCGGGTGCGGCCGAGCCGAGCCGGTGGTCGTAGACGGCGTGCCAGAGTCCGTCCTCGCCGGCGGGCACGTCGCCCGGTTCGGCTGCGGCCGCGTAGAACAGCCCGGTCGAGTCGGGTCGCCACGCCAGTGACTCGTGGGCGACGCCGCGCGGTCGGTCGGGCAGCAGCTGCCCGCTGTCGATGTCGAGCACGTGGATGACCGCGCCGGCGCCGCCGACCGCTTTGCCGAACGCGACCCGCGCACCGTCGGGGGACGGCGCGGCGAACGCGAGGACCTCGCCGGCGGGCCAGCGGTTCGGATCGAGCACCGGCTCGAGCGGCGCGCCCGCCGCCCGCCGCATCCGCAGCGCGAGCATCTCGTCGTCGCGGCCGGCTTGCCACACAAACTCGCGCCCGCCGGTCGTGCGGACCGGCGGCGACAGTCGCGGTTGGCGCGCCGAGCGCGCGACCGCCGCCCGCAGCCAGTCGCGCTCTGGCACCGCGTCCAGGACCGAGCGTGTGACTGCCTCCTGGGCGGCGATCCACGCCCGGGTATCGGCGAGGGTGAGCTGCTCGAGCCACCGGTAGGGCTCGTCGAGCTGCCGGCCGTGGAGTGTGTATTCGGTGCCCGCCTCGCGCAACGCGGGCGGAAACACCAGGCGTTGATGGGGGCGCGGCATCCACGGATCCTACGCCTGCGTGCGAGCCGCCGGTCCCGGCGGGCCGGATCGTGCGCGGGCGCCGCGTCGCGCCCGGAGGCGGGTCGCGTGAGTACGCCGCCTGCGCTCGCGCGGTCGGAAGCGGAACAGCGCCGCCACCGGGACGCGCCCGACCCGCATGCACACCTCGTCGCCGCGCCACGACCCGGTGACGCCGCTCACCACGCCTTCGCCCTCGCTGCGGTTGACCGAGCCAGCCCGGGCAGGGCCACGTCGCGCAGGCGGCTGCCGTCCTCGCCGTAGACGCCGATCCAGCCCCCGGCGCAGTTCGCGCCGCAGCTGCGGGGGTACACGGTCGCCGCGTGGCCATCTCGAAAGGCTGCCGGCACGGCGCTGCGGGGAGGGTTGCGTGCGCCGCGCCGGCAAAAACTCGGGGAGGACTTCCCACAGGGTGCGGCCTCCACCGCACATCGCGCGAACTCTGCTCTAGGACCTCGCGGTGAGCGTGGTCTCGCCCGTGACGTCGAGATAGCCCTCGAGCTTCTTGAAGGTCTTGTAGCCAAAGCCCTTCACGCGCCGCAGATCGGCGACGCGTTTGAAGCCACCATTCTTCTTGCGCCAGCTGACGATCCGTTCGGCCTTGGCCGGGCCGACGGTCGGCAATAACATCAGCTGATCCTCGGTGGCCGTATTGAGGTTCAGCTTGCCGGCGAGCTGCTTGTGGCTGGCTTTCTTGGCCGGCGGCTCGTCGGGATCGCCGGGGCGGGGGCTTGCTGCCGATGGCCGGGTGACCGGCTGCTGCGGAGTTGCGGACGCCGGGGCCGCCGCCGCCGATCGAGTCCAGGTGCCGCCCATCGCGGCGACGAGCAGGGCGACCGCGGCGAGCGGAGCGAGCCGGCGAGCCAGCGTGGAGATCGAGAGAGTCATGACACAGTCCTTTCGTCGTCAGTCATTCACAGCGTGGAACAGAGCTCGAAGTTCAGTCGCGCGTCGGCGGCTCCGGCGGTGGCGGCACGTAGTCGCCGTGGGTCGCGCGGTACGCCTCGCGGCGCTTGAGATCCTCGTCGTCGAGCTCGCGCAGCGTGAACTTGAGGTCGCGCGGGATGACGTCGAGATACACATTGATCGAGTCGTCCTTGTTGGTGTGGCCGTTGCCGCACCGCATCCACCAATGGCCACCATCTCGCTTGGGAATCGCGGTCAGTACTTTGAACGTGCGCTTTTGCAACATGGCAATCTCCTTTTCGACGCCAACGCGTCTGCGCCGACGAAGAGCAACCGCGGTGCCATCTGTAACGGCGCGTGATCCTTGCCGGGCAACGGACTCCGTGTCCGCCGGCCGGACGGATGTCCGAGATCTGGCCGGACCCCGGACAAGGTCGGACGGATCAGCGGCGAAGTCCCCGTGGCTGCAACTCGTTCCTCATCCGAATCATCCGGATTCCGGGCGAGCGGCTACCCGACGTCAGGGCTGTGCGCGGCGCGGGCTCGCAACGGCCCACCGGAGCGGCCCCGACGCGATCTCGCCTCGGACAGGCTGGCCGGTCGGCAACAGCGCCCGACCGGCGACGTCCACGCCGATCGGAGGCTCCGCCACGTCGCCGAGGACGCGCCCATCGTCGAGGTCGACGATGGCGGTGCCGAGCGCCATGATGTTCCGCGCTCGAGGCCCCCATCCTCGTCCGGTGACGCCTGGGATCGGCCGCCCGAGCCCGGTCGCGCAATCGATGACGAAGTACGTCCCGCGCTCCTGGGTGAGGAGCTTGGTCGTCCTCGTCACCAGCACCTGACCACGCACGGGGATCGGCTGGCCATCCTGGAGCGCGAAGCAGCGCGCTGGATCGGTGCAGACGTGGGACGCGTCGATCCGACGAATGGGTTGCAGCTCGTCGGTCATCCACTGCCCTGGGCCGAGCACGACATGAACTCCCGGGCCGAACATCTCGACGGGCGCGCCCTTGGTGGGCGCCGCGCATCTCACGAGAATCCGCGGCGGTGTCGTGGAGACCGCGAGCACCCTCGCATCGCACGTCGCCGGAACGACCACGACCGGCCCCACGCGGACCGCCTTGTCCGCCGACTTCGTCACGTCGAGGTCACCGAGATGCTCGAGCACGGATGCATCCTGGATCATCACGCCGCTGTCGAGTTGCAACCAGGCCTCGTGAACATCGCTGCCGCGCCGTTCACCCGCTGCGTACCGCTCAGAGCTGTCGCAGGTCTGCGCCCGCGCCGCCGCACGCCGGGCCTCCGGTCCATCGGCCCGGGGATCGGGGTCGAGCTGATCGCGCAGGAACCGAACGCGCGCCCAGCGACCATCCGGCGCCGGATCCACCTGCAACACCAGCACGTGCGGAAGCTCGACGAGCTCGCGCTCGCTGCCCTGCGCGAGATCTCGAATCACCACGCGGCGTGCACTGTCGACGCGACGGAAGTAGATGAGCCGCTTGCTGTCGCCACCGAACACGGCGAGGTGTTCCACGCCGGTATCATCCCGGCGCACGTCCGCGTCGCGAACCACCGTCTCGGTGCCCGCCACGTCATCGATGACGAGCAACTGCTCGTCGCGCAGCACGGCAAGCCAGCGGTCGTCGGACGACCTGGCGATGTAGGCGTCGATCTCCTCGCCGTCCCCGCCTCCGCGGAACACGTACGGAACCAGGGCATCGCCTTCGAGGCTGTCCGTGCTGATCTTGACCTTGATACCGGCCTTGCGGTCGGTATCCACCCGTGCCTGACACGCGACGAGCCAGCGACCATTCTCGGCGCTCGCGACGACCCGCACGGGATGCGCAGTGCCGATCTTGCGCTGGTAATCAGCGATCGCAAGCGCGCGCGTCGCGCGGTTGATGGGAACTGGCGCCGGCGCAACACGATGGGCTGTGACAGGCTCGTCGTCGGGCGACCGGCACGCAAGCAGCGCCGCGACGAGCGGCCAGATCCTGAGCAACCGGGCGACCGAGGTCGGCAGACGACCGAGCCGGCGTGGCCCCGCGACCGCGCGACTCCGGGCGAGGTCATGCATCGGGTGGTAGGATCGCGACGATCCGGGCACATGGTCAAGCGGTGCTCGCGCGTCGAGACCTCACGGCGCCAGGGCGATCCCGAACAAGCGCATGCGGCCCTTGCTGACCTGGGCCGGCAACGTCACCCTGGCGACGACCTTGCTGCCGTCGAGCGCCTTGCTGAAGTAGAAGACCGCGTAGACGTTGCCGGACGAGGTGGCCTTGGTGCCGCTGGCGGTGTTGCGATAGGTCGTCCGGGCGGCGATCCCCGTGGCGTATGTCGGCGTGGCGCTGGCGCCGATCGTATTGTCATCCAGTCCCAGCGTGAACGACTCGGTCGTTCCGTCAGTGTAGGTGATCGTCGCCGTGCCCGTGCTCGGACCGTTGGTCGACATGCCGAGGAAGACCAGCTTGCTGCTGGCGGTCGCCGAGGCGAACTCGATGGTCTGGCCCACGCACAGGATGGTGTCGAGCCGTGCGCCGGGATCGGGGAGCTGGAAGCTGGCACCGTCGACCGTGATCGTCGCTCCCGGTGTCATGCCGGCGTTGGCCAGCGCCGTCTCCGAGTAGCTGTTGAGGCTGCCGTCGATCGCCGCGCCCTTGCCGTCGGCGTTGGTCTCGCCGTCGGCGCTGATGCCGTTGGTATTGTAGGCCTCGGCGGCGCTGGCGGCGCCCGGGATGGGGTAGGACGGCGGCGCGTTCCCCGCCTCCGCTCCCCAGGTCGACGCCGAACCGCCCATCGTGAACGTCAGGGTCGCGCCGCCGCTGATGTCGGCCAGCGGTAGCCAGGTGCTCGCGTGGTCGACGTCGTTCACCCGGAGCGCCTGGATGTAGTTCGACGTCGGCGCGCCGTCCGCATCGATCTGCAGCGTCTTGCCGTTGCCGAGGTGCACGGTGATGGCCGAGAACTGCGGGCTGCTGATCGACAACCCGCCGACGCCCGGGATCACCGGGTACAGGCCCAGCGACGCCCAGACGTACCAGCCCGACAGCGCGCCGAGATCGTCGTTGCCGGCGAGGCCGTCGGTTCCGGTACCGAACGCTTCGTCGGCGATTCGCTGGACGATCGCCTGCGTCCTGGCCGGCGCGCCGACCCAGTTGTAGGTCCACGGCACCTGGAAGGTGGGCTCATTGCCCATGTAGAAGTACGGCTCGCTGGTACCGCCGTTGAGGTACGTGAAGAAGGTGTCCAGGCGTGACGCGACCGTCGTGGGGGCGCCGAGATGGGACGTCAGCGCGCCGAGGTCGTGTGGCACCATCCAGGTGTACTGTTCGGCGTTGCCCTGCGTGTAGTTGTCGGTGGAGCGCTGCGTCTCGGACACCCAGGCGCCGGCGCTCGAACGCCCGGCGATCAACGGCGGCGACAGGCTGGCGTTGAGCAGGTTCTTCCAGGACGCGGTGCGCGCGAGGAGGATGGTGCCGTACGCGGCGTCCTGGTCGCCTCCGAGCGCCTGCGCGAACCTGGCGATCGCGAAATCGCTGCCCTCGTACTCGAGCGTGGACGACGCGGTGCCGGTCTCGCCGGACGTGATGTAGCCGTACTTGAGGTAGTCGGAGCGTCCGCCGTTGGTCGTCGTGCTCCAGCGCTGTCCGTTGTAGTTCGTCCCGCTGCACGCGGTCCCGGGGACGTTGGCCATCTTGATCATGTGGTCGAGCGCGCGCGCCGCGTCGAAGTTCCGCGCGCCGAAGGCGTAGGCGCCGGCGACCATCAGGGACCCGGCGTCGCCAGGCATGATGCCGATGTCCGCGTTGTTGCTGACCCAGTGCGGGATGGCGCCGCACTGATCGGCGAAGTTGACGAGCGACTGCATCGCGTCGCTGGTCTCCCGCGGGAACAGCAAGGCCTGGAGCGGGATCAGCGAGCGATACACGTCCCATCCGGAGAACGCCGTGTACTGCGCACCCTGGCCGTCGTTGACGGCATGGGTCGTGCCGTCGAAGCCGATGTACTGGCCGTTGACGTCGCTGAACACGCGGGGGGCCCACATCGTGCGGTACAGCGCGGTGTAGAACTTCGTGAGCTGCTCGTCGGTGCCGCCGCGGACTTCGATCAGCGCCAGGTTCGTGTTCCAGGTCTCCGCGGCCGCCGTGTGCACGGCGTCGAAGTCCCAGCCCGCATTCTCGGATTCGAGGTTCTCCCTGGCGTTGCCGACGCTCACGTAGGACAGGCCGATCTTCATCTGCACCGTCGCCCCGGATGCGAAGGCGAGCTTGGCGATGCCGCCATCGAAGGACGACGCCGAGCCGAAGTCCTGGTCGAACGCGGCGTAGAAGTAGATCGTCACGTACTTGCTGCCGCTGTGGAAGTTGCCGCCCAAGGTCGAGCCCGAGATCGCGTTGTCGGCTTCCCGGGTGATCGAACCGGTCGTGGTCGTCATGGTGTTCGTGCGCGTGGCGTCGAGCACCAGAAAGGCCGACTGGCTGGCCGGATAGGTGAAGCGGCCAAACCCGGTGCGCAGCGTCGCCGTCAGCTCGGCCTTGATACCGGTGTCGAGCAGCACCGCGTAGTAGCCGGCCGCAGCGGTCTCGTTCTCGTGCCTGAAGGTCGGCTGGAGACTGCCCAGATCCGTCGTCGGCATGACCGGCAGCTCGCCGTCGTTGCCCGAGCCGCCAGCGCCGTTCATGTGCGTCAGGCTGAAGCCCTTGATGGAGCCTTCATCGTAGTAGTAGCCGGCCGGCGAGCCGTCGCTCCTCGCCGTCGTGTTGGTGTCTGGCGCCCATTGCACCATGCCCCTGGGCAGGCCCGCCGCCGGCACCACGCTGCCGCCCTTGCCCGTCGACACCGGGCTCGTCGCGTCGGCCGCCGAGGTGCCGATCAGCGGATGGACGTACCGGCTCAGATGGCTCGTTCCGGGGCCCGCGCCACCGTCGCCACCACCCGTGGTCCCACCGTCGGTCGTCCCACCGTCGGTCGTCCCACCGTCGGTCGTCCCACCGTCGGTCGTCCCACCGTCGGTCGTCCCACCGTCGGTCGTCCCACCGTCGGTCGTCCCACCGTCGGATGATGAATCACTGCCGCCAGGATGCCCGTCACCACAAGCCGCCAGCGGCACGGTCGCCGCCAGCACCAGCGCCATCAACGTTCGACGCATCGGCGTCCGTTTGAACCACGTCATTTCAGTGTTCCCTCATCGCACGAATGAAGGAGCAGCGAGCTCCCTCGAGGTGGCCCCTGTAGCGTCATGCCTGGCTTGCTGATGTGGGGACGGACCCTAGGCATCGGCGATGGCGGTGTGGTGACGAAGCCGTGAAGAGTGGCTCTGCGCAGGCTCATCGGTGCAGATAGGCGCAGACGCTCGCCGCGGCGCTCAACCACTCCGCGTTCAACACGGCCAACGCGATCGGCGCCTGGCTCGGTGGCGCCGCGATCGCCGCCGGCTTCGGCTGGACCGCCACGGGCTGGGTCGGCGCGCTGCTCGCCATCGCGGGGATGGCGGGGTTCGGCGCGTCGGTCTGGCAGCGCCAGCGCTCGCGTGCCCACCGCGCGAGCGACGGACCTACGCGGCCGTGACCTGCGGGCTCGGCCCGGCCGGGATCCAGCCCCAGCGCGCGAGCCCAAATCCGACCAGCCCGATGATCGCGCTCAGCGCGCCGAGCATCGCGACCATGGTGGACGCAGCGACCCACGATAACAGCGTCGGCGCGAGGACGTACCCTGCGAGCATGCCACCCCAGGCGATGCACGTCTGCGCGCGAAACACCCGGCCGAGCGCCGCCGCGGAGAAGCTCGACTGCAGCACGTGCAACACGGCGAGGTCGCCGAGCGGGCCATTCACGGCGGTCAGCGCGGCGATCAACATCAGCACTGGCAGCGAGGGCCCGAGGGCCAACAGGCTGATTCCGGCGCCCAGGATGAGCTTGCTGATCGCGATCCGGCGCGCCGCGTTGGCGGGTGGTGCGTTGGCGAGGACCAGATTGGAGATCAGGTTGCCGACCCCGTAGGCGAGCGTCATCGCGGCGAATCCGGTCAGCGCCTCCGGCCGTTCGACCCGGAACACCAGCGCCATGCCGAACAGGTAGCCGCCCGCCCAGGTGATGTTTGCGACGGCCGCGGCACACAGCGCGTAGAGCGCCAGCGGGCGTCCGCGCAGCGCACGAAACCCACCGATCACCGCGTCCAGTCCTGCGCGCGCCCCCCCGTGGCCGGTCTTCGCGACGACGGGGACCGTCAGGGCGACCATCGAGGCGACCGCCGCCGCGGAGGCGGCAAAGCTCACCGCCGTCACCACGAAGAAGTCGATCGTGGACATCGCGCGCTGGAGCAGATACACGAGCATCGGTCCGGCGATCCTGGCGAGCCGCCGCGTCGCATCGAACAGCGCGTTGCTGGTGTGACGCAGGCCCGGCTCGGGCGCCAGTGGCGTCAGGGTGGCTTGCAGCGCCGGCTCGAACCAACCGGTCGCGAGCCCGACGCAGCCCGCGACCACCAGGAGCAACCCGGGTGACATCCAGCCGAGCGCATCGGCCACGGGGAGCACGAGCACCATCCCCACGCGAGCCAGATCGGCGGTGATCATGACGGTCGTGTGGCGCCAGCTCTCGGTGAGCGCACCGGCGAACAGGCTCCCGAGGAGCACCGCCGCAGCCTGCAGCGTGGCGATGTAGCCCGCGTCTCGTCCGACCAAGCCGATCGCGGTCCAGAGCACGGCCACCGCGTACAGCTCGGCGCCGATCGCTGCCAGCACCTGCCCGAGCCAGATTCGACGGATCGGCCGGTAGGAGAGCGGCGTCCAGATCGCGATGCCCATGTGGAGTGATTGCCGCATTTCGGCCTCGCGCGGAAGCGGCTGGGGTGCCGTCCTGCGCGCCGGGATCGGCTTCGTTGCCGCGCCAGCGCTCGCCCGATCGTCAGAACTCGATGCCCATCCACTCGGCGATCGAGCGGTAGCTGCAATCGCCGATCACGACGTGGTCGATGATCGGGATGCCCAGCAGGCGGCCGATCTCGCGCAGCTGGCGCGTGAGATCGCAGTCCTGGCGGCTCGGGGTCGGATCCCCCGACGGATGGTTGTGGGCGATCACGCCGCCGGCGGCGGCCATGCGGATCAGCGGACGAAACACCTCGCGCGGATGGACCTCGACGTGGGAGAGGCTGCCGCGCGCGATCTCGACGATGTCGAGCAGGCCGTTGCGGGTATCGACCCCGAGCACGAACACCGCCTCCTGGGTCGTTCCGGACAGCTGCGCCGCGAGGCAGCGATAGACATCCTCGGCGCCGCCGATCAGCTTGCGGTGATAGTTGAGCTCCACGGCGCGCCGGCCGAGCTCGAACGCCGCCGCGACCCGCGCCGCGCGGGCCAGGCCGATGCCGTCGATCTGCGCGAGCTCCTGCGGCGAGGCGCGCGACAGCGCCGCGACCCCGCCGATCTCCTTGACCAGATCGGCGGCGACCATCAGCACGGGCCGCGAGCGCATGCCGCTGCCGATCACGAGCGCGAGCAGCTCGGCGTCGCCGATCGACCGGGTGCCGCACCGCCACAATCGCTCGCGCGGCTGGTCGTTGGCGAGCTCTGCGAGCGCGGGGATCGCGAGCATGGGATCGGAGACGAGCTCGAGGTCGAGGTCGGGCATCGCACCGGTGTGAGCAAGCGGCATTCCATGCGCGCGCGACGTGTCGCCCAGCAGTTGCGGGGCAAGATGGCCGGCTGCCGGACAGCGCGGCCGGCGTTCGGACAGCGTGTTATCGTTAGCGGGATGTACGTGTGCCCCGAGTGTGGGTCGTTGCAGCCGGTGGCCGGCCGGTGCTCGGCGGATGGAACGCCGCTCGCGCCGATCGGCGAGGACGTGCTGCTCGGCACGACGATCGGCGTGTACCGCGTGGCGCGCTTGCTCGGGATCGGTGGCATGGGCCGGGTCTACAAGGGGGTGCACCCGGCGATCGGCAGCCGGGTCGCGATCAAGGTGCTGTCGCGCGAGTGCTCGGACCGCCGCGATCTGGTCGATCGGTTCTTTGCGGAGGCCAAGGCGGTCAACGTGATCCGCCACGAGGGCATCGTCAATGTGCTCGACCTGGCGACGCTACCCGACGGCCGGCCGTACATCATCATGGAGTACCTCGACGGCGCGCCGCTGGCCTCGATCATCGAGCACGGCGTCCAGCACCAGGCGCCGCTGACGCTCGGCGGGATCGCGCGGCTGACCGCCGATGTGCTCGACGCGCTCGGCGCCGCGCACGCCAAGAGCATCATCCACCGCGACCTCAAGCCCGACAATATCTACGTCGCGCCGTCGGGTCGGCCCACGGTGCTCGACTTCGGGATCGCCAAGCTGTCCGATGTCCAGGGCACGGCGACGCGGACCGGCTCGCTGATGGGCACGCCGCACTACATGGCGCCCGAGCAGGCGGCGGGCCGCCCGGTCGATCACCGCGCCGATCTCTATGCGATCGGCGTGATCCTGTTCGAGTGCGCCACCGGGC
>Ga0302322_100003193_pt1 | contig 14020 bp, 15 predicted proteins | sample Fen_T0_2_FD_203757 | JGI IMG/M metagenome (GOLD analysis project Ga0302322, IMG submission 203757) | Peat permafrost microbial communities from Stordalen Mire near Abisko, Sweden - Fen_T0_2 | ecosystem: Environmental > Terrestrial > Soil > Wetlands > Permafrost | place: Sweden: Abisko... | reverse complement strand
GATGTGCACGTTCTCCGACTCGATGCCCTGCTCGATCATGCTGGTGACCGACTGGGTCTTCGAGATCTTCTTCGACTCGAGGCGGGTGCGCTCCAACATGTTCTTGAAGTCCATGTTGCCGCCGAAGTTGAGCTGGTAGGTGCGGTCGATCGTGGTGCCGCGGTCCTCCATGAGGCGGGCGAGCACGCGGTGCGTGATCGTGGCGCCGACCTGGCTCTTGATGTCGTCACCGACGATCGGGAGCTTGGCGTCGATGAACTTCTGGGCCCACACGGGGTCGCTGGCGATGAACACCGGGATGGCGTTGACGAAACCCACACCGGCGTCGAGGCAGGCCTGCGCGTAGAAGCGCTGCGCCTCCTCGGAGCCCACCGGGAGGTAGCTCACGAGCACGTCGGCCTGGGTGTCACGCAGGACCTGGGCGACGTCGACCGGCTCGGCCGGCGACTCCTCGATGGTCTCGCGGTAGTACTTGCCGAGTCCGTCGAACGTGGGACCACGCTTGACCTCGATACCGAGCTCGCCGACGTTGGCGAACTTGATGGTGTTGTTCGGACCGGCGTGGATGGCCTTGCCGAGGTCGAGGCCCACCTTGGACGCGTCGACGTCGAAGGCGGCGACGAAGTCGACGTCACCCACGTGGTACCCGCCGAGCACAACGTGCATGAGGCCGGGCACCTCCTCCGTCGGGTCGGCGTTCCGGTAGTACTCGACACCTTGGACGAGGCTGCTCGCGCAGTTCCCGACACCGGCGATGGCGACGCGTACACGACCACTCATGCGGTGGCTCCTTGTTCGTTGACGATTTCGATTCGGCTGACGGGTGCGACCTCGGGCGAGACGTCGTCGAGGCCTTCGGCCACGATCAGTGCCTCGACCCATTCGAGGTCGCGCTGGGTGGACTCGGTGCGGTGTTCGAACAACGACCGGGAGTACCGGTCGCCGCGCCCGGGCGTGGAACGCCGGGCCCGCTGGAGGCGGTCGGTCAGGGCGGCGCGACGGCGCTCGAGGATCTCGAGGCGCGCAGCCGGGTCGAGGTGGCCGCAGAAGGCGAGTTTCACGGCGAAGGCGCGCTCGTCGTCGCCGGCGGTGTCGTCGTCGAGCAGCAGCTCACGGAGGCGCTGCTCACCACGCTCGGTGATGCGGTACGCCTTCTTGGTGCGGCGGGTGGTCTTGGCGGGGCGGCGGTTGCGGGCCGCGGCGAGGTCGCCGCTGAGCGAACCGGTGCTCGGCATCGGCGCCGAGGCGACCTCGGGCTCGACGATCTCGATGGCGCCGTCGCGCTCGAGGCGCTTGAGCGCGGGGTAGAGCGACCCGTAGGAGATGCCCCACAGGGAGCCCAGGGTCTCGCCCAGACGCTTCTTCAGCTCATAGCCGTGGAGCGGTTGCTCCGTCAGCAGTCCGAGGATGGCGAGCTCCAACACGAGGGTCATAGTAGCACCCGATATATCGATTCGATATATCAGAACGCGAGGAATTGCAGGAATTCGTGCCGGGATCCGGCCGGGAGCTCCCGCCCCGGCGTCTCGGTACACTCAACCGGTGCGCCGGCACACCGACTACGCGCTGGCCCGAAGGGCCGTCCTCAGGGATCTGCAGCGCGGCGCGGTCACCCGCCTCGACGTGTGCGATGCCCACCCCGAGTTGCTGCGGGCCGCCCGCCACGTGGGCGACAAGGCCGATCACCGGTGCCCCGTGTGCGACGGCCGCCACGTGCGCTACGTCAGCTACGTCTACGGCGAGGGCCTGAAGGCGGCGAACGGCCGCTGCATCGTCCACGAGAGCGAACTCGAACGGCTGGGCGCGTCCCACGACGAGTTCACCTGTTACGTGGTGGAGGTCTGCCCCGACTGCGGGTGGAACTTCCTCACCCGCCGGGAACTCCACGGGAAGCGCCACAACGGCGGACCGAAACCGCGTCGGATCGCTCGACAGGCATAGTCCCCCGGCCCCGCGCCGATAGGCGCAGAGCGCGGGGAGGGGCTACGGTTTTCGTACCGCCGGGAGCCGTGTGGGCCCTGGACGGTGGAGGTACCGAGATGGCCGACGCAGGTCCGTCCCTCGCGCGCACGCGTCCTGTGCGTGTTCCCGATGTCGTGGCGAGCAAGGGCTCCGGCTCTCCGCTCGTGATGATCACCGCCTACGACGCGCCGTCCGCACGCGCGGTCGAGGCCGCCGGGGTCGACATCATCCTCGTGGGGGACTCCCTCGCGATGGTCGTGCTCGGGTACGACGACACGCTCCACGTCACCACCGACGACATGGCGCACCACACGGCCGCGGTCGCCCGTACCAAGCCGAACGCGCTCGTCGTGGCGGACCTGCCGTGGATGAGCTACCACCTCTCCACCCAGGAGACGGTCGCCAACGCGGCCCGCCTGATCCGTGCCGGTGCCGGTGCGGTGAAACTCGAGGGCGGGCGCAAGCGGCTCGACCACGTGCGCGCCATCCTCGACGCCGAGATCCCGGTGATGGGTCATCTCGGCCTCACGCCGCAGTCGGTGCACGCTCTGGGCGGCTTCCGGGTGCAGGGCAAGACGCTCGATGCCGCCAGGGTCATCGTCGACGACGCCATCGCGTTGGCCGAGGCCGGCGTGTTCGGCATCGTGCTCGAGTGCGTCCCCGACGCGGTGGCCCGCATGGTCACCGAGACGGTGCCCGTGCCCACGATCGGCATCGGTGCCGGGCGTCACTGCGACGGCCAGGTGCTCGTGTTCCACGACCTCCTCGGCTGGGAGGACCGCGTCACGCCGAAGTTCGTGCGCCGCTACGCGCACATGCAATCCGACGCGGTCACCGCGCTCGCCCAGTTCGCCGCCGACGTGCGCGACGGCAGCTTCCCCGCGAGTCCCGAGACGTACCACGCGGCCGACGGCGTCACCGAGGCGCTCGGCCTGTACGGGTCGTCGTCCGAGACCGTCGACGCCTGATCGTCGCCGACCCGACGTTCGTGCCCGGAGCCAGGGGTTGAGAGCGGGTCGGATCGTCGCGCTCGTGCTCCTCGCGTGCGTAGCGGCCGGGATCGTGTTCCTCGCGGCGCGCGCGCTGTCCGACGGCGGCGACACGACCGGCGTGAAGGCCGGTGGCGCACTCGCCGCGAGTCTGCACGCCGCGACGCCCGCGGCGGACCCGTTCGGCGGGCTCACCGAGGCGCACCTCTCCGTCGGCGGGAAATGCCTGCGCACGGTGATCACGGACTCCGAGTCCGAGCGCGTCGCGGGCCTGCGCCAACGCTCCGACCTCGGTCCCTACGACGCGATGCTCTTCCAGTTCCCCGGACCCACGGACGTCGGCTTCACCATGTCGACGGTTCCCGTGGCCCTCGAGATCGGCTTCTTCTCGGCCGACGGCACCCGCACGTCGACCCGCCACATGCTCCCGTGTCCGAAGGCCGAGAACGAGTGCCCGGTGTACCGCGCCGACGGCCGGTTCGAGTTCGCGGTCGAGACCCTCGGCGGGAAACTCCCCACCGGAGACCTGGGTGGGTGCAGCCCCTCATAGGGAGCTTCGTCGGAAGGACGGGCGGGCCGACCGGCGGGGCGGGCTGCGCGGGCCGGGCGTTCCGGGGGTAGGTGTCACAGGTTCGCCGTACGGTCGTCGTATCGGAAGCGTCATCGGAGATCGTGTAGCCTCGATGGGCTCGGTCGGGGGCATGTCCACGACATGTCCAGCCGGGCCACATCACCCAACACCTGCGCCCACTGTCGCGTCCCGGCACCCCGGAACGGATCGAGTGGTCGCCCGCCGCACGAGCGGTGGTCCGAAGGAGGTCCGGCCCATGAGGCCGTACGAGGTCATGGTCATCTTCGACGCGGAAGTTGAAGAGGAGACCATCCGGTCGCTCACCACCCGCTACCAGCAGCTGATCAAGGACAAGGGCGCCGAGCTCGGTCCGATCGACTTCTGGGGCAAGCGGCGTTTCGCCTACGAGCTCAAGCACCGCTGGGAGGGCTACTACATCGTCCTCCAGGCGAAGGCCGAGCCCGCGGCGATGGACGAGCTCCACCGGCAGCTCTCCCTTGCGGACGAGGTGCTTCGCCACAAGATCCTGCGGATCCCCGAGAGCGTCTACGGCAAGCTTGCCGGGGCCGCTGCGTCGGCGACTCCCGCATCAGCCGGCGGCGAAGCGGAAGCGTAGGAGGAAGAAATGGCCGACAGCACAGTCACCATCGTCGGGAACGTGACCCGCGACCCCGAGATCCGTTACACCGCGGGTGGAGCCGCCAAGGCGACCTTCGGGGTCGCCGTGGGCCGCCGGTGGCAGAACCGCCAGACGAACGAGTGGGAGGAGCAGACCAGCTTCTTCAACGTCGTGTGCTGGCGTGAGATGGCAGAAAACGTGTCCGAGTCGATCGGCAAGGGCTTGCGGGTCGTCGTGACGGGCCGGCTCGAGCAGCGCAGCTGGGAGACCGACAACGGCGACAAGCGCAGCGTGGTGGAGATCGTGGCCGACGAGGTCGGCCCGTCCCTCCGCTGGGCGACGGCTGCCGTCACCCGCAACGAGCGCCGAGGTGGCGACTTCGGTGGCGGGAGCGGTGGCAGCGGTGGCAGCGGTGGTGGCGGTGGCAGCGCCAGTGGTGGTTCGGGCGGCGGAGCCCCGCGCCCGGCCGAGAACTACGAAGAATTCGGCGAGGAGCCCTTCTAATGGCCAGGGAACGACGCAACACCAAGAGCGCGGCGAACGATCGCCGTCGCCCTCAGAAGAAGAAGATCTCGATTCTCAACACCGAGCAGGTGGAGTGGATCGACTACAAGGACGTGAACCTGCTGCGCCGATTCATGTCGGAGCGGGCCAAGATCCGGGCGCGTCGCGTCACGGGCAACTCGGCCCAGCAGCAGCGTGAGGTGGCTCGGGCCATCCGCGTCGCACGCGAGATGGCGTTGCTGCCCTACAGCGTGCGGCAGGTCACGCAGCGGAAGGGCGGTCGTCGCGACCGCAACGACCGTGACGACCGCGGGCCGCGCGAGGAGCGCGAGCCCCGCACCGAGAACACCCAGGAACTGGGTGCCGAGGCCGAGCTCGAAGCCGCCGCTGATGATGGTCGTGGTATCGAGGGCGTCACGCTCGACGCCGTCACGCCCGCCGAGCCCGTCGTCGAGATCGCAGGGGAGGAAGTGTGAAGATCGTCCTCCGCGAAGATGTCGACACGCTCGGCCGCAAGGGTGACCTGATCGAGGTCGCCGACGGCTACGCCCGGAACTACCTCGTGCCCCGCGGGATCGCGATGAAGGCCACCAAGGGCGTCGTCGCCCAGGCCGAATCGATGCGTCGGTCACGCGAGGTCAAGGAGACCCGCGACCGTGATGCCGCGCAGACGATTGCCGCGCAGCTCGGGTCGAAGGCGCTCGAGGTGAAGGCGCGGGCCGGCGAGGGCGGCAAGCTCTTCGGTTCGGTCACCACGGCCGACATCGCCGACGCCATCCAGGCCCAGACCGGCATCGAGATCGACCGCCGCAAGATCGACCTCGCCGAGCCGATCCGTGAGCTCGGCGATGCCGACATCACGGTGAAGCTGCACACCGACGTGTCGGTGGCCGTCGTCGTGCACGTGGTCGCCGAATAGCGCACCCGTTCACGGGAAGAATTGCAGGTGGGCGGCCCTCCGGGGCCGCCCACTCGCGTCCGGGGATCTGCTCGGGGGACTCAGGCCGGAGCCCACGGCTGCATCCACGGAGTGGCGGGCCAGCCCTCGGCCGCGGCCATGAGCGGGAACGCGGTGGCGCCGTCGATCGCCTCACGGAGGATGTCGGCGTGTCCGGCGTGGCGCGCGAATTCCTCCACCAGGTGGAGGACGACCCAGCGCACCGACCAGGCATCCAGGTCCTGGGGGTACCACGGCACGCCCTTGGGTACGGGCACGGGTTGCTCGAGGTCGCTGATCGCTCGGATCACCGCGGCGGTCTCCTCGCCGATCGACCGGGCCTGGCTCAGCAGGTCGTCGAGCGTCTCGTCGGCGTCCATCACGAAGCTGGCGGCATAGGCGTCGGGATCGCGATCCTCTGCCTGTTGGCGCACCACGCCCATCCACATCTGCTCGCCGAGCGAGGCGTGCTTGATCAGACCGCCGACACTGAGTGGGCTCGGCGCGACCGCCCGCGTGCGCGCCTGTTCGTCGGTGAGGCCATGGGCCGCGAGGCGCAGCACCGCGCGTTGCTGGTCGAGGAATCCGAGGAGCAGTTCGTGCTCGTCGGTGTGGAAGGCGGCGAGTCCGGGCATGGTGGGTGCTCCTGGTGGTCGAGGTGCGATCGTTCGATCGGTCACCGCCACCCTCGCAATGATTGCGGACAGATCCCGGCCGCAATCCAGCTGCAGTCCAGCCACATCCGGCGGAGCGCCGGATCAGCTCAGAGCATGCCCTTGCGGACGAGGTCGTTGGTCGCGAACCAGCCGGGGATCGCGGGGATGTAGGTGACCGCGAGCTGGTGCGCGAGCACCGCAGCCGAGGCCGCCGCGGCGGGCACACCGAACGCGGTCACCATGCCCGCGAGACCGACCGCCGACACCGCGGTCCCGCCACCCGGGATCGGAACGAGCGACGCGATGACCGAGATGCCGATGTTGAGCGCGAGCAGCGTCCAGAAGTTCACGTGCGCGCCGAACGCGGCCAGGCAGGCGAGCAGCGACGCCGCGTAGAGGCACTGCGCCACGACGTTGCCGCCGATGAGCAGCGCGAGGCGACTGGGCGTGCGGATCGCGGCCCAGACCGTCACCGCGGCGCGCCGGATCGGCGGGAGCACCTTGGCGCGCAGCCGCCGGACCCCGAACACGATGGCCGCGGCCACGCCGACGAGGAACCCGATGATCAACGCGACCACCACGATCTGGTTCGTGTCGATGCGGCCGAAGTCGATCGAGTCGGGCGCGAGCCACAGCGCGAGGAACAGCAGGCCGACCTGCACGAGGATCTCGGAGATCGTGCTGAGCAGCCCGCCGGCCGCGACCGCGGAGCTCAGGTCGAGGCCGTTGCGCTGCAGGAAGCGGATCTGCAGCGCGGTGTCGGCTGCCACCGGCACCGCGAGATTCGAGAACGACATCGCGGACTGCAGTTCGACGCTCTCCCACACGGGCAGGCGGATGGGCACGTTGCCGAGGAAGGTGATCCCGAAGGTGACGTCGGTGCCGAAGCCGAGCACGATCGCGATGAGGATGAACCACCAGTTGGCCCCCTTCACCGTGTCCCAGAACACCTGAGGATCGCCCACCCGGCTGAGCAGGAACCCCACCGCCAGCAGTGCCCCGACCGCCATCACCAGGCTCCGGGGCTGCACGCGGTAGAGCCGCCGGAGCTCGGGCGCTTCGCTCTCGGTGGCCCGGGCGCACTCCGAGCGCAACTCCTCGAGCCGGTCGTCGAGTCCGCCTCCTCCGCCGAGCCCGCCGCGACCGCCGAGCGCGTCGTGCGTCCACCCGGAGAGCGCGGCGGCCTGCAACACCGGGATCGCCGTGGTGACCGCCTCCGCACCGACGGTGCGGACCGCGGCGTCGGCCGCGTGTGCCGCCCCCACCTTCGCGGCGGTGGCGGCGAGGACCTGGGCCACGTCGACCGCGGTCTGGCGGAAACGCGCGCTGCTGGACGCGTAGTCGTACGAGACGAGTTGGGCGCGTCCCTCGTCGAGCACAACGTGACGGCCGTCGAGCTTGCCGTGCGCCACGCGCGCATCGTGCAGCCGGGCAACCTGCTGCCACACCGCGTCGAGGACCTCGTCGGTGACCAGTTCGGGCTCGAGGTCGTAGAGGTCGACGCCGTGCGCCACGTCGATCACCAACAGGGCGAGCGCTCCGACCTGGCCGGCTACGACGACGCGCGGCGTGTCGACGCCGGCGTCGCGAGCGAGCAACGCGAGGTAGGCCTCGTACTCCACCTGGGACCTGCGGGTGGGGAGCAACGTCGGTGCCGCGTCGCGATACGCGAGGTAGCGCCACGCACGCGAGAGCCACTGCGCGTCGGCCTCGTCGCGGCCGAGCGCGACGATCCGCACCGGACCGTTCGGCCCGTCGCCGAGGAACAGCGCGCGTCCGACGGGTTGTGTCTCGGCGAGCGTCACGTTCGTGACCGCGGCCCGCAGGGACACGAGGGCCCGCTCCACCTGCGCGACGGTCGGACGGCCGACGGGCGTCCCGAAGGCGTACTGGACCAGCGCCGCGGCGCCCCAGCCGAGCACCAGTGCCGCGAGCAGGTCGGTGGGCGCGCCGCGTCCGAGGTAGAGGCCGGAGAGCGCGAGCGCGCCGATGATCGTCTTGCCGATCACGCGCGTGGGCCGGGTGAGGTGCGGTGACGCGACCAGCACCACCGCGACCGCGACGGACACCCGCACCATCGGGAACCGGGGCAGGTGGTCCAACTCGAAGGTGACCCTCAGCGCGTCCCAGAGGCCGCTCTGGTGGGTGAAGTAGGCCATGAGCCGGCCGAGCACCCATGCCAACGCGCCGGCCACCGCGAGGTCACGGGCCAGGCGCCAGCGCCGCAGCAGTGCCACCGTCACCACGAGGAGGCCGACGGTCCACAGCGCCGCGAGCTGGTACAGGATCAGGAACAACGTGCGCGCGCCGACGGGGAGGGAGTCGAAGAACTCCACCACTTTCTGCTCGGTGAGGGTGAGGTGGCCCGCGTGGTACGCGAGCGGCACGAGCAGCACGACGGCGACCACGACCCGGAGGGCATCGGTCGGCCGGCGCCGAACGACATCCTCGGGTTGATTGCTCGTGGCCCATTCGCGCAGGGCTCGGACGGTGGCCCTGATCGTGTCGCGCATCGGAGGAGTCTGGCGCGTCCGGAGCGAGAAATGTGCGTCCGCAGTGGCGCGGTTCGTCACGATCCCCTACGTTTCACCCCCGATGGGTGAGGCCGGGCCGCGGGGCGTGGCCTAGGGTCACCCGGACTCGCATCAACTCTGAGGAGTAAGCAATGACTCTCGCGTCGGATTTCGGCACCGGACAGGTCTTCCTGTCGATGCTGTGGTTCTTCCTGTTCTTCATCTGGATCTGGCTGCTGATCGTCGTGTTCAGCGACATCTTCCGCAGCCACGACATGGGTGGTTTCGCCAAGGCGATCTGGGTGATCTTCGTGATCATCGCCCCGTACCTGGGTGTGCTCGTCTACCTCATCGCGCGTGGCCACAAGATGGCCGAGCACGCGCAGGAGGCGGCAGCAGCGCAGGACGCCGCGGCCCGTCAGTACATCCAGTCGGCGGCCGGCACCACCAAGTCCACCGCCGAAGAGGTTGCCCACCTCAACGACCTCAAGAACCAGGGCGTCCTCAGCGACGCGGAGTTCGAGGCCGCGAAGGCCAAGGCACTCGGGAGCTGACCTTCCGCTCCACCGAAACTCGATCGAGGCCCCGGCGCAGGGAAACCTGCCCGGGGCCTCGTCAATTCCCGACCCTTTCCCGCCGCCCCGTAGATGTCACACCCCCCTGGTGTGATCGGGCCATGGACACGCCGAGATCTCCCCAGGGTTGTGGACAGACAGGCCCGAAATTCACAGGGTTGTGGGGCTACCAATCCACAGGGGCGCGGGGTGAGACTGCACCCCGCTCGTGGGCGCAATCGGCGGGCGGCTCATGACGGTTCACGGGGCGGAAGCAGGAACGGCAGTGGTCCAGGCGATCGATTCGGTACGGCCGCGGCGCGCGAGCAGCGGACGGGTACCGCCGCACAATCTCGAGGCCGAGGAGTCACTGCTCGGCGCCATGCTGCTGTCGCGCGACGCCATCACCGCGGCGGTCGAGCAGCACGTGGAGACCGCCGACTTCTACAAGCCGGCGCACGGCCACATCTACGAGGCGATCCAGTCGCTGCACGGCCAGGGCGAACCGGCCGACCCGGTCACCGTCGCCGAGGAACTGCGCCGCGCCGACCTGCTCGACCTCGTCGGCGGGCGCAACAAGCTGCTCGAACTGCAGGCGGGCACCCCGGCTTCGGCGAACGCCGCGCACTACGCCCGGATCGTCAACGAGCTGTCGCTGCTGCGGCGGCTCATCGGCGTGGCCGGCGACATCGCCGAGATGGGTTACGACACCCCCGACGACGTCACCGACACCCTCGACCGCGCCGAGGCGCTGGTGTTCGAGGTCGCCGAGCGGCGGGTCTCCGACACGATGATCGGGATCCGTGACGCGTTGCAGGACACCCTCGACAACCTCGAGGCCCGCTACGGCGAGGAGAGCGACCTCGTCGGCGTCCCCACCGGCTTCTTCGACATCGACCGCATCCTCCACGGCCTCCAGCCGGAGAACCTCATCATCCTCGCGGCCCGTCCCGGCATGGGGAAGACGGCCCTCTCGCTCGGCATGGCGCGCAACGTCGCCACCCAGACCGGCCGACCGGTCGTGTTCTTCTCGATGGAAATGGGCACGCTCGAACTCACGAAGCGCATGCTCGCCATGGAAGCCCGCGTCGACGCCGAGCGCCTGTGGACCGCGAAGCTGAGCGAACCCGACTGGGGCAAGATCAGCCACGCGGTCGGCCGCCTCGCCGAGGCGCAGCTGTTCATCGACGACAACCCGCACTGCACGGTCATGGAGATGCGGGCCAAGGCCCGTCGCCTCCGGGCCCGCTACGGCGACCTCGGCCTGGTGGTCGTCGACTACATCCAGCTGATGTCGCCGAGCAGCACCAAGCGGTCCGAGAACCGCCAGGTGGAGGTCTCGGAGATGTCGCGTGGTCTCAAGATCCTCGCCCGTGAGCTCGAGTGCCCGGTGGTGGCGCTGTCGCAGCTCAACCGGCAGCTCGAGTACCGCACCGACAAGCGCCCGATGCTCGCCGACCTCCGTGAGTCCGGTGGTCTCGAGCAGGACGCCGACATCGTGATGTTCATCTACCGCGACGAGGTCTACAACCCCGAGAGCGACGACCGCGGCAAGGCCGAGGTGATCATCGCCAAGCACCGGAACGGCGCCACCGGCAAGGCCGAGCTCGCGTTCCTGCCCCAGCGCGCCGAGTTCGAGAACATGGCGCGGGAGTAGCCGTGGCGGTCGAGGCCGCGGCCGTACCGGCGGCACCGACGAAGGGGCCGAGGCTCAAGACGTCGGTGATCGTGATCCTGGTGGGCCTCGTGCTCGGCGGAGTCGCAGGAATCGGCGCGGGCGTGATGCTGTTCCACCGGATCTTCGTCACCACATACGAGGCGCCCGGTTCCATCCGGGTCCACCTGCACGAAGGCACCTGGAACATCTACGAGCTGTCGGGCGGCACCGACAGCTACGGCCCCGTGGGCGTCACGCACGGCAACGGACTCTCGATCGAGCCGTCGATGGTCACCGTCGACGGGCCCCGCGGTGCGGTCCGGGTCCACTCGCCCGGGAACGAGTCGATCAGTCGCGGGGGCGACAGCTTCGGCGCCGCCGCGCAGTTCGATGCGCCCGCTGATGGCTCCTACCGGATCAGCATCGACGCTCCGGCCCGCACCCGGGTGATGATCGCCCCGTCGTTCCTCGACATCGTGCTCGACGTGCTGCCCTGGATGATCGTCGGCGGCATCGCCACCCTGGTTGCACTCGTGGGCTTCGTGATGCTCATCGTGGGCACCACCCGTCGCCAACGCGCCAAGAAGGCGGCGTGGCTCGCCGCTGGAGGGCCCCACGCGCCGGCACTGACCGCAGCGCCCACCTTGCCTCCGCCCGGCTGGCATCCGGATCCCTACGGCAAGCACCGGTATCGCTGGTGGGACGGTCACGCTTGGACCGAGCAGATCTCCGACTGACCACGGCACCGGAGGGTGCGGTGGAACGGCACTAGCGCGAGTCCCGGATGCCTTCTTAGAGTGCGGCGCACCAACGAGCTCCGAGAGGACCCAGCGATGAGAGCAGCCGTGCTGCGCGGCCGCACCGTGGAGACGCGCGAGACGGCCGATCCCGTCCCTGGCGACGGGCAACTCCTGCTCAAGGTGCTGAGCTGCGCGATCTGCGCGTCCGACCTCCATTTCATGGACAACCCGGAAGCGGTGGCCGACGACGACAGCGGCCTCTGGGACTACCACGAGGACGCCGACATCGTGATGGGTCACGAGTTCGTCGGCGAGATCATCGGCCACGGGCCCGGCATCGACCCCGCTGAGTTCCCGATCGGCGCGCGGGTCACGTCGTTGCCGGTGCTGAAGGTCGGCGGCGTGCACCGCATCATCGGCTGCAGCCCGGCTGCGCCCGGCGGCTTCGGCGAGCTCATGCTCGTACAGGACATGTTCGCCCGCGTCGTGCCCGACGACGTGCCGGTCGACCACGCCGCGCTCGCCGACGCCTTCGCGGTGGGTGAGTACTACGTGCGCAACAGCGGGATCAGCGACGACGGCTCGGTGATCCCGATCGTCGTCGGCGCCGGTGCCATCGGACTCTCGGCCGTGGCCGCGCTGGCGCGACGGGGCGTGAACCCGATCATCGTCGCCGACTACAACGAGGGTCGTCTCGCCACCGCGCGCGACCTCGGCGCGACGCACACCGTCGATCCGCGCGAGCGTTCGCCGTACGACCTGTGGACCGAACTCGCGCTGGGCGGCCGCGACACGCCCAGCCTGGTGGAGCTCAACCACGCCGGCGCGGCCGCGATCCCGGGTTGCAACGTGTACGAGTTCGTCGGCCACCCCGGCGTGCTCGACGGCATCATCGGTGCGTGCCCGGCAGGGACGCACATCCACACCGCGGGTGGCGCGCCCGAAGGCGACCACATCTCGTCGGCCACCGCGAAGAAGAAGGGCGTGGTCATCCACTTCGGCGGCGGCCCCAGACACGAGGACTGGTACGGCACGCTGGCCGCGGTCGTGGCAGGTGATCTCGACCCCAGCCCCGTGATCGGCATGGTCGTCGACCTCGACGGCGTCCCCGAGGCGATCGACCTCGCCCGCCGCGCCGACGGTCCCGCGCGCATCATGATCCACCCCTTCGGTGACGTCTGATGGCCGCCACCAATCCGGCGGTGGGCATGGTCGGCCTCGGCGAGATGGGCATGCCGATGGTCACCCGCATGCGCGCCGCGGGGTACGACGTGCAGTTCTTCGCGCGTCGCCCCGCGGTCATCGAGGAAGCGAGCGCCCTGGGGGCGACGCCCCTCGGGTCCCTTGCCGAGGTGGCCGCCACCGCCGATGTCGTCATCGTCTGCGTGTACAGCGACGATCAGGTGCGCGAGGTCGCGCTCGGGCCTGACGGCATCATCGAACACCTGCGCCCAGGCACCGTCTTGTGCAACCACACCACCGGCCGCCCGTCCACCGGCCAGGCGCTGCTCGCTGCGGCTGCGGCGCGCGGTGTCGCCATGCTCGACTGCGCGCTGAGCGGCGGCCCGGCCGACATCCTCGCGGGCAACCTCACGCTGCTCGTCGGCGGCGATCCCGCGGTACTCGAGCGGGTCACGCCCGTGCTCGGCAGCTACAGCTCACCGATCCTGCACGTCGGGGAGGTCGGCGACGGCCAGAAGGTGAAGCTGCTGAACAACGCGCTCTTCGGCGCGCAGGTTGCCCTCGCGGTGCAGATCGAGCGCACCGCGCAGTCGCTCGGCATGGACCCAGCCCTCGTGCTGCCCGCTATCCACGAGTGCAGTGGCGACAGCTACGCGCTCGGTGCCGCGCTCGGCCTCGGCTCGGCCGAGCGCCTGGTGGAGCTCGCGGGTCGCTTCGTCCGCAAGGACGTCGCCGTGTGCGTCGAGGTGGCCGCGGAGCTCGGCGCCGATCTCGGATCCGTGCTCACGGTGGCGCAGGAAGTCTGAACGGTTCACATCATCCGATGTTGCCGATGCACCGCATCGGCCCAGGGGGGGGATCACATGAGTGACCACGCGGCACTGAAGGAACTGCTCGACAAGCGCGCCATCGAGGAGCAGATCTACAACTACGGGCGTTCGATGGACCGGCTCGACCGGGAGCTCGGCTACCGGGTGTTCTGGCCCGAGGCGGTCGCCGACTACGACGAGCAGATGTTCGTCGGTTCCGGCGACGGCTTCGTCGACATGTGCATGGAGGCCCACCTCGGCTTCGCGTCCCACTCGCATCAGTTCACCAACATCCTGATCACCGTCGACGGCGACACCGCGCGCAGC
>Ga0302322_100003190_pt1 | contig 14022 bp, 9 predicted proteins | sample Fen_T0_2_FD_203757 | JGI IMG/M metagenome (GOLD analysis project Ga0302322, IMG submission 203757) | Peat permafrost microbial communities from Stordalen Mire near Abisko, Sweden - Fen_T0_2 | ecosystem: Environmental > Terrestrial > Soil > Wetlands > Permafrost | place: Sweden: Abisko... | reverse complement strand
GCCGGGAGGGCGGCCAGAAAACGGGGTTCAACGCGCAGGCTCCGGGCATTGGTCAGGGTGTATTCGAAGTGGAAGCGGAATTCCAAGCCGTCGCCGGAGACATCGGCGGCACGGGGGGCCAGCCCCCTGCCCTCGGCGGTCAGTTCGAAGAAACTGGCGGCGAGCGGCAGCGGGAGTACGAGCGGCGGACCCATTTCGCGGGGACGACCGGCGACCTGGCCAGCGGATAACAGGTTGTCGGTCAAGGTGCTGCCGCAGATGGCGTAGACCGCGACGGAATCATCCTGGAGAATCACCCGGACGGAACTGTCGAACGGGGCATGGGCGTGCAGGAGCTGGAGTCCGAGCAGCCAGGCGCTGAAGATGGCCGTGAGGCATCTCAAGGTACTTCCACCCGATAAAAGTTTTGCGGCGGCACGTCCACGGGGTTAGTAAAATAGAAACTGCCGGTGGCATCAAATTGATTCGTCAGCAGGCGCGTCCAACTGCCCAGCGGCAGGTCAAGATTGGTGGTGCCAAGGAGATAGAACGTGGCCCCGGGCAGTCCGCCGGTGCTGGAGAAGGTTAACCCGGTTTCGGACAGGGAAATACTTCCAAGCGACGGGGGCGCGACGGACACGACGGAGATGATGCCGCTGGTGTTCAGGGTGCTGGTATTCCAAGCGAGACCGGCTCCGAGCGCGGGCAGGATGACGGTGCCGAACGTGCCGGTGTAACTGGCGGCGTCGAACAGCTTGAAGCTGTTGCCGGCCACCAGCGGGATTGCACCCAGGTTTGTGACGATGAGCGTGCCATTAACCGTCAGGCTTCCAAGCACTTTTACGCTGTCGCAGGCCCAAACACTGGGGCCGGGTACGGGGCTGAGTTCAAAGAGATTGGTGCTGCCGGCGGCGAGGGTCAGGGAGTTGCTGAAGGTCAGGGTGCCAAGGGCATTGCTGCCGGGGGCGAGGATGGCGCTGCTGCCGATGGTAAAATCGCCTTTCAGTGACCCATTGCCCCACAAGGTTTTACCACTGCCCAAGGTGTAGGTGCCGAGCACGCTGGGATCGAAGGTGGCATCGGCGGCGACCAGCAGGCTGGTGGAATTGGCGAGCGAACCTGCGCTCGCCACTCCGACCGAGAGTACGAGCGTTCCGGCCATGATCCGGGTCGGCCCGGTGTAGGTTTCGGCGGCGGTCAAGGTCAGGGTACCGGTGCCGAGTTTGGTGAGGCCGCCATCGGTGGTGGCGCCCAGGGCCGGATCGTGGACGAGCACGCCGGCGATGGTGATGGCAAAGCCGCCATCATCCAGGTTGGCGCCGCCGGCTTGGACGGCGTTCGTGGTGAAATTAAAGGCGGGCAGAAAGGCGGCGTTGGCGGTGCCGGCTCTCAGGATGCCGCCGTTGAAATTGATAACGTTGGTGTAGGAGGTCTTGGTTTTGGTGAAACCGCCGACCGTCAGGGAGCCGCCATTCAGCCGCAGCGTGGTCAGCGCGGTGGCGCGATTCACGTTTTGCACGTCAAAATTGTTGGCGCCGCAGGAGAGGGTCGCATTGTTCTGCAAGGTCAGGGTCACCACGCCGCCGGCCTGGTTGCCGCCCAAGTTGCAAACGCCGAGGGTGATAGCGGCGTTGTCCTTGATGGTGACGCTGGTGCTGCGGTTGCCGCCGGTCGTATCGCGGCCGAAGGCGGTGGCGGAACCGGTCGCGCTCACGACGGCATTGGAGGCAAATTGAACGGCCCCGCGGGGCACAATGAAGTTGCGGTTGCCGAGCAAGGCATTACCGAGGAACACCAGCGTGCCGCCATCGGCGCCGGGACGCCATTGGGCGCTGCTATAGACGTTGGTGACATTGCCAGCCCAGGTGCAGGTGCCGTTGGTTGCGGCCATGCAGAGGTCAATGGCGCTGGCTCCGGAGATGGAATAATCATTGGTGACGGTCACGCCGCCGGTAAGCCAGACGGTGCCGTTGGTATAGACGAGCGTGCCCGAACCGAGGGCATTGCCGTTGGCGATATACAGGGTGCCGGCCCGGTTGGTGATATTGCCGGTAAGAAGGTTGGTGCCATTCAAGGTCAAGGTGCCGCCGTTCACGACGACCGTGCCAGGACCGCTGAGAACATTGGTATACACCTGTGAACCTGAAGAAACAATCACGAGCGAACCGTTGTTGGTGATGTCACCGAAAGGCAGTGTGCCGCTGAGGGTTAACTGGCCGTTAGCCACGGTGGTCAGCCCGGTGTAGGTCTGGGTGCCCGAGACGGTCAGTGTGCCCGGGCCGTTTTTTGTGAGCGTGCCGGGGCCGGTGATGTTCACGGCGCTGGTCAGGGTGCCCGGGGTTGAGTAAATAAGCGTGTCATTGTTGGTGACATTGCCGGCCAGGCCGCCGTTGCAGGCCACGCCGTCGCCGACCTGCAAAATGCCGTCGTTGATGGTGACGCCGCCGGTGGCGGTGTTGGTCGTGAGCACGGTGAGCTGGCCGGAGCCGGTTTTGAACAAAACCGAGCCGCCGGAGAGAAAGCCGCTGCCGCTGAAGGTGTAATCCTGCTGCGCCAGGATATAAACGGTACCGGCCACCAGCGAACCGCCCAGCGCAATGGCCGGGCTGTTGGAACCGATGTCATCGAAGGTGACATTGTCGCCGGAAGTGAAGGTCACGAGGTCGGTGCCTTTCAGCCAGTTGTTGCCGCTGCCGTTGGCCCAGACATTGTTCAGGCCATCGCCCTGCCAGATGAGATTGGAGGGCGGTACCATGGGCGAGACGAGCACACTCACCGGGTTGGTGTAGGCGGTGCCATCGGAACCGGTGACGCGGAATTGGAAACCGGCGAGGCCGTAGAAATCTGTGGCCGGCACAAAATGCGCGACATGGCCGCTCAGGGTGACGACGCCGTTGCTGCCATTGGCCACGACATACACGGGACTGGCGTTGGTAAAGCCACGGGTGTATTGCCACAAGTCCACGTCCACGGCGGTATTGGTGACGGTCAGCACATGAGGATCGGCGAGCCAGTTTAGATAGTGCTCGATGTTGGCGTAGCCGTCGGCGGCAATGGTCATGGCCTCGTTGACGGCGGGATTCAGTCCGACGGCCTTCTCCCAGTAATCGGGCATGCCGTCGCCATCGGTATCGATCGCCGCCACGCCGCCATTGATGACGCCATAGCCGTTGTTGCCCAGACCGGTCTGGGTCTGGGTGGTGTAGAGTCCGCCATCGGGGCCCACGGTGCCGGCGCCGGTGCCGGTGGTGCCATGGCCGAGGGTTTTCACCTGGCTCATCACCAAGTCATCCATTTGATCGTGCGGCAAGGTGCCGGCGGCCGAGACGCCCTGCCGAAAGGCGGTGGCGGCGGAGTAAAGGGGGACATTCGTGACGATGGTTGACCAGGGGGCGGTCAGCACGGTGCCGCCGGGGGAGCCTTGATACCAATCGGGCGTGGTGAGGCTGCCATTGAGGACGCCGTCGGCATTGGCATCGTAGAGGTTGCCGGTGTAGTAAATGCTCTGGTTGTTATCGACCTGATACCAGGGGAAATTGGAACTGCTCGAAGCGGGGCCGGCGATGAAATAGTTGTTTACAATGTCGTGGCTGAATTCGGTGCTGGTATGGGTGGTGTAACCGGCGGAGCAGTTGTAGAGGACGTTGTTGATGAAGACATTGTTCACCTTGGCCAGCGGGTTGCGGTTGTGGGAATTGGCGAAGAGGCAGTTAAACCACGACCAGGAGCTGCTGACGGATTCGGTGTGCGCGCCGAATTGCTGGCCGGTCGGATTGGCGATGAGACAGTTTTGAAAGGTGATGTCGGTGACGGGGGTGGTCTGCCAGGCATCGCTGACGCCATCGATGTTGTTCCACGGGGCAAACTCGAGGGACAGGTGGTCGCAGATGATGTCGCGGGCATTGTAGAGGCTCAGGGCGTCGTCGGTGGTGCTGGCGGTTTCGCTGCCGGGACGGATGCGGAGGTAGCGGCAGATGATGTTGCTGCGGCTGGCAAAGGAAATTTCGCCGCCGCGAAAGCCGATGCCGCCGCCGGGGGCGGTCTGGCCGGCGATGGTGAGGTTGCCCTTGGCGGAAACGGCGGTTTTCAAGGTGATGTAGCCGCCGACATCAAAGACGACGATGCGGTTGGCGGAGCTGACGGCATCGCGGAACGAGCCGGTGCCGCTGTCGGCAAGGGTGGTGACGTGATAGACGGAGCCGCCGCGTCCGCCGGTGGCATTGGCGCCGAAACCGAGGGCACCGGGAAAGGCGACGGGCTGGGCGTGGAGCAGCGGCGCGGCCAGGCAGGCGGCCAGCCAAATCAAAGCGGAAAAGCGCGGCCGGGCACAGGCGACACGGCGAAGGGAGGGAAACATGATGTGAGTTTATTTCATGCCCCTGCCCCGGCCATCAGATGTTTGTCTGATTTCGGGGTGGGAGGGGATATGGGGGCAGGATAGACAGGTTGGGCCGGGGCGGCCAACCGTCCGCACCAGTTCCGGGTCTATCGCGCCAACGAACGCTACCCGGAGGGGCAGAAGAAATGGCAGGTCTTGCGCAAGGGCGTGGGCGACCTGCACCGGCGGGCAGAGATCTGTGAAGCGGCCAACGGCCGTTATCTGGCAGCGCTGGCCAGTGTGCGGGCGGGCGAAAGCGTCGGCGCGGTGGTGCGGTCGGTCTGCCGTCCGGTCGTGAAGGACGGCCGCCGTTATCGCGCCCTCAACCCGTGGGCCGAACCGGATGCGGCCCTGCTGGAAGTCCTCAGCCGGGGCGAGTGGGCGGTGAGTGGGGTGCGGAACCGGGACGTGCGGGCGGCCCTGTATCCGAGGAAAGCTGACGCCGCCGAACAACGGCGGCAGAGCGGGCGTGTGACACGCGCCCTGGCCCGGTTGCGGGCGCATGGCATGATCCGCAAAGTGGGCGGCACGCATCGCTATCACCTGACCCAGTCGGGGCGGCAAATCATCCTGGCCGTCCTGACCGCGCGCCACGCTAACGTGGACAAACTCATGGCTTTGGCCGCCTTAAGATCATGTCGCATATGCACGACTTTTCATCATTCTATTATAGGTGTGAGATCTGGACGCCACGAAGTTTTCAGCCGCCGAACAGGCGGTTGAAGTAATTGTGTTAATTTTTGTATCTGAATGCTTTCCGTCATGAAAGAAAAAACAATACACCATGAGGTTGAAAAATTCCAATCAGCCACTTCTAATTGTGACAGTATACCGGTTTTTAGTGCGCAGATGTCACTTTTAACAAGCAAAAGAAAAAAGGAGGAATGCGAGGCACTTAGTTGGACGAAAATCAATTATACTATCCATATAGCTGAGATCTAAAAACATGCGTTGCATCGAAGCAATCATTTGGAAGACTGTAGACGCTCACAATCAAGCATAATTTCTATTGACAGTATCAATTTCCTTCAGCATTGTAAAACTACTTAAGTGGTGCGGTGGTTTAATGGGGTATATGCCAGCAAAAAAAAAGAAACTATTGGATTTGGCTTGGGCTGCTTGTTTTTTATCGGTCGCCCAGATTACATGCCTACTTGCCAATGTAGACTTTGGTGGTTGCGGGGGCATTCACCTACAAAAAGCCTCATCCATGTATTTCATCTATTGTTGGCTGTTTCTCATTGTCCTATCAGTTGAACCACTACACTCACAACCATACGGCCCAAATCAGGAAAATTTTGTTGATGTAAAAAAAGGAGATACGCTAACTAGAATCATTCGACAGCAATTCGGAGTAACAGAGGACTCTCCTGAAGTATTTGCTTCTTTGCAGGCAAAGATAATGGTAGCAAATAGGATTGAATCACCAAAAAAACTTAAAGTGGGTAAGCTGTTTTTGCCATTGTCTCGTTTTGAATCGGCAACAGTAAAACAGTATGAAAACAACGGGAAAGGAAGAAATGGTCGACGGAATGTCATTCAAATAAAACTTGATACAGATCGACTTCGCAATGAGGATGGGAATAATTTGATTGACCACCTCACAGATATTCTTCCACCAACTATTATTAACACCAAAGAAGGAGATACAGTTTCCGATTTGATTGTCCACTACTATGGAATCGGAACGACTCGACCAAACGCAGCGGCAATTTTAGAAGGAAAAATATTAAAATATAACAACCTCAATCGCCCTGAAGACCTGCCGGTCGGCGCGGTGCTCACACCATCCTTGCCTTCATTAAAATCAGATCTTTACACGGACAGGGGACAAGTAAGTTGTGTACAGTATTCGACGTTAGAAACCACAAAAATAAACACAGCAAATGGGAATATTGCTTATGCCGATAAAAAGACAATGTTTGTGCAAAATAAAACGCCAATTGCAAAAATAATCCAGTTTGAAGCTGATGAATATGTGCTCTCAAAACTAGAAAGGTATCAAGACATTCGAAACAACGCTACAATGTTGGAAGGAAACATTTCTATTAATTTAGCCCTCCAGCAAACAGAAATATTAAACCCAAGCCCCATGCTCACCTTAACCGAAGAAGAGCGTAATTTAATTTCTCAGCTTTTGTATGCGTCAGCAACCAGATCGGTTTATTTATTTATTCAAGATACAGGATGGCCGTCGGAATCAGCTTACAAATCTTCATACAAACACTTATTTCATATAATGGACGAAGCGTGGAGCCAAGGATTAAAACGACAATCTCCATATCCAAGGACTATATCGACGTTCCAACTCCCAACGAATCATCATTGTATAGACATTGAAGCATCTCTAAAAGAATTCACAAGCCTAGATACGAATGATCGAATTAATATTATCTATCTACCGCTAACAAAAGAACAAGGAGCCAGTCAATTACTCACAGAACTGTTTCAGCTCTATTATTTAATTAATCAAACAAGTGATGTAATAGCGCTAAACGAATTAAGCCAAGATCAAATTGCGCAAGCTAAAAAAAATGCAAGCGCAACAGTAAAAAGCCTTCCAGACAGATGGTCAGGCAATCAAATTCAAACTGACGTGGCAGCAATTTGTGCCCCACTCGAGTTGTCTTTTTGGCTTGGGAAAAAAAATCATCAATTTTCATTTTTCAACCAGTCATGGACAACGCCATATCGGAAAATAAAAGTAAATTTTCCATCACCACTCTACGGAGTCGTCGTTGCAGCAGTCGGAAATGAATCCACTAACTACAACATATTTGATGATAATCACCTTCCTGATTTTGCAGAACGCTGCCAAGGATATCCAGATACAATTGGGGTTTTAAATGTTCATCGAAATATTCAACTTGACCCAAGTTCGTCTGATGTAAGAGGAATATTTGCGGATCAAGCATTTGTTGCAGGGTTTGATGGCACCGTTGTCCCCGGCATCAATGGTACAAGCTTTGCCGCTCCACGCGTAGCTTGGTTGCTAGCCGCTCATGAGGTTCTAAGAAGCAAGCATTATTCAAGCATTGAATGGGCGTTGGCTCTTAAAGATATTGTTAAAAAATCGAGAAACACTTCGGATCGTATGGACAAGTTTTGGCTCCGCCCAAAGGATTTTATTGCTCAATAAAAAACTGCACAAAAACCCATAAATTATATGAAGAAAACCCTACCCATCACACTTGTCGCCTTAGTCTCTATATTATCGGGGTGTCATGATGATGCGAGAACGATTTGGAAAGACGGCATACGACGTTGTGCAGAAAATGATTTACTTGGCCCGAATATACTCTTTTTTGGTCCGTCTAACGGACAAGGCCCGGGCACAATATATGTAAAATATAAAGATGGGAGCATTGGGTTGAGCCACTTATCATCGGAATATTTAAACTCTCCAGACGGGATAATTGTCAATGGTTTAGAATTTGCCTGTGGCGAAAATTCATCAGTCTCAAACACAATTTCTGGGTCTTTAGACCTATCAAAGATTTTATCGGTTCCGACAACAATTTCTGGCAAGCTTAGTACTGCAAAATCGATCTCTGTTAAGACCGACTCTCTTCAGTGGGTCGAACTTGTTGTCGGCCCTTATAAAGCACTAGTTAACTCACAACCGCCTGCAAATTCTATCAGATCAGACCTCGTGGCCGGCCAACTTGTTTTAACCCGTGCTTTAAAGGTAAAAGGCATGTCGGCTACTCTTGAATTTAGCAAAGATAAAGCTGCGGCATTAAAAATAAACTTGCCTCAGAACATTTCCGGATACACAAATTCGGGCATCAATTTTTCAGTCGGCTGGGAGAGCGATTCAAAACTTGTGCTTACTTCCAAATCGGATTTCTACATTGCTGGAGAATTGAGGCATTATGAGAACAACGGATTGGCATCTGATGTCATCGGATCATTAGTCACTGATGCTGACCAATTGAAATTTTATAATAAGCAATCACGCCCATAGGGACTGGTTTCGTTTTTTTGGCGTACCCCGACGACCATTTATTCTTTTCCATTGCTTTAGCCTCAGATGAATGAGTAATCATAAGTGCAAAACGATAACAAAAAAATGCCTGATGAAATTCGTTTGGCTAAAATACAAACTTTGAAAAATGAAGCCATTCACTTTCGTTGCACAGTTTGCTGTCGGATTCAGAATATCATAATATCATTGCTTTATGGAGAATGAGTTGGATCTATTGTCCTGGCTGAGAGCATTCCAATCAATGCCCTAGTATGACTGTGTTAAGTTGGGAAACATAAAAACGCGACAGCGAGTCTGGAAACAATGATGATGCCAGTAATTTCACCGCAGATTTCCGGATTTGGAAAAGCATGCGATTTCTCATGAATTGAAATCAACTTAACGTAGTAATACTAGGCCTTTGGTGAAACATAAACTGGCAGTGGCTTGCCGTCTTCAAATTCGTGCAGCCGATCACGTGCGGCGGCGATTAGCTCCTCAATCGCGACCAGTGGCACATGGTTGTTGAATGTGGTGATAATCAAGGAATGATCAGCATCACAACGGAATACTTCGGCGACTACCTGACCATCAGCAAGCAACTCCATGCCGAGACCGTCGCGAACCACGTCGGAGGCAACTTGCTTGTGAAATGGGCCGCGAATTGTATTCATGGCGACGCGGGCTAACCTGTGTAGTCATACTTCTGCGCCAATTTTGGGTAAAGCTCGGCGACCTTGTCCTCATCCCATGACTTGCCAGACGGCTCCGCCGGATGAGCTTGGTAACGCGGAAATTCCTGGCCGGCGCCAAGGTCCTCTTCCACGGTGGAAGGAACATACTGATAGCCCTCGTAGTGCGCGTTCTCAGCATCGTAATCGATGTCTGCCAGTGACTGCGGGTCTGCCAAAGCCCGCTCGAATGTCTGGCGCCCCATGGAAATCAGCGTGGCGCGAAAGTCTGAAAAAGCGTCGTCGGAGCAGCCGCCCCCGATGATGTAGGCGGCGGCCCACAGCTCCCAGGTGTAAGCCCGGTCTACGCACTCGTCGAAGTGGCGGTGGAATGAACGCACCTCCACCAACGGCAGGCGGCGCAACTCCGCGTCAAGTAATTCGCACTTCTTGTCCATATCGCCGCCAGAGGCGCGATGAATATTTTCAACCCTGTTCCAGAACTGATCGAGTGTCATAATGGGGTGGTATGGTGCGACTTCGTATTAGGCAGCCTACGCCAAACGTATCCACACCACCATTTTATGTCAATGGTTCGGTCGGCGGCGTGGACGGGGCTGGCACCCGGCCGGGAGTGCGGGATTAGGTCGCCCTTTCAGGGCTTGGGATGATCGAGGGGGGCTTTGTTCCCGGGGCGGTTGCCCCGGGCTGTCATGGGCCGCACCTTTGGTGCTTGGGAAGGCGGCAGGATCGCCGCGCGGGGAATGAGCGCAGCGCGGGCGGCCGGAAGGACGAAAGGGACGAACACGGACGAACACGGACGAACACGGACGAACACGGACGGGCACGAACGAATGATGAATAAATGATGAATAAATGATGAAAGGACGAATGCGGCGGCGGCAAAAATTGGGTGGAACAACAAAGGCGCGAAGTAACAAAGTTGAGTCGGAGGCAGCGGGAAGATGGCGGCGGTGGGCGGCGAAAAATGTTGGGGAACAAATCCCGATTCAGCCGTCCCGGTGGGACTGGTTTCGTTTTTGCGGCGTCAACCGGCGATGAATCGCCGGGCTATTGTCGGATGTCCCGGTGGGACACAAACAAGGCGTCGCACGGCAGGTATGGGACGTCGTGTGGTATCCTGCCCCGACCAAAGCGGCGGAGGGCCGCCGCAGTCCAAGACGCTGGCGCGCGGCGTTATGAGCCTGGCGGTCGAGATACAGGGGTGACGCTACAACGGGGGGACTCGGGGCGGCCTTCTACAGTTGAGGGGATCACGGCGCGGACGCATGGATGCGGGCGCGCGTCGGTCGGGCAAGGACAAAAGTCGGGGGGTATCACCACAATCGAAATCCGTAGGAACCGCCCGCGACTTTGCCAGTTTCCACGGAAACGGAAAAAGACAGCCACTTGTCCCGCATCGGGTCGTAAGCTTCGCCGACGACAGCCTCGCCCACGATCCGCAAATCGCGGGTGCCATCCCACGACAACCGTTTCGTCTGCCAACGTTCACCGCTTGAATCAAAAGCCCACAAACATGTTGCGTCGGAAAAAATCAAAAGCCGGCGGGTGGCATCCAAAACAGAATCGGTGATAATGCCACCAAAATGTCGCAGCAATCGCCGGCTCTCAGGGTCAACGTGGTAGGCCATTCCGCCCGATACGACGACCACGGTGCGCCCGTCCGGGTGGAGAACTGCCTGCCTGTAGCCGGCATGGCCAGGCACGAAATTGCCGACCCAACCAGCGGACGAACGAGGATGGAAACGGATGACAAACCCTTCAGAATGTGTGCCTCGACCGGTCGCGCTGAATTGCTCTGGCAGCGGCCCGACGCCGGGCAACCCGGGCAGCACCTGGAACAACTCACATTCCGAAGTTTCAATCAGGTCGGATTTCATGACGGGTACGCGAGCGGTTTAACGAGGTCAATCACTTCACCAGCCCGCAAAAATTGAGCCAGCCAGTCTTTGTGCATTTCACCATCAGGCGCGAGCGCGAGGTTACAACAAATGTTCCGGCTTGCGGAAGCTCAAACGCAGGAAGCCAGCAATGGGTTTGGGTGATGCAGGAATGCAGGGCCAGCCTGGGATGAGCGCAGCGCGGGCGGGGAAGGACGAAAGGGACGAGCACGAATGATGAACGAATGATGAACGAATGATGAGGGGCTGAACGCGGCGGTGGCAAAAATTGGGTGGAACAACAAAGACGCGAAGTAACAAAGTTGAGCCGGAGGCGGCGGGAAATCGGCGGCGGTGGGCGACGAAAAATGTTGGGGAATAAAGGCCGGTTCAGCCGTCCCGGTGGGACTGGTTTCGTTTTTGCATCGGGACCCGGCGATGAATCACCGGGCTATTGTCGGATGTCCCGGTGGGACAAAAATAAGGCGGCAGGAGGGAGGCATGGGGCGTCGGGTGGTATCCTGCCCCGACCAAAGCGGCGGAGGGCAGCCGTAGTCCAAGACGCTGGCGCGCGGCATCATGCACCGGGTGAAGGCGGAGTGTCGGGATGTACGGAGGCCGGTCAGATCGCGGCGTGAATCCGTGGGCGTGGGTTGGCAGGCGGCGGCGCGCAGCGGACTGCGCGCCCTACCACGCCCCCGTGACTGGGCGTGGGTTTGGTGGTTTGCGGCTGCCCGGGGCTGCAAAACGAACAACCGAAAAACCGCAGACCGCCGCGGGAATTTTATTGCGGCAGCAGCCGGTAAAACTGGGAGGGACTGTCGGCATGATTGTTCTGAACGTAATTCACGCTGCCGTTATTGGTCAGCAGCAGCAGCGTGGTCCAAGCGGCCAGGTTGCTGGAGGTTTGAAAGGCATACACGGTGCCAAATTGACTGGTCGGCGACCATTCAATCGTCTGAAAGACATCCCAGCCATGGTGATGGAACAGAACCACCCGGATCGTCATTGGGAGATTGCCGGTGCGCGGCCCCGGATAAACAATTGGTTCATTGGTAGAACCGTCAAACGAACCAAAACAGGTGCTGACATCCTCAGCCAATTCCTCCGGCCCCCCGCTATAAAAATAGGATCCCAATTTTTGAAAAGTAATGACAACCGGCGGCTGAATGACCCCCGGACCGGCTCCAGTGGGATTGAAGTTCAAGGCGGCATTATTAATCCAGTTGGTGGTCCCCGTACGCGCGAAGTCGTTGCCGGCCGTAAAGAGAAAATCCGGCCGGGTGGTGACCCGCTCCAGTGGCTGTTGCAGGGTGTTGTCGTTGAGGACGAAGGTGTCCGTAAATGCATTGGTCAACGGCTGGAAGGTGCCGGGCGACGGAGCCGCCGGCTGCCGCACGAAGGTGATTTTTTCCACCCCAGGACGCCACGCCCCGTTCACGAAACCATTGCCTTCAACGCCATGGACGTCGGGCAACAGCGTTTCGTAATTCAGGTTGGTGGCAGCCAGCAAGTAACGCAATCCTCCGGCGTCATCATAGCTCAGGTTGGTAAAGAAGTGTCCTGCGGACAGGAAGTCGTCAGCAGCGGCATTGTAAGATGAAACAAATGGGTCTACTGAACCGATGCTGATAGTATTGGCACCCATATATGTATGAACTCCCGCGCCATATAAAACTCCATTTACATGTGGTGTGGGGGCAAGGGTCAGCGGATCGAAATTGAGACGCGCAATATAATCGAAAATCTCCGTGGCAGTTTGATAAGGATCGAAATACCAAACCGATAGCAAATTACCAGAACTGGACAGGATAGGATCCCAACTGTGTATCACATAAATGTTTCGCATCGGTGACGCGAGTCCGAGTTGCTCCAGCAGCCGGGTAAGCGTGGCTGATTTCAAATCAAACAAGGTTTTTGTCTGGGGTGAAGAATTATATTGTCTTGAAGAAAAAGAATAATTTGTCAACACGAGGCTGGAAGAGGGCGGCAGGTCGTTGAGGATTTTAATCGCGCTTTCCACCGCCGCCACGCCGTTCGTGCCGAAGTAGTCCAGAAACGACTGGTCAAAACCATAGGTCACCACGGGCACATTCCAACGGTATTCGCAGTTCAAATCCATCGGGCCGCCGATGTCATCGGGCCGGAGCACGCCATTTGTCGCCTGCATCCATGGCTGCACCGGCCCCAGCAAGGCAAAGGCCGAGGTGCGCAGCGTTGAAACGAGCAGACAAGCCGCCCCCAACCAGACTGAAATCCGCTTAAAGTTCAATTTCATTTAAAACCCATTCCATTAGGCAATCCTGCCAAATTCAGTGCTTTTTATAATGTGGACTTTCAGCGGATTTGTCCAATGTAAACGGCTTTGGGAGGAAAGGCGGATGACGAAGGGCTGAGGTTCAGTCGCGCTGAAGATTCGTAGTGCGGGGGACGATTGGTGGTTTGGATTTTAAAAACGGGGTGAACAACAAAGTAACGAAGAAACAAAGTTGAGCCGGAGGCAGCAGGGAGTCGGCGGCGGTGGGCGACGAAAAATGTTGGGGGACAAATCCCGGTTCAGCCGTCCCGGTGGGACTGGTTTCGTTTTTGCATCGGGACCCGGCGATGAATCACCGGGCTATTGTCGGATGTCCCGGCGGGACAAAAATAAGGCGGCAGGAGGGAGGCATGAGGCGTAGGGTGGTATCCGGTCCCGACCAAAGCGGCGGAGGGCCGCCGCAGTTCAAGACGCTAGAGCATTTCCAGCAAAGCTGTAGCGCCGGGTTGAGATCGGAGCGACGGCGGTCTTTTTGCCCTTGGGCTTCGTTTCGGCTCAGTTACAGGGTTCGTGGAACCTGCGCCTTCGCCAAAGCCTCGCCCAAGGACAAAAATCCTCGCCGCCCACCGCTACATCTTTGCTGTCAATGCTCTAGCGCGCGGCATCAGGCGGCGGATGAAAGCGGAGCGTTTGGATGCGCGGGCGGACATCGACACCGCTGGGGGAAGCTGAAGGCGTGGGTTGGCAGACGGCGGCGCGCAGAGGACTGCGCGCCCTACCACTCGCCCGTGACTGGGCGTGGGTTTGGTGGTTTGCGAGTGCCCGGCTCGGGGCGAAGGCAGATGGAAATATCTGCAAACTGCAAGCAA
>Ga0302322_100003189_pt1 | contig 14026 bp, 10 predicted proteins | sample Fen_T0_2_FD_203757 | JGI IMG/M metagenome (GOLD analysis project Ga0302322, IMG submission 203757) | Peat permafrost microbial communities from Stordalen Mire near Abisko, Sweden - Fen_T0_2 | ecosystem: Environmental > Terrestrial > Soil > Wetlands > Permafrost | place: Sweden: Abisko... | reverse complement strand
CGCAGTTTCTCACAGATCAGAGCGGCGGGTTCATAACTGGTCTCGATAAGTTCGCCAAAACGCAGGCGGCCGAGGAGTTCGTTCTGAGCCTGATGTACGGAGGTAAATTCGCGTCGTACCGCGCTTGAACGGTCGCCGATTTGAGATCCAAGACCAGCGAGCTGCGCACTCACACGGGCAGCGTTGGTCTCGAGTTCACTCTTTTCACGAGTGACAATGCGCATGAATTCGTCGGCATCATTTTTGATGCCCTGGAGCTTGCCGAGGCATGACTGAAGTTCACCGGTGAGGTCCGCGGTTGCGGCGGCGTTGGCGGCGGAAGCCAGACTGGATTCCTCGGCGAGTTTGTTGAGCGCATTGGCCGCACTCATCCGGGCGGCCGCGATTTGGGCGTTGAGCGAGACGATCTTCACCTCAAACTCATGGGAGGATATTTCGTGGGAGAAAACGCGTACGACCTCGTCGATACGTTCAACCAGCCGGGAGATCTTGGAATTAGCCTTTTCGCTTTGATCGGCAATGAGCGTGAGCTGGTGGATCTCGTGTTTGAATAGTTCTGAGATCCGTGAACGACCGAAAGCAGCTTGCGCGGCTTTCTCCATTTCGGTGAAATTCTCGATCAACTGGCCGCCGATTGCGAGGAGATCGCCAATGCCTTTAGAAACTTCAGCGCCGGCCTTTTCGATGTCGGTGCGTGAAGAGGCGAGATGGGCTTGTTGCACGCAGGCGGCGTGGTGGATAAAGCCAAGTTCGGGTTTGCTGGTTGATTCGCAAGACTGATCGAGACCGCCCAGATGTTTGGAGATGTCCTCGAAACCGGCAGCGACGTGTTCCAGCTGCTGACGGACGATATCTTGATATTGGAGCGAGGTGATGATCTGGAGCGTGATCGGCCCGGTCTGCGCGAAGAGCTCACCGACTTTGCAGCTCAGTTCGGCGCAAGGAATCAGCGAGGTTTTGTAGTCAGCGAGTTCCTGCTGGAGTTTGTCGATGCTTTGCTGAGCACGTCCTTGCAGGCTCTGCTCGAGACCGTGCAGCGCCTCGCGTTCGTGGCGTGCTTCCTCGATGACCTGCTCAATCCGGCCGAAGGCTGCGGCAGTGGTTTTCTCGATCTTGCCGTCGATCTCGGCAATCGCGGCCGCGACGTTTAGGAAAATGGACTGGTTTTCTGGATCAACGCGCGAAGCTTCCATCCGGATGCTCATCGTGATGATGCGCAACAATAGGTTGTTGCGGGTAAAAGTTTCGCGGACACGGCAGGCGTGGGTCAGGGCGAGTTCGACTTGTCCCATCTGTTGCTGTTCGGAAATTGCAATGCCCATGCTCGAGTGCACGAGGTCGACCGAACTTTTGTAAACCGTATAGGCTGTCGCGAGGATGTTCTCCTTGTCGCGTTGGTGGAGGAGATTGTCGAGCGATTCGGCTTGTTCGCGGATGCTGTTGAACCGCGTGCTTAGTTCCGACAGACCGCGAGCGAGCTCGGTGAACTCGGCATCAGTCTCTTTGCCAAAGTCGAGGAGCCCAGCCTGACAGTTGTCGACGTCGGATAGTAACGAGATGGCGTCGAAAGTGGGATCACCGCTGAATTGGCCCGCCTGTCTTGGCCGCAACTTACCAACCAGAACCGAAGCGCGGCGGCCAGCGCAACGCCCGAGCTTGCGAGCTTGCGCCAGCCAGCTCTTAGCTCCGTTAACTGGGTTGGTTGAGGTCAGCATTTGGGGGGTTAAGCGAGCAGTTTGCGAACGGCCTCGAGCAGCGTGCTGGGAACGACTGGTTTCAGGGCAAAGCCCAACGGACCTTCACCGGCAAACTGCCGGATTTTGTCGCCGATGGACTCCGACGTGATGACGAGCAGTGGGATACGGACAAACTCCGGCATGTTGCGTAGCCGGCGGATGAATTCTTCGCCGCTCATCTTAGGCATGATCATGTCGAGCAGGATGAGATCGACCCGTTGTTGGCGGAGTTTTTCAAACGCCTCAGATCCATCGCGAGCATCGAGGCTGCTATAGCCTGCCTGGCGAAGTAAATTCGCGTGATAGAAACGAACACTCGCAAAGTCGTCGACGACGAGCACGGTCTTTGCTGTGGCAGGAGCGGTTGTAGTCTGGGGATTCGTTTGCATGGCAGAGAATTTGTTTTAACTAGCCCGCTTGACGACGGCTGGCGCGATTTGCGTGAGGGGAAGTACCTGGTCCACACCGCCAAGGCGAATTGCTTCCTTCGGCATGCCGAAAACCACACAACTGGCTTCATCCTGGGCGAAGGTGTGGGCTCCCGTGTCGTGCAATTCTTTCATGCCGTGAGCTCCGTCGTCGCCCATGCCCGTCATGATGACGGCGATGGCATTGTGACCGACGTAGCGCGCGGCTGAGCGGAACAAGACGTCGACGGATGGACGATGCCGACTCACCAGCGGGCCATCACGGATTTCGACATAATAGCGAGCTCCGGTTCGTTTGACCAAAGTATGTTTTCCACCAGGGGCGATCAACGCACAGCCCGGGGAGACGACATCGTTTGGTTCGGCTTCTTTGACGCTGATGCGGCACAGTGAATCGAGCCGTTCTGCGAACGACCGCGTGAAGTTCTCCGGCATATGCTGCACAACGACAATGCCAGGAGCGTTCATTGGCATGTGGGTAAGCAATTCGACCAAAGCTTCAGTTCCTCCCGTCGAGGCGCCGACGACCACGATCTTTTGCGTGGTCTCGAAAGACGGTCGGGAGGCGGCTTTAGCCAGAACGGCGTCGGCGGAAAGTTTTCGCTCCGGTTGGGCGGCCAGGCGATGCGGGTGGATGCGTGCGGCTGCTTTCACGGCATCGCAAAGTGTGATACTCGATTCGAGCAGGAACTCCTGTGTGCCGTGCTTTGGTTTCGCGATTACGTCGACCGCACCAAACTCTAGCGCTTTCAAAGTCGCAGCCGCTCCTTCGGTGGCCAGACTTGAGCAGATGATCACGGGGATCGGGTGCTGTTCCATGATCCTTTGCAGAAAAGTAAGCCCATCCATGCGCGGCATTTCGATGTCGAGGATGATTACGTCTGGCTTCTGGTTTCGCATGAACTCTACGGCTTGGTACGGGTCACACGCGGCGCCCAGGACACTGAGCATGGGATCTGCCGAAAGAATCTCGGCGAGTGTTTGTCGCACCACCGGGGAATCATCGACGATCAAGACTTGAATGGGAGCGCTCACGGTTAGGTCCTTCCTTGGTGTTGGCGGACGAGCGCGAGGCCGCTCCAGTTTTCGAAATAGAGGCGCATGCCGGCGTTGCCGCCGACGCTCTCGCCAGTGATGGCCACGCGGAGGCTTTTCAAGGTGTCGAAGGCCACGCGGGCATTTTCCGAGCCGACCGCAGCGATGTCGTTGGCCAGAGCAAGCGGGCTGCCACCGCCAAAGACCTTGGCCTGAAGGTTGCGTGGGCGGCTACCGAGGGCGAGCATGCGCTGGTAGAGTTCGCGGATGGACCACTCGCCGTGGCGTCCGTTGTTGCCGGGTGAGGGGAGGAGGTAGTGGTTCATGCCACCGAAGCAGCGCAGGTCGTCGAAGAGGCAGACCGCAACACACGAACCCAGCACGGTGGTAATGCGTACCTGTTTCTCGGATACAAAAATGTCACCCGCCCAAATTGTTTCTTCGCCAACTGCGGCGGCCACGGACGGAGGCGCGAGGCGTGGAGTGTGGTGGAAACGGTCGGGCGCGGCTTTGTTCATTGCGGGGGTTCCCCTTTAAGCCTGACGTACACCGCAGCCTGAACGGTGTCCAGCGGCAGGCCCAACCCTTGCAAGGTCTCGGCGTGGGCGGTGAACAACCAGTTGCCAACGGGAAGTAGGCGGCACATACGACTCACGATCGTGCGCTGGGTGTCGCGGTCGAAGTAGATCATCACGTTGCGAAAAAAGATGGCGTCAAACTTGGTGTGCAGGCCGTAGTCCGCGGAGAGAAAATTGAGATGACCGAAGCGCACGTGGCTTCGCACCTCGGGCGCGATCCGGATGAGTCCCGCGGAAGCGTCGCGGCCGCGCAGCAGATATTTTTTGCGCAACGTCGGTGGGACGGGTGCGGTGTGTTCCTCGTCGTAGGTTGCGGCCATTGCCTTTTCCAGCACGCGCGTCGAAACGTCCGTCGCGAGAATGGAGAAGTCAAAAGATCCGCGCACTTGTGCCTCCATGAGCACCATGGCGAGCGTGTAGGCTTCTTCGCCCGTCGAGCAGCCGGCGCACCAGACCCGAAAAGGGCCGCTGGGGGAGCGGTCCCGCCAGGCTGGTAGCGCCTGCTGCGCGAGGAATTCGAAGTGATCCGGTTCGCGGAAAAAATCCGTCTTGTTGGTCGTCGCCAGATTCAGCAGGTGCTCGAGCTCTTCTTCCTGGACCTCGGGATCCGAGAAAAAACGGGCATGATAAGCATGCACATCTTCCAGGCCGAGTTCGCGGGAGCGGCGTAGCAGACGGCTTTGCAACATCGTTCGTTTCGTCGGCGGCATCTTGATGCCGAGGCGACTGGCGATGAGTGTGCTGAAGTCTTCGAACTGTTTGCTGGTTAGTTCTGCTTGTTGCATGGTGCAGCCTCCCCAAGGCTGCGCCGCTTATGCGGTGGCAGCGGTTGCTTCTGGAAGTAGGTTCGCTAGATCGTCGCTTGAGAAGACTCGTTCGATATCGAGAATGATAATGAAACTGTCGTCGCGGCGCCCAAGGCCGATGATGAGTTCGGTGCGCCAGCGCATGCCGAGCGAGGGAGGGTCGTTAATCTCCTGCGGTTCGAGTTCGAGGACCTCATGCACGGCGTCGGCGAGCCCGCCGACCACGACGGTTTGCCCGTCGATCTGAAGATCCATGACGATGATGCGGGTGTGCAACGTGTCGGCGGTCTCAGGAAGACCGAACTTGTTACGCAGGTCCACGACCGGAATGGCGTTGCCGCGGACGTTGACGACGCCCCGAAGGTAGCCTGGTGCAGTCGGCACACGTGTGATGTGCGAGAGGTCGAGCACCTCGCGGGCCTTGAAGACGTTGATGGCAAAGACTTCGTCGCCGAGGCGAAACGTCAGGTAGCGGGCAGTCTCCGTTATTTTGGCGGTACTCATGGTTTATACCTCGTTGAGATTAATGACGTTCGAATTCGTCGTCGGCCACGGCGGGGACATCAGGATGATCGAGTTCGATCATCACGCCGGAGGATTTACTACCGGGAATTCGATTCCTTGTTGCTGGTGCACGGGAAGCGGCGAGGTGGGCTGGCGCTGGACGGGCTTTCTTCTTGGCGGTTCTGATAGGTTCATCGGAGACCTTGAAGAACTCGATGGCGGACTGGAGCTGTTCGGCTTGCGAAGCGAGTTCTTCGGAGGAGGCGGCCATTTCTTCAGAGGCGGAGGCGTTTTGCTGGATGACCTTGTCGAGTTCCTGCATGGCCTTGTTGATCTGCGCCGCGCCTGTATTCTGTTCCTCACTACCAGATGCGATCTCTTTGACGAGATCCGCGGTTTTGCGGATGTCGGGTACAAGTTTGTCGAGCATCTGACCGGCAGACTCGGCGATTTCGACCGAGGAACTGGAGAGCTTGGAGATCTCACCGGCGGCCTTCTGGGAGCGTTCGGCAAGTTTGCGCACTTCGGATGCGACGACGGCGAAACCTTTGCCGTGTTCACCGGCGCGGGCGGCTTCGATTGCGGCGTTGAGGGCGAGCAGGTCGGTCTGTCGCGCGATCTCTTCGATGATGGAGATCTTTTGAGCAATGTCCTTCATCGCCTGGACAGTTTGGCTGACGGACTGACCGGCACCTTGGGCGTCCTGGGCGGCTTTGGTGGAAATCTTGTCGGTCTGGCGGGCGTTCTCGGAGTTCTGCTGGATGGAAGCGGTGGATTGCTCCATGGAGGCGGAGACTTCTTCGACGCTGGCGGCTTGTTCGGAAGCGCCACTAGAAAGGGTTTGAGCGGTACCGGTGATTTCCTCGGAGCCGGAGGCGACATTCTCAGCGGCGGCACGCACGTTGGCGACGACGTCACGGAGGTTGGCGACCATGTTCTTCAGCGCGATGCCGAGGGTGTCCTTATCGGAGGCGAGAGTGACGTCGTGCCGCAGGTCGCCGTCGCCGATTTGCACGGCGAGCTTGGCTTTGGCATCGAGGGCCTCAGCCATTCTGTTGGCGGCAGCGGAAAGGTTGCCGATCTCGTCACCAGAGGTCACTTCGACACGGGCGGTCAAATCACCCAAGGCGATCTGGCCCAGGCCAGCGGCCAAACTGTGTACCGGCTTCGTGATCATACGGGTGATGACGATGCCGAGCGTGAGAGCCAGAGCGAAACAGACGATACAGCCAATGATCAGTATTGTGGAGGAAGAGGCGAGGGCGCTGGCGGCTTCGCTGGCGCCTTTTTCGGTCGCATCCATGTTAAACTTGGCGGTGTCCTGGGCGGCTTTGAGTACGTCATCCGCGATAACGCTGCGCTTCTTGCCGAGTTCTTCACGGGCAAACCAGTTGGAGAGAAACCCTTCCATCGCCTGACGGTATTCAGAGCCAGCCTTACGACATTCCTCGATCTGACGGAGGTTTACCTCCTGGTGGGTGATAGGCTTTAGTTCGTCGAGCTTGGCATTGATCTCGGAAAAGTTCTTCAGCGTCGCCTTGAAAAGGTCGGGACTCCGGGTGGCAATGGCCTTCCAGGCACCTATACGCACGGCGCTGCCGAGATCGCTGATCTCGTTGCAGAGTTTGATCTTTTTGTAGCGCTCTTTGACTTTTTCCTCGGTGATCTTTTCTGCGACCAGGGAGCTGATATCGGCTTCCAGTGATTTTTCCTGTCCGGCAACAAATTCATCACAGGCCTTCATGTAGGCGGTGGCGGAGGTGTTCATCTCATCCTTATCCTTGCCCATCGCTTCGGTGACTTTGACGGTGTCGTTGACCAGGCCTTCGTAGGCGAGGGCTTTCCCTTCAGCCAACTGCGCATTGGCGCGTAATACCTTCAGATCATATTTATCCGCATGCGCGAGTGCATCCTTGAGGTCTTTCTTAACCTGGGCCAGGTTTTCACGACCTTTTTCCAAGGCCGCCGTATCCTCACTCATGCCGTAGGTGCGTATCTGCAGCATAGTCGCCTGTGAGTCGCGCTCGACTTCGTTGGCGATCGCCACGGCCGGGACTTTTTCTAGGGAAAGCACAGTGGCGACGGTCTTGACTTTCCACATGTTGAAAATCGCGAGGCAGCCCAGAATGAGTGTGAGTCCGGCGACGGCGATGAACGAGCCATTGAGTTTGGCGGCGAGCTTGAGGTTATTAAACATGACAATTCCTTTTACGTTACGGGTTTTCGAGAGGGTTACTTTAGAAATTCGACTGCGCCGGTTGCGATGTCGTAGCGCGCGGCAACAACAGTGACTTTGCCGGTTTTCACTAATTCGGCTACGATGGGCTCGGTTTGAGTGAGAGTGTTTGCCTCGAGTCTTGCGTTGATGCGAACGGCGTTGTCGACCGGGTCGCCGGGCTTTTGCTTAGCCATGGCGACGGCGGCTTGGAGCGACTCTACGATGCTCTTCAAGTGGCCGGGTGCTTCACCCCCGGCGACCGCAGCAGTGACGGCACCACATTTTGTGTGACCCAATACAACGATCAAAGAGACGTGGAGATGCTCGACCGCGTATTCGATACTGCCGATCACATGATCATCGAGTAGATTGCCAGCGTTTCGGATAACGAAAAGGTCGCCGAGCCCTTGATCGAAAATGATCTCCGGTGAGAGTCGCGAATCAGCGCACGCGAGGACGATGGCGAATGGGTGCTGACCCTTGGCAAGGTCTGTCCATTGTTGGGCGGTCGGGCTCACGCGACTTGGACTTCCTGTGACAAAGCGTTTGTTTCCTTCCACCAACTTCGCGAATGCGGTAGCAGGTTGGCTGTCGGGCGTCGCGGCACACACGACTCCAAAGTTGCAGATAAAGCAGAGCAACATCACTCGGGCGACCTCTTTGGCGGCTACACTTGGGTAAGTCGCGTGACGCAAATTCCACCCTAATGAAGCGATGAGGTTTTTCATTCCTAAATTGATCGTCGCCATACTCATCAACTTGATTTGAACAAACCCTCGGCCAATCGAGGGTAAACCCTTGAGCGGTCGATTTCCGCCGCTTATCCGAGCGATCAGAATCGGTTGGAGTGACAAAACGCCACGGCTCGCTTGACCGACATTCTACTCTCCCGCACTTAGCCTTAGCTCGTTGGGAAAATTTGTAGGCCAAGCCTACAGTTCTGCGATGCCCTCGCGCACGGCGTATCGAACAAGCTCCGCCGCACTCGTGCAGTTGAGCTTTGTCATCAAGCGTGAGCGGTTTGCCTCAACGGACTTGATGCTCAAATTCAGTTTTTCTGCGATTTCCTTGTTGCGGAGTCCACCTGCGATAAAACGCAGTAACTCTCTCTCTCGCTCCGTCAGGGTCGGGGCAGCGGGTGTCGCGTGGAAACTTTGGGCGCGGATCAAGGCGGTGGTGATCGCGGGACAAAGGTAAAATCTGCCGCTTAATACAGTCTGGATGGCGCGAATTAATTCTTCGCCTGCGGCCTCCTTGATTACGTATCCAGAAACGCCTGCCTGTAGCGCGTGGTTTACCGTATCAGGGGATGTCTCGGCCGTGAGAATAATAATTTTAACATCAGGTTGGTTGGCGAGAATACGGCGTGAGGCCTCGATCCCATCGAAAGAGGCCAGATGGATGTCCATTACAACGATGTCCGGATTTAGTTCACTTGTTTTGGTAACCGCCTCGGTCGCATCAGCGGCTTCTCCGATGACCTCAAGCCCCGCTTCGCCTTCCAGGATGAGTTTCACGCCTTGGCGCACGATACTGTGGTCGTCGACGAGTAGAATCTTTGTGCGTTTGTTCATGGCTGAGATTTACCTTTTTCCGGAGGGTGATTTACGCATCGCCAGGCAGACTTTCTGTCCGATCAATGCACTTTCGCACGGCAGCGGCGAGTGTTTCTGAGGTAAAGGGCTTTTGCAAAAGATCTATACCCGTTGCGGACAATTGCTCCGGGGAGGTGAGATCGGTCGTGTAGCCAGTGGAGATGATCCTACACAGCTCGGGCTTTGACTGTCGGAGTCGTTTGCAGAGCTCCAGCCCGGAAATTCCACCGGGCATAACCTGGTCAGTGAAAAGGAGAGCGATCTCGGACGCGTGTTTCTCCCAGATGGCCAATGCGGCCGGTCCATCGGTGGCTTCAAATACTCGATAGCCAAGCACCTTGAGCGTCATCGTCACTTTGTTGCGGAATCCGGCGTCATCTTCGACCACAAGAATGCCCTCGGTTCCGCCTGGGATACTCGCTTCCTCCTGGCTGGGTTTGGAAATTACGGCCGGTTCGGCTGCGGCTGGGAGGAAAATGCGAAAGTGGCTGCCTGAGCCAACAACGCTATGTACGCTAATCCAGCCATGGTGTTGTTTGACGATACTATAAACGGTGGCCAAGCCTAAACCGGTGCCCTTGCCCGGCTCCTTAGTGGTGAAGAATGGTTCGTAGATGTGGGTCAAGGTCTGCGTATCCATCCCGCAACCGGTGTCGCTTATGGCGAGGCAGATAAAGTTGCCCGGCCGGGATTCGGAGTCGCGAGAGGTATTTGCTTTGTCGAGTGTCATCGCGGTGGCACTGATCACGACCCGGCCGCCCTGAGGCATGGCGTCCCGGGCGTTGACGCAGAGATTCATGATCACCTGTTCGAGCATGCCTGGGTCGGCTTCAATCCAGAGTGGCGTCGGCACGGGGTGAAAGACGATCTTGATGTGTTCGCCGATCAGACGCCGGAGCATCTTCAACAGATCCGAGAGCAGCTCGTTGAGATCGGTGGTGCAGATTTGCATGACCTGTCGGCGGCTAAACAACAGCAATTGGCGGGTGAGGTTGGCGGCTCGCTTGGTCTCGGTTTCGAGTTCCTTGAGCGAACACTTCATCGCAGGAGAGAGTGCCGGCTCCTGGAGGAGCAAACCCAGATGCATCATGGTTGCTGCGAGTATATTGTTGAAATCATGGGCCACACCGCCTGCGAGTTGCCCGATAGCTTCCATTTTCTGCGCCTGTTGTAGATGGATCTCGAGCTCTTTGCGGTCGGTTATATCCTGAATCAGACAGGCGAACCGGCCTTCTTCTGGGCGAAAGGCTAGTACCTCGAAATGCTTGCCCAACGCGGCGGAATACTCCTCGAATCTCCGCGCCGCACCGGTGACCACCACTTCGCTGTAAATCTCGATCCATTTCGTCTCATTGTTGGGCAGCACCTCGCGCAGACGTTTGCCGATCACCTCCACCTGCTTCAACCCAGTTATCTTTTCAAAGGCAGGATTAACCGCGAGGAAACGGTAATCCACCGCTTTTCCTGCTGAGTCAAAGATCATCTCATGCAGGGCAAAACCGTCGAGCATCTGCTCGAAGAGCATTTTGTATTCTTCCCTGATTTGTCTCAAGCCAGTGGTATCGATAAGAAAACCCTCAAGCCCCAGGACCTGACCTTCTTCGCGGACTACGTGAGCAGAAAATGAATGATAGCCTACGCTGCCATCTTTCCGCCGACGGGAAAACTCGCTGGAAGAGATCGTCGCACCGGCCAACAACTCCGTTACCTTGGCCGTCGCTTCTTTGAGGTTGGCGTCGACCTGGGTTATGCTGAAATGTTTTCCGATGACCTCCTCTGCTCGCTCGTATCCGTGCAGGCGTAGCCATGCCGGATTCACCCGCTGGAAACAGCCGGCAGGATCGATAAAAAAGTATCCTGCTTCTGAGGTGTCGAGAACTTGCCGCAGGTGCTCCTCACTTGAACGCAATGCTCGTTCTGCGTCGAGTTTTGCCAAGGCGGTTGTGATATGATCGGCTAGTCCTTCGAAGAATTCGATGCGCGCGGCCGTAAACTGGCCACTGCGCCGATCGGCAAACTGCAGCAACCCGACGGGGCCGCTGCGCCCGCGCAGTGGGATGAGCGCCACGGATTCGTACTCTTCGATGTTACAGTAGCTATAGGTTTGGACTTGGCGAATGGCTGCGGGCGCACCGGCCGGCAGTTCTGTGGTGCTGTTGGTCCAAAAACTTCCCTGCTTGGTGAAGCAAAGATTAGCGGAATCAATCCGGTTGAATAAAACCTGTCCGCAGAGGCAAGACAGGAGGGGAGCGCTCGCTTTATCGCTGCCCGTTTCACTCTTCCCGTCGCGTAGACATCGATCGCATTCACCTTGCACGGACTTCAGCGGGAAACCGTGGGTTTCAACGTAAGGAAAGTCGGTGCCATCGCGGAGCCGGATCCCAATCGCTTCACACCCAGTCAGCTCTTGAAAGAAAAGCGTCAATTTCCGGACAAGACGATGGGTATCGTCATGTTGATTACAAAATCGAAGTAGTCGAATCGTTGCCTCGCGGTCGGTCTCGGCCTGTTTGCGGGCTGTAATGTCGCGCGTGAAACTGAGGATGCATGTCTCACCTTTGATTTGGAGAATCCTTGCCGACATCAAGCCGATGACCACCCGACCGTCCTTGCAACGGAATGGAGCCTCAAAACCGATGACTTCTCCCTTTAATTCTAATTCCGAAACCAGTCGATTGCGATCATCTGTATTGGCCCAGATGCCCAGTTTGCCTGATGAGGATCGTCCAATCACCTCGTCGCGCGTGTAGCCGAGGATTTTGGTGAACCCTTCATTGATGTCGAGGTAGACGCCATCGTCGAAACGGTTGATGTTGATCGAGTCGGGGCTGATCTGGAAGGCGCGCGAGAACTTTTCCTCACTTTCCCGCAATGCTTTTTCCGCTCGTTGTTGCGCAGCCCGCTGCTGGGGGATTTGCAAGGCCGCATCAACCGCAGCGCCAAGCCTCGACAGATCGTCCTTGAGGATAAAGTCGCACGCTCCGGACTTCAGCAACTCCACTGCCTCTTTGCCCATCTCGCTGGAAACAACGATGCAGGGTAGTTCGGGGACGACTTGTCTTAAGACCTCAAGAACCTGGCCGGGATTTAGTGCGGCTGTGTGGTTGTGAGCGACCACCAGTTGCCAGTGGTGACCGGCCAGCGCGGCTCTCAGCCGGTCGGGCGTGGAGACGACTTCGGATTGAACCTCGCAACCGCCTGTTTCCAGCATACGGGAAATCAACACTGCGTCTGACACAGAGTCAGTAGCTTGCAAAATGTGGATCCCGATCATTCGCAATTCAGCCTTAGAAATTTAGGATGATTTCCTTATCATCGGCAGAATTGGCAAAATCTTGGGGTATTTTGTCGTACAGTAAACTAGAAATTACTCCGAATACTTGTTCGGCTCAGGTTCCAGCGCGCGAAGCGAAAGCTAGCGGTTGCGGACGAGCGCGGCGACGAAAAAGCCGTCGGTGTTGTGTAGCGAAGGCAAGAAGGTGAGGCCGGTCGGGCTGGTGCTAACGCCGAAAGTTCGCTTGAACGGCGCGGGCTTGAACTCCGGATGTGCGGCAAGGAAGTCAGCTATGACGTCGTCGTTTTCAACGTGGCTGAGCGAGCAGGTAGCGTAAACGAGCAGGCCACCGGGGCGGACGTGACAGGCATAGCGCGAGAGGATTTCGCGTTGGCGGTGCGCGGCGGTTGTGATATCGGCGTCCGTGGTGGACCATTTGAGTTGCGGGAAGCGCCGCCAGGTGCCGGTGCCGCTGCAGGGAGCGTCGATGAGCACGCCGTCGTAGAGCGCGTCGGGAGCAGGTGGGTGTTGGCGAATGGTGATCTGCGAAAGGCGTGCGCGGTTGGCGCGGAGCTTTAGTTCGGCCAGTGCGGTGGCGCGGGGGTCGATGGCGTCGACATGGCCGGTCGAGCCGACGAGGCGGGCGAGTTGGAGCGTTTTGCCTCCCGCACCAGCGCAGGCGTCGAGCCAGCGTGAGCCGGGCGCGGGGCCGACGGCTTCGAGCAGAAGTTGAGAACCAAGATCCTGCACCTCAAATTCACCGCGCTCATAGGCGTCGGTTTTGGTGAGGTCAGACTGAGTGAAGGCCTCGATGGCGTTGGGAAGAATCTCCGCCGCCTTCCAGGTCCATTGGCGGAAAATAAACTCCTCAAAAACGGAGCGCGGGTCGTCGGTTTGCAGGCGCAGCCAGAGTGGCGCGCGGGTGTGGAGAACATCGATCTCGGGTGACTCGAAAGCGGCCGGGCAGTGGACGCGAAACCACTCGGGCAGGAGCGATTCCGTGACGCCGAGGTGCGCGGCTTTGGCGGCGACGTTGTCGGGGAGCGACGGCCAGTCGGCGGGCAATCCTTGCTTAAGCGGACGCGTGGCGGGGTCGTCGACGGCCAACCAGACGACGGCGCGAAGGGCGTCTTCCTCGGAGCGGGCGAGCAAGGTCTCGATCCACGGTAGGTGGCGGACGGTTGTGTAGATGAGCTCTCGATACAGACGTCGGTCGCGCGAGCCGAAACGTTTCTCCTTGGCGAGGCGTTGTTGGATGCGGGTGGGCAGGTTGCGGTCGGTGCGCAGGTGCGGCCGAAGTTCGGCGAGGAGGCGGAGGAAAGTCCGGCCTTGGTTGGCGGCGATCATTAAATATCTCTAGAAGCCGGTGAGGCGGACTTCGAAGGTGAAGCCGAAGTTGCTCTCGCGTTTTCGGCCTTCGTAGAAGCTGACACCGTACTGGACGCTCCAGATGTTGTCGATGTTCTGGCGTAGGGCGATGGAGCGTTCGTTAAAACGGTTTTTGCGTGCATCGTAGTGCAGCCGGCCGACGACCTGGTAGACTTCGTTGAAGCTGTACATGCCGTCGCCGATATATTCTTCGATCTGGTCTTGGAGGTAGTGATTGGAAAGACTGAAGGACCAGACAGCGCCGTCACGAATGGTGAAACGGGTGTTGAGTTCGCGTGCGGTGGAGGTCTGAGGTGCAAAGCTGTTGTAAAGGTCGAACTGCATCCAGTTCGCGGGCATAAAACTGAGGCCCGTGTGAATCGCGGAGGAATCTTTTTCCCCATCCGCGCGGTGAAAGCGAAAGTCTTGCGCGAGGTTGAGCGTGAGCAGGTCGCGTGAGCCATAGGTTTTGTCGCGGGTCTGG
>Ga0302322_100003188_pt1 | contig 14030 bp, 13 predicted proteins | sample Fen_T0_2_FD_203757 | JGI IMG/M metagenome (GOLD analysis project Ga0302322, IMG submission 203757) | Peat permafrost microbial communities from Stordalen Mire near Abisko, Sweden - Fen_T0_2 | ecosystem: Environmental > Terrestrial > Soil > Wetlands > Permafrost | place: Sweden: Abisko... | reverse complement strand
CCGGGGGGCGGGGGTATTGTCCACCTCCTCGCCTCGGGGCCGGGCGGTGCACCGGCCTCCCAGCCCGCCCCAAGACCCGCGCCCGCGGCCGGAATCATCCACCCCATTGCGAGGCGACGCTGCGAGTCGCCGATTGCGGCGGGAGGCGGTCCGTCCGAACGCCGTGGCGCGCGAGTGAAGGCGACCCGCGGCCGCGCGCCTCGCTGCTCCCGTCGCTTCGCTCCGTCCGCGTCGTGCCCGACGAGTCGACGTGCGTCCCTGGGCGTCGCTGATGTGGCGACGTGCGTCCCCGGGCGTCGCTGATCCGACGCGCTCGGTCCGGTCTGTCTAATACCGAGCGACCATGGTGACGAAGTCGCGCTCGCCGGGGACGAGGTAGCGGTCGCCGCCGCGCTTCATCTCGGGGAGCAGCTTGTTGCCGTTGATCGCGGCAGCGTTGTTGGGGTCCGTCTGCTCGAAGATGTAGGCGGTGGTCCAGTCGGAGTTGATGTCGAGCTCCATGGCTCGCACCGCCCCGGCCCGCAGGAAGAGCTCGGCCAGCTGGTTCACGGAGAGGCCCGGGCCGGCGATGTAGATGAGGCCGCCGTTGCGGTCCACGCCGATGCCCGAGCGCCACACGAGCACCTGGTTCCCGACCGTCGCGCCCCACTTGGTGGTGGCCTCGGAGTCGAGGCCCGCGGCCGACGCCCCGTTGTCGACCACCAGGGCCAGGTTCTGGCGGGCCTGGGCAAGGTTCGCGTCGATGTTTCGGTCGCGGCCCCAGGCCACGACGTCGGCCCGGCCGTCCTTGTCGATGGTGAGCGTGGCCTGGCCGGGGACCAGCGGGCGGACCTCGGTGCCTTCGTCCCAGAAGCCCCCGCGGGAGTCGTCGAGCCGGAACGCGGAGTTGAACGCGGCCACGGTCGAGGGCCGCAGCTCGTTGGGGATCTGCGCGCCGTACTTCTGTGGCGCCCCGGCGGGCTCCTTGAGGCCGGGCACGTGCACGGCCTTGAGCAGCTTCGGGTCCATCCACATGAAGCCGGCGACGAGGCTGGTGTGGACGGGGTCGGGGCGCATGAACGCCGTGTAGACGGCGGGGGTCCCCAGCACCGTGCGGCCGGTGGCTTCCCAGGTGCCTTCTCCGGGCAACGGGGTGTCGACGAAGGGCTGCATGGCCTTCGGCGGGGTGGTGGTGGGGAGCAGGGTCTGCTTCACCGAGCCCACGAGCAGGGCGAGGTCGGTGGGGATGCGGCCGACGGCGGCCGCCGTGGGCGCCTGGGCGGTGGGCAGGCCGCCTTCGGGAGTGCCGCCCTTGGGCGGGGCGTTCTTGGTGTACCACCACCGCTCGACCTGGTTGACCATGGGCCCGAAGCCGTGCTCGCGCATCCACTCCACGGTCCGGGCGCCCATGGTGTCGGTACCCGGCGCCCGGAGCGCGTCCACGTAGTTGGCGCCGATCGGGACGAGCAGGGCCGCCACCACGGCCAGCACCCCGAAGGTGATCCAGCGCTTCTTTCGGCGGGCCGCCCGCTCCCGCGACTCCTTGCGGGTCAACGCGCCGTCGCGGGTGCTCGCCGCCTCGCCGTTGTCGTTCGCGGGCGCGCTGCGGCCGGCCGGAGGTCCTGCGGTGGGCTCGACCGGGGTGACGGGCGTCGGTGCGTCGATCACCGTGCCGGCGACGCTCCCGGTGCGCCTCGAGGAAGATTCGATCTCATCGTTCGGACTGCTCAAGTGCGGCCGCGCTCCCAGTCGTCTCGCGAGGGCTCCCCGAAGCGTGCTCAGGGTATCCGCGCCGGACGCCCGCGCCGCCGCGCCCCCTCGGGGAGCCGTCGAAATCCCTCGGGCCACGCATTGCGGTGACCGGCGGGCGCTCGGATAGCCTGCAGCCCGTGGCCCTCGAGCAGTACCTGCCGCTGTTCTCCATGCTCGCGCTGGTGATCCTCTTCGCCGCGGGCAGCTTCGTCGCTTCGCAGCTCCTCGGACCCCGCCGCCCCACCTCGGCGAAGGAAGCGCCGTACGAGTGTGGGATCGTGCCCGAGGTCGAGCCGGCCGAGCGGTTCCCGGTGAAGTTCTACATCGTCGCGATGGCGTTCATCGTCCTCGATGTCGAGATCATCTTCCTCTATCCCTTCACCACCGTCCTGAAGGACCTCGCCGCCTACGGCCTCGTGGTGATGGGCGTCTTCCTGCTCATCGCGCTGGTGCCCTTCGGCTACCTGCTCTCCACCGGCGCCGTCGAGTGGGGTCCCGTTCGCGAGGTCGTCGAGCGGGTCGGCATCCGTGTGCTGCGCGCCGCGGGGATGCCCGGCCGCGACGGTCTCGACCCCGCGCGGCCCGCCTCCGAGCGGGTGGAGGAAGCTGCCTGATGGGCCTCGAAGCGGTCCCGCACAACTTCCTCACCGGGCGGCTCGAAGATCTCGTCAAGTGGGCGCGGCGCAACTCGATGTGGCCGGCCACCTTCGGCCTCGCCTGCTGTGCGATCGAGATGATGGCCACGGGCGCCGCGCACTACGACCAGGCACGCTTCGGCATGGAGGTCTTCCGCGCGAGCCCGCGCCAGGCCGACCTCATGATCGTCGCGGGTCGTGTGAGCCAGAAGATGGCGCCGGTGCTCCGCCAGGTCTACGACCAGATGGTCGAGCCGAAGTGGGTCATCTCGATGGGCGTGTGCGCGAGCTCGGGCGGCATGTTCAACAACTACGCGATCGTGCAGGGCGTCGACCAGGTCGTGCCGGTCGACGTGTACGTACCCGGTTGCCCGCCCGGTCCGGAGACGCTGCTCCACGGGATCCTCAATCTCCACGAGATGGTCCGCACCGGCGAGATCATGAAGCGACGCGCGACGCGGGGCGAGGGTGCGGGCGCAGGCGTGCACGTGGAGCAGGTCGACGGCACGCCGTCCGCGGTGCGCCTCGTCGGCACGAAGGCATAACGGGATGGACGACGACGACACCCAGCCCGATCCTGTCGCGGCCACGATCAGTGATCCCGTTGCCGCCGCGCTGGTCGACAAGTTCCCCGGAGCGGTCGCGGTCGAGTCCCACGGGCAGTCCGTCGTCTACGTCGACCGCGCCGTGTGGCACGACGTCGCGGCGTACCTACGTGCCGACGAGCGCTTCACGCAGTGCGTCGACGTCACCGCGGTCGACCACTCCGCCGACGTCGACCGCGTGGACATCTCCGGCATCGCTCCCGAGCGCTTCGAGGTGGTCGCCAACTTCCTCTCGCACCCACGCAACGTGCGGATCCGTGTGATCTGCGAAGTGCCCGAGTCCGACCCGCACGTCGCGAGCATCGCCGACGAGTACCCCGGGGTGAACTTCCCCGAGCGCGAGACGTTCGACATGCTCGGCATCGTGTTCGACGGCCACCCCGACCTCGCTCGCATCCTGATGCCCGACGACTGGGTGGGTCACCCGCTGCGCAAGGACGACCATCCCGCGCGCATCCCCGTCACGTTCAAGGGGGACCCGGCACCGCGATGAGTGAGCACATGACTCCGGGGATCTCCCGCACGATGCGAGCGTGGCCCGAGCGGCCCGACCCGCAGGGCCAGGAGCGGGCGCGATGAGTGAGCACATGACTCCGGGGATCTCCCGCACGATGCGAGCGTGGCCCGAGCGGCCCGGCCCGCAGGGCCAGGAGCGGGTCCGATGAGTGAGCACATGACTCCGGGAAACGAAGTCGAGGAGCAGCGGCTCGAGCGCCAGACCGACGAGGGCGCGCAGGAGCTTCGCCGCGGCGCGCACGAAGTCGTCATGACCGGCGGGATCTGGCCCGAGGATGACGAGACCACGATCATCAACATGGGTCCGCAGCACCCGTCGACGCACGGCGTGCTCCGGATCATGATGGAGCTCGACGGTGAGACGGTGCTCCAGGTCAAGCCGGTGATCGGCTACCTGCACACGGGGATGGAGAAGACCGGCGAGCAGCTGACGTACGTGCAGGGCGGCACCAACGTCACCCGCATGGACTACCTCGCCTGCCTCTCCAACGAGCTCGTGTACGCGATGGCGGTCGAGAACCTGCTCGACACCGAGGTGCCCGAGCGTGCGGTGTGGATGCGGATGATGCTCGTCGAGCTGCAGCGCATGGCGTCGCACCTGCTGTTCCAGGCCACCAACGGCATGGACATCGGCGCGCTCTCGATGATGATCTACGGCTGGCGCGAGCGCGAGCAGGTGCTGCGCCTGCTCGAGATGATCACCGGCCTCCGGATGAACCACAACTTCATCCGGGTCGGCGGCCTCGCGGCCGACCTGCCCGACGGGTGGGAGGAAGCCACGCTCGACGTCTGCGACAATGTCGTCGCCGGCGTGAAGGAGTACGAGACCCTGCTGGTGGAGAACCCCATCTGGCAGGAGCGCACGATGGGCATCGGCGTGATCACCACCGAGCAGGCCCTCGCGCTCGGCGCGACCGGACCGATCCTGCGTTCCACGGGGTTCCCGTGGGACCTGCGCAAGGCGCAGCCGTACCTCGCGTACGACGAGGTCGAGTTCGACGTCGTCTACACCGACAACGGCGACTGCTACGACCGCTTCATGATCCGCCTGTACGAGATCCTCGAGTCGGTGCGGATCGTGCGCCAGTGCGTGGACCGCATGCCGGGTGGCGACTACCGCGTGCAGGACCGCAAGATCACCCCGCCGCCGCGTGCCCGGATCGACGAGTCGATGGAAGCGCTGATCCACCACTTCAAGCTCTTCACCGAGGGTTTCAAGGTCCCGGCGGGCGAGACCTACGTGGCCATCGAGTCGCCCCGGGGCGAGGTGGGGTGCTATCTCGTGTCCGACGGCACGGGGAAGCCTGCTCGGCTGCACGTCCGCGGGCCGTCGTTCTACAACCTGCAGTCGGTGGAGGCGATGGTTCCGGGGAGCATGGTGGCCGACGCGATCGCGATCATCTCGAGCGTCGATCCGGTGATGGGGGAGGTCGATCGCTAGTGGCCTTCTCCACCCAGGAGCGCCGGCGCGCCGAACAGCTCGCCGGGCGCTACCCCCAGTCCAACTCCGCCACGCTGCCGTTGCTGCACATGGTGCAGGAGCGCGACGGTTGGGTCACTCCGCAGGGCATCGAGGACGTCGCCGAGTTCCTGGGCCTCACGCCCGCGCTCGTGCTCGGGACGTGCTCCTTCTACACGATGTTCAAGACGGCACCGGTCGGGAAGCTCGTCGTGTCGGTGTGCACCAACGTCGCCTGCCTCGTCAACGGCGGTCCGGAGCTCCACGAGCACCTGCGCCGTGAGTACGCGGGCAGCGACGACGTCTTCGTCGAAGAGGTGGAGTGCCTGGCCGCGTGCGACCTCGCGCCGGTGCTCCAGGTCAACTACGAGTTCCACGGTCCACTCACCGGCGAGACCGCCGTCGCGCTGATCGAGCGGTACCGGTCGGGCGAGCTGCGCGCGCGGACGATCTCCGGAACCCTCGTGGGAGGTGAAGACTGATGGCGCAGGAAACGCTGATGGTCTCGAAGTTCCTGCGCGAGCGCCCTGACGACTCGTGGCGATACGACAGCGCGCGGGCCTACAACGCCGCGTACACCCGCCTCGAGAAGGCGTTCGCGATGACGCCCGACGAGATCGTGGCCGAGGTGCAGAAGGCCGGCCTGCGGGGCAAGGGCGGCGCTGGGTTCGGGGCCGGCCAGAAGTGGTCGTTCCTGCCGAAGGACGTGTTCCCGCGGTACCTGTGCATCAACGGCGACGAAGGTGAGCCCGCCACCTTCAAGGACCACATGCTCGTCGAGCGCGACCCCCACCAGCTGGTGGAGGGCGCGATCATCACCGCGTACGCGATCCAGGCCAACCATGCGTTCATCTACTTGCGGGGCGAGTTCGGCCTCGGTGCCGAGCGGCTGCAGCAGGCGATCGACGACGCGTACCGCAACGGGTTCCTGGGCAAGAACATCGGCGGATCGGGCTTCGACCTCGAGCTGGTGCTCCACCGCGGCGCCGGCTGCTACATCGCCGGTGACGAGACGGGCCTCCTCTCGAGCCTCGAGGGCGAGCGCGCGATGCCGCGCATCAAGCCGCCGTTTCCCGCCGCGCAGGGCCTCTACGCCGCGCCCACCGTGGTCAACAACGTCGAGACGATCTCCACGATCCCGCACATCATCCAGAACGGTGCCGACTGGTTCACCGCGATGGGCGTGAACCGCTCGATGGGAACGCGCATCTTCTCGGTGTCGGGTCACGTCGAGCGTCCGGGCAACTACGAGGTCGAGCTCGGCATCACGTTCCGCGACCTCATCGAAGGGCTCGCGGGCGGCGTGCGTGGTGGCAAGGAGATGAAGTTCTTCATCCCCGGCGGCGCGTCGTCGCCGTGGCTCCTGCCCGAGCACCTCGACTCGCCCCTCGACATGGACTACGCCGGCGCGGAGCTGAAGACGATGCTCGGCTCCGGTGCGATCACCGTGTTCGACGAGACCACCGACCCGCTGCTGGTCTCGTGGCGTCTCGCGAAGTTCTACGCCCACGAGTCGTGCGGCAAGTGCACACCCTGCCGCGAGGGCTCCTCGTGGATCGAGAAGGTCCTCTACCGGATGGTCAACGGCCAGGGTCGGCCCGAGGACCTCGACCTGCTGCTGTCATTCGGCAGCAACATCGTCCCGGGCCTCAACGCACCGTTCGCGCAGACCACGATCTGCGCGCTGGGCCCGAGCACGATGAGCCACGTCGTGAGCCTCGAACGCTGGTTCCGCGACGAGATCATCGAGCGGCTCGAGCGCGACGCCGCGCGCCGCACGAGCCTCGAAGTGGTGAGTGCATGAGCTTGCAGCGCGAACGGAGCGACAACGACCTGTGCCGTCGTCCAGCACAGGGAGCGCTGCCATGGTGATGGACCAAGTCCCGATGAGCCAGTGGCCGTCGGACCAGAAGTACGTCATCCCCGTCGCTCCCGGCCCCGACGTCGTCACCGTCACCATCGACGGCAAGGAGGTGCAGGTCCCCCGGGGCGAGCTCCTCATCAAGGTCGCCCAGGAGCACGGCACCTACATCCCGCGCTTCTGCTGGCACGAGCGTATGAAGCCGGTCGGCATGTGCCGCATGTGTCTCGTCGAGATCGAGGGGATGCGCGGGCTGCAGATCTCGTGCGCTACGCCGGTCACCGACGGCATGGTGGTCAACACCCAGAGTCCGGGCGTCAAGGCGGCGCAAGACGGCGTGCTCGAGTTCCTCCTGGTCAATCACCCGCTGGACTGCCCCGTGTGCGACCGCGGCGGCGAGTGCCCGCTCCAGGACCAGACGCTCGCGTTCGGTCCGGGCGAGTCGCGCTTCGTCGAGGAGAAGCGGCACTTCGAGAAGCCGATCGCGATCAGCGACACCGTGCTCCTCGACCGCGAGCGCTGCATCCAGTGCGGCCGATGCACCCGTTTCGCCGCCGAGATCGCGGGCGACGCGCAGATCGACTTCGGTGGACGCGGCGCCAACACCGAGGTCATCACCTTCCCGGGCCAGCCCTTCGACTCCTACTTCGCGGGCAACACCGTGCAGATCTGCCCGGTCGGCGCGCTCACCGCGACCCCGTACCGCTTCCGGGCCCGCCCGTGGGACCTCGACTCCGTCGAGACCTCCTGCCAGCAGTGCGCCGTCGGTTGCCGCGGTGCGCTCGAGTCCACCTCCAACCGGCTCGTGCGGCTCCTCGGCGTCGACCTCGACCCCGTGAACCAGGGCTGGCTGTGCGACCGCGGCCGCTACGGCTACGAGTGGGTCCACAGCGACGAGCGGGTCACGTCCCCGCGCGTTCGCCGGGGCGGCGCGCTCACCGAGACCACTTGGCCGGAGGCCCTCGACGGCGCGGCCGACGCGCTGCGCGCCGCGCTCGACGCCGGTGGCCCGGAGGCGATCGGCGTGCTCGGCGGTGCCCGCGGCACCAATGAGGACGCGTACGTGTGGGCGCGGTTCGCCAAGGGCGTGCTCGCGACCGACAACGTCGACGCCCAGCTCGGCGACGGCCTCCCCGCCGAGGTGGTCCTCGGCGTGCGCCGCGCCACCATCGACGACCTCGACGGCGCGGCCGCCATCGTGGTCATCGCGCCCGACCTCAAGGAGACGCTGCCGGTTCTGTACCTGCGCGTCCGCCAAGCGGCGCTCGAGCGGGGTGTGCCCCTCGTCGACGTCGCGCCGCGCGACAACGGGCTCACGTCGTCGGCGTCCGTGGTGGTGCGCCACCTGCCCGGCGAGGTCGGTGGGGTCGGCGCCAAGCTCGCCTCGGTGCTCGCCGGTCGCTCCGGCCAGGGCCAGCTCGACGACCTGCTCCCGCTCCTCGAGGGCCGCGAGGGTCCGGTCGTCGTCATCCTCGGCCGTCCGTCGCTGGCCGAGCCCGTCACCGCGGTGGTGCACGCCGCGTCCGAGCTCGCGGCGATCCCGAACGTCCGCTTCCTCTCTGCGCTCCACCGCGGCAACGTCCACGGTGCGCTCGACCTCGGCCTTACGCCCGGGTTCCTCCCCGGACGGGTCGGGCTCGCGGCAGGTGGCGCACACGTGGCCGACCACTGGGGTGCGGTGCCGGCGGCCCGGGGCCTCGACGCTGCGGGCATCCTGGCCGCCGCAGCCGAGGGTCGGATCCGCACGCTCGTGCTCGTGGGTTGCGATCCGCTCACCGACTTCCCCGACCGCCCACTCGTCGAGGCCGCGCTCTCCAACGCGGAGAACGTCATCGTCGTCGGTGCGTTCGCAGCCGACGCCGGCGACCATGCCACCGTGGTGCTGCCCATCACGGTGTGGGGCGAGCAGGACGGCACGGCGTCCAACCTCGAGGGTCGGGTCCAGCGGCTCGCCCGCAAGGTAACGCCCGGCGGCGCGACGATGGAGTCGTGGCGGGTGGCCGGCGAGCTGGCCGCGCGCTTCGGCGCCGACTTCGACCTCGAGCTGCTCGGCGAGGTGCAGGACGAGATCGCGCGGGTCGCGCCGGCGTTCGCCGGGGTCGACGCCGCACTGCTGCGCCGCGCGCGCGACGGCGTGGTGCTCCCGCTCGTCGAGCACGCGCACGAGATCGTGTGGGGTCCGGCGCCGTTGGGCGCCGGGGTCTCCTGGGAGCCGATCCCGGCCGGGTCCGACGCCGAGCCCGTGGTCGACACCGACATCGAGCCCGCTCCCTCGGGCGATGCGACCGAGGCAGCCGAGAGCGACGACGCGGCCGAGTCCGGCGCGCCGGTGGAGTCCGGTGGAGCCACCCACGCGGTGCCCGCCCCCGGCGTGGCGCTGCACACCTGGCAGGGCCCGGCCGAGCACGCGCCGGTCGTCCCGGTCGACGGGTACGCGCTGCGGTTGGTGGCCGCGCGCACGCTCTACGGCACCGACCGTGCCGTGCAGGAATCGCCGTCGCTGGCCCAGCTCGCGCCGGTCGAGCCCGTGCTCCTGGTGAATCGCATCGACCGCGACCGCATCGGCGTGGCCGACGGCGACCGCGTCCGGGCCACGTCCGCCCGGGGCTCGGTCGAGATCGCGGTGCAGGCCGATCCCGCCACGCACCAGGGCACCGCGTTCATCGCGTCGAACCGGCGCGGTCCCGGTGTGGGCGACCTCGTCGACGCCGGCGAAGCGGTCACCGACCTGCGCGTGGAGACGCTCAGATGAGTGAGCCCATGAGCCGCGACCACCTTCGACCGGCGGCGAGCGGGGCCCGAGCGGCCCGGCGGCGGAGCCGCCCGGAGCGGGAGTCATGATCCCGCCGCTCGGGGCCGACCCGCTGTTCTCCAACGGCATCGACACGACGGTCGTGCTGATCGTCGTCGTGAAGACGATCGTGGTGTTCGCGATCCTGCTCGTCGCAGTGATGTTCTACGTGTGGTTCATGCGCAAGGTCATCGCCGACATGCAGAACCGCATCGGTCCGCAGCGCGCGGGGCCCTTCGGCGTGTTCCAGACCCTGGCCGACGGCATCAAGCTGTTCTTCAAGGAGCAGTCGTCGCCCACCAGTGCCGACCCGCCGGTGTTCAAGCTCGCGCCGTACCTCGCGATCATCCCCGCGTTCCTCGCGTTCGCGATCGTCCCGATCGGCGGTCTCGTCACCGTCGCCGGGCACAAGACCTATCTGCAGCTGGCCGACCCCGGCATCGGCGTGCTCTGGCTGCTGATGATGTCGGGCATCGGCCTCTACGGCGTGATGCTCGCCGGGTGGGCGTCGGGCTCGAAGTACCCGTTGCTCGGCTCGGTGCGCGCGTCGGCACAGCTCCTCAGCTACGAAGCCGCGCTCGGCCTCGCCATCGTCGGCGTCCTGATCCATGCCGGCACCCTCTCCACGCGCTCCATCGTGAACCAGCAGGCGTGGAACGGCGCGGGATCGGTCTTCTCGCAGTGGTACTGGCTGCCCGCGATCGGTGCGTTCGTCATCTTCCTGATCGCCGCGGTCGCGGAGACCAACCACCCGCCGTTCGACCTCGTCGAGGCGGAGCAGGAGCTCGTCGGCGGGTTCCACACCGAGTACACCGGCATCCGCTTCGCGATCTTCTTCCTCGCCGAGTTCATGAACGTCATCACGATGAGCGCAATCGCGGTGACCCTGTTCCTCGGCGGTCCGTCGGGCCCGGGCCTCGGCTTCCTCGCCGCCGACAACTGGGTCAATGTCTGGGTCATGCCGGTCTTCTGGTTCACCCTGAAGGTGCTCGTGCTGCTCTACGCGACCGTCTGGTTGCGGGCCACGCTGCCCCGGATGCGCTACGACCAGCTCATGGCGCTCGGCTGGAAGTACCTCATCGAGCTCGCGTTCTTGTGGGCGATGATCTCGGCGGTGGTCGTGGTCGGCGCCGACCAGGGCTGGAACCGCTGGATCACGGTGCCGTCGGCGATCGTGGGCGCGGGCATCGTGCTCTCAGTGCTCTGGGCGTGCATCCCGCGCCGGGGCGAGTCGGTGGAGGAGATTCGCTGATGGGACGGTTCAGCGGCTTCCGCATCACGATCAGCCAGGTGGGCAAGGTCCTCACCGGAAACTACCCCAAGGAGAAGCGCCCGAAGCCGACGCGCTTCCACGGCCGTCACGTCCTCAACCGCTACGAGGACGGGATGGAGAAGTGCATCGGGTGCGAGCTGTGCGCGGGCGTCTGCCCCGCCCGCTGCATCTACGTGCGGGGGAAGGACAACCCGGTCGACGCGCCGGTCTCACCGGGTGAGCGCTACGGGTTCGTCTACGAGATCAACTATCTGCGCTGCATCCACTGCGACCTCTGTGTGGAGGCCTGCCCCACCGAGGCCATCACGGAGACGAAGCTGTTCGAGTTCTCGTTCAGCAACCGTGCCGACGCCATCTACACCAAGGACGAGCTCCTCGTGGGCGACGACGGCCGGGCTCGGCGCCAGCCGTGGGAGCTGTGGCTCGGTGGCGAGGACGACGAGACCAGCGCCTGGATGCGGGCCACCGCGCCGGCCGGCCAGGCCGCGTTCGAGGGCCGGGTCGGCTGGTCCGGCGAGCTCGGGTTCGGCGTGCGCCGGCCCGAGGCGGGCCAGACCGCGCCGCCGAGCCATCCCGCGCTCAACCCGGCCGACGGTCACACGCACGACCGCGACCACGACGACGACCATGACCACGGGCACGGCCACCAGGCCGACGCGCACGGCCACGGGGAAGGGGCACCGGCGCATTGACCGCGTTCCTGTTCTTCGTCGCGGCGGGGGCTGCGTTGGCGGGTGCGCTCGGGGTCGTCCTCGCGCGCAACCCGGTGCACTCCGCGCTGTTCCTCGTGATGACGCTGATCAGCGTCGCCGTCCTCTTCCTCCTCCGTGACGCCGAGCTCGTCGCCGCGGTCCAGGTGATCGTCTACGCGAGCGCCATCGTCGTGCTCTTCCTCTTCGTGATCATGCTCCTCGGCGTCGACCGCGAGGAGTCGATGGAGGATCGCATCCCCTACCAGCGGCCGGCCGCGATCGCACTCGGCGTGATCCTCCTCGCCGAGCTGTTCTTCCTCGCGGGCCACGAGTGGGCGACCGGGCAGAAGACCGCGAGTGGCGTGCCGCTCCAGGGCGGCGGCTTCGGCAACAACGTCGAGCGCGTGGCCCGGGTGCTCTTCACCGACTTCCTCTGGGCGTTCGAGATCACCGCGGTGCTGCTGGTGATCGCGGTCGTCGGCGCCGTGGTGCTCGCCCGGCGCAGCGGTCAGCGCGCCGACGCGAGCCTCGACGAGGAGCCCGAGGAGGTGACCGCGTGACCCTCGCGACCTTCGCGGTCACCGACACCTACTACCTCGTGCTCGCGGCGATGATCTTCACGATCGGCGCCGTCGGCGTGCTCACCCGGCGCAACGTGCTCGTGATGTTCATGTGCGTGGAGCTCATGCTCAACGCCGTGAACCTCTCGTTCGTCGCGTTCGCACACGCGCTCAACGACATCACCGGGCAGGTGATCGTCTTCTTCGTGCTGGTGGTTGCCGCGGCCGAGGTGGCAGTGGGCCTGGCGATCATCGTGGCCATCTTCCGGCGCCGACGTCACGCGACCGCCGACGACCTGCAGGCCCTGAAGGGCTGATCTGATGCCGACCGGAGCCCGCTCGTGAACGCACGCGACGTCCTCGACTACATCGGGATCGTCCCGTTGCTGCCGCTCTTCGGCGCGGCACTGCTGCTGCTGTTCGGTCGGCGCATCGGTGAGCCCATCGCGGGCTGGATCGCGAGCGGCCTGATGGCGCTCGCGTTCCTCGTCTCGCTGGTGATGCTCTTCTCCCTGCTCGACCTGCCGGCCCAGGGCCGCCTCCAGGTGAACCAGATCTTCACCTGGATCCCCGCGGGCACGTTCTCGGTGCACGTGGGTACGCAGGCCGACCCCCTGTCGATCACGTGGATCCTGCTGGTCACCGGCGTGGGCCTGCTGATCCACATCTACTCGATCGGGTACATGCACGGTGACCCGCTGTTCTCGCGGTTCTTCGCCTACCTGAACCTGTTCGCGGCGTCGATGCTGATCCTGGTCCTCGCCGACAACCTCCTCCTCACGTTCCTCGGGTGGGAGGGCGTGGGCCTGTGCTCCTACCTGCTCATCTCGTTCTGGTACCACCGCAACGCCGCGGCGGTCGCGGGGAAGAAGGCGTTCGTCACCAACCGTGTCGGTGACGTCGGCTTCTTGCTCGCGATGTTCCTGATCATCTCCACCTACGGGTCGCTCGAGTACACGTCGATGGGGCCGGCGGCGAAGATCGTCGGCACCGGCACGTCCACGGCGATCGCGCTGCTGCTCATGGTCGGCGCGATGGGCAAGAGCGCCCAGATCCCGCTGCACGTCTGGCTCACCGACGCCATGGAAGGCCCAACCCCGGTCTCCGCGCTCATCCACGCGGCCACCATGGTCACCGCCGGGGTGTTCCTGATGGCCCGCGCGTACCCGTTCCTCGAGATGAGCCACGACGCGATGACCGTGGTGATGTGGATCGGCGCGATCACCGCGTTGCTCGCGGGCACCGTCGCGGTGATGCAGCCCGACATCAAACGCGCGCTCGCGTACTCCACGATCAGCCAGCTCGGGTACATGTTCCTGGCCATCGGCCTCGGCGCGTACACCGCCGCGGTGTTCATGGTGCTGTGCCACGCGTTCTACAAGGGCTGCCTGTTCCTCGGGGCCGGCTCGGTGATCCACGGCAACGGCGACAACCAGGACATGCGGATCATGGGCGCCTTCCGCAAGCTCATGCCGGTCACTGCCATCGCGATGGTGGTCGCCTGGCTGTCGATCGCCGGGATCCCGCCGTTCTCCGGCTTCTGGGCGAAGGACGAGATCCTCGTCGACGCCTACGCCGACGGGAAGTACGGCGTGTGGATCATCGGCACGATCGCGGCGCTGTTGACCGCGGTGTACATGACCCGCCTGATCTTCCTCACCTTCTACGGCAACGCCCGGTTCGGCGACGCGTTCGCGCGTCCGGACGGCGCCGAAGCCGTGCCGGTTGTCTCGGGTGGCTCCGACGAGGGCGACCGCGGGCACGGCGATGGGCACGGCGACGGGCACGGCGACGGGCACGGCGACCTCGCCCTCGCCGACGACCCGTTCGCCGACGAGCCGACGGTGAAGTTCGACGAGCCGCCCCGGCCCGATCGCCTCCACGGGCACCGTCCGCACGAGAGCCCC
>Ga0302322_100003187_pt1 | contig 14031 bp, 6 predicted proteins | sample Fen_T0_2_FD_203757 | JGI IMG/M metagenome (GOLD analysis project Ga0302322, IMG submission 203757) | Peat permafrost microbial communities from Stordalen Mire near Abisko, Sweden - Fen_T0_2 | ecosystem: Environmental > Terrestrial > Soil > Wetlands > Permafrost | place: Sweden: Abisko... | reverse complement strand
GTGGGGGCAGACGTCGCAGGCGTCGCCGGTCCCGTCGTGATCGGCGTCGGCCTGATCGGCGTTGGCGACCAGCGGGCAGTTATCGACGTCGCCGCAGCGCCCGTCGTGGTCGGCGTCGTTCGCGGGGTCGTGGGGGCAGAGGTCGCAGGCGTCGCCGATCCCGTCGTGGTCGGCGTCGGCCTGATCGGCGTTGGCGACCAGCGGGCAGTTGTCGACGTCGCCGCAGCGGCCGTCGTGGTCGACATCGTTCGCGGCATCGTGGGGGCAGACGTCGCAGGCGTCGCCGATCCCGTCGTGGTCGGCGTCGGCCTGATCGGCGTTGGCGACCAGCGGGCAGTTATCGACGTCGCCGCAGCGGCCGTCGTGATCGGCGTCGTTCGCGGGGTCGTGGGGGCAGACGTCGCAGGCGTCGCCGATGCCGTCGCCGTCGCCGTCGGCCTGATCGGCGTTGGCGACCAGCGGGCAGTTGTCGACGTCGCCGCAGCGCCCGTCGTGGTCGGCGTCGTTCCCCGCGTCGTGGGGGCAGACATCGCAGGCGTCGCCGAGCCCGTCGCCATCGGCGTCGGCCTGGCTGGCGTTGGCGACCAGCGGGCAGTTATCGACGTCGCCGCAGCGCCCGTCGTGGTCGGCGTCGTTCCCCGCGTCGTGGGGGCAGGGATCGCAGGCGTCGCCGAGCCCGTCGCCATCGGCGTCGGCCTGGCTGGCGTTGGCGACCAGCGGGCAGTTATCGACGTCACCGCAGCGCCCGTCGTGGTCGGCGTCGTTCGCGGGGTCGTGGGGGCAGACATCGCAGGCGTCGCCGATGCCGTCGCCGTCGCCGTCGGCCTGATCCGGGTTGGCGACCTGCGGGCAGTTATCGAGGTTGTCGACGATGCCGTCGCCGTCGCGCTCGTCGGCAGGGCTACAGGCGGCAGTCACCACGGCCCCGACCAGGCACAAGAACAGCACCCACCGCCTCATCGTGGCCCCCCCACCATTCTTGTTGACCCTATGATGCAACGCCCTTGCCGGTTGGTCAATCACTACCGGGGCGCTACGAACCGGCATGGAGATTCGCGACCTCGACCCCGAGGCCCCCGAGGAGCGCGAGGCGTGCGCCCGGCTTCTCGTCGAGGAATTCCGTGACATCGTAGTTCTACGACGGCTTCGCCGCCGATCTCAACGCGGTGGCTGGGCGCCGGTGATCACTGCGTGACCGAGGGTCGTGCACCAGGCAGCGCTCGCCGCAGCGGTCGGGTTGAGCACCAAGTCGGCGAGCGGGCGCCAGTGATCGCCGCGACGCGAAGGTTGAGCACAAGGTCGGCGATCCGGCGCCGGCGCTCGCCGCGGCGCCCAAGATCGGCGAGCGGACGCCGATGATCGCCGCAGCCCGCTGATCATCGCGGTCGGGTAAGAGTTGAGCCGCGCATGCGGCATGCTGGTTAGCAGCTGCTAGCTGGCCCAGCAACGTCCCTACCGCACCACACTCACGAACTCGTCCCTACTTCGGTCCCTACTTTTTTCGTGGCGCCGTGAAACGCCTGGCTACGCCTCGATACGGTCAACGTATTGGAACCTGTAGATCTCGAAGTGGGTTCAAGCTCGTCGGCAGTCGTCCGAGATCCGGCCCGACACCGGACATCGTCAGGCCGGTTGACGGCTAAGTCGCGGTCGCTGCAAGTCGTTCCTCATCCGATTTCCGCTCCCTACCGCGTCCGTCCCTACCGCGATTTACCGCGATCCCTACCTTTCGGCGCTGCGCTTGGCTCGGTAGGGACCAGCTGCATGAGCGCCATCGACGCCTGGCGCGTCTCCTCCACCGTCACGCCCCGGCTGTGGTGCAGGTGCTTGTCCTGGCCACGCTGCGCCACCGCGGTGCCTGAACGGCCGGCCATCCCTTCACGACCGCATCAGGCACACCTTGCTGCCTGGCGAGGTCATGGAAGCTGTGCCGGATGCCGTGGACGGTCACCGGGCGGTCGATCCCGGCCATCACCTGCACCTCTCGCCACACGTCGTTGAGCTGGTCGTTGCCGACCGGCCGCGTTCCCGCCTCGGACGGGAACACGAGCCCGGTCTTTAGGCCCGTGCGGCTTCGCTGCGTCAGGTAGCGCCGGTGGCGGTGGACCAGTTCGGCTGCGCACACCCAGCGAGCCGCCAACGGCAGCCTCCTCCAGGACAACGATCGAGGGTTGGAGATCGCCCGTGCGCCGCCGCCGCGCGAAGGAGTGGCCCTGTTGCAGGGGCGGGCGGTGTGCGGGCGGTGTGGTAGGCATTTTCGCGTAAGATATGCGGCGCGGCGCAACAGGCTAAATTAGAACCGTGGTATGCTTGCGGCCGCGAGAGTGCCACTCATGGAACGCCGAACCGTCAATCCATTGCTGGCCCACCCATCGAGCAGGCCATCGGATCTTGATCGCCGAGAAGATGACGCCTGCCGCAGTAGAGCTGGCACTGGAGATCCGAGATGAGATCGCGGCTCGCCAGGAGCAGGCCGATCGACTCCGATCTCGCGCCGTCGAGAGAGCTCAGATCGATGAGGACCTCGCACAACGGTGATTCGTGATGGTCGATCCGGGCAACCGGCTCGTGGTCAACACGCTCGAGCCGGAATGGAACGACAAGCTGCGTGTACTGGCCAAGGCTCGCGACGACAGAGAACGCGAGATACGTGAAGATCACGTCTCCCTCGACGAGAAGGTCCGCAAGCGGTTCGTCGTGATGACGACGGACTTCAAGAAGCTCTGGGGCGATCCGACGCTGCCGAACCGCGAACGGAAGCGACTGCTCGCTCACATCATCGAGGACGTCACGCTCATCAAGCTCCCAAGCGAAGGAACCACGAAGATCCACGTCCGCTTCAAAGGCGGCAAGACCGAGACGCTCACCACGTTGAACCCGAAGTCATCTGCAGCCCAGGTGACGACACCTACGGCGATCGTGGACCTTCAGGAAGTAAGGTGTTTCGCATCCGTCGAGGCTCGGCCGTCGCCAGCGACGACGCCGGCGACCGCGCCCTCAGCTACGGGTGCATTCGGGCGGACGGACACGTTCGCGAGAATGAACGTGGGCGTGGAACGCTGGCACAAGCAAGAGTTGGTCTGGCAGAATATGGCGCATCGGGGGCCTCGTTTCGATGGAGGTCAAGCGCCGGAGAAACCGGGGCTCTGCTTCTATTTCCGGAGTCCACCTGCGCCGGATTCATCTTTTAGCGTAGCTACTTACGAGTTTTGATCCGGCAACTAGCTAGCGCTACGCGCGCGCCCACTCCCGACACCGCTCGGCGGGATGGTCGCCGACTCCGTGCGCCATTCGGACGCGGCGACGAGGACGACGGCGAGCGCCGATTGAATTCCTGATTGACGTGGTGAATAATGACCTAGTCTTGTGCGGCTGGGACGAGCGAGCGTGACGGCGAAGGCGGGTCCGGCGAAGGCGGGTCCGGCGCCGGCGGGTCCGGCGCCGGCTGCTGCGTCGCGGCCGGCGGCGCGCGGCAGGGCGGCGCGCGGCAGGGCGGCGGAGCTACGGGATTGCAGCGAGGAGCTCATGGCGCGGGCCATGGGGCGCGACCCGGCATGGCAGCGCATCGACCCCGGATACGGGGACATCATCGCCGCGGCGCGCGCGCCGAGGCCGATGGTGCAGGCCAAGCTCGCCATCGGAGCGCCTGAGGATGCCGCGGAGATCGAGGCCGACCGGGTGGCGGATGCGCTGCTTCACGACGGCGATGGCGCGGACGCGCGCGTTCCGGAGGCGGTGGTGCAGCGCCAGGCGGACGACGCCGCGGCGCCGCACGTGCCCGACCTCGACGCGCGCGTCGGCGCGCTGCGCGGTGGCGGCAAGCCGCTGTCGCCGTCGACGCGCGCCTTCGTCGAGCCGCGGCTGGGCGCCGACCTGGGCGACGTCCGCGTGCACACCGGGGGGGCGGCCGGAGAGCTGGCGCACGATCTGCGTGCGCGGGCCTTCACCTCCGGCCATGACATCGCCTTCGCGGCGGGGAAGTACGAGCCCGACACGCCCTCGGGCATGCACCTCCTGGCCCACGAGCTCACGCACGTCGTGCAGCAGGGGCATGGCGGGCCGGCCGTGGTGCATCGGCAGCCGGCGCCCGGGGATCCGCCGAAGCGCGCGCCCGGTCTGCCGGCACGCCTGCCCATCCCGCCGTCGATCGACGTGACCTGGGGCGGTGAGCCCTTCGTCGTCGAGATCGTGCTGCTGCAATCGCGCGAGAACGGCAATGACAACGACCTGGTGTTCAGGGTCCGCTACGCCGGCAAGAACGAGATCGACGGCGGCCCGTCGAGAGGATTCGTCGAGCTGCGCGTCGCCGACATCAAGTCGCTCGATGATGCCCGGCTGATCCAGAACGACGATCCGCAGGCCATGCGCATCGACATCGATCTCCGGCCCGAGTTCGCCGGCGCCCTGACCGCCACGCTCACCGATGAGATCTACCCGCTGCGCGGCCCGCGCCCCGGCCGCAGGCACAGCCTCACGGCTCTGGCCGAGGGCCACGGCGGCGCGTCGGCTTCGGTCACGCTCTACGATCGCAAGGGCGAGGCGACGCGCCCGCTGCCGCCGCTGCCGAGGCCGGAGGCGGTCCCGCCGGGCCAGGCGAGCGCCGAGCCGGCCAGTCAGGTGGGAAACATCTGGTCTGACGACGTGTACCTCGGCGGCTTCCACGACAAGTTCCGCCTCACGGTGCAGCCCGAGTCGGCGACCACGGCGCTGTTTGGCATGACCGCGATGCAGGGCGTGAGGATCTACGGCGGCGGCGGCGCCATCCTGACCTCGACGCGGCCGTTCGCGCCGGCGATCGTCCACGCCGGTGGCGACACCATCGCCCTCGCCTTGCACGGCGGCAAGGCCGCCGATCTCTCCATCACCGACTCGATCGCGGTCCCGGCCGCCAACCAGATCATCAGCGGCGACGCCCGGCGCGACCGCGACCATCACGTGAAGATCCACGGCGCCGATCTCGGCAGCGATCTCACCTTCGAGTTCATGGTCCGCGGCGGCTGGAACATGGGCCGTGACGTGCGAGGCACGGACGTCGACGTGCGCGCCACGGCCAACGCCATGTCGGTGACCCACATTCCGCCGCAGCTCGAGGGCGGCATCGACGAGGAGGCGCGGCGCTACGAGAACGCCATCTTCGAGAAGCGCAACGAGGCCTTTCGCTTCAAGGCCATCTCGGCGCCGGTGTTCGAGAGCTATGCCGTCCTCTACGTCGCGCTGAGCGAGCTCAAGCGCCAGGTGGCGGCCGGCAAGGTCGACGGCGCGCAGCAGGGCATCGCCGCCAGCTACGCCGTGAAGCTCACGGTGGCCGTCAACAACGAGACCAACCCGTGGCCGACCTTCGCGGCTCGCGAAGGCGCGGCGCTGTCGGCGGCCATCATCGGCGCGCAGTGGGCCAAGGTGTGGAAGCTGTGGCGCGACGTCCTCGACAAGCTCGACGCCTACATCGAGAAGCGCGTGAAGGCGGTGATGGGCAAGAACTCCGCCGAGGCGATCCACGTCCTCGCCGGAGCCCGCCATCGCGCCGACGAGCTGCGCGACAAGAAGGGCCTCGTGCGCCTGGCGGCGCTGTACTTCCCCGATGCCCAGTATCGCAGCCAGACGGACACGCCGCAGGCCATTCCGCTCTCGATCCACTACTTCCGCGAGGACGGGAAGTGGAAGCTCAAGGACTTCACCGATCCCGAGAAGGATCCGGTGAAGCACGAGGTGCCCGACAAGGGCACGGCCGAGCCGCCGGTGGAGCTCTTCACCCAGCTCGACCACCTGAGCGAGTACCCGAAGGGCATCATCCGCTGGCAGATCCCGGGCGGGTCGAGCGGCGCCTTCGCCACCACCGACAAGCAAACCACCGGCGAGAAGGTGCGCGCCTGGCTGGGGCGCATCGCGCTCGCCGCCGGGATGATCGGGCTGGCGCTGACCGGAGTCGGCGCGGTCGCCGACGTGGCCCTCCTGTCGACGGCGGGCACGGTGTTCTTCGCGGTGTCGGCAGCGGCTGGCGTCGCCGCGGCGACCGCCGACATGGTGGTCAAGGCGCGGCAGGGCACGCTGACCGGCCTCGACGTCGTCGTCGATGTGGCGCAGATCGCGGCGTCGCTGGCGGCGCTGGGCACCTTGCCGCGCGGCTACTTCGTCGGCCAGCTGGCGCGCGGCGCGGTGATCACCGGCCGCGCCGCCAAGCTCGCCGAGCTGGCCTCGACCGTCTACATCCCGCTGCGCGCCGTCAACCTCGGGGCCGACGTGGCCACGGTTATCGCGGTCACGGCGCAGACGCTCGAGGACCTCGAGAAGATCAAGAAGCTGCCCGTCGACCAGCAGCTCGACGCATGGCTGGTCACCGTGGCCCAGCTCATCGTCACCGCCGGCATGTCGGTGGTCTCGATCAAGGGGGCGCGCGCCGAGATCCTCGAGGGTACGCCGATGATTCGCCTGCGCATCGACGAGCACGGCATCCCGATCGCCGAGCTCCAGGCCGCCGCGGTGCGGCCCAGGGCCGGCGGCACGCGCGGAAGCTACGCGGAGTGGAAGGCCGGCGAGGATCGGCCGACGTACGTGATGAAGAAGGACAAGAGCGAATGCAGCCCCGGCAACCTCGCCGACCGCGTGCGCCAGGGCTTCGTCACCTCTTCACGGACGCAACGCCCGCTGGCACATGGCGCGACGCTCGACCTCGCGCCGGCCCCCGCCGCGGCGGCCGGAGGCGCGAAGGCGCCGCAGACGGCGTACGTGCTGGTCATCCCGGCCACCGGCACCGCCGGCGAGATCCGCATCCCGGTGACCATCGAGTCGACGAACGCGCTCCCGAAGAGCGTGCACGGCGCCGAGACCGGGCCGGCCAGCATGACGGTGCGCAGCTACACCGATGCCAAGGGCACCGCGCAGTACGAAGCGACCATCCAGGTGCACCGCGATCTCGCGGGCACCGACGTGCGCCACGCCGTCGGTCACGAGCTCGACGAGCTGGCGCTCATCGCCAGGCGCGGCTTGCGCGGCGATGCCATCACCGCGCAAAAGCGCGTCGGGCTCATGCAGTCGGCGCGCGCGCCGGCGCCGGGCACCGCCGCGCCGGCGACGACCATGCACGACACGGCGACAGCGATGGAGTTTGCGCATGCCATGCCGACCCCCGGGGCGCGCACCGCGGACTACGAGCTGCCTGCCGAGCTGCGCTCGCGGGCGCTGGACATGGGCTTCGACAACACCACGTTCCTCGAGGAGAAGCTGGCCCTCCTGCGCAACGTCGGCGTCGACGAGGACATGCTCGCCAGGCTGCGGGTCATGGCCACGCGCACCGAGCAGGTGCTGCCCAGGCTGCCGGCGGGCTCGGGCCTGGGCAGCGAGAGGATCGTCGGCCACCTCATCTACCCGTCGAAAGGCACGGTGCAGTCGCCGGTCGGCGGCGCCCATCTGGACAGCACGCTCACGGGACTGCAGACTCAGCTGGTGACGCGCAACGACCCGATTCACCTGGTACCGACCGCGGATTCGCCGCGCGTCGTCGGCGGCGTCACCTACAAGGCCTACGAGCAATGGCGCTGGAAGGGCAACGGACCGCCGGGGCCGCGACCGGCGCGCCCGGGCGGCGCCGCCGCGGTCACCCTCCCGACGCCCAAGCCGACGAGCGGCGGTTTCTGGGAGCTCATGAGCGAGCCCAAGACGACCTTCGATCGTCTCGGCGATTTCGTCGCCGAGGCCGATGGCGCGTTTGCCAATTACCGCAAGCTGCATGGCGTGGCCCCGAACCAGAGCAACGTGCGCTGGTCGGCGGCCAGTCCCAGCGGGCAACAGATCGGCGGCTACATGCAGACCGACGCCGCCGGCCGCGTGACCCACATCAGCGTCTTCCCCGATCGCATCGGAGGCGTGGCCTCGTGGTGAGCACGATGACGATCGGGCCCTACACGATGGAGGTCGTGCCGCTCCACGCCGGGCCGCTTCTTCACGGCGCGGCGCGCAGCGAGGCCGAGGTGCTGGCCACGTTGCTCAGCCACGCCGTCGACTTGCCGAAGAGCGGCATTGCCGAGGCCATTGACGAGGGCGGCGTGGCCGGCAATGCCCTGATATCGGTGTCTCCGCCGGAGAGCGACGCGGACGACCGCCAGCTGCGCGACGCCTGGGCGGCACGCGGCGGCAACCGGCTCGGGCCCGGCGAGGTGGCGCGCGTCGAAATGATGGACCGCGACACCATGGCCGTGTCGTGGACGCTCCTGCGCGATGGGCTGGCCCGGCTGCGCGCCCTGCGCGCCGAGTGGAAGCCGGAGCCCGGCCCGTGGCTCTTCAGGCACCCGGCGCGAGCGCCGTTCGTCACGCCGGAGGATCAGGCGCTGGTCAGTCATCTCGAGGACGAGGCAGCGGCCATCGACGCGCTCGACATGGCCGCCGAGGTCGGCGCCGAGCCGCAGACGCTCATCGAGCGGCGCCGCGCCTTCCTCCTCGCCGCCCGCGACGCCGGCGTGTTCGCCGCCGATCATGGCGACGTGCGCGAGCAGTGGCTGAACGACTGGAGCGCGCCCCGGCTGCTGGCGCTGCGCCGCGCCGGCGCCCGGCTCGTCGAGCTCGGCCTCGCCGCCAGCGGCGAGGAGCCGCCGGCCGGCGCGGTGTGCCTCGACTACGCGCGCCTCGAGCTCTGGCCCCCTGGCGACGACGGCGCCACCTGGGCCCGCGCCGTCTTGTCGCTTCTTCGCCCCGGCGACTGCGGCGAGCAGGGCTTCATCCTCCACCGCGTCGGATCATCGGCGGTGCACGTCTGGTGGCGCCGCGATCACGACCGCCCGGCGCTCCTGGCCATCTCGCTGCCCGGCTAGAGAGGGCATGGTGGCGCCGGCAGGAGCGCCCGGCGGACGTACACCGTCCTGTGCAAGCGGCCGAGATCTTGCTCGCAACCCCGCCGTGTGCCCTCGTCCGGTATTGCCACGTCAGTTCTATTTGATCACGCGCTGCTGTACCCAGCGGCAGCTCCTGTTACGGCCAGACGCCGCGACCAACAACGCATTCCTCTACTGCCTGATCGACGCGGCCGTGCGCTGTGCGCCCCGCGCGTGCCGGGCCGGGTCTGCGCCAGCATCTGCACCGGGAGGACGCCGAGCGAGAAAACTGCATAGACCACGTCGTGCGGCAGCCGCTCGCCCGCGCGCCGCCCGCGCTCCGGCACCTGCTCTGGAAAGCCGAGCCGCTGGGCGTAGCCCATGCCGGCGTCGATCGCGTCGAACCTCCGGCCGTCGAACAGATCAGGCGTGTGCACCCCATATCCGATCAACCGAGGCGAGCACTGGGGTCAGACTCTCATGATCCTGCGCATCCTGCGTCGCGATGCCCTGCGGACCTCAGAATCTCGCCCGAACCCCGAGCTGAGCCTGCAGAGGGTCACCGGCACCACTCTGGACCGTACCGTCGAAGTTAAAGATGAGGTTGGTGACCTCGGGCCGGCGAAGGTTCCTGGAGTTGAACAGGTTGAAGACCTCCAGCACGGGTTCGACGATGAATTGTCCCGTGTGAAACACTCGGGACAAGCGCACGTCCAGAGACGAGAACGCGTTGTCTTTTCGACCCAGGTTGCGTTGCGTCACGGAGCCGTCGGGATTGATCCGATCCTGAGGCGTCAACGCGTCGCAGCCGTTGGCGCACCCTGGACCGTTGAATTGAATCGACTTCGGCTCGGCTGAGCGATAAGAGTATCGGGCGTTGAGGTCAATGTCGCCGGGTAGGTGGGCGAGCAACCAGCCATTCAAACGATGTGTCTGATCGCGATCCGACAGGCTCCACTCGGCGTTGAGATCGGTGATCTTGGCGTAACGAAACGAAAACGGATCTCGCTCGTTGTCGTCGTCGGAGCGATCCTTGGAGTACGTGTAGTTGAGCTGGAAGGCGACGTGGTGGGAGAAGTCCTTGCGGAGGCCTAGCGTGACCCCCCAGTACTTGCTGCGCGCAGTCGATTCCACGACGGTCAGCGTGTTGACGCCGTTGGTGCCGTCCGCGCCCAAGCCCGTGCCCCAGGGCGAACCGAGGAGTGGGTCGTTGCGGTTGGCGAAGCGCGTGAGGAAGTCCGTTTTGGCATAGTTGAAGGTGGCGGAGGCGCTGAGGTCCGCTTCGAGCACCCGCTCGACGGCCAAGCTGAACGCCGTGGTGCGCGGGTTGCGGAAGTGCTTGTCGAAGACGAACACGTCCGGCCGGACAGGATCGCCCGTCTCCGACTGGGGAATGAGCGTGGTGTACGCTGGAACCGGCCCGAGGACATTCGTGAGCGCCGAGCTGCGAAACAGCGTCTGACCGATGCTGCCATTGGTGGATCGACTCGAAGCGAGCACCAGCCCGGGGACTCGCGAGTAATAGATCCCCCCGGTTCCGCGAATGATCGTGGTGCTGTCTCCGAGTGCGTCGACGGCCACGGCCAGGCGAGGCTGCAACATGCCGTAGTCCGAGGGAATGGTCCCGTTCGACGGAAACTCCTGGCCGTTTCTCGTCTGACCGATGAAGTTGGCGTAAAACACCTTGTCCGGCGGCGTGATCGGATCCGGCTCGATCTGGGCTTCCCATCGAAGACCGTAATCGAGCTTCACGCGCGGGTGCACCTGCCACGTATCTTGAAGGAAGGCCGCGGTCTCATGAACCAGGATCGATTGCGTTCCCGCATCTTCAGCGGTCCGTCCGCCCACGCCTGCCGCCTGCAGATAGGTGAGCACCGGTCCGACGATGTCAGTTCCGGCAGGACACATCGCCGATTCCGAAGAGCTACCGTCTGAACACTCGACGTAGCTGGGATTGCGGAGGAAGTTCAGGAAGCCGTCGGTAGAGTCGAAGATGTAGCGACCGTTAGCAAAGCCGCGGAAGGTCTGCGAGATGTTCGTCCGATTGTATTCCACGCCCGCTTTGATCAGATGTCTGCCGCGCACCAGCGAGATGTTGTCGTTGACCTGAATTCGCGTGTCGTCGTAGTCGACGGGAATAAAGAAGGGCATCCCGAAGCGGTAGCCGCGCTGGAAATCGAACGCGGTATCGGGGAACGGACGGTTCTGGCCATTGATCATCGGGCCGTCGTAGGTCCGCGGGCGATCCTCGCGGGCCAGCTGGAAACGCAACTCATTGTACAAGCTCGGCGTCAGCGTCGAGATCAGCGTACCGGTAACGGCGTGGGAGGAATCCTTCTCCTCCGCGTTGGCGCTGCGGCCCCAGGAATCGACGTCGAAGGTGCCGTTCTTCTGCTCGGACCAGGTGTAGTTGTAGCGCAGCGTGAGCAGGTTGTCGCGATTGACATGCCAGTCGACCTTGGCGAGGTAGACGCGGGCATCATTGGTGCGGGTGATGGATCCGTTTTCGTCCGGGCTGCCAAGCGCGGCCAGGGCGTCGACCACGCGCTGCTCGATGCGAGACGGGTCGGTCTGCTTGGTGGAGCGGCCGCGTTGAACGTCGAGGGACGTGAAGAAGAACGCCTTGTCCTTCACGATCGGACCGCCGAGAGTGAACCCAACCTGCTGTTGGTTGAAGGCGAAGCCAGGATCGGTCGAGCCGTCCGCTTTCTGGCCGCGCGCCGCGAGCGCGTCGTCCTTGCCAAAGAGATGAGCGCTGCCGCTGAACTCGTTGGTACCGGACTTCGTCAGGACCGTGACGAAGCCCGATCCGGACCGTCCAAACTCGGCGTTGGCGCCGTTGGCCACGACGACCACCTGCTCGACGGCATCGAGATTGAACGTAAAGGGGGCCCGCTGGCCGCCACGCTGCTCGCCGAAGAAGGGATTGTTGAAGTCGGCGCCATCGACCATCACGTTGTTGTGAATGCCGCGTTGACCGTTGACCGAGATCTCGTCGCCATCGGGGCCCTGGACGATGGTCACACCGGGTGACAGCGTCATGAGATCGAGGAAATTGCGTCCATTGTTCGGCAGCCCTGCCACGGCATCCGAGTCGAAGCTCGTCGAGACCGCGGAGCGCCGGTCGAGGGCCGATGCCTTGCCGGATACTTCGATGACTTCGCCGGGCCACATGACGATGCTCACGATGACGCTGGCACCCACGGAGACCCTGATGGTACGGGCTTCGGGGACGTAGCCGGCCAGTTCGGCAGCGATCTCGTAGTCTCCTGTCGGCAGCAGCGGCGCCAGGAACCGGCCGTCCTCGTCGGCCACGTAGCTTCGTTTCAGGTTCGTGCCGACGTTGCGCAGCAAGACCGTGGCACCGGCAAGGCTCTTCCCCTCTCCGTCCACGACGGCGCCTTCGACGACGCCAGTCGTCGCCTGCGACTGACCCAACACACTCGCCGGGAACAGCCAGAGAATCGCGACCACAGCGATCCATCCGGCTTTACCGCGAAGATTCCACATGTCTCCCCCTTTCACACCATCGTGTAAGGCGAACAGGAATTGCAGGAATTGGAAGACGCGCCGAGCGACGCGACGAACAGCAATGGTTTCTGCGCGCATATGTAAAATGGCTCATCTCGCGTTTGGGTGATGGGCGATTGCAGAGCTGATAGGCAGTGGGGTGCCACGCGCCTGCGCCGCTGTCACAGGCAAGCTCGCTGCGCTCGGCGTCGTGGGCGCCCCTCGACAGCGTCTCGGCACGTGGTGGAGCGCTGTCGCCACTGCGGCGTCCGCATCGAGCAGGTGCCGCGGGCTCGGTCGCGGTCGCGGTTCACCCACCTGTTCGAGACCCAGGTTCTGCGACGAGCTCGCGACTGCTCGATCGCCGGCATGTGTCGCCAGCTGGACCTGCACTGGACCTGCGTGATGCGGCTCATCGAGCGCTGGGTAGAAGCGTCGGCGGATCGGAAGTTCAAGAAGCCGCTGCGGGTGATCGGCGTCGACGAAGTTAGCTACGGTCGGGGCAAGCGCAAGTACCTGACCATCGTCTGGGATCACACCCGGGGCCGCGTGGTTTGGATCGGCCAAGGTCGGGAGCGCTGCACCCTGGACGCGTGGTTCGCCAGGCTCGGAGCCAGGCTCGGCGCCCGGCGAAGCCGCCGGATCCGCGTGGTCACCATGGACATCTGGCAGGGCTACATCGGCTCGGTCCAGGCCCGCGCGCCGCTGGCCGAGATCGTGTTCGACCGCTGCTACATCGAGCGCTACCTCGCCCAGGCGGTCGAGGAGGTCCGTCGCCACGAGTTCTTCCGGCGCGGCGGCATCCACCGCGATCGGGTCCGCGGCAAGAAGTGGCTGCTCCTGAACAAGTTCCGGTGCCTCCGCCGGAGCAAGCGGCGCGAGCTCATGGCGCTGCTGGCCATGAACCGCTGTCTGTTCAAGACCTACCTGTTCAAGGAGCAGTTCGAGCACGCGTGGACCTACACGACCGAGCAGCGCATGCGCAGGTTCCGCCAGCGATGGCGCGCACTGCTCAACTGGTCGCGGCTCACTTCGCTCATCGCGTTCTACGACATGCTGATGAGCCACATCGACGGCGTAGTTGCCTAGGCGCGTCACCGCGTGACCAACGCCGCCCTCGAGGGCAACAATAGCCGCGTCCGCGCCATCAGGCGCGCGGCTACCGCAATCCCGACCACCTGATGCTGGCGCTCTATCGTGCGTCCTGGTCGTAGTTCGACGAGGCGTCACCCGAGTGCGCGAAGAGCGAGTAAAACGAAACCGGCGTTTCAAAGAGTGGCTTGAGGATAGGTAATCTCGGGGTAACTCGCAAGCCTTTGGCGGCTTGCTTTTGGATGGATCCATTCGGGGGCGCCGGTGTGGATCCAGGTGGGTGGCGGTGGTGGAGCGTCAGCGGTCAGCGGCGCCGGTCGAGGGACGACCGGAAGATGCGCTGGATGGTCGCGGGGGCGTGGTCCTCGAAGTCATCCTGGGTGACCAAGAGGGCGCGGCGTCGGCACGATGGGCGTCGGTGGCAGTGAGCGCGCCTAGGAACTTCGAGGGCGGTGTCGCCGCTGGTGGCGCTCGGACCGGCCGCGGGAGTGGGTGGCAACGACGGCGTCTTGGGGAGTGGGGGGTGCGCGAGCCACCGTTGGTCACTCGAGGACGAACAGGTCCGTCATGGCGGGAGACCGTGGTCGGGGCCTGCGATGCGGGTTCGTCCCAGTCGAGCTCGGCCCGC
>Ga0302322_100003185_pt1 | contig 14033 bp, 8 predicted proteins | sample Fen_T0_2_FD_203757 | JGI IMG/M metagenome (GOLD analysis project Ga0302322, IMG submission 203757) | Peat permafrost microbial communities from Stordalen Mire near Abisko, Sweden - Fen_T0_2 | ecosystem: Environmental > Terrestrial > Soil > Wetlands > Permafrost | place: Sweden: Abisko... | reverse complement strand
GAAATCGATCCGAGGATCGATCCACATATAGGTGAGATCGGAGATCAGGTTCACGACGAGACCAACCAGCGAGAAGATGTAGAGCGTCCCGAACACCACCGGATAGTCGCGGTTCAGCACGCTCTCGAACGACAGCAGGCCGAGCCCATCGAGTGAGAAGATGGTCTCGATCAGGAGCGAGCCGGAAAAGAAGGCGCTGATGAAGGCGCTCGGGAATCCCGCGATCACGATCAGCATCGCGTTGCGGAACACGTGATTATAGAGCACCTGGCGTTCGTTGCAGCCCTTGGCGCGCGCGGTCATGACATATTGCTTGCGGATCTCGTCGAGAAACGAGTTCTTGGTCAACAGCGTCATGGTGGCGAAGGCCCCCAGCGCCATCGACACCAGCGGCAGCGTGAGGTGCCAGAAATAATCGATGATCTTCCAGTACCAGGGAAAATTCGACCAGCCATCGGAGGTCAGCCCGCGCAGCGGGAAGATGTTGAAGAACGAGCCGCCGGCGAACAGGATGATCAGCAGGATCGCGAACAGGAAGCCCGGAATTGCAAAGCCTACGATGATGACGGCCGAGGTCCAGGTGTCGAAGCGCGTGCCGTCCGTGACGGCCTTGCGGATGCCGAGCGGAATCGAGATCAGATAGCTCAGCAGCGTCATCCAGATGCCGAGCGAGATCGACACCGGCAGCTTTTCCCGGATCAGCTGCATCACGCTGACATCGCGGAAATAGCTCTTGCCGAAATCGAAGCGGGTGAAGTTCCAGACCATCAGCGCAAAGCGCTCCGGTGCCGGCTTGTCGAAGCCGAACTGCTGTTCCAGCTTCTTGATGAAAGCCGGATCGAGCCCCTGCGCGCCGCGATATTTCGAGCCGCCGGCATCGGCCGAGGCGCCGATCTGGCCCTGGCCGCGCGCGCCGAAATCACCGCCGCCGCCGGACACCCGCGAGGTGCCGCCGGTGTCGGCGCCGGAGAGCTGCGCGATCACGCGTTCCACCGGACCGCCCGGCGCGAACTGCACCACGGCGAACGACACCAACAGGATTCCGAGCAGGGTCGGAATCATCAGGAGAATGCGTCGGAAAATATAGGCGGCCATGGACTACTTCGCCTGCTCGAGTCTGGCGGCCTTGGCCGCATCGTACCACCAGATGTCCGGCGCGCCGACGCCCGACGCATATTTCGGCGGCTTCGGCGGGTGGCTGAACTGGTCCCAATAGGCGATCGGGTGGGTCGTCCGATTCCACTGCGGAATCCAATAGCGCCCGGCGCGAAACACGCGGTCGATCGCGCGGCAGGCCGTCGTCAACTCGCTGCGCGTCTCCGCCGCGATCGCCTTGTCGACCAGCGCGTCGATCGCGGGATTGGCGATCCCGGCCAGATTGTACGACCCCTTGGTCGCCGCGGCCTGTGACGTGAAATAGGGACGCAAGGAATCGCCGGGGGTCGCCGACATCGTCAGGCGCTCGATGGTGATGTCGAAATCGAAATCCTCGACGCGGGCGCGGAATTGCACCGCGTCGATCAGTCTCAGACTGGCCTCGATTCCGAGTGTATTGAGGTTCTTGATGAACGGCCCATGGTGCGGCTGGAACGACTGCTCATCGATCAGGAATTCGACCGCGAACACCTCGCCGTTCGGCAGCAGGCGCTTGCCGTCCTTGACCGCGAGCCCGGCTTCATTGAGCAGTTGCTGGGCCTTGCGCAGCAGCGTGCGATCCTGCCCCGATCCGTCCGACACCGGGGGCAGGAAGGGCACTCCGAACACCTCCTCCGGCACCGCGCCGCGGAATGGCTCGAGCAGCTTCAACTCCTCCGGCGACGGCGGTCCCACCGCAACCAGGTCAGAGTTCTGGAACGGCGAGATCGTGCGTGCATAGGCGCCATACATGATGGTCTTGTTGGTCCATTCGAAATCGAAGGCGTAGCTAAACGCCTCGCGGACCCGCGGATCGCCGAACTTGGCGCGGCGCGTATTGATGAACCAGCCCTGGCCGCCGGACGGCGTCTCATCCGGCAGCGTCTCCAGCTTGACGCGACCGTCCTTGACGGCAGGAAAATCGTAGCGCGTCGCCCAGATCCGCGACGTGAATTCCTCGCGATAGAGATAATTCTTGCCGGTGAAGCCTTCGAAGGCGACGTCACGGTCGCGGTAGAATTCGTAGCGGACGATGTCGAAATTGTAGCTGCCGCGGCTGACCGGCAGATCGGCGCCCCACCAATCCTTGACCCGCTCATATTCGACGTAGCGATTGACCTCGTACTTGCCGACCCGGTAGGGCCCCGAGCCGAGCGGCGCATCGAGGGACGATTCATCGAACGGATGCGCGGAGTAATAGGCCTTCGAGAAGATCGGCAACCCCGCGACATAGAGCGGGACGTCGCGCGCGCGCTTCTCCGCGAAGGTGACGACGACGGTCGCATCGTCGGCCGCCTCGGCCTTCACCAGATCGCGCAACTGCACGACGATCAGCGGATGACCCTTTTCCTTCAGCGTATTGAGGGAAAACGCGACGTCCTGTGCCGTCAGCTTCGAGCCGTCATGAAAGCGCGCCTCGGGCCTCAGGGTGAAGCGATAGATCAGTTTGTCCGGCGAGATCGCCACCGATTTCGCGGCCATGCCGTACATCGCATCCGGTTCGTCGGCGGCGCTCACCATCAGCGACACGAAGGTCAGGTTCATGCCTTGGGCGCCCTCACCCTTGAGGATGTAGGCGTTGAAGGAATTGAACGTGAAGAAGGACTGGTTATAGGCGCGCGTCGAGGGGATCAGCGAGAAGGTCCCACCCTTCGGCGCGTCCGGATTGACATAGTCGAAGTGCTGGAAGTCGGCCTTGTATTTCAGGTCGCCGAACGCCGACATGCCGTGCGCTTCCGCGGCCGTCTCGGCCGCACCGGCGGAGCCAAACTGCGCGGCGCTCAGCGCACCAAGGCCGAGACCGAGCACATCCCGTCGTGATGGAAAAAATCGGCGCAACAGGCGGCTCAAGAGCGGCCACCGGTCTTGGCGGCCTTCGCGGCGTCCCACCACCAGATGTCTGGAAAGCCCGATTGACCGTATTTGGGCAATTGTTCGGGATGGCTGAACCGATCCCATCGTGCCGTTCGCGCCTTGGGGTAATTCCACTGCGGAACGACGTAGTGATTCCACAGCAGCACGCGATCGAGCGCATGCGTCGACGCGATCAGATCGTCGCGGCTTTTCGCGAAGATCACCTGCTCGATCAGCTTGTCGACGGCCGGATTCTTGATGCCGATGAAATTTTCCGAACCGTTGGCATCGGCCGACTGCGAGCCCCAATATTCGCGCTGCTCGTTGCCCGGCGACAGCGACTCGCCCCACGAGTGGAGCGCAAGCATGTCGAAGTCGCGATTGCGCATGCGGTTTTCGTATTGAATCGCGTCGACGCCACGAACCGAGACCGTGAAGCCGAGCCGTTCGAGCGAGGGCTTGTAGAACAGCGCGACGCGCTCATAGGCCGGATCTTCGGTCAAAGTGAGCAGCTCGACACTCAATGGCTGTCCGGTCTTGGCGTTGACCAGCTTGCGCTCGCGCACCTCGTAGCCGGCCTCCTTCAGCAGCCGCTGCGCCTCCAGCAGGTTGCGCCGGACCAGTTCGGGACTGCCGCCGACCGGATTGCTGTAGGCGCTCGTGAAGACCTCGGCCGGCACATCGGCACGGACGGCTTCCAGCATTTCGAGCTCCCGCCCCTGCGGCAGCCCGGAGGACGCGAGCTCCGTTCCGTCGAAATAGCTCGAGATCCGCTTATAGGCGCCAAAGAACAGCTGCTTGTTCATCTCCTCGAAGTCGAACGCGAAATTCAGCGCGCGGCGGACCCTTGGGTCCTTGAACTGGTCGCGGCGGATATTCGGCACGAACGCCTGCATGACGCCCGAACTGCGATTGGGAAATTCCTCGAGCACCACGCGCTTGTCGTTGACGGCAGGAAAGTCGTAGGCCGTCGCCCAGTTCTTGGCGGAGCTCTCGGTCCGCCAATCCGATTGATCACCCTTGAAGGCCTCGAGCGCGACCACGCCGTCGCGCACATAATCGTAGCGATAGGTCTCGAAATTGTTGCGCCCGACATTGACGTTGAGGTCGCGGCCCCAATAGTCCGCCACGCGCTGCAGCACGATGGTCCGCCCGGCCGTGAACTCCTTGACCCGGTACGGCCCGGATCCCAGCGGCGGCTCGAGCGTGGTCGCGGAGACGTCGCGTTTCTGACCGTTGCCGTCGGTGCCTTCAAACCAATGTTTCGGCAGCACCATGAGTTCGCCTACGATCTGCGGCAATTCGCGGTTGCCGGGCGCGTCGAACGTGAACTTCACGTCGCGCTCGCCCACCGCCTCGGCGCCGACGACATGTTTGTAGTAGGCGCTGTAGCGCGGATGGTGGGTCTTGAAGGACTGCAGCGAGAAGATCACGTCAGCCGGCGTGACCGGTTTGCCGTCCTGCCATTTGGCTTCGGCGCGCAGCCGGTAGATGGCCCAGGAGAAGTCGTCGGGATGCTGCACGCTTGCGGCGAGCAATCCGTATTCGGTGGCGGCCTCGTCGAGGGCTCGGGTCGTCAGGGCCTCGTAGATCAGGCCCGTGCCCGCTGCCAGCGCGCCCTTCACGCCCGCAATGACCGGATTGAAGTTGTCGAACGTACCGGCCGGCGCCAGCCGCACCATGCCGCCCTTCGGCGCATCCGGATTGACGTAGTCGAAGCGCTTGAAGTCGACGGGGTATTTGATGTCGCCGAACAGCGACAACGCGTGCCGCCAGGCCGGCTCGGCGGCCGATTGCGCCTGCGCGGCACCGATGATGGGCAGACCGCTGGCCGTGCCGAGCGCCGGGGACATCGCGGCAAAGGCGGAGCTTTGCAGAAGCTGTCGTCGGGTAATCGCCAAATCAGGACTTCCTTCAACTATGGCCGCCTCAAGCGGAAACCGCCCTGAGCCGGGCCGTCACCGGTTCTCTCTTCTCGGTTGAGCCCGGCTCGCGCACAACACAGTCCGCGTCGGACACAATAGACCGCGTTTCATGCTGCAGACCGGCTCCATCGAGGGCGCAATATACGGCAAGGTTTCGGCAAATAGCCTTGCTTTTTCCTCATGATACTCGGTTGTGAACGGCCCGGATGCGGCGAAACGTCCCAAACCGGCTTCGGAACGGATCCCGCCACATGAAAACGGCCAGGCAAAGGCCTGGCCGTCGCGACGGAGCCTGGTCAGCACCGGATCATTTGGCTGCGGTCGGCAGCGGCTGCGGGCTGTCGGACAATGAGTTGAGATAGGCCAGCACATCGGCCCGCTCGCTGTCCTTCTGGATCCCGGCGAAACCCATCGCGGTGCCCGGGATATAGCCCTTCGGATAGGTGATGAACTGATTGAGCGCGTCGATCGTCCAGACGCCGCCCTTCGCCTTGATCGCAGCCGACCAATTGAAGCCGCGTCCTTCGCCGATCTTGTCGCCGACGACGCCGTAGAGGTTCGGACCGACACCGTTCTTCTCGCCCTTGGCGAAGCTGTGGCAGGCGCCGCACTTCTTGGCGGCGGCCGCGCCCTTCTCGACGGAGGCCGTCTGCAACAGCTTCTCGATCGGCTCGGCGGCAGCGGCGGCCGGCTTGGCCGCACCCTCGCCTTCGGCCTTGGCGGCGATCACGAAGCCAGGCTTTTCCGGCAATTTGGGCGCAAACAGCGCATGGGCGGTGAAGCTGGTGACGAGCAGGATCAGGCAGGTGCCGAGAATGGCACCGAGGATCTTGTTGAGTTCGAAGGAGTCCATTTTGGATCAGGCTCCGGGCGGGATATTCGAGTTTCCACAGCCGCGGCGGCGGCCATGCTGAGCCTCAGGAATCGAGCCTTGGTGCCTCCCCCTTCGGCAGACGTGAGATATCGGTTTGCCCGTGCTCTGGCAACCCGTATAAGCAGCCCGGCTTTGCCGATATCCCCGTCACATCCGTTGCTCTCTTGCGACCTCCTCCGACCTGCCGCTTCAGGATGACTGAGTCCCGTACCTTGGTGCTGATCCCTGCCCGCATGGCCTCGACCCGCCTGCCCGGCAAGCCATTGATGGAGATCGGAGGGATTCCGATGATCGTCCATGTGCTCCGGCGCGCCGAGGAGGCTGCAATCGGCCGGGTGGCGGTGGCGACCGACACGCCGGAGATCGCGGCCGCCGTCACCGCCCATGGCGGCGAGGTGGTGATGACGCGGCCGGATCATCCGTCGGGCTCCGACCGGATCCATGAGGCGCTGCAACAGCTCGATCCCGATCGGCGCGCCGAGATCGTGGTCAACCTGCAGGGCGATTTCCCGACCATCGATCCCAGCAACATCAGCGACGTGCTGCCGCCGCTCGACGACCCCGCGGTCGACATCGCGACTTTGGCCGCGCAGATCCACACCGAGGAAGAGAGCGGCAATCCCAACGTGGTCAAGGCGGTGGGATCGCCGATCGGCAGCCGGCGGCTGCGCGCGCTGTATTTTACCCGCGCCAGGGCGCCGCATGGCGACGGACCGCGTTACCACCATATCGGCCTCTACGCCTACCGGCGCGCGGCGCTGGAGCGCTTCGTCAGCCTGCCGCCATCGCCGCTTGAGCTGCAGGAACGGCTGGAGCAGCTGCGCGCGCTCGAGGCCGGCATGCGGATCGACGTCACCATCGTCGACACCGTGCCGCGCGGGGTGGATACGGCCGCCGATCTGGAAACCGCGCGGCGCCTGCTGGCCAAAGCGTGAGCGGGTGCTACAAGGCGCCCGAGACCACTGACATGAGCACAATCTTGAAAATCGCATTCCAGGGCGAGCCGGGCGCCAATTCCCACATCGCCATTTCCGAAGCCTATCCCACTGCCGAGGCGATGCCCTGCGCCACCTTCGAGGACGCGCTGGCGGCGATCTCGTCGGGCGAGGCCGATCTCGGCATGATCCCGATCGAGAACTCGGTCGCCGGCCGGGTCGCCGACATCCACCATCTGCTGCCGGCCTCGGGCCTGTTCATCGTCGGCGAATGGTTCTTGCCGATCCGCCACCAGCTGATGGCCATCAAGGGCGCCAAGCTCGCCGACATCAGGACCGTGGAAAGCCACGTCCACGCTCTCGGCCAGTGCCGCCGCATCATCCGCCAGCTCGGCATCAAGCCGATCGTGGCCGGCGACACCGCCGGCAGCGCGCGAATCATCGCTCAACGCGGCGACGGAAGCTGTGCGGCGATCGCCTCCCGCCTCGCCGCCGAGATCTACGGCCTCGACATCATCGCCGAGGACGTCGAGGACGAGGTCCACAACACCACCCGCTTCGTGGTGCTGGCGCGCGAGCAAAGATGGGCGGCGCAGGATTCCGGCCCGCTGGTCACCAGCTTCGTGTTCCGGGTGCGCAATCTGCCCGCCGCGCTCTACAAGGCGATGGGCGGTTTCGCCACCAACGGCGTCAACATGACCAAGCTGGAAAGCTATATGGTCGACGGCAATTTCTTCGCCACCCAGTTCTATGCCGATGTCGATGGCCACCCCAACGACAAGGGCCTCGCCTTTGCGCTGGAGGAACTGAAATTCTTCTCGCGCGAATTCCGCATCGTCGGGGTCTATCCCGGCCATCCGTTCCGGGCGACGTTCAGCGAGACCCTGGAGTCACCCAACCCGTCGCCCGGCGAACGCCGGGGCCCATAACCACAGGGTCGGGTTGAAGCGCTGGATCTCTCTCACCACCGTTCACCGATAGATTCTGCGGTATGGGTCCCGGCTCAAGGCCGGGACGACCAGAGTCAAGGCGCCGCCTGCTTCTCCAGCCCGAATGCCTCCGCCAGCAGACTGTACGAGCGCTTGCGCGCTTCATGGTCGAACACCGCTGATATCACCATCAGCTCGTCGGCCTGGCTGGTCGCGATCATCGGATCGAGCTTGGCGCGCACGGTCGCCGGCGAGCCGACGAACAGCCGCGAGCGGTTGCGCGCGATCGAGGCGCGCTCGGCATCGGTATAGGGATAGGCCGCGGCCTCCTCCGGGCTCGGCAGCGGCAGATACTGGCCCCGGTCACGCCTGAGACGGTTGAGGTCCATCGACGACGCGAGATGTTCGGCCTCCGCGTCGGTCGCTGCCGTCACCACGGCCGCCGCCAGGATCGCATGCGGCACCGAGCGCCAGCGCGAGGGGGTGAATTGCGCGCGGTAATGGGTCATCGCGGTCACCGCATCGTGGCTGGCGAAATGATGCGCGAACGCAAAACCCATCCCGAGCTGGGCGGCAAGCTCGCTCGAGTAATCGCTGGAGCCGAGCAGCCAGATCGGCGGCAGCGGGGTGTCGTCCGGCATCGCCACCACGTTGTGATAGGGATGTCCGGGCGGAAATTCGCGGGTCTCCCACAAGGTCAATTCATGCAGCCGCTCCAGGAAATCATCGCCTTCGCGGCGATCGAGCCGGCTGCGCAACGCATAGGCCGTGGTGCCGTCGGTGCCTGGCGCCCGCCCCAGACCGAGATCGATCCGGCCCGGAAACAGCGCCTCCAGCATCTTGAAGCGTTCGGCCACCACCAGCGGCGCATGGTTGGGCAGCATCACCCCGCCGGAGCCGACATGGATGTGCTTCGTGACCGCCGCGATCTGGCCGATCATGACGTCGGGAGCGGGGCTCGCGACCGAGGCCATGCCGTGATGCTCGGCGAGCCAGTAGCGGACATAGCCGAGCTCATCGACGTGGCGGGCGAGATCGATGCTGTTGCGCAGCGCCGTGGCGGGCTTGGTGGCGGTGGTGGTGATCGAGAGGTCGAGGACTGAAAGCGGGATCATCGGATCCAAACTAGTGGCTATTGGGCCGGGCACAAAGGGGGACGGATGGGCAGGTCAGGCCTGTGTGCAATGAAGAGCTCAAGCGCCCCGTATCTTGGGACGAACAACGATGCTCCAAGCAAAACTAGATTTAGCCCAACCTTGCGGAAGAGCTGAAAATCTATATCATATTGAAATAATTATATAATTTTTAAAGTTACATTTACCTCTGGTCGCCCACCGGCTTGCGGAACGGCTGTCAAATATTGGTTTTTATCGATCTAATGGGCAATTTCCCACTTCTGGTGGGCTGTTTGATCGCACCGCTTTCGCTTATCCTGGCCCGATCAAGCCAGCCCTCAGGGGCCGTAGGCTAACTATGCCGAACCGGAGTGTGCGGTGCCATGACCGAGCCGACGACACCCATATCGAATGGACATTCCGTGGCGAAGCGGCCGGCGATCTCGTTCGAATTCTTCCCGCCAAAGACGCCGGAGATGGACGAGACCCTGTGGCTGACGATCGAGCGGCTGGCGACGCTCAGCCCAAGCTTCGTCTCCGTGACCTATGGGGCCGGCGGCTCGACCCGCGAGCGGACCCACGCCACCATCGCCCGCATCCTGAAAGAGACCGACCTGCTGCCGGCCGCGCATCTGACCTGCGTCGGCGCGTCCCGCGGCGAGATCGACGAGATCGTCGACCGTTATCACGAGGTCGGCGTCCGCCACATCGTGGCGCTGCGCGGTGACCCGATCGCCGGCATCGGCACGTCCTTCGTGGCGCATCCGGACGGCTATCAAAGCTCGCCGGACCTCGTGGCCGGCATCAAGAAGCGCCATCCCGACATCGAGGTCTCGGTGTCAGCCTATCCCGAGAAGCACCCGGAAGCGCGCGATTTCGACGCCGATATCGACACGCTCGAGGCCAAGGTCGATGCCGGTGCGGCGCGCGCGATCACGCAAGTGTTCTTCGATAACGATCTCTACTTCCGTTACCTCGATCGGGTGCGCGCCCGCGGCATCGACATCCCGATCGTGCCCGGCATCATGCCGATGCATAATTTCAAGCAGGCCCGCAATTTCGTCACCCGCGCCGGCACCAGCGTGCCGGGCTGGCTCGCCGCCAAATTCGAGGGCCTCGACGACGACCCCGAGACCCGCAAGCTGGTGGCGGCCACCGTGGTCGCAGGCCAGGTCCAGAAGCTTGCCAAGCACGGCGTCGACACCTTCCATTTCTACACCATGAACCGCGCCGACCTCGTGTTCGCGATCAGCCATCTGCTCGGCATTCGCCCGACCGGCGCTCAGAAAGCGGCCTGATGACAATCCCCGTGTCTCCCAAGCGTACCGCGCTGCTCGCCGTCGCCGCGCAGCGTATCCTCGTGCTCGATGGCGCAATGGGCACCATGATCCAGGCGCTGCAGTATGGCGAGGCCGCCTTCCGTGGCGAACGTTTCAAGGATTTTCATCGCGACCTCCGCGGCAACAACGATCTGCTGATCCTGACGCAGCCTGACGCGATCGAGCACATCCACGCGCAATACTTACGCGCCGGCGCCGACATCGTCGCCACCAACACCTTTTCCGCCACCTCCATCGCGCAGGCCGATTACGACCTCTCCGACATCATCTACGACCTCAACCGCGAAGGCGCGCGGCTGGCGCGCAGCGCGGCCGAGCGCGTCACCGCCGAGGACGGCAAGCCGCGCTTCGTCGCCGGTGCGATGGGACCGACCAACCGTACCGCCTCGATCTCGCCTGACGTCTCCAGTCCCGGCTACCGCGCCGTGACCTTTGACGACCTGCGCCTGGCCTATGGCGAGCAGGCGCGCGGGCTGCTCGACGGCGGCGCCGATCTCCTCTTGGTCGAGACCGTCTTCGACACGCTGAACGCCAAGGCCGCGCTCTATGCGATCGCCGAGCTCTGCGACGAGCGCGGCATCGATGTGCCCGTGATGGTCTCCGGCACCATCACCGACAAATCCGGCCGCCTGCTCTCCGGGCAATTGCCCGAGGCATTCTGGAACTCGGTGCGCCACGCCAAGCCGATCACGATCGGCTTCAACTGCGCACTCGGCGCCGAGGATCTGCGCGCCCACATCGCCGATATCGGCCGCGTCGCCGATGTGCTGGTCTGCGCCTATCCCAATGCCGGATTACCGAACGAATTCGGCAATTACGACGAGACGCCGGAATATATGGCGCGGCTGATCGGCGAATTCGCCCGCGACGGCCTCGTCAACATCGTCGGCGGCTGCTGCGGCACCACGCCCGACCATATCGCGGCGATCGCGGCCGCCGTCGCGCCGCATCGGCCGCGCATCATCCCCGAGATCGCACCGCGGCTCCGGCTGTCGGGCCTCGAACCGTTCGAACTGACGCCGGAGATTCCCTTCGTCAATGTCGGCGAACGCACCAACGTCACGGGGTCTGCGAAATTCCGCAAGCTGATCACGGCCGGCGACTACACGGCCGCGCTGCAGGTCGCGCGCGACCAGGTCACCAACGGCGCACAGGTCATCGACGTCAACATGGACGAGGGCCTGCTCGATTCGGAAGCCGCGATGCGGACCTTCCTCAATCTGGTGGCGGCCGAGCCCGACATCGCCCGCGTGCCCGTGATGGTCGACTCCTCGAAATTCCACGTGATCGAGGCCGGCCTCAAATGCGTGCAGGGCAAGCCGGTCGTCAATTCGATCTCGATGAAGGAAGGCGAAGACAAGTTCATCCACGAGGCCAGGATCGCGCGCCGCCATGGCGCTGCGGTCGTGGTGATGGCGTTCGACGAGAAGGGCCAGGCCGACACCTTTGCGCGCAAGACCGAGATCTGCAAGCGCGCCTACGACATCCTGATCGGGCAGATCGGCTTTCCGCCGGAAGACATCATCTTCGATCCCAACATCTTTGCGATCGCCACCGGCATCGAAGAGCACAACAATTACGGCGTCGACTTCATCGAAGCCGTCAGATGGATCCGCGCGAACCTGCCGCATGCGCATATCTCGGGCGGCGTTTCCAATCTGTCGTTCTCGTTCCGCGGCAATGAGCCGGTGCGCGAGGCGATGCATGCGGTGTTCCTGTATCATGCCATCAAGGCCGGCATGGATATGGGCATCGTCAATGCCGGTCAGATGGTCGTCTATGACGACATCGACCCCGAGCTGCGTCGGACCTGCGAGGACGTCGTGCTGAATCGCGACCCCGGCGCCGGTGAGCGGCTGCTGGCGCTGGCCGAGCGATTCCGCGGCCAGGGCAAGCAGGCCAAGGAGGCCGATCTGGCCTGGCGTGAATGGCCGGTCGACAAGCGCCTGACCCACGCGCTGGTCCATGGCATCACCGAATTCATCGAACTCGACACCGAAGAAGCCCGCGCCCGCTCGACGCGCCCGCTCGACGTCATCGAAGGCCCGCTGATGGCCGGCATGAACGTGGTCGGCGACCTCTTTGGCGACGGCAAGATGTTCCTGCCGCAGGTGGTGAAGTCCGCCCGCGTCATGAAGCAGGCCGTGGCCTATCTGATGCCGTACATGGAGGAGGAGAAGGCGCGCAACCTGGCTGCCGGCATCAAGGGCGACGGCCGCAGCTCCGCCGGCAAGATCGTGCTCGCCACCGTGAAGGGCGATGTCCACGACATCGGCAAGAACATCGTCGGCATCGTGCTCCAGTGCAACAATTTCGAGGTGATCGACCTCGGCGTCATGGTGCCGGCGGCGAAGATCCTGGAGACCGCCAAGGCAGAGCAAGCCGACATCATCGGCCTCTCCGGCCTGATCACGCCCTCGCTCGACGAGATGGCGTATCTCGCTGCCGAGATGGAGCGGCAGGGCCTCGAGGTGCCGCTCCTGATCGGCGGCGCCACCACCAGCCGCGTCCATACCGCGGTCAAGATCGAGCCGAACTATCGCGGCGGCGCGGTGGTGCATGTCAATGACGCCAGCCGCGCCGTCGGCGTCGCCTCATCGCTGCTGTCGGCCGAGCGTGGCCCGGCCTATGCCGCGGAGATCCGCACCGAATATCACAAGATCGCCGCCGCCCATCTGCGCGGCCAGGCCGACAAGAAGCGATTGAAGCTTGCCAATGCGCGCGCCAATGCGGTCAAGATCGACTTCGCCAAGGCCAAGCCGGTGAAGCCGTCCTTCCTCGGCGTGAAGAATTTCATCGACTACGACCTCGCCGAACTCGTGCCCTATATCGACTGGACGCCGTTCTTCCAGACCTGGGAGCTCGCCGGGCGCTTTCCTGCGATCCTCGACGACGCCAAGGTCGGCGAGGCCGCGCGCGCGCTCTATGACGATGCGCAAGCGATGCTCAAGCGCATCGTCGCCGAGAAGTGGTTTTCCGCACGCGCGGCCATCGGTTTCTGGCCGGCCAATGCCGACGGCGACGACATCGTGCTCTACGCCGACGATAGCCGCATCGAGACGATCGCAACCTTGCATACGCTGCGTCAACAGCTCGAGAAGCGCGAGGGCCGCTTCAACGCGGCGCTGTCGGATTTCGTCGCGCCGCAGGCCTCGCGCATCCCTGACTATATCGGCGGCTTCGTCGTCACCACGGGCATTGGCGAGGACGTGATCGCCGACCGCTTCAAGACCGCCAATGACGACTACTCCTCTATCCTGTGCAAGGCGCTGGCCGATCGGCTCGCAGAGGCCTTTGCCGAGCGCATGCATGCGCGGGTGAGGCGCGAGTTCTGGGGCTATGCGCCAGAGGAGGCGCTGGCGCCGGACGATCTGATCCTGGAGAAGTATTTTGGCATCCGCCCTGCCCCGGGCTATCCCGCGCAGCCCGATCACACCGAGAAGGCAACCTTGTTTACGCTGCTCGACGCGGAAGCCAATGCCGGCGTCACGTTGACCGAGAGCTTTGCGATGTGGCCGGGCTCGTCGGTGTCGGGGCTGTATTTCGCTTCACCAGAGAGCTTCTATTTCGGCGTCGGCAAGATCGAGCGCGACCAGGTCGAGGATTACGCAAAGCGCAAGGGCATGAGCGTCACCGAGGTCGAACGCTGGCTGGCGCCGGTGCTGAACTACATCCCGGCCCCGGCCGCGCGCGCCAAAGAGACGGCCTTCACGACGGTGCCGGCGCATGATGTGGCCGCCAACGACACCGGGCCTCAGGAGTTGGCCGGTCATCCGCCGGGCTGCGCCTGCGCGGTGCATCTGGCCTGGCGCAAGAAGGCGGTGGGGGCGAAGTAGGCTGCTCGCACGCACGAGCACCCTCATCTCAGCTGTCGTCCCGGCGAACGCCCATATGCGTTAAAATAGTTGGACCATAGTTTGATAGCAA
>Ga0302322_100003184_pt1 | contig 14034 bp, 15 predicted proteins | sample Fen_T0_2_FD_203757 | JGI IMG/M metagenome (GOLD analysis project Ga0302322, IMG submission 203757) | Peat permafrost microbial communities from Stordalen Mire near Abisko, Sweden - Fen_T0_2 | ecosystem: Environmental > Terrestrial > Soil > Wetlands > Permafrost | place: Sweden: Abisko... | reverse complement strand
CCCGAGCGCCACCAGCCGGGCACCGCCGTCCACGCCGAACACCGCGGTGACCAGGCCCGCCGGCAGCGCACCCGCCAGGATCACCCAGCAGCGTCGCAGCAGGGCACCCGGACCCAGGCCGCACCAGGGCAGCGCCAGCAGTTCCAGCAGCAGCGCGGTGCCCGCCGTCACCGCGTCGACCGTGAGCAGCAGCACGAAAGACACGACGACGCTCACGCCGAGCTTGGCGACCGGGTTCGCGCGCGCGACGGGGGCCGTGACGTCGCCGCGGCCGGGACCCAGCAGCTCCGGGACCAGGCGCTCGGCGCTCACCCGGCACGCTCCGCCGGCGTCACCGGCGTCATCGGAACCGACGCGGCCGCCGGCCGGCCCTCGCGCAGGACGAGGATGTCGTCCGCGAGCGCGTCCACCAGCGCCTCGTCGTGCGTCACGGCCACGACGCCGGTGCCCTCGTCGAGCAGGGCCCGCAGCAGCGCGACGAGCTCGGCCCAGGTCCGCGCGTCCTGGCCGAACGTGGGCTCGTCCAGCACGAGGAACCGCGGCCGGGTGGCCAGGGCCGTCGCCACCGAGAGGCGGCGCTGCTCCCCGCCGGACAGCGTGAACGGGTTCGCCCGGGCGAGCCGGGCCAGCCCGAGGCGTTCCAGCAGCTCGCCGGCCACCCGGACGGCCTCGGCCGGCGCGACCCCCGTCCGCAGCGGCCCGACGGCCAGCTCCTCGGCGCAGGTCCGCGCCACGAACTGGTGCTGCGGCTCCTGGAAGACCGTCCCGATGCGCCGCACCAGGTCCCGCGGGCGCCACCGGATCGGGTGCGGCGACCGGGCGCCGGCACCGAGGGCGGGGGCGGCGCGCACCTCACCGGCCGCCGGCGCCACCAGCCCCGAGAGCGCGAGCGCCAGCGACGACTTGCCCGAACCGTTCGGCCCGACGACGCAGGTGGCACGGCCCGCGTGCACGGTCAGGTCGACGTCCCGGACCGCGGGCGCCGGCAGGCCCGGACGGCGCACCGCGACGCCGTCCGCGGTCAGCAGCGCGTCACCCGACCCGGGACGCCGACCACCCGGCCGGGGCGGCGCCGCCGGCAGATGGCCCGGCACCCACACCCCGCCGGCGGCGAGCTCGGCGCCGCGCCGGCCGAGCACCTCGGCGGGCGACCCGTCGGCGACGACCCCGCCGCCCGCGGCGACGACGACGACCCGGTCGACCAGGCCGACCCAGGGCGCCACCCGGTGCTCGACGAGGACGCACGTCGCGCCGGTGGCCGCGAGGACGGCGACGACCTGCTCGCGCAGGAGGGCGGCGCCGTCCGGATCGAGCATGGCGGTCGGCTCGTCGAGCAGGAGCAGGCCCGGCCGCAGCGCCAGGACGCCGGCCAGCGCCAGCCGCTGCCGCTCGCCGCCCGACAGGTGCGCGGTGAGGTGCGCGGCATCGTGCCGGAACCCGACCCCGGCCATCGCCGCGGCCACCCGCGGCCAGATCAGCTCCGCCGGGACGGCGTGGTTCTCCAACCCGAAGGCGACGTCGTCACCGCAGCGGGCGAGCACGGTCTGGGCCAGCGGGTCCTGCAGGAGCAGCCCGGTCCGCGCGGCGCCGGCGGCCACGGCGGCGGACCGCGCCCGGCGCGCCGGCAGGCCGTCGACGAGCAGCTCCCCCTCCGCCTCGCCGGTCCCGTCCGGGCCGTCGTCCAGCAGGCCCGCCAACCCCGCCAGCAAGGTCGACTTGCCCGACCCGCTCGGGCCGAGCAGCAGCACCCGCTCCCCCGGCGCGACGTCCAGGTCGACCCCGCGCAGCGCCCACGCCGAGCGGGTGGCGTGCCGCCACCCCCACCCGCGCGCCCGGACGGCGACGGGCACGGTCAGACCCGCTCCGCCGTGCGGCCGGACGCGAGCGGTGCCAGCGCACCCGTCGCCGCGAGCCCGCGGGTGAGCGCCCAGGCCCCGCCGCCGGCGATCACCGCGCTGGAGAGCACGGCCAGGACGACGTACCCGACCTTGGTGCCCGCGGCGAAGTCGGGGTAGTAGACGCTGACGTCGAGGAGGCCGCCGGCGAGCCCGGCCCCCGCGCCGGCGAGCACCGCCGGCACCGCACCGAACGCCCGGTAGAAGAGCAGCGCGAGCACGAACTCGGCGCCGAGACCCTCGATGAGCCCGTAGTACACCGTCGAGAAGCCCCACTGGTTGCCGAGCAGGGCCTCGATGACGGCCGCGACCAGCTCGACGTAGACGGCGGCCCCGGCCTTGCGGACGACGAGCCCGCCGAGGACCGCCGGCACCATCCACAGGCCCGCGAGCAGCGCGGACGACGGCGGCGCCAGCTTGAGCGCCGTCGTCAGGGGCTCCCAGACGGTGGCCACGACCCAGAAGAAGAGGCCGCCGACGACGGCCAGCACGCTCGCCACGACGATGTCCACCACCCGCCAGCGGGAGCGCTGCGCCGCCGCACCGGTCACGCTGATCCCGGCGAGGGCGACCAGGAGGGCGGCGGGGACGGTCAGCTCGGCGAGCGTCGATCCGAAGAGCGAGGCGGACGACGGCAGGCCGACCGCCCAGATCAGTGCCCCCACGACGAGCGAGGCGAGGATCCCGCCGATCGCCACGGGCCGGGACATCCCCGGTGCGCTCCCACGGTCGCCGTCGCGGCCGTCGCGGCCGTCGCGGTCGCCGTCGCGGCCGTCGTGCTCGTCGCGGTCGCGGTCGCCGTCGTGGCCGTCGTGCTCGTTGTCGATGGTGCTCATCGCAGTCCTCCCGAAGGTCTCAGGAGGGGAACCCCGGCGCGCGCACACCGAGGCTGAGGTGGCTCGACTCCCTTCGCCGGCATGACCCGGATCAGGTTCGAGGGTCTGCGGTCGCCCGCACTCTCAGCGCCTGGTGGCGCTCCCCTGTCGCTGCCACGAACGGTACACCGACAGCAACGGATGCGCTCCTTCGCGGCTGGCCCGGCGTCCGGCGTCCGGGCCTGTCACTGTTGACCCCATGCTGCTGCGACTGCTCCGCGAACCACGCACCGGGCGCCCGGCCCCCATCGCGCGCCTCGTCGCGCTGCTCGTGGTGCTGGGACTGCTGCTCGGGGCGGGGCCGGTGCTGCTGCCCGTCGCCCGCTGGTTCGTCTCGTTCCTGTAGGTCGGACACGTCAGGAGGATCAGGTGGGCTCGATGATGTGGCGGTTCATCGGCACGGGGTCGGCGGTCCTCGCCGCCACCGCCGCCGACAAGGGCATCCGTGCCGTCTGGCGGACGGCGACCGGCAGCGAGCCGCCGACCATCCCGGAGGACCCGGACACCCGCTGGGGCGAGGCCGTCGCCTGGGCCCTGGTCTCCGGTGCCGCGATCGGGCTCGCCCGGCTCGTGGCGACCCGGCGCGCGGCCGCCTACTACAAGCGTTCCACCGGGGAGCTGCCGAAGGCGCTGCGCCGGGCCGCCTGACGCCGCGCCGGGCCGCCCGACGCCGCCCGACGCCGGCTGACGCCGCCCGACCCGGCTCCCCGGGTACAGACGTCACCGGGCGTTCATCGCCGCGACGCCGGTCCGGTGCCCTCCTGCCACTGGAGGTGGCCAGCGTGGGCGGCGGGCCCGGCGACGCGCGCGTCCCGGCCCGCCCGGCCGGACGGCGGCCGCGCCAGGACGCCGAGCGAGGAGCCATGGAACCGCGCTACCAGTGCGTCGCCCTCGGCCCCGTGTGGACCTGGCGGCTCCTCGGCTCCAACCACCGCGAACTGGCCCGGTCCGCCTCGCGTTTCCCCACCCTCGAGGACGCCGCCTCCGACGCCGTGACCACCGCCGGCCAGGCCACCACCGCGACCATCGAGATCGCCGTCACGCCGGACACCACCTGGCACTGGGTGATGACCGTCGACGGCGCGTACCGTGCGGCGTCCTCGATCGGCTACGCGCGGCGGCTGGAGTGCGCCCGCGCCGTCGACCGGTTCCGGGAGAACGCCCCCACGGCCCCGGTCTCGCCCACGCCCCTGGTGCACCGCCGCCTCGGTGTCCGGCCGACCGGTCCCGCGCCAGACTGGTGGCGTGCCGAGCACACCCTCCTCCCCCGGACGACCGGCCCTCGCTGACGCGCTCGCCGCCGGTCCCGTCGTCCTGGACGGCGGCCTGGCGGCGGAGCTGGAGCGCGCCGGGCACGACCTCAGCGACCGGCTGTGGTCGGCCCGCGTGCTGGCCGACGAGCCGGACGCCGTCCGGGCCGCCCACCGGCGCTTCCTCGACGCGGGGGCGCGGGTCGTCACCACCGCCTCGTACCAGGTGTCGTTCGAGGGGCTGCGGGCCGCCGGCGTCGACGGGCCCGGCACCCGCGAGCTGCTGCGCCGCTCGGTGCGGCTGGCCCGGGAGGCGGTGGACGGCGAGCCGGGCCGGTGGGTGGCCGCCTCCGTCGGCCCGTACGGCGCGATGCTGGCCGGTGGCGAGGAGTACACCGGGACGTACGCGCCGGCCCTCGGCGTCGACGCGCTCGCCGCCTGGCACCGGCCACGGCTGGAGGTGCTGGCGGCGGCCGGTGCCGACGTCCTCGCCTGCGAGACCGTCCCGGCGACCGCCGAGGCGCAGGCGCTGCTCGCGGAGGTGGCCAGGCTCGACGTCCCGGCGTGGCTGAGCCTGACGACGGTCACCACCCCCGACGGCACGGTCACCACCCGCCTCGGCGAGCCGGTCGAGCCGGTGTTCGCGCTGGCCGGCAGCGTGCCGCAGATCATCGCCGTGGGGGTCAACTGCACCGACCCGGGCGGCGCCGCCGCGGCCGTGCGGGTCGCGGCGCGGGCAAGCGGCCGGCCGGTCGTCGTCTACCCGAACAGCGGCGAGACCTGGGACGGCGCCGCCCGCCGGTGGCGGGGCCGGCCCGGCTTCGCGCCCGACGACGTCTGGGAATGGTCGGCGGCCGGGGCACGCCTGATCGGCGGCTGCTGCCGGGTGACGCCGGCCGACGTCGCCCGCGTCGCCCGCGTCGCCGTGATCATGCACACTTGAGTTGATCATGCATGGTTGAACGCAGCTTCATCGGGATCAACCGTGCATGATCAACTCAAGTGTGCATGATCACGAGGAAGGGGAGGTGTTCCAGGCACCGGCGACGGCGCGGACCATGCGCCCCGCGATGTCGCTCCGCCCGACACCCTCCAACAGCGCGTGCTGCCCGCCGGACACCACGAGCCGGCCCCCGATGATCACCGTGTCGACGTCGCCCCCGGCCGCCACCAGCGGGATCTGCCCGGCCAGCGCGCCGGCCGTCCGCAGCGTGTCGAGCCGGACGGCGACCAGGTCGGCCAGGCCGCCCACCTCGAGCCGCCCGCCGGCCGGCCAGCCGAGCGCGGCGTGGCCCGCCGGCGCGAGGGCGTCGACGAGCTCGGCCAGCGAGAACCGGCCGCGCTGCCCCGAGCGCAGGCGCTCGTTCATCTCCAGGCCGCGGCTCTCCGCGAACATGTCGACCATGACGTGCTGGTCCGTGCCGAGCGCGATGGCCGAGCCCGCGTCGGCAAGGGCACGGGCGGGACCGATGCCGTCGGCCAGGTCGCGCTCGGTCGTCGGACAGACGCACACCGTCGTCCGCGACTCGCCCAGCAGCACGATGTCCCCGGCGGTCACGTGCGTGGCGTGCACCGCGGTCGTCGCCGAGCCGAGGACGCCGTGCGCCGCCAGCAGCTGCGTCGGCGTGCAGCCGTACGCGGCGAGGCAGGCGGCGTTCTCGGCCGGCTGCTCGGACAGGTGGACGTGGACCGGGCGCGGCATGCCGTCCTCGCCGATCGCCGCCTCGACGACGACGTCGAGCTGGTCGGCCGGCACCGCGCGCACCGAGTGGACGGCGGCCGCCACCCGGAAGGTGTCGTCGTCGCACATCATGCTGACCCGGTCGGCCCAGCTCTCGGCGTCCCCGTCGTCGAAGCGCCGCTGGACGCCGGCCAGCGGGACGTCGATCCCGCCGGTGAGGTAGCAGGTGTCCAGCAGGGTGAGCCGCAGGCCGGCGGCGTGGGCGGCGTCGCGCAGGGCCTCGCCCATCGCGTTCGGGTCGCCGTAGCGGGCGCCGCCCGGGCCGTGGTGGAGGTAGTGGAACTCGCCCACGCAGGTGATCCCGGACAGGACCATCTCGGCGTAGACGGCGGTCGCCAGCTCCCGGAAGGTGTCCGGGTCGAGGCGGTCGGCGAGGGCGTACATCCGGTCGCGCCAGGTCCAGAAGGTGCCGCCGTCCAGCTGGGTCCGGCCGCGCAGCGCCCGGTGGAACGCGTGCGAGTGGGTGTTGGCGAACCCGGGCATGACCATGCCCTGCAGCAGGTGGTCGCCGGGCGCCGGTTCGGCGCCGACCTGGACCGCGGTGATGACGCCGTCCGCACCGGCCTCGATCCGGACCGAGACCGCCGGACCGGTCGGTAGCCACGCGTGTTCACACCACCACGAACAGGTCACGCCACGCATCCTTCCGCACGCCGGGAACCCGCCGGGGAGGCGCCTTCCGGTCGCACGTCTTCAGGAGAGCACCCCGACAACGCTTTCAGGTGGACCACGCGCCGATACCTTCCGGCACGGCTTCCCCACGGGCCGTGGAACGCCCGACATCGCCCGGACGTACCGGCAGAATCCGACTCGGTTGCTGTCTCGCACCCGACGCCGGGATCGTGTTACGTTGAGCGCGGTTGCACTAGCAGTTCCCCGTACGTTCACGAACGCCCGCGGACGCACCTACCGCGGGCGTTTACCGCATCTGGGCCTCGGCGCGGTGCGGGCCGGTCTACCCACAGCCCGGGCCGTACAGCACTTGAGGTGGGACGACGACGACCGCGGCAGCCCGCGGGCGGCACCAGGCCGACCGCGAACCGCTCCCCGCTTCAAGGAGAAAGACAATGGCTCAGGGAACCGTCAAGTGGTTCAACGGCGAGAAGGGCTACGGCTTCATCACGCCGGACGGCGGCGCTGCCGACGTGTTCGTCCACTTCTCTGCCATCCAGGCCGACGGCTACCGCTCGCTGGACGAGAACCAGCGCGTGGAGTTCGACGTCCAGCAGGGCCAGAAGGGCCCGCAGGCCGCGAACGTCCGCGTCATCTGATCTCGTTCCGGCCTGATCCCTACTGACCACAACGCACGTCGAAGGCCCCCGGCGGGAATCACCGCCGGGGGCCTTCGACGTCGGGGGACGTTCACGGACGTCGACGCACGTCGTCAGGCGGCGCCGTCGGGCTCGGCGTCCGCCCGCTGCCGCGGGACGAGCAGGGCCGCCACGGCCGCCACCAGGCAGAGGGCGCCGGCCGCGAACCAGGCCGGCGTGTACGACCCGGTCAGTTCGCGCACGCTGCCGGCGAAGGCGGCCGCGGCCCCCGCGCCGATCTGGTGCGCGGCGAACACCCAGCCGAACACCACCCCGGCCCGTTCCATCCCGAAGGCCTGCCGGCACAGCGCGACGGTCGGCGGCACGGTGGCGACCCAGTCGAGCCCGTAGAACACGACGAAGACCAGCAGCGGGGTGTCCACCGACCGGCCGAGCACCGACGACAGCCCCAGCAGGGACAGGCCCCGCAGCCCGTAGTACGTCAGGAGCAGCAGCCGGGGGTCGACGCGGTCGCTGAGCCAGCCCGACCCGATCGTCCCGATGATGTCGAACGCGCCGATGAGCGCGAGCAGCGAGGCGGCCGTCGTGGGCGGCATGCCGTGGTCGTGCGCGGCGGCCACCAGGTGCGTCCCGATGAGGCCGTTGGTCGACCAGCCGCAGACGAAGAACGTGCCCGCCAGCAGCCAGAACGCCGGGAAACGGCCGGCGTGGCGCAGCTCCGCCACGGCCCGGCCCATCGCCGCGAGCAGGCCGCCCGCCGGTCGGGGCGGGACCGGCTCGAGGAGCACCTGCGGGTCCGCGCCGTACGGGCGCAGGCCCACCGAGGCCGGCCGGTCCGCCATCCAGCCCGAGGCGAGCGGCACCAGGACGGCGGCGAGCACGCAGGTCACCGCGGCGGCGGCCCGCCAGCCGTGGTCGGCGGCGAGGCGCGCCAGCACGGGCAGCAGTGCGAGCTGCCCGGTCGCGAAGGCCGCCGAGAAGACGCCGGTCACCAGCCCGCGGCGGGCCACGAACCAGCGGTTCGCCACGATCGCGCCGAAGACCAGGGCGACCGAGCCGGTGCCCATGCCGATGACCAGGCCCCACAGCACGTAGAGCTGCCAGAGATCCGTCATGACGAGCGTCAGGCCGGTGCCGACGGCGATGACCAGCAGGGCCGACGTCACCACCCGCCGCAGTCCGAACCGCTCCATGATCGCCGCTGCGAACGGCGCCGTCAGCCCGTAGAGCAGGAGCGTGAGGCTGACCGCGGACGACGTCACCGCGCGGGACCAGCCGAACTCCGCCTCGACCGGCTCCAGCAGGATGCCGGTGGAGCTGCGGGCGATCGCGGCCACGACGAGGGTCAGAAAGGTGATCCCGGCAACGATCCACGCCCGGTGGACTCTGCCGCGGCGGCCGGTGGACGGCGTCGTCGGCGGCAGGGAGAGGGGAGACGCCATGGCCTGAGTCTGCCAGGAGGACGCAGCGGTCGGCCTCCCGGTTACCGGCCGGGTGGTCAGGGGACGATCGCGGTGCCCAGCACGGCGACGGCCGCCGCGCGGTCGCCCGACAGCGCGAGGCGGGGGTCGTCCAGGCCGGTCCGCCGCCAGAGCAGCAGGTAGAGCGCCTCGGCCGGCCCGGACACGGTCGCCTCCGCGGGCCCGGCGGCGTCGGTTCCGGCGTCCGTGCCGTCCCCCGCGAGCAGCCACCCGTCGCCGTCGCCGGAGCCGTCGCCGGAGCCGTCGGCGCGGACGGCGAGCGAGCGCGTGAGCGCCGGGATCCGCCCCAGCCGGACCTGCCGGGGGAAGAACATCCGGACCACCTCGTCGACCCCGTCCAGCGCGAGCGCCGGGTCGAGCACCGGCGGACGGCCCGTCGCCGCGGCGGCGTCGACGGCATGGACGGCGTGCTCGTGCGCCTGCCGCCGGAGCCAGAAGCGCACCGTCGTGGGCTTCGGGCCGAACGCCCAGCAGGGCGCGTCCGGGTCGGCGGCGGCCAGGGTGTCGAGCAGCGCGCCGGCACCCTCGTCGTACCAGGCCAGCAGCTCGGCGCGGTCCCGGGGGCCGGGCGGCGTCACGGTGTCCGGGTGCCCCTCGACGACGGCGCCCACCACCCACCGGTGGAGCTCGCCCAGGTGCTGCCCGAGGTCGGTCAGGGTCCAGCCCGGGCACCCGGGCACCGGCAGGTCGAGGTCGGCGTCGGCGAGGACGGCCCGGACGCCGGCGATCCCGGCCCGGGTGTGGGTGAGCCCGACCGCCGGCTCCATGGTCATCCCGCCTCCGCCTCGATCTCCGTCTCGATCACGGCGAGGGTGAATCGGCGTGCCGGCTTGGCCTCCACGGCCGCACAGGTCAGGCGCTCGGGCGCCGACCACCCCTCGATCAGTTCGAGACCGTACACCCGCCCGCCGTGCGCGACGCGGACCCGGTGGACGGTCCGCCCGTCGGCGCCGGACGGCGCCGGGACCGTGCCGAGGAGGCCGAGGAAGCGGACGGCGCCCACGCGGTCGTCGTCCAGGGCACGGGCGGCGAGGTCGAGCGCTGCCTGGTGCAGCGGCGGCCGCCCGACGCGGCCACGGTGGTGGGCGAGGGCGACGCGACCGCCGTCCAGGGCGCGGGCGGCCGCCACCGCGGTGTCCTCGTCGAGGCCGCCGAACACCTCGCCCTCGGGCAGCAGCAGCAGGTTGGCGGCGAACCGGTCGCCCCCGAGGTGCGAGGTCTCCCAGACCTCCCGGTCGAGCCCGGCGGCGGCCAGCGCGGCCGCGACCGGGCGCCCGCGCACGGCGCAGCAGACGTCGTGGCGGGCGTGCGTGCAGACCAGGGCGAGCCGCTGCGGCCCCGACCCCGCCTGGACCGACCGGTCCAGAGACTCGGCGAGGTCGATGGCGAGGAGGTCCCGCTCGGCCGTCCAGCTGCCCCACCGCACGACCCCGGCCGCCGGGTCGGCCAGCGCCCAGGCGTGCCGGCCGGTCGTCGAGAGGTCCGCCGGCCGGAGCGGGCCGGGATGACGGCCCGGGCGCCGGATGAGCTGGACCCGCACCCCCGCCGACTGCGCCGCCGCCGCCAGCCCGGCCGAGACGTCGGGCGCGAGCCGGCTGCCGGTCAGGCCGGCGGCCCCCCACGGACCCGGCACCTCGACGAGCAGCAGCCGGGCGGCCGGCGGCGCGGTGGCCAGCGGCGATTCCTGGCGGGCCCGGGCGCCGTCCGAGCAGCGTTCGGGTGGCTGCCCGCCGGCCACGGACCGGTCGGCGGCGGACCGGTCGGCGGCTGCCACCCCCACCTGGGCGACCGCGGTCACTCCGGAACGGCGAGCGCGGTGCGCAGCAGGGTGCGTGCCACCTCGAGCCGGTCGACGTCCTCCATGGGTCCATCATCGCCCGCCCCGAGCTCGGCCACACTCAGGACCTCCCCCGCCAGCAGGCGGCGCACCCCCGCGGCGGCACCGGCGGGCAGGGTCACGGTGGCCTCCGCGGTGCGGACGACGAGGCCGGGCAACCCGTCCGGGGTGGCCGCGCCCGACCCCTCGGCGTCGATCACCGTGGCCGGCAGGTGCGCGCGCCAGCGCAGTCGGCTCCAGAGGTCGACGGCGGCGAGCGCGCGGGCCTGGGCGAGCGGCGCGACCGGTTCGGCGCGGGACGCCGTGGTCGACTGCCGCGCCAGTGCCGCCGCGACGTCCGCCGCAGCCACCCCGGGGGCCGCCACCGCCAGCGCCTCGACGACCGCCGCCAGTTCCGCGTCGACCGCGTCGGCGTCGGCGACGTCGACCCCGAGCGGCAGCGGGGTGCGCAGCGCCTCGATGCCGTCGAGCCGGGCGACGAGGGCGGCCAGCAGGTGGGCGCGGGTCCAGGTGTGGACGCCGAGGGTCAGGTGGATGCTCGTCTCGCCGAGCGCCTGCGCGGCGTGCAGGAAACCGGCCGGCAGGTACAGCGCGTCGCCGGGCCGCAGGACGACGTCCAGCAGCGGCTCGGTCGCGGCGCGGGCCTCGACGGCGGCGCGACGATCGTTCCACGGCTGGTCGCGGCGGGGGTGCCGCAGGACCGGCTCGTGGATCACCCAGCGCTTCTCGCCGCCGATCTGCAGCACGAACACGTCGTGGACGTCGTAGTGCGCGCTGAACCCTTGATTCTGCGGCGGGGTGACGTAGGCGTTCGCCTGCACCGGATGGCCCAGGTCGGCGGCAAGGGCCTGGACGAAGGCCATGATCGGCTCGTGGGTGCGGTGCAGGCCCTGCAGGACGATCGTCGACCCGTCGGCGAAGAGCCGGGCGAGCGCGGCGTCGTCCACCTGGTCGGCCATGGTCGCGCCGACCCCGCCGCTGCGGGTGAACCGGGCGTCGGGCAGGGTGCGCCCCGCCTTGGCGACCCGCAGGAACGGGGTGCGCAGGCCGCGCCGGGAGAGGAGGACGTCGACGGCGTCGGCGTCCAGCAGGTCGGCGAAGCCGCTGGGCAGCACCTCGCGACGGCTGAGGGACGCGTGCTCTCCCCAGACCGCCGTCGCGAACTGGGCCGGCTCGAGGTGCGTGCACCGCCGCAGGGCGGGCCGGTCGACCGGCCCGCCCTGCGCGGTCAGCTCGTCGGCCGTGGACGACGACGGCGTCAGGTCAGCGACCTGCGCCACTGTCCGCCCCACCGTCGGCACCGCCGTCCGCCCCACCGTCGGCACCGCCGTCCGCCCCACCGTCGGCGCCGCCGTCCGCGCCGCCGTCCGCACCGGCACCGCCGTCCGCGCCACCGTCGGCGCCGCCGTCGTGCTGGCCGGTCACGCCCGAAGCGCCGCCGTCGGCCGGTCCCTCGGCGCCGCCGTCAGCGCCGCCGTCGCCGCCGGCGCCCGCGCCGCCGTCGGCACCGCCGTCAGCGCCACCGTCGTGCTGGCCGGTCACGCCCGAAGCGCCGCCGTCGGCCGGTCCCTCGCTGTCCGACACGGTCTGGTCGTCCATGACGTCCTCCTTCTGCATCCCGCTGCTGCGGGCGATCGGTGTCTGCATCGTGGTCCGTGCCGGCGCCGGACGCGAGCCGGCGATCCGGGCGCCGCGCTGCGACCGCCGTGATCGTAAACTGCGCCACCGACGTCCCGCAGGTCGAGATGCCCCGGCCCGGGAGCGCCCCGAGCCGGCGACCCTGTGGACGACGCCGCCCCTCCCGGTGGCCTGTGGACGGCGGGAGCGGGATGATCGGGACCTGACCTACGGTGAGGCGGTGACGACCTTGGGCACGGACCTCGACGCGGTGCTCGCGCAGCGGCGCGCCCTCGGCCACGACCGCTTCGACGAGGTCTGGGAGGGCGCTTACCGCATGGTCCCCGGCCCCGCGCTCCGGCACGCCCTGGTCGACGCCGAGGTGCTCGCCGCGTTGCGACCCCGGGCCGCCGGGCTGACCTCGCTGACGGCGTTCAACCTCGGCGAGCCGGCCGACTACCGGGTACCCGACCAGGGGTACGCGCGCGGCACCCCGGCCGGGCTGTATCTGCCCACCGCCGAGGTGGTGGTCGAGGTGCTCTCCCCGGGCGACGACACCTACCGGACGTTCCCCTTCTTCGCCCGCCACGGCGTCGGCAAGATCGTCGTCGTCGATCCCGACGGCCGGCGGGTCGAGATCCACACCCTCGACGCCGGCGAGCAGCGGTACCGCCGCACCGACGCCTCGCCGGTCCTGGGCGTCACCGCGCGCGACCTCTTCACGGCGATCGACTGGCCGTCCGCCCCTGACCAGCGCTCCTGACCGGCGCGCACCGGCGCGCACCGGCGCGGCCGCGCGGCCGTGGTCGGCACCATCCGGCCGGCCGGAGGTCGGAGCCGGGGGCTGGCCAGATGGGCACCGTCGACCGTGATCCCTAGCGTTCCCGGATGACCTCCGATCAGCACTCCACCAGGACGGCGGCCCGGTTCGCGGAGACCGGCCTCCGCCTCGCCATACCGCTCTGGCTCGTCGGCTGGGCCGTGATGCGCCTGGGCGGCCGCCGCGGCCCCGGCCCGCTGTGGTCCCTGGCCCACAGCGTGTGGATCGTCGCCTTCCTGCTGCTCGGCGGCGCCTGCCTCGCGCTCTTCCGGCGCACCGCCCGGCAGGGGCGGGCCGGGACGGTCGCATCGGTCGCGCTCGGCGGGGCCCTCGCCGGGACTGCGGCCCTCGTCGGCCAGATGACCTGCGACCTCGTCGTCGGGCTGCGGTCGGCCGACAAGGCCGCGATGAGCGACACCTACGACCGGGTCTTCGCCGTCCCCGGGGTGGAGCTGGCCCTCTTCCAGGTGGGACCGCCGCTGCTCTTCATGGCCCTGCTCGGGCTCGTGGTGCTGGCCCGGCGCCACGGCCGGGCGACCGTGCCCACCGTCGTCCTCGCCGTCGTCGGTGTCCTCGTCATGGTCGCCGGCAAGCCGCTGCCCGGCTGGTGGCGCGCGCTGGAAGGGATCGGCGCGGCGTGCCTGGGCCTGGCACTCGCCCAGGTGGCGCGTCACTCCCCGGCCGACGGGGACGGGCGGGCCGGCGCCGACGAGCCGCGCCCGACGGCGCCGGCCGCCCACCTGCCGGGCGCCTGACGACGTCCGGCGCGGCTCACGCCGGCTCACGCCGCCTCACGCCGGCGGCGGGGCCAGTTCCGCCAGCGCGTGCAGGGCCGCCGGGAACACCTCCGCGGGCGGGGTCACCAGGCCCGCGCCGACCTGGCCCACGCCCGCGACCCGACCGGCCATCCCGGTGTTGATCTGGGGCAGGATCCCGGTGCGGACGACGGCGGTGACGTCGATCCCCGTCGGCGCGCCCCGGAACTCCAGCACCGGGATGGCGAACGCGGGGTTCTCCGCCCGGGTGATCTCGTACATCCGCCGGGTCGTGGCCAGCGCGAACGCCACGTCCCCGCCGACGAACCGGACGATCGCCGGCGCCGCCGCCATCGAGAACCCGCCGATGCCCGCCGTCTCGGTGATCGCCGAGTCGCCGATGTCCGGGTTGGCGTCGTCCGGCCCGTAGTCGCCCAGGTAGAGGCCCTGCGGCGTGTTCGCGGGCCCGATGAACCAGCGGTCGCCCGTGCC
>Ga0302322_100003183_pt1 | contig 14036 bp, 9 predicted proteins | sample Fen_T0_2_FD_203757 | JGI IMG/M metagenome (GOLD analysis project Ga0302322, IMG submission 203757) | Peat permafrost microbial communities from Stordalen Mire near Abisko, Sweden - Fen_T0_2 | ecosystem: Environmental > Terrestrial > Soil > Wetlands > Permafrost | place: Sweden: Abisko... | reverse complement strand
ACCCGCGAAGTCTTCCCGTCCAGCAGCGCACACAGAAGACGAATTCAAAACCAAGATTGATCTGTCGCATATTGCGCGCCCGGGCGATGTATTGCGCGCGATCACGCAGCAGAAGGAAGCGGCAGAACACCCGGCCGCACGCCCAATCAGCAAGCCGCCGGTAGCGAAACCTCCGGCTCCAGTCGAAGCTAGAACCGAAGCTCCCGCTGCGCCCGCTCCACCTTCAAGGTCGGTGCCGCCGGCAAAGGCTCCAGTCGAACCGCCCGCTCCAAAGCTCGTGACTCCAGCATCCGTCGCGGCTCTACGGCCGCCTTCGGTCGTTGTTATTCCACCGAAGCCTCCGGTTGCCGCGCCGGCTGGAACCCCATCGGCCCCAACTGCGAACGCCGCTCCGCCGGCCATCGCGGTTCCGCCGCGGACGCCTGCCGCCACGCCGCCTGCCGCCAGTGCGCCTCCGGCTACGCCGCCTGCACCGCCAGTCAATCTGCAAGGTGCGGCAACGGAAAAGCCTGCTGCGCCCTTGCCGCCTGCGCCGCCGCAACCGCGCATGATCATGCCGCAAACCGGCCCGCGTCCCGTGTACAAGGCACCGATACCTCCGCCGGGAGCACCACCGCGACCAGCACCGGGACGCCCAGTTCCGGGACAACCAATTTTTCAGCGCACCGCGCGACCTGGAGCGCCCGGAGCACCGGGAACTCGCCCGCCCATGCGTCCTGGCGAACGTCGCCCGATGCATCCGACGCGCGTGTCTCCAACCGGATCGCGTCCGCTTGGCGTCGGCCCCGGAGCATTGCCTCCGCCGCCCGGACCGTCGCGTCCCGGCAGCCGTCCCGGCGCACCTGCTCGTCGCCCCGGTCAGAGATATGTTCCGCGTGGTGTGAAGGAAGGCCCGATGAAGGGCTACACTCCTCCGCCGCGCATGGTCGTGAACAACGAGCCGCAGCCGATCACGCGGAGCATCACGATCACGGAAGGAATCTCAGTAAAGGATCTTGCCGAGAAACTCGACATTCGCGCGAAGGATTTGATCGCGCGCCTGGTGATGCGCGGCGTTTTTGCCACCATCAACCAGACGCTCGACGCCGAACTCGCCAGCGAAATGGCGCGCTTCTTCGGAGCCGAAACAGAAGTCATCACCTTCGAAGAGCAGGCTGCCAAAGATACAACCGAAGCAACTGCAGCCAGCGAAGACGGCGCAGAAGTTGTGTCGCGTCCGCCGGTGGTCACCATCATGGGCCACGTTGATCACGGCAAAACTACGCTGCTTGATTCCATCCGCTCTACCGATGTCGCGGGCGGGGAAGCCGGCGGCATCACGCAGCACATCGGCGCCTACAAAGTTCGTATCGGCGACAAGACGTCCCCGGCTTTTGGCCGCGAGATTGTTTTCCTGGATACGCCGGGCCACGAAGCCTTCACCCGCATGCGTGCACGAGGCGCGAAAGCCACCGACATCGTTGTGCTGGTCACGGCTGCCGACGACGGCGTCATGCCGCAGACCCTCGAAGCCATTGACCACGCCCATGCCGCGGAAGTTCCAATCATTGTCGCGGTCAACAAAATTGATAAGCCCGACGCCATGCCCGAGCGTGTGAAGAAGCAACTCGCTGATCGCGGCTTGATGCCGGAAGACTGGGGCGGCACCACGGTTTTCGTGGATGTTTCCGCGAAGAAGAAAACCAATCTCAACCTGTTGCTCGAAATGATCTGCCTGACGGCCGATCTCCAGGAATTGAAGGCAGTACCGGGACGGGCAGCGAGCGGTGTGGTACTCGAAGCCAAGTTGGATCGCGGGCGCGGTCCAGTTGCAACCATCCTGGTTCAGAACGGCACGCTCCATACCAGCGACAACTTTGTCGTTGGCAACGCATACGGAAAAGTACGCGCCATGTTTGATGATCGCGGACAGCCGTTGCAGGAAGCGCCGCCTTCGACTCCAGTCGAAATCCTTGGCCTGGAAAGCTTGCCGCAGGCGGGTGATCAATTTGCTGTAGTCGCGGACCGCGAGAAAGCACGCGACATCTCCGACTACCGCGAACAGAAAGCGCGCGAAGCTACGCTGGCCAAGAGTTCAAGAGTTTCGCTCGAAGGCCTGTCGGAGCAAATCAAGTCCGCAGGCATGAAGGAACTCAACGTCATTCTCAAGGCTGACGTGCAGGGCTCGGTCGAAGTGCTCGGCGATCTATTGGGCCGCCTGTCGAACGAAAAGGTTCGTCTGAAGCTGTTGCGCTCCGGCATAGGCGCTATTACGGAGACGGACATTCTGCTGGCATCGGCGTCGAACGCGATTGTCATCGGCTTCAACGTTCGGCCCGAGCGTAAGGCGCAGGAATTGGCCGACCAGGAAAAGGTGGACATCCGCCTGCACTCGATCATTTACGAGTTGCAGGATGAGATCAAGCGCGCCATGACCGGCCTGCTTGAGCCGACCATCAAGGAAACCCACCAGGGCCGTGCCGAGGTTCTCGAAACCTTCCGCATCCCGAAGGTCGGAACCATTGCCGGTTGCCGGGTCACGGATGGCTTCATCAAGCGCGATTCCGAAGTTCGCTTGCTGCGCGACAATGTCGTCGTGTTCAAGGGAAAAGTCAGTTCGCTTCGTCGCTTCAAGGACGATGCATCACAGGTGACGAGCGGCATGGAGTGCGGTATCTCCATCGCGAATTACGGCGACATCAAGGTTGGCGACGTGATCGAAGCTTTCCTGACCGAGAAGATCGCAGCCGTAGGCATCGCGTAGTATCTCGTTCCGAAAGTAAGAAAGGCATCCTCACCAAGAGGATGCCTTTCGTTTGTCTACAAAACTGGCCCGAGAGCCGAAAGCGCAGCGCCCAAAGCCCGGCTTCTTACGCTCTCGCCGCGATCGCGGGCTCTGCGTTATTGGAAACCGCAGCCGCGCTCTTTGCTTCTTCAGGCTTGCCACCAGCTTTGCGAATGTCGATGCCGCCCTTGAAGAAGGCGCCGTCTTCGATCGAGATCCGTGCCGCTACGACATCGCCAGTCAGCGAACCATCGCTACGGATGTCCACGCGGTCGCTCGCCGTCAGGTTGCCCCGTACTTTGCCGAGAACAACGATTTCGCGTGCATTGATATTCGCGGCCACCACACCATTACGGCCTACGGTAACGCGATTGCCAGAAAGATTGATAGAGCCTTCAACGCGGCCATCGATATATAAGGATTCCGAACCTGTCACTTCGCCTTTGATCACGAGCGATTTGCCGATGGTAGCCTGGTCCGAAGTCGTAGTGGTAACCGGACGAGGCGCGGCGGGCGGCTCGTTCACGATCGGCGCCGTCGTGGCGGTGGGGGTCGGACGCTCGGGTTCAGCCGGTCGGCCAGGAGTCGCAGGTTGATTCGTGGGCTTCCACATTGGTGATGTAATCCTTTCGTTATAAAGCGGTTTGCTTCCGCCGCCGCATTTCGGGGGCCAAACCGATTCTACTCCCGTAGAAGACGCGTGATGCTGTGGAAATCCAGATTTTCGTAGGACTTTCCCGTTCCAGAATTGGTTCATCAGGGTCGGGCTACCAAACTGCGAGTCCGGAAATCGGACACATTGCCATGTAAGCCCTACCGCCCTGCGGTAATTCTTTTATCGCGATACTATGCTGTGTGGGGCACAAAAGAACCAGACTGACTTCGGTCACAGCATCCCTACCGAGGTAAATCATGACGACTCTAGCAACGAATATCGGCCGGCCTGAAACTGGCGAATACGCCTCCTTTTACGAAACCTACGTCTCCAAGGTCGAGGGCGCCGACATCCTGGCAACGCTCGACGAGCAACGTCGTAAGACTCTGCTGCTACTCTCATGCCGGAGTGAAGGCGAAGGCGAGATTCGCTATGCCTCTGGAAAATGGAGCGTCAAGGAAGTTCTGGGCCACATCTGCGACGCCGAGCGCGTGTTCGCTTACCGCGCCATGCGTATTTCACGCAATGATGCAACGCCGCTGGCTTCGTTTGATGAGAATGAATATGTAAAGAACGCGCCTTTTGCGCGAGTGGCGCTGAGCGAACTGATTGAAGACTACATTGCGGTGCGCCGAGCCACACTTACATTGCTTCGCAATCTTGATGAAGTTGCGTGGCTGCGCCGAGGGACTGCCAGCAACAACCCCGTCACGGTTCGCAGTCTCGCCTACATCATCGCGGGGCACGAATTGCATCACCGGCGAATTTTGGAAGAGAAGTACTTCAAATAGGATTTGGTAATTTCGTAATCGGGAAATTTGGCAATTTGAACCCGGATAGAATGGGCGCTCGATAAGGTTTTCAATTACAAAATTACCCGATTACAAATTTACAAAATGACCCTCCCGCTTTCCGATTCCGTCATCATCCGCCATATCGAACGCCAACCGAAGAAGACGGCCAGCCATAAGCAATTGCTGCGCGAACTCGGGGCACGAGGTGGCGAAGCGCGTCGCGAGTTGACCGACCGTCTTTATGCGCTCGTCAAGAAGGGCCAACTCCTCGAAATCGACCAGGGGCGCTATTCGATCCCGCAGGTTAAGACGGGGCGCAACACATTCGTCGGCCGGCTCAGCATGCACCGCGACGGATTCGGCTTTGTGATTCCCGATGCCGTCACTCTCGACGCAAGCATCAAGTCGAGGCTCGCGGGTGACGTGTTTATTCCTCCGCATGCTACTGGAACGTCGATGCACGGCGATCGCGTGCTGGTTGAAATCTCAAACTTCCGCACTGATGGCCGCGCGGAAGGCCGCATCCTGCGCTCAGTCTCGCGTGCTCACCCGACCGTGGTCGGCATCTTCCATTACGACCGCGGTCGAAACTACGTCAAGCCGATCGATGGAAAAGTGGCAAAGGAGATCACGATTCCGCCCGGAATGGAGTACCCTCCCTCGGAAGCCGCTTCCTCCGTGGACTCTGTGGCTGAATCAGAAACACACCAACCACGAAGGTCACCGAGTAACAAGCCGGTTGATCGCGTCATCGGCGACCAGGCCGCCCGTCACACCGAGTGGCGGGATCTGGAAGGCGTCGTGGTTGATGTCGAAATCACGGACTGGCCCAGCGCCACGCAGAATCCGCGTGGCCGCGTCATCGAAATACTCGGCGAAGAAAATGATTTCGGGGTGGACGTCGAGATCATCATCCGGAAATTCCACCTGCCACACCGGTTCCCTGCTCCGGTGATCGAAGAAGCGCGGGCGATTGAAAATGCGATCCCCACCGCTGAACTCCGCCGCCGCCGAGACTATCGCCAACTTCCCATCGTCACCATCGACGGCGAAACCGCTCGAGATTTCGACGACGCCGTTCACGTCCAGCTGCTGGCAAACGGCAATTACGAATTGCAGGTCCACATCGCCGACGTCGCGCAATATGTTACGCCCGACTCGCCGCTTGACCAGGAAGCGCGACTGCGCGGCACCAGCGTTTATTTTCCCGACCGCGCCGTGCCCATGCTGCCCCTCGAACTCTCGACCGATATCTGCAGCCTGCGCCCGCAAGTCGATCGCCTGGTGCTTTCCTGCACGATGGAGATTGATCATCGCGGCGAAATCGTCGGATACGAAGTCAATGAAGGTGTGATCTGCTCCGCCGAGCGCATGACGTATACGGCGGTGAATGCCGTGATCGAGGGCGACGCCGATACGCGCACCCGTTATGCCGCACAGGTCGAGCACTTCGAGCGAATGCGTGATTTGGCGATGATCCTAAATCGAAAACGCGAGCGTCGTGGCTCGATTGACTTTGATCTCCCTGAAGCGGTCATCGAGTTCGACGAGTCTGGCCTGATGAAGAGCATCTCGCGCTCCGAACGTAACATCGCCCACCGACTGATTGAAGAGTTCATGCTTTCGGCCAACGAGTGCGTTGCCCACTATCTCGAGAACAAGCGCATCGCGTCGCTTTATCGCATCCACGAAAAGCCCGATGCCAAGCGCGTGTATGACTTCGAAGTGCTGGCCGCGACGTTCGGATACTCGCTGGGGGTGGGAGCGCTTCCGATCGAGCGCATGCAGATGAAGACCGACCGTCGAGCCGCGCACGGCACCGGTAAACGCGTGCGCGAAATCGAAGTGCCCAAAGAAGTTCACATCACGCCGCGAATGTATCAAAAACTGGCCGCGAAAATTTCTGGCACGCCCGAAGATCGGATCTTGAGTTTCCTGATGCTGCGCTCGCTGAAGCAGGCTCGCTATAGCGAAGAGAACATGGGCCACTTCGCACTGGCGGCCACCACTTACACGCACTTTACGTCACCCATTCGCCGTTATCCTGATCTCATCGTCCACCGAATTCTCAAGCAGGTGCTCCATGACTCTGCAGAGACGAAAGACGGCGAGGTACCAGTGGGCACATCGTTTGGAATGAAGAATTCCGATGGCGGCATCGATGCACCCGACCGTAGCGCTGGCGTCCCGCCGGCTGTCGCGGGGGCGTCCCGCCCGCACCAAGAAGACCTGTCCGCCGAGGAGCAGCGGTCATTGCACCCGCATTCCGGCCGGCGAGACGCCGGCGCTACCCCATCCCCCTGGTCCAAGCGCCGCGATCGCGACGCCCACCAGCAAGCGCTAGAACCTCTTGGCGGCCCGATCCCCGTTGAGGAGTTGCACGCGATCGCGCAAGAATCCAGCACGTCCGAGCGTCGCGCTGATGACGCGGAACGCGAACTCATGGAATGGAAGAAAGTGAAATTCATGGAGCCGCGCGTCGGAGAAGACTTCGACGGCCTCATCATCAGCGTGACCAAGTTCGGCTTCTTCGTCGAACTCACTGACCTTTTTGTCGAAGGCCTGGTACCTCTGAATACGCTCGACGACGATCACTATACTTTTCATGAAATGTCACGGCAGATCATCGGCCAGCGCTCGCGCAAAACCTATAGCATGGGCGATCGGGTGCACGTGCTGCTGGATCGCATCGATCCGGTGGAGAAGAAGCTGCAGTTCGCGGTTCTTGAAGAGCAGCCGCAAAAGCCCGTGAAAAGGCGGCGCAAGTAATCGCCGCCTGCGATGGTCGGGAAACGTCCCTCTCGCTCACTGCTCAAAATCGCCAACAGAGCCTATACTGGGCCCATCAATCGAAATGGAGTTCCCCATGAAATGTAACTCTCTGCTTTTCGCAGTTATTTTCGCGTTCGCAACCTTGGCGCTCGCCCAGGACAAACCGGCCCCTCCGCCTCCTGCAGGACATCATGAAATGGGCATGGACCATCAAAAGATGGGCGAGATGCACAAGAAACACATGGAGGCGATGCAGGCCGACCTGGACAAGATGAAAGCCTCGCTCGACCAGATGAAAGCAAACGTCGCAAAAGTCAGCGACGCCGAAGAAAAGGCTCGCTGGCAAGCGAACATTGACCTGTGGACCATGATGGTCGGCCACATGGAACACATGATGAAGCACATGGGCGAAATGGGCCCCGGCATGGGCATGGGGATGGAACACCACCACGGCCATCCTGCGCCTCCGCCCGCCGATAAGAAACCGGAGTAGGATCACGTTCCAAAATCAGAGGAGGGACTGGAATAATTTCCAGGCTGCGGGCGTGTGCCATCACTTAGCCGGGAAAAATGTCCCGACAAAAACGAGGACGAAAAGCAGCCCTCCGATAACAACACCCAGAATGTTCCACCCGGAGAATTTGCGATTGGAGTCGTGCTTTGGGCTCACGACCGCGTTGATCTCGTTTACCGCCATCTGAACTGGCACCAGAAAGAAAACGGCTGCAATCGCGGGAAGATGGGCACCGTCACTTCCACGTCCGCCCAGGGGAGGACCTTCGCATCAGCGATCAGGCGATGGCTTGCAGGGCCACCCGGTTGGGAATTACCAATGTTGAGCCCTCGATCCGGATGAGTTCTTTCTTTTTCATATCGCACAGCAACCGAGTTACAGTTTCTCGCGACGAGCCAATCATCTGGGCCATCTCTTCGTGGGTGAATTCCGAAGTTACGCGCAGGTCGCGGTTGTGGGGTTGGGCGGCTACCCAGGAAAGCAATAACCGCGCCAGCTTTTCGGTGGAACTTCTGGCCAAGAGCAAATCGTGCACATCGTCGAACGTGGTTGAGATTTCGTGCGCGAGGATGGCGGCGCAGGCGAGCTTCATGCGATAGTCGGTTTCCAGCAGTTCCAAAAATCTGTCCCGCTCGATGAAGTTGATCTGACAAAGGTCGACGGTCGTGATGGTCAGGGGGGCGGGACGACTGGACACGACCGAACTTAGACCCAAGACATAGCGATCCCCGGCAATCTTGAGAATGACTGTCCGCTTTTCGCGGGTTTCGACGGACATCTTGACTCGACCGGAACAGACGATATGCACGCCTCGCAAGAACTCACCTTCGCTAATGAGCGGAACATTGGCTGGGTAGATGGTGACGTGACCGATGGCGTTAAAACGGTCCATCAATGGGGAACGGAGGTGGCAGAAATCGCCACTCCTTCGGAACGAACAGTTCTGACAATCGCTCGGAGCTACGAAACGCCGCGGTACACCCATGCTGAACTCCTATGGGGCCCAAGTCGCCTAGCTAAAAGGGGGACTACTTACTCCGGGGGAGCGCGGGGACGCGCCGGACAACCGCAGTTTGCACGCAGAGGGCCAACCTGGCCTCAGTCAATGGCTCTTAGTTTCCTTGAGTTAGTAAGGATGTCGGGATTTTTGTTCACACGAAACGCCATCGCACGGGCAGTAAAGACGGTGGTTGGGCAGCCGTCACAATTCAGTTAGTCCAGGTAGTCGCCCCGCGAGATACCAAGCTTCTGCATCTTGTATTGGAGAGTTGTGCGCTTCAGACCGAGTCGCCCAGAGGCTCCGGCGGGCCCAGAGAGCACGCCGCGAGTCTGGCGAAGAATTTCGATGATATGGACACGCTCTCGCTCCCGAAGCGTTTCTTCCCCTTCTGAGGAATGTCTCGGCCCTTCTCCCCGCAATTCGGAGAGCGGCGCACACAAACGATTGCCATCTGACAAGATGACGGAACGCTCGATGAAGTTTTCGAGTTCGCGAATATTGCCGGGCCACGACCAATTCATCATGGCCTCGACCACCTCATCGGAGATCAAGTCAATTTGTTTGCCGAGACGCGCGGAGCACTTTCCGACAAAGTAACGCACCAGCAAAGGAATATCTTCGCGGCGCTCGCGCAGCGGGGGCAAGTGCAGTGGAAACACGTGCAAGCGGTAAAAGAGGTCGCTGCGAAATTCATGGTCTTCGACCGCGCGCATCAGGTCTTTGTTAGTTGCGGCGATGAGGCGAACATCAACACGAATGGTTTTGGTGCCTCCGAGCCGCTCGAATTCCTGATCCTGCAAAACTCGCAGCAGCTTTGGTTGAAGTTCCAGTGAAATCTCGCCCACTTCATCGAGTAAGAGAGTTCCTTTGTCCGCTAATTCCAATCGTCCGACTTTCTGGCTGACTGCTCCGGTAAACGCGCCTTTCTCATGCCCGAAGAGCTCGCTCTCCAGAAGGCCCGTCGGGATGGCCGCGCAATTGAGCTTAACGAAAGTACGATCCTTGCGCGGGCTCATGGCATGGATCGCGCGGGCAACTCGTTCCTTTCCGGTGCCGGTTTCGCCACTAATCAAGACTGTGGCGTCGGTATGCGCAACGATTGCAGCATTGTCCATTACGCGCTTTAGGGATGGACTGGTACCGACGATATCGTCAAACTTCCGTTCCTCTCGAATTTCCGTCTCCAAATAGCGTTTTTCGTGCGTCAAACGATCCTTCAGGATCTTTGTCTCGCTGTAAACACGAGAGTTGCGAATAGCCGAGGCAAAGAGGTTTGCCACCTGTTGGAGATATCCCGCGTCAATCCGCGTGAATGCATCTTTTCGGGCACTTCCAACATTCAGAGATCCGAGGACGTCGCCCTGCGCGATCAATGGCAAATTGCATACGGACTTGGTTCCAGCTGCCCGTATCGCCTTGGCAGTGTCGCCACCAAAGCGCTGCAGATCTTCCGCATTCCAATGAGTGATCGTTCGGGAGCGGATGGCTTCCGCTGAGATCGCATCCGCGAGTGCCACTTCGCGGAGACCGGCCCCCAACAGGGATTCGAACTGCGGCTCCCAAATGTTTCCGTAAAGCCGCATTATCTCGCGCTCGTCTTGCAGCAAGGCAATCACGGCCCAGTCACAATTCGTGATGTGGCGCAGGTCGGCAAAAATAATCTGCAGGAGCCGATCGAACTCCAAACTGGAGTTCAATTCATGGCTGATGGCCAACAGATTCTTCAGACGTTCCTGGCGTTCGTCCGCGATGCTGCGCGCCTTCCGGCTTTCCAGCGCCAGGGCGATGATCCGGGCGACTCCCGACAGCAGGTCCAGAGTTTCGGCGCTCCATATTTGTGGGGAATCCGTGCCGAAACCGATGGTACCGAAACGCTCAGTTTTCGTGCTCAAGGGCAAGAGCGTCAAGGAATGGATTCCCAAAGCTCGTATCTCCGCGAAAGCAGACGCAAACCGTTTGTCCAGTTCTAAATCTGGAATGGTCATGGGTTGCTGGTTTTGCCAGACCCACCCGCAGGGGGAATCCTTCACGGGAAACGTCTTACCGAGGCCAGCCTCCGCACCTTTCTTCCAGAAATCTGTAATGATTCCGCTTTGAGTCTCGTCATACAAAGCGAAGCTCACGACGTCGCAACCGGCAAGCCTGTGAAGGAAAGGTACAAGATTCTTGAAAAGATCCGTTAGACGACTGCCGTCCACAATCAGATTTGTAATCGCGAGCAGAATTTCGGTATTCGAGTTATGTGAATGGTTCTCTAGAGTGGGATTGGGTGCGATCACGTTGGTTGTACGCAAGTCGCGTTGCGAGCGGGAGTCGAACTCCGGCATGAACGAAAAACCGAGGCCCCTTTTGATTGGGCCCTCTCCACTAAAATAATGAGCAGAACCCTGGGATCCGCACAGCTCGCCAAGCCGCGCTCTGGCACTTTCGATTTCCGCGCCTTGTGGTTTCCTTTGGAAACCATCGGACTGGGTCCGTTCGAGCGGCAGAACCGATTCGCTACCGACAGTCTGCTTGTCGATTGTCGGATCGCAAGTATCTTATTATCCTTTGGTTCATAAGCAAGCGAATTGTTTGGTTTGTTCGCTAAATGGAAACAGGATGGTGGTAACTACTCATGGCGAGAGGCTGGGAGAGTAAGTCAGTGGAGCAACAACAGGCGGATCGGACCGGGCAAACTGAGCCCGCTGGGCCCGAGCTCTCGCCAGCGCAAAAGGAACGTAACCGGCGACGGGACGGGTTGCGGCTCTCCCGGCAACGGCTGTTGCAACAGATTCAAGGATCCACCCACCCGAGGCACCGACAGATGATGGAGCAGTCTCTTGCGGAAATCGAGAAGCAACTCGCTTCTTTTGAATAGTTTACAGAGGCTGTAAGCACGTAGGTGAATCGTCCGTTCGGATACCTGTCATAAGGAAAACCACAGTCGCGATCCGGTCGGACTACCGTATAATTCAACCTGGCCATGAAAGCTCAAGTTTTCGTTTCTCTTAAGAAAAGCGTGCTCGATCCACAGGGCAAAACCATTCACGGAGCCTTGACCAAGATCGGCTTTAAGGGGCTGCAGGAAGTCCGCCAAGGCAAGTATTTTGAAATTACTCTCAACGGCGGTGTTACCAGGCAGGAAGCGGAATCTGAAGTAGAGCGCATTGCGCGAGAGGTTCTTACTAACCCCGTCATTGAAGAGTTTCGCTACTCCCTCGAGGAATAGAGGTAGAGACGGGGCTTGCCCCGTCTCAGGCATCGTTGCGCAACATCGTTTCGTCGGAGCATCGCTCTTTTGCGTCATCGGATCGGAGTTTCGTATCGAAATCGAGCCCCTCTTTAGGGGCTGTCAGAACCATCACCGGTCCCCCCACCGAAGCATTCTCTAAGGAGCCAATTCGCCAATGTGCGGAATCGTGGGATACGTAGGTAAGAAATCAGTTGTGCCCGTCATCATCGAGGGCTTGCGCAAACTGGAGTATCGCGGGTACGACTCGGCTGGAATCGCGGTGGCTGGAACTGACGCCGGCCTACAGATTCGCCGCGCCGAAGGGAAACTCCGCAATCTTGAAGAAGTAATCCGCGCGAAACCCCTGGACGGCACGTATGGTATCGGACACACACGCTGGGCTACGCACGGACGTCCCACGGAAGAGAATGCCCACCCGCATCGCGATTGCACCGGCAAGATCGTGGTCGTGCACAACGGGATTGTCGAGAACTACCTTTCGCTCAAGAAGAAGCTGATCGCGGAAGGCCACAAGTTTACGACAGAGACCGACACGGAAATCATCGCCCACCTGGTCGAGAAGTACTATCTGCAATCCGGCAATGGACAGCGTCCAGCCTTGGAAGAAGCTGTCCGAAAAGCAGTAAAGGAACTGACCGGCGTTTTTGCGCTAGTCGTCATTTCGGTGGATGAACCGAACAAGATTGTGGCCGCGCGCAATGGACCGCCGGCGGTAATTGGCTTGGGGAAAGACGAATACTTTGTCGCGTCCGATGTGCCGGCACTCCTGGATCATACGCGCGATCTTTTCTTCCTCAACGATGGCGACCTGGCCGTCATCACGCAGCAAGGCGTGAAAGTTACAGACTTCGAGGGGAATCCAGTGGAGCGCAAAGCGCAGCGCATCACGTGGGATCCGATCATGGCGGAAAAAGGCGGGTTCAAGCACTTCATGCTGAAGGAAGTGTATGAGCAGCCTCGTACGGTTCGAGACACGACATTGGGCCGCGTATCGCAAGACACAGGACACATCTTCCTCGACGAAATGCAGGTCACGGAAGCCGAGTTCAAAGCGCTGAAGAAGATCAATATCGCAGCCTGCGGCACCAGTTGGCACGCGGGACTGGCGGGCAAGTTCATGATTGAATCGATGGCGAAGGTCCCGGTCGAAGTGGATTACGCCAGCGAGTGGCGCTATCGCGATCCGATTCTGGCGCCGGACACAATCACGCTGCTGATTTCGCAATCGGGCGAAACCGCCGACACGATTGCCGCGCAACGTGAAGCCAAGGCAAAGGGCTCGAAGACACTGGCAATCTGCAATGTAGTCGGGTCGATGATTACGCGCGAGGCTGCCGGAACCATCTATACGCACGCGGGGCCAGAAATTGGCGTCGCGTCCACGAAAGCTTTCACGGGGCAGTTAACGGCTCTCTATCTGTTTACGTTGTATCTGGCGCAGGTCAGGGGAACGCTTACTGCCGAACAGGCAAAAGCCGCGGTCCAGGAATTGACTCACATTCCAGGGAAACTCGAACAGATACTAACTCACGATGAAGCTTGCGACCAGTTAGCCAAGACTTACATTCGCGCACAAGATTTCCTCTTTCTCGGTCGAGGCATTCATTATCCGATCGCCTTGGAAGGCGCGCTGAAGCTCAAGGAAATTTCCTACATCCACGCGGAAGGTTATCCTGCCGGAGAAATGAAACACGGACCAAACGCGCTGATTGACGAAAATCTGCCGGTGGTAGTCATCGCGACACGGGACGTCAATAGTCCACAGTCGATGACGCGCTACGAGAAGACGCTCTCAAATCTTCAGGAAGTGAAAGCGCGATCGGGCAAAGTCATCGCGTTGGCGACCGAAGGCGACACCGAAATCGCAGGGGACGCGGATCACGTGATTTATGTGCCAGCCGCTCCGGAAGAACTGTCGGTTATTCTGGAAATCGTGCCGCTCCAGTTGCTGGCGTACCATATCGCCGTTCGACGCGGATGCGACGTAGATCAGCCGCGGAATTTGGCGAAGTCGGTTACCGTGGAGTAGAACTCGTTTAGCTCTGACACTCTCGATTGTCAGGCTCGCCTTTCGCTAATCTTCGTGGCGGGGTGACTCCTGCCGTAGCCGTCGCTCGTTGTTATCCTGGTTTTAATACCCGTCGTTGGCTTTGTATTTTTTCGATACAGAGCAAATGCGCCCACCCTGAGCTTCCTGCCTACGAGAAAGAACATCAGAGACCATGCGCATCCTGGTGGTCACCTCTCAGTAACCAAGAATCTCGAACCAACGTCCGTTTGTGACGCAACTCACATTCATTAG